>Ga0302314_10010161_pt1 | contig 16508 bp, 12 predicted proteins | sample III_Palsa_N2_3_FD_200533 | JGI IMG/M metagenome (GOLD analysis project Ga0302314, IMG submission 200533) | Peat permafrost microbial communities from Stordalen Mire near Abisko, Sweden - III_Palsa_N2_3 | ecosystem: Environmental > Terrestrial > Soil > Palsa > Peat permafrost | place: Sweden... | reverse complement strand
GCGACCTCGGGCGCGAGCAGCGTGTGCAACGTGGTCTGCACGCCTTCCCAAGGCTCGATCATGCCCGCCAGTCGCAGCACCGGGATGGCCACCCAGGTTTCCAGCCACTTCGGCACCGGCACTTTCAGCAGGTTCGTGCGAACGAATCCCGGGTTCACGCTGGCGACCGTGACGCCGGTGCCGAGGAGACGGCGCCCCAACGTGCGCGCATGCAGCAGATTGGCCAGCTTGGACTGCGCGTACGCTTCCCAGCCGTCGAACTTGCGACGGTGGTAGTTCGGATCCTCGAAGTGGATCGCGCCCTTGCGCCCGAACGCCTCTTCATGGAAGAAGCTCGAGAGGATGACGATCCGCGAGGGTGCGCTGGCTTTCAGAATGTCGACGAGCAGCTCGGTGAGCAGGAAATGACCCAGGTGATTCGTGCCGAACTGAGTCTCGAATCCGTCCTTCGTGTGCCCGGCGGGCGTGTCCATGACGCCGGCATTGTTCACCAGCCCGTGCAACTGCTCATGACGCTGCATGAACGTTCGCGCGAACGCGCGCACGGATTCGAGATCGCCAAGATCCAGCGGCAGCACCGCCAGGCTGGCGCGAGGCAGCTCCGCGCGCAGGGTGTCCGCGACGCGCTCGCCCTCGGCGACGCGCCTGCAGCCCATGACCACGGCCGCGCCTTGCTTCGCGAGCTGGCGCGTGGTCGCCAGTCCGAGGCCGGAGTTCGCACCGGTGACGATGAAGATCTTCCCGCGCAGGTCGAGCGCGAGGAGTTCGGGGCGGACCATCAGGGGCTGGCTCATGTCAAGATCCTCTACAAGCTACGACAATAAGAGACTGATGGTCTCCATATTAGCAGACCACCGGTCTTTTGATGAGGTTCCTGTTCGACTCATGAGTGATTCATCGCAGTTCTCGCGCGCGCGCTCTCCGCAACAGAAGGAAGAGCGCCGGCGCCACCTTCTCGACAGCGCCAGGTCGCTGTTGCTGGAGATCGCCGACTTGCGCGACCTGGGCATCAACGAGCTCGCGCGCCATGCGCAGATGACCAAGTCCAACGTCTACCGCTATTTCGAGAGCAGCGAGGCGATCCTCCTGGAAGTGCTGGTCGAGGAGTTCGCGCAATGGCGCGCAGCGCTGGAGGCCGGGCTCGCCCGCGGTCGCAAGTCGGGTGCGGCGATCGAGCGCATCGCGAAGGTGTTCGCGGAGACGGCGGCGGCACGCCCGCTGTTGTGCGGCCTCATCAGCATCGTGCCGTCCATCCTGGAGCGCAACATCTCGCCGGAACGCATGCTCGAATTCAAGCGCACCTTGCTATCCGTTCGACGGGAGTCGGCGCTGGGCTTCCATGCGTTCATGCCGTCGATTCCGGCAGCGGTCTTCGAGACCTTCGTCCATCACGCGATGCCGATGCTCATCGGGCTCTGGCCGTTGAGCCATCCGGGCGAGATCGCGGCCAAGGTTGTCGCAGCATCGGAGATGGCGCCCCTGCGCTACGACTTCCGGCGCGATTTCGAGGCGGGGCTGCTGATGTTGCTGCGCGGCTTGTCTTGCGAGACGCTCTCTGTTCGTGCCATGCCTTCGCTGACCGGTTGATTCGGCGCTGCTCGGACAGGCGCCATCCGACGAACGGCGGATTCCTGGACCTGGACCGCAGGACGCCTCGCGCACGCCGATGCGATGATCGACGACCTAGCTCAACCTGTCGCGCCGCCATGCCACGCCTGTCCTTGCCCGCTCTTGCAACATCGATCGCCCTGTTTGCCGCGGGCTCCGCGGCGGCGCAAGGCATGCCGCCCGCTGCCAGCGCAGCGGCTCCGTCCGCCACGGCTTCGGCCAGCGACGATCCGTACCTCTGGCTGGAGAAGGTCGACAGCCCCGAAGCGATGGACTGGGTGCACGCCGAGAACAAGAAGTCGCTGTCGGTGCTGGAGTCGGATCCGCGCTTCGCGACCTTCAACGCGCAGGCCCTGGCCATCGCCCAGGCGCGCGAACGCATTCCGTTCGCGCACCAGATCGACGGCGGCCTGTGGAACTTCTGGCAGGACGCCGACCATGTGCGCGGAATCTGGCGCAGGGCGACGCCCGCGAGCTACGACGCCGGCGGCGCGCCGGCATGGAAGACCGTGCTCGACCTGGACAAGGTGGCAGCGTCTGAACACGCGAACTGGGTCTGGCAGGGTTATCAGTGCGAATCGCGGCACGAGAACCTGTGCCTGGTCTCGCTGTCCGATGGCGGCGAGGACGCGTCCACCGTGCGTGAATTCGACCTCCGCAAGGGCACCTTCGTCGGCGGCGGCTTCCAGCTGCCCAAGAGCAAGCAGAGCGCGGTCTGGGACGGCACGAACGCGATCATCGCGGCGCGCGAATGGACGCCGGGCGAACTCACCGCGTCGGGTTACGCGTACATCGTCAAGCGCCTGCGGCGTGGCCAGCCGCTGTCGGCCGCGGTGGAGATCTTCCGCGGCCAGACCTCCGACGTGAGCGTGGACGTCAGGTCCTTGTCGGACGCCCGCGGACACCAGGCCCTGATCATCCAGCGCGGCGTGACCTTCTTCGAATCGGAGACCAACCTCCTGACGGCGTCCGGCATCCGGAAGCTGAACCTGCCGAAGAAGGCCAGCGTGGTCGACATGTTCGACGGGCAACTGATCGTCAAGCTCGACGAGGACTGGCCGGCCGCGGGGCCGCAGTTCACGCAAGGCATGCTGGTGGCGGTCGACCTGGCCCAGGCCATCGCCACGCCGGACGCCTTGCACCCGACGATCGTGTTCGCGCCGACGGCGCGCCAATCCGTCGAGGAGGTGTCAGCCACGAAGAACGGCCTGGTCGTGACCCTGCTGGACAACGTTCGCGGCCGCGCCAGCCTGTTCACGCGCTCGCACGACGGCGCATGGACCGCGGCGCCCATCGCGCTGCCCGACAACACGACGGTCGGCATCGCCGACGCCTCGGTGCACTCCGCCGCCGCCTATCTGTCCGTGGCGGGCTACCTGCAGCCGCAGACGCAGTGGCGTGTCGCCGGCACGCAGGCCAAGGCCAAGCCCTTGCGTTCGCTGCCGGCGCAGTTCGACGCCGCGCGCGACGAGGTCGAGCAGTTCGAGGCCACGTCGAGCGACGGCACGAAGATCCCGTACTTCATCGTGCATCCGAAGGGCATGCCGCTGGACGGCACGCATCCGACCATCCTGTACGGCTACGGCGGCTTCGCGGTTTCGATGTCACCCGGCTACCTCGGCACGATGGGCAAGCTGTGGCTGGAGCATGGCGGCGTGTACGTCGTCGCCAACATCCGCGGCGGCGGCGAGTTCGGGCCGGCGTGGCACGAGGCCGGCCTGAAGACCAGCCGTCAAACGGCGTTCGACGACTTCGCGTCCGTGGCGCAAGATCTGATCGCGCGCAAGGTCACGAGTCCGCGCCGGCTCGGAATTCAGGGCGGCTCAAACGGCGGGTTGCTCGTGGGCGTCGAGTTCACCCAGCATCCCGAGCTGTATCACGCCGTCGACATTCAGGTGCCGTTGCTCGACATGCTGCGCTACGAACAAATGGACGCGGGAGCATCGTGGGTGGGCGAGTACGGCAGCGTCTCGATTCCAGTCGAGCGCGCTTTTTTGGCATCCATTTCGCCGTACGAGAACCTCCGCGCCGGGGTTAACTATCCGGAGCCGTTCATCTGGACGACCACCAAGGACGACCGCGTCGGTCCGCAGCACGCCCGCAAGTTCGCGGCGCGGCTGTCCGAATACGGCATCCCGTATTACTACTACGAGGTCACCGAAGGCGGCCACGGCGCCGGCGCGAACCTGACGGAACGCGCGCACACCAGCGCCGTGGAGTACGTGTACTTCACGCGCCAGTTGATGGATCGCTGAGGGCACGCGCTGCCGCCGGCCCGGATGGCGGTGGCGAAGCGCACCGACTATCGCGGGACCGAAGTCGAATCGGGGCCCGGCCCGGCGGCCTTCGTGTGCGGCGACGCATCGCGCGCCTTGGCGCCTTCGTCGTGCTGCGGCAGGGTGAGCGGCGTGACCTCCACCTTCGAGACGCCTTCGTGGCGGTCGATCCCCACCTTCTCGGCGGTGGCGGGCGTCAGGTCGACGATGCGGCCCTTCACGTAGGGACCTCGGTCGCGGATGGTCACGACCGCGCTCTCGCCGGTCTCGAGATTGGTGACCTTGGCGGTGGTGCCCAGCGGCAGCGTCTTGCTTGCGGCACTGTCGTTGCGAGGGTCCATGCGCGTGCCGTCTGCCATCTTCCGGCCACTGAATTTGCCCGCGTAGAAAGACGCCTGGCCGATGCGCTGGCGCCCGCTGAGGTCGGGCCTGGGCTTCGCATGCTGCGCCGCTGCTTGTCGAGCGGGCGGTGCGACCGCCCGGGCAGCGGCCTCGGGCGGCACGTCTGCCGCAGCTTGGACGCATGCGGCGGCGGCACATGCCACTCCCGCCATCACCGACTTTTCGAACATATCGTTTCCCATCCATGCGCTTGGCGAGCTGCCTCGCTCGCACGCGATGGCGGCAACCGATGTTCCCGTCAAGGCCCGTGTTCAGGCAGCGTCGCATGCGCCCGGTCTCGCCGACGTGCGCGCCGCGAACGATGACAGCCGCGACCCCAAGCCGATTTCCGTGAACTCCGCCGCTTGTTACTTTTTGCTACCGGCGGCAGGCAGCTTCGCCAATCTCCACTTCGGCGCCCATGGCGCCGACCACGCCCAGCACGCCCAGGTCGGCTTCGAGGCGCCGAACAACGACGTCTTCATCCCGGGGGTTGGCAGCGCCTTCTACCTCCCGCTGTCGCAGTCGTTCAGCGACAGCGTGCAGGGCGGCGCCGCCAACTTCGGCGCCGAGGATCTCGGCAAGTTCGTGATCCCGTCCGCCGTGCCCGAGCCCTCGATGCCCGCGCTGCCGGGCCCGGGCATCGCCTCCTCGGCGTCGCCGCACGCCGTCGTCGCGCCGCGCAGGCCTGACGCGCGGACGGCGTCAATGCGGCATCGCGTCGAGGATGCGCGCTGCCAGCGCGCCGTATTCGCCACTGAAATGGTGGCCGCCGGCCAAGGGCATCGCGCGCGCGTGCTCGGGTGAAAGCTCCGGGCACAGCGAGTCCTTTTCTTCCAACCCGTAGACGCAGAGCGTGTCGGTGGCCGAGAGCTTGAGCGCCTCGGGGGCGATCGGCAGGTCGCCGCTCGGACCCATCCAGTTGGTGAGGTGGAATTCGAACGAGGCCTTCTGCCCGGGGCCCAGCAGCGCGGTGAGGCGCACGCTGGCGCGCGTCGCCGCGGGCAGCCGGTTGAGCGCGAACGGCAGCACGTCGGCGCCCTGGGAATAGCCCACCAGCAGCACGTCGCTGCGGCCCCAGCGCGCAGCGTAGTAACGGATCACACGGTCGAGGTCGGCGGCGAGTTCGTCCGGCGTGCGCGCGCTCCAGAAGTAGCGCAGCGAATCGAAGCCGGCGACCGGCACGCCTTGCGCCGCGAACGCGGTGCCCAGGCTCTTGTCGATGCCGGCCCAGCCGCCGTCGCCCGACAGCAGCACGGCGAAGCGGTTGCCCGGCACGGCGACGGGCACCTCGACGATGGGCAGGTCCGCCAACTGTTCGGGCGGCGCGCCGAGAACGACCTGCGGCACGGCCAGCTGGCGGTAGGCGCCGTCGAATGCCGCCATCGCCGCGGCGGCCGTGGCGTGCGCCGGAAGCGCGACCCACTGCGCATGCGGCACGTGCTGGACGAACGCGCGCGCCGGGACCAGCGTGGCAGCGGCCTGCGAATCGTCCTGCACCGCGATCCATGGGCTCGCCAGCGCCGCGGTCGGCGGCACGAGGTCGACGACGCCGGACGCGGCATGCGCGCGTTCGCGCAGTGCATGGGTGACGCAGGGCTGCGTCTTCAACACGAGACGCGGGGCGAAGCCGAACGAGAGCCCGGCCTGGAACGTGCCCGCGGGCGCCTGGGCCAGCACCGCGTAGACATAGGGCGACGCGTCGTCCGCGCCGACCAGGATCGGCAGGAGATAGCCCGGCAGGTGCTCGAACGCCTGCAGGTGGCGCGCCAGGTTCTCGAAGGCGCCGGGGCCGTAGGTGCACTTGCCGTCCTGCGCCACGAGCTTCCGGTAGAACGGCGCGAGCGGCACGGTCGCCACCATCGCGCCATCGTCGACCAGGGCATGCGCCATCTGCTGTTCGCGCGCCGTCGGCTCGACGTCCGCGGTGACCAGCAGCACGAACTGATGCACGACGTCGGCGGCCCGGTACACGCGGATGTCGGTGAACAGCCCGTGTGCAATGGTGGACGGCTCGGCTTGCGTGGGCGCCTGCGCCGCGACCTGCGCCGAGCACGGCAACGCGGCGATCAGGCACACCGACGCGGCCAGCGCGGCCAGCCTGGATCGCATCGCGGAGCCGGGGTTCGGGTACGGATTCATGAGTCGTGTGCGGGCTTGCCGCCGCTGATCAGCGTGGTCACATCGGCCAGTATGAACGCGGTGGCGATGCCGCGCGGGGCGGCCAGGAAGCGCGCTTCCCAGACGGGTGCGAACTTGTCCTTGAAACTGCGCAGGCCGCGGAAGTTGTAGAACCGGTCGCCGTGCTCGAACACGAGGCGCGCGAGGCGTTGCCATTTCGGCGCGCCGCTGCGCTCGGCCATGCCCGCCATCGGCGACATGCCCAGGCCGAAGCGGCGATAGCCCTCGGCCTGCAGGTGAAGCAGGATGCTGGCCATCAGGAAGTCCATCGTGCCGGGCGGCGCGTCCGGCACGTAGCGCATCAGGTCGAGCGCCGCCTCGTCGCGGGCGTCGGTCGCCAGGAGATTGGCGAACGCGAGGATGCGATCCTCGCGACGGACGACGGCGACCGGCAGCCGGCACAGGTAGTCGGCGTCGAACCGGCCGACGGAGAACGCCTTCTCGGCGCTGCGCTGCTCCGCGAGCCAGGCGTCGGAGACGGCCTTCAACGCCGGCAGCAGCGCTCCCACCTGCGCGGCCGGCACCACCTCGAAACGCAGCCCTTCGCGCTCGGCCCGGTTCACGCCCGAGCGCAGGTTCGCGCGGCTCGCGCCCTTGAGGTTGAAGTCGGGCAGCTCGACGTGCGCGTGCTCGCCGAGCTTGAACAGGTGCAGCCCGCAGTCGAGGAACAGCGGCAGCGCCGCCGGCCGCACGTGATAGAACGCGGCGCGGCCGCCGTGGTCGGTCGCCATCTCGATGAATTGCCAGACCATGTCGGCGAACTCGCGCGGATCGCCGAACGGCTGGAACAGGCCGACCCACGAGCGGCCCTGCTTGCCGAACATCAGGAAGCTGCGGCCCGATGGCGAGAACATCAGGTGCTTGTCACCGACCAGCGCGTAGCAGGCATCCGACGACGGGTTGCCGCGGATGATCGCGGCCGCGCGCTCGATCTCGTCCGGCGTGGTCTCGGCGAGCTCTCCGGGGGGCGGCCGCAACAGCTGCCACAGACCGTAGCCCAGGGCCAGCAGCGCCACGGCCATCAGCGCGCGCAGCGAGCGCGGCGCCTGGCCGTCGAGCTCGAACTGCCACCAGAGGCGATTGCTGTAGTCGACCTCCCTGAACGCGAAGAACAGCACCCACGCACAGGCCACGATCACGCCGCCGAGCGCGACCAGCCACTCGGGCTCCAGGTGCTGATCGAACAGCGACGAGCGGCGGTCGAACTGGCGCCGCGAGATCACCAGCAGCACCACCAGCGACAGCAGGAACTCCGCCTCGTGCAGCGCGATGCCCTTGGGCAGCGCCAGGATCGCGGCGGCGATGGCGAGCGCGCACGCGATCCACCAGGCGACGTCGAGCCGGTGCAGGATCCCGCGCGCGACGAGGATGAGGCCCAGGCCGGCCACGCTGCCGATGAAGTGCGAGGCCTCGATGAGCGGCAGCGGCACGCGCAGCGTCACGAGCAGGTCGCGCGCATCGTCGGTGAACGGGGTGACGCCCGACACGATCAGCCAGATGCCCGCGATCAACGTCAGCGCGGCCAGCAGGCACGGGCTGAGGCGCACCGCCATGCGCCCGACCGGCGCCGCGACGCCGTCGCGCAACTCGTAGACGATCAGCAGCCCCGTGGCCACCACCAGCGGCAGCACGTAGTAGATGCCGCGATTGAGCAGCAGCGCGCCCAGCATCGCATCGCGCGAGACTCCGTGGCCGGCCGCCAGCAGCATCACCGTCTCGAACACGCCCACGCCGCCCGGGATGTGGCTGATGATGCCGGCCGTGATCGCGATCGCGTAGAAGGCGATGAACGCCGCCAGCGGCACGTGGCCGGGCGGCAGCAGCAGCCAGAGCACGAGCGCGGAGGCCGCGAGCTCGACGGCGGAGATCACCAGTTGCCGCAGCGCGAGCTCGGCGGGCGGCAACTGGAATTGCCAGAACCGGCCGATGCTGACGGACGACCGGCGCGCGCACAGCCAGACGAAGCCGAGGATCGCGAGCAGCATCGGCGCCGCCAGCAGGCGCAGGATCCAGCTGTGCACATGAAGCAGGCCGCCGACATCGTGCGCGCCCCACAGCAGGCCGACCGCGCCGAAGAACAGCATGCCCAGGCCGAAGGCCGCCGCGTTGAAGACGATCACGCGCGCGATCTGCGGCGGCTGCACGCCGGCCGCCGAGTAGAGGCGCATGCGCACGACACCGCCGGACAGCGGCCCGAGCCCGATCGTGTTGGACAGCGCGTACGCGACGAACGACGTCAGCAGCACCGTGCCGCCGTCCACCTTCGCGCCGACGTAGCGCAGCGCCGACGCGTCGTAGCGCGTGAGCGCCAGGTAGCTGAACGCCGTGGCCAGCACCGCAGCGGCGATATTCGGGGCGGGGGTCGCCACCACCGTCGCCATGACGCTCGCGTAGTGCACTTCGGCGAGCAGGCGCCGCAGCGCGAGGCCGATCATCGCCGTCAGGGCCAGCCCCAGCGCGGCGATCAACCAGGGCCTCAGGCGCGCCCACCACTCAGCCGGGTCGGCGCCTGCGAAGGAGTTGGCGGCAAGCGCTGGGGATTCGGTCTGGTCCACGTCCGTTGGCTTGCGAGTCCGCTCGATGATTCGCCATTTGAACAGAGTGCGCGACTCGTTCGGCCAGGACGCGGCCGCCAGCGTTGGCCGAGGCCTTCAGCGCCGGTTGGTCCGGCGCGGCGCGATACGCCCCGACCCGGTCAGACCCGAGGGCCGGCGGAAGGCGTCTCAGGAAACATCGACGTCGAGTTGAAGCCGTGCCTCGATCTCGATATCGACGTCGACGGGCAAGCCGTCCAATGCGGCGCCATCGATCACGGTGTCGCCGTCGTCGTCGAAGTCGGCGAGCGCGCCGTTCGATCCGGCGCGCACCGCTTCGTCAACTCTCGTCCCTGCGAATTTCATGACCATGGTCCCGCACTCCTCTTCCAAGCCACGTCCGGCTCGCGCTGCCGGCTATCGTGCACCTGATGAATTCGCACGAATGTACTTCGGCGGCGATTCTTGTCAACATCCGGGGCGTTCGGGCCGCCGCCGGTCCGCTACGCTCGCGTCCCGACACCGACCTCCCGCCATGACCGCCATCGCCCACATCGAGACCGCCCGCCTGCTGCTGCGCGCGCCGCACCCCGACGACGCACCGGTGTTCTTCGAGATCCACGGCGACCCCGGGACGAACCGCTTCAACCCCGCGGGCGCGATGACGCGCGAGCGCGCCGACGCGGCGATCGCGTCCGACATCGGGCACTGGACGCGCCACGGCTACGGCTACTGGGCCGTCGCACGGCGGGACGACCCGGTCGCGGTGATCGGCTTCGGCGGGCTGGCGCTGCGCGACTTCGGCGGCACGCAGCGCGCCAATCTCGGCTTCCGCTTCGCGACGCCGACGTGGGGCCGCGGCTACGCCACCGAACTTGGCGCGGCCGCCCTGGAAGCGGGCTGGTCGCTGCTGATGCTTGCCGAGATCTGGGCGTCGGCGCGAGAGAACCACCCCGCGTCGCTGGCCGTGCTCGCCAGGATCGGCATGACCGCGGTCGAACGCGTCGCCGACCCGCGCGAGGGCGTGGCGGCCAGCGTCTGGCACGTCGCACGGCGTCCGGGCACGTCGTCCGCAGCAGCGGATGGTGCCGCGGGCTGACGCACCGTCGGGCGGCAAGCAGGGCCCGGCGCCTTCGCATCGGCCGGCGCCGGGCGTTCCTTCGTCGGCTACTGCCCCGCCGTCAGCCGATAGCCGACACCGGTTTCGGTGAGCAGGTACTGCGGGCGCGACGGGTCGACTTCGAGCTTCTGGCGCAGGTTGCTCATGAAGATACGCAGGTAATGCGCGCTGTCGGATCGGTTCGGGCCCCAGACCTCGCTCAGCAGGGCCTGATGCGTCATGACGCGCCCCGCATTGGCCACGAGGACGGCGAGCAGCCGGTACTCGATCGGGGTCAGGTGCACGTCCTGTGCACCGCGCGACACCACGCGCGCAGCGAGATCGACGGCCACCGCCCCGAAACGAAAGGTGGAGTCGACCTGCGCGCCGAGCTGCGCGGCGCGTCGCTGCGCGACCCGAACCCGCGCCAGCAACTCGCCGGCGCTGAACGGCTTGGTGATGTAGTCGTCGGCACCCGCATCCAGCGCGGCGATCTTGTCGTTCTCGTGCGATCGGGCGGACAGCACGATCACGTGCACCTTCGACCAGTGTCGCAAGTCGCGCAGGTACTCGATGCCGGTGCCGTCGGGCAAGCCGAGGTCGAGGATCACCAGGTCGGGACGGCGGGTGCCGGCCTCCACGAGGCCTTGCCGCACCGTGCCGGCCTCGAAGACCTGCCAGCCCGCCGGTTCCAGGGCCGAGCGCACGAAACGTCGGATCTGCGCCTCGTCCTCGATGACGACGGCAATCGGCGACTCGTTCACGGCGCGTCTCCGAGATTGCCTTGATAGTCGAGTTCGGGCGCGGGCGGCTCCGGCGGAACGCCGACCGGCAGGGTGAAATGGAAATGCGCACCCCGACGGGCTCGCGCGCCAGCGCCCACGTCCACCCAGATACGACCGCCGTGCGCCTCGACGATGGCGCGGCAGATGGCCAGGCCCAGTCCCACGCCGGGCGTCGCGGATTCGCGCTCGCCGCGCGCGAACTTCTCGAAGAGCGCTTCCTCGCGACCCGGTGGCAGGCCGGGGCCATCGTCCTCCACCGTGGTGACGACCTCGTCGTCCGCCACGCGGGCCGAGATCGTCACCGTGCTGCCCGCGGGCGTGTACTTGGCGGCGTTCTCCAGCAGGTTGCAGAAGACGCGCTCGACGAGCACCGCGTCGAAGTTCAGCAGCGGCAGGTCGTGCGGGATGGCGGTGACCAGCCGGTGCCCGGCCAGGGCCGTGGCCACCGCCTGCAACGCGCTTCCGACGACCTCCTCCAAGGGCTGCCACTGCAGGTTGAGCTGCACCGAGCCACTCTGCAGTCGCGCCATGTCCAGCAGGTTGCCCACCATCGCGTTCATGCGCCGTGCGCCCGACGCGATGCCCAGGGCCAGATCGACCGCGGCCGGAGGCAGGCCACCGGTCTGCTGCACGAGCAGCTCCGACGCGCCGTAGATCGAAGCGAGCGGCGTGCGCAGGTCGTGCGACACCGCGGCCAGCAGCGAATTGCGCAGCCGCTCGGACTCCATCTGCACCGTGGCGCTTTGCGCCACCTCGACGTAGTGCACGCGCTCGAGCGCCACGGCCAGCAGCGCGGCGAACGTCTCCAGCTGCTGGCGCTGTTCGGGCACGAGCAGCAGGCGTGCGTCGTCGGGCTTGACCGCCAGCACGCCGCGCGCGCGCATCGGCGTCGTCAGCGGCAGGTAGAGCCAGGCGCTGCCTGCCAGCGTGTCGGTGCCCAGCCCGGCCGCCTCGTTGTGGTTCATGGCCCATTGCGCCGTGCCCAGGTCGATGCCGTCGCCGTCGACACCCAGCACCGGCACCTCCAGGCGGTCCTGCATGTCGAGCGCGAAGATCCTGGCCTTGGCGCGGAACTCGACGGCGACGGTCCGTTCGGTCACCTCGATCACCTGCTCGCGCATCAGCACGCTGGACAGGGAGCGCGCGAATTCGAACAGCGCGCGCGAACGTCGCTCGCGGTGCGTCGCGGCGCGCGCCTCGAAGCGCAGGCCCGCCGTCAGTTGCCCGATGATCAGGCCGACGCCCAGCATCACGGCGAAGGTGAACAGGTACTGCACGTCCGAGATGGAGAACGACAGCTTCGGCGGCACGAAGAAGTAGTCGAACGCGGCGACGTTGAGGAATGCCGCCAGCACCGCGGGCCCGCGGCCCAGCCGCACCGCGACGCCCACGACCGCGAGCAGGAACAGCATCACCGTGTTGGCCAGGGCGAAGTACGGCTGGAGCGGATGCGCGAGCAAGGTGGTGAGCGCACAGGCGCCGACCGTCCACAGGTACGGGATCGCCCGCACGCCCACTTGCGCGTCGACGGCGCCTTCCGCGCGTGCCGGGCGCTCGGGCTGCGTCTGCGCAGACTGTCCGCGCCCGACCTCGATCAGGTCGAGATCCGCCGCGAGCCGGGTGAGCGCGTACCCCATCGTCGGCCCTTTCCACCACGCCTGCTCGCGGGTGTGCCCCATGAGCAGCTTGGAAAGATTGTGCTGGCGCGCGTAGCCCACGAGCTCCGGAACGACCTGTTGGCCCGACAGCACCGCCGTGGTCGCGCCGAGCTCCTCCGCCAGCTTGACCGTTCTCAGGATGCGTTCGCGCTGCGCGCTCGCCAGCCGCTGCAGCGCCGGCGTCTCCACATGGACGGCATGCCAGCCGATGGCCAGTTGCTGTGCCAGGCGGGCGGCGCTGCGCACGACGTGGTTGGAGTTCTCGTGCGCGCCGATGCAGCACAGGATGCCGGCCTCGGTCTTCCACACGTGCCCGATCGAACGATCGACGCGGTAAGCCTGCACGTCGTCCTCGACCCGGTCCGCCGTGCGTCGCAACGCCAGCTCGCGCAACGCCATCAGGTTGCCCTTGCGGAAGAAGTTGCGGCCGGCGCGCTCGGCCTGGGCCGGCAGGTAGACCTTGCCGGCCTGCAGGCGCGCGATCAGCTCGTCGGCGGGCGTGTCGACCAGCACGACCTCGTCCGCGCTGTCGAAGAATGTGTCGGGCAAGGTCTCCTGGACGCGGATGCCCGTGATGCCGCCAACGACGTCGTTGAGGCTCTCGAGATGCTGGACGTTGAGCGTCGAGTAGACGTTGATGCCGGCGTCGAGCAATTCCTCGACGTCCTGCCAGCGCTTCGCATGGCGCGAGCCGGCGACGTTGGAGTGGGCCAGCTCGTCGACCAGCAGCAGCGCCGGCTTGCGTTCGAGGGCGCCATCGAGGTCGAATTCCCTGAGCGTCCTGCCGCGATACGGCACGTCGGCCTGCGGCAGCAACACCAGGTCGCCGACCTGGTCGCTCGTCTCGACGCGGCCGTGCGTCTCGATGACACCCGCCACCACGTCGACACCCGTCGCCTTGAGCATGCGCGCCGCCAGCAGCATCGCGTACGTCTTGCCGACACCCGCGGACGATCCGAAGTAGATGCGCAGCTTGCCGCGCCCCGCGCGCTCTTCGCTGTCGCGGATCTGCGCGAGCAGGTCGTCGGGGTCGGGTCGGTTGTCGTCGTTGGCCACGGGCGAGGCTCTCTGGATGCTGGCTCTGGAAAGGCAAGACCGCGGTGCGCTTCCACGCGACGCCTTCGGCCCTGGACGGCGGCGATCGGGCCGTTCAGGAATGCATCTTGTCGAGCGCGAGGTTCAACGCGAGCACGTTGACCCGGGGCTCGCCGAGGAAGCCGAGAACGCGCCCCTGCGATTGCGTGTCGATCAGTGCCTCGACCCGGGACACCGGGAGCCCGCGCGCGTTCGCGATCCGCGTCACCTGGTATTGCGCCGCGGCGATGCTGATCTCCGGATCGAGTCCGCTGGCCGACGCCGTGACGAGATCGACGGGCACCGCCAGCGTGTTGTGGGGATCGGCCGCACGCAGCGCCGCGATGCGGCCCTTGATCGCATCGAGCAGCGCCGGGTTGGTCGGGCCCTGGTTGGAGCCGCTGGAGCTGCCGGCGTTCGTGGACATCGGGCTGGTGGCCGACGGGCGGCCCCAGAAATTCTTCGGGTCGGTGAAGGTCTGGCCGATCAGGGCCGAGCCGACCACCTTGCCGTCGCGGACGATGAGGCTGCCCGCGGCCTGGTCCGCGAAGGCCACCTTCGCGATGCCTGTCACGACGAGCGGATAGGCCACGCCGGTGACGAGGGTCAGCGCGCCGAACAGGACGAACGCGGGTCGAAAGACGGAGTTCATTGGGAACCTCTTGATGGGATGTTGACGGGCCGGCTCAGACGAGATGGATCGCCACGAGCAGCAGGTCGATGAGCTTGATGCCGATGAACGGCACGATCAGCCCGCCGAGGCCGTAGATCAGCACGTTGCGGCGCAGCAGCGCGGCGGCGCCGATCGCGCGGTACTTCACGCCCTTGAGCGCGAGCGGGATCAGGAAGATGATGATGATCGCGTTGAAGATCACCGCCGACAGGATCGCCGACTGCGGGCTGGCGAGCCGCATCACGTTCAGGGCCGCCAGTTGCGGGAAGGTGGTGATGAACATCGCCGGGATGATCGCGAAGTACTTCGCGACGTCGTTGGCGATCGAGAACGTGGTCAGCGAGCCGCGCGTCATCAGCAGCTGCTTGCCGATCTCGACGATCTCGAGCAGCTTGGTCGGGTTCGAATCGAGGTCGACCATGTTGCCCGCCTCCTTGGCCGCCTGCGTGCCGGAGTTCATCGCCACCGCGACGTCGGCCTGCGCCAGCGCCGGGGCGTCGTTGGTGCCGTCGCCCGTCATCGCCACCAGGCGGCCCTCCGACTGGAAGTCGCGGATCATGCGCAGCTTCTCTTCCGGCGTGGCTTCGGCCAGGAAGTCGTCGACGCCCGCTTCCGCGGCGATCGCCGCGGCCGTGAGCTTGTTGTCGCCGGTGATCATGACGGTCTTGATCCCCATGCGGCGCAGCTGGGCGAAGCGGTCCTTGATGCCGCCCTTGACGATGTCCTTGAGCTCCACCACCCCGATGGCCCTGGCGCCGTCGGAGACGACCAGCGGCGTGCTGCCGCGGCGCGCCACGTCGTCGACGATGGCCTGCATCTCGGTCGACCAGTGGCCGCCGAGCGCCTCGACGTGCTTGCGGATCGCCTCGCCGGAGCCCTTGCGGATGACGCGCTTGCCGCCTTCGGACTCCAGGTCGACGCCGCTCATGCGCGTCTGCGCCGTGAACGGAACGAACGTGGCGCCCAGGCCGGCCATCTCGCGTTCGCGCAGGTTGAACTTCTGCTTGGCGAGCACGACGATGCTGCGCCCTTCGGGCGTCTCGTCGGCCAGCGAAGCCAGCTGCGCCACGTCGGCGACGACCTGCTCGCTCTGTCCGCGGCCCGGGTAGAAGCCGCTTGCCTGGCGATTGCCCAGGGTGATGGTGCCGGTCTTGTCGAGCAGCAGCACGTCGACGTCGCCCGCCGCCTCCACCGCACGGCCCGAGGTCGCGATGACGTTGGCCTGCATCATCCGGCTCATGCCCGCCACGCCGATGGCCGACAGCAAGGCGCCGATGGTGGTCGGGATCAGGCAGACCAGGAGCGCGATCAGCGCCGTCACGGTCACGGGCGTGCCTGCGCCGGCCGCGGAGACGCTGAAGATCGACATCGGCAGCAGCGTGACGACCACGATCAGGAACACCAGCGTCAGCGCGACCAGCAGGATGTTCAGCGCGATCTCGTTGGGCGTCTTCTGGCGCTTCGCGCCTTCGACCATCGAGATCATGCGGTCCAGGAACGACTCGCCCGGGTTCACCGTGATGCGGATGACGAGCCAGTCGGAGAGGACGCGCGTGCCCCCGGTGACGGACGAGAAGTCGCCACCGGATTCACGGATGACCGGCGCCGATTCGCCGGTGATGGCGCTTTCGTCGACGGAGGCCACGCCCTCGATGACTTCGCCGTCCAGCGGAATCACGTCGCCCGTCTCGACCACGACGACGTCGCCCTTGCGCAGCTCCTCGGCCTGCGCCGGGATCCAGGTCGCGCCGTGGCGCGGCTCCCTCAGCTTCTTGGCGATGGTCTTCTTCTTCATGCCGCGCAGCGACGCCGCCTGCGCCTTGCTGCGGCCTTCCGCGAGCGCCTCGGCGAAGTTGGCGAACAGCACGGTGAACCACAGCCACAGCGACACCGCCAGGATGAAGCCGGGCGCGGCCTCGCCGCCGCCGCGCAGCGCCTGGATCCACAGGCCGGTCGTGATGATGCTGCCGACGAAGACGACGAACATCACGGGGTTGCGCCATTGCACGCGCGGATCGAGCTTGGCGAACGCACTGGAGACGGCGGGCCGGATCAACGCCGGATCGAACAGGGAAAGGGATTTTTCGTTGCTCATGGATAGCTTTCGAAGTCGTTCAGCGCGGCGCGACGAGCGTCAGCTGCTCGACCACCGGGCCGAGCGCGAGCGCCGGCACGTAGTTCAGGAGGCCGACCAGCACGACCGAGCCGATCAGGAGGATCACGAAGAGCGTGCCGTGCG
>Ga0302314_10010160_pt1 | contig 16508 bp, 14 predicted proteins | sample III_Palsa_N2_3_FD_200533 | JGI IMG/M metagenome (GOLD analysis project Ga0302314, IMG submission 200533) | Peat permafrost microbial communities from Stordalen Mire near Abisko, Sweden - III_Palsa_N2_3 | ecosystem: Environmental > Terrestrial > Soil > Palsa > Peat permafrost | place: Sweden... | reverse complement strand
CTAACGCCGTGCGCGCGCCGTAGATGAAGCTGAACATTGCATGCCCGGCCACGGGCGGTCAAAAGATGATTGAGATTGACGACGAGAAGAAGCTGCGGGCGCTCTTTGACAAGCGCATGGGCGCTGAGGTTGACGGCGCCGCCCTGGGCGACGAGTTCAAGGGCTACATTTTCCGCATCTCGGGCGGCAACGACAAGCAGGGCTTTCCCATGAAGCAGGGCGTGCTCGTGCACGGCCGCGTGCGCCTCCTGCTCGAGGGCGGCGCCTCGTGCTACCGCCAGCGCCGCAAGGGCGAGCGTAAGCGCAAGTCGGTGCACGGCTGCATTGTGGGCTCGGACATTGCGGTGTGCAACCTGGTGGTGGCCAAGATTGGCGAGACGCCTCTGGCGGGCGTGACGGACGTGTCCATCCCCAAGCGCCTCGGCCCCAAGCGCGCGTCGAAGATTAGGAAGCTCTTTGCGCTCAGCAAGGAGGACGACGTGTCCAAGTTTGTCATTCGCCGTTCGTTTGTGAACAAGGCTGGCAAGACGGTGAGCAAGGCTCCCAAGATTCAGCGCATCGTCACCAAGCGGACGCTGCAGCACAAGCGGCACGAGGCGGCGCTCGTCAAGAAGCAGCAAATCAAGGTCAAGACGGAGGCTGCTGCGTACCAGGCTTTGCTCAACCAGCGGCAGAAGGAGGACAAGGAGCGCCGCGCCAGCGAGAAGGCCAAGCGGCGGAGCCGCCTGTCGCAGCTGAGCGCGTCCAAGGCGTAATAAATGCGCTTTTTTGTGATGGTCCCCCCTTGCGCGCTTTATATTGAAAGAAGAAGAAGAAAAAACTCGCGCACGCACTTGCGGACCATCCGCGAAGAAGATGACGCCTAGGTCGTGTTCTCCTCGGTGAGCGTGGTAACGACAACCGTGTCGCCGCGGCTGTCGGCGTTGACAACTTGGCGCGTGCCTAACGGGTTGCTGTGCGCGAGCGCGCTGCCGCCTGGATGCGGCATGCCGTGGGCCATCTGCGACGTCGCGCCTTCCCTGCGTTCCTTTAACAGCCTCGACACGGTTTGAGCAAAGAAAAACGTGCCAAACAAGACGACAATCATGCTCATCGAGGCCAGCTGCAGCGAGAGCACGGCCGGGGTGGGCTGGCGCTGCGCCGCGAGGTTGCTCCAGATGGAGCAATCGATGCACGCAATGTTGGTGGTGACGCACTCAAACTGCGTGATAAACACGGGCGCAAACTTGGCGAGCTCGGCCGTGTACGCCGACGTCGATGCGATGACGATGATGAGCACGATAAAGGTGGCCAGGCCGAGGCCCATGAGGCGCTGCATGAATAAGTACAGCGCCACGTCGCTGGCCGTCTTTGTCTTGTGCACCACCGCGCCCAGCTTTTGCTGCACGTCGCGGAGCGTGCGCACAATGCTCACGCTGAGCGCCACAACGGCCAGGCCGGTTGTGATAAAGGGCGTGAACACGAGCAGCCACTCGGCAGCCTGGCTGACGCGCACCTGGCAGTACGTCGACTGCCGTGACAGCTGCAGCGAGGCGGGGTAGGCCTCGTCGGCGAGCTTGTCGATGGAGAAGGCGATGATAAGCATGAGGACTGGCAGCCCCGCGCAGTACGAGAGCAGCACAATGTCAATGTACATCAGGCGCTGCTGGCCCATGCGCTTGAAGCCAGTGTTGACAGACTGATACACGCGGAACATGGAGAAGAGAATGAGGTTGAAGATGGCCTGCAGCACAAAGGGCGCCGCGCGCTGCGCCCTGCAGCCCGTGGGCTCGTCGGGCAGCAAGCCGTGAGTGAGGTCGTTGAGCGACATTTCCGGCAGCGCGCATGACAGCTGTGAGCCGTAAATGAGGCTCTGCAGCGGGCCGATGACAAAGTAGATGATGCCCAGCACGGCGCCGAGCAACGCGTACAGCGTGGACGAGCGCACGTGGCCCTTCTTCTTGGGCTCGCGGTGGCTTGCGCTGTGCTCGCCCGACGTGGGGCGTTGCCCGCTCGCGCCGTGGCTGCCCGGGGCGCCCGGGCTGCCCGGAGCCACGCCGCTGCTGCCGCCGCCAGCGCCGCCGCCCGTGGAGCTCCACTTGAAGCCCACGGGGGCAAAGGCGCGCCAGTGGTAGTCGTTGGCTTCGAGGATGATGAAGCACGAGTCCAGCATGGTGAGCACGCCTATGTGCACGAGGGCGTCAGCGGCGCGCGTTTGACCCGACGCGCGACAACGCACACAGCACAACGCCGACGAGCGCGGGTACGATGAAGGCCCACTGGATGCTGCGCTGCGTGGCTTCGGGGAAGACGGGGAAGGGGCAGGACACGATGCACTGCTTGCCGTTCGCCGATATCTGCATTGGGGGGTTGCACAGCGGCGGCGGCAGCGCAAAGTCGGCGAACGTCAAAGAAGTGTTGGCGTCCGTGCACATGAGCTCCTGCTTGGAGCCGTTCTGGAACGTGTAGTTGTACGAACTGCGCGGCGTGTCAATGCACGCACACGCGCAAGGCTCACCCGTCTGGAAACAACTCCTCGCCAAGCACGCCGTCAATCGTCGGCAGCCAGTTGGGCACGTCGCGGCCCCCCCACGTGTCAGGCGGCTGCGGCATGGCGCCCCACTCCGTCGAGAACGTGCCGCCCTCGGCGCAGTTGGGCAGCTGCGATTGCGGGTAATCGTCCTTGAGCACCTGGGTGTAGTAGAGCTCGAGCGACTGGTTGCACGCCGCCCAGTAATCAGAGCAAAAGCTGGCGCACGGAAGAATGGGCAGCGCCTCGCCCGGAGTCGACGACGTTACACAAGCTGTCCGGTTTCGTTAGTGCATTGAGGGTCAAACCAGGCGCGCCCGGCAACGCACGGTAAACGCGCGAGCGGCAAGTGAAGGTGAGCGTGTGCACGGTGCACCAGTCGCTGCCGGGGGCGTCGAGGGCGCCGCGGTTGCTGAGCGCCGTGCCGATAATGTTGCGCACGTTGGCCTCAATGTCTGACAAATTAATGCCGCTGGGCACGTACACCCAGTCGTTGTTGGGGTACAGGGCGCGGCACAGGCCGTCCTGCGGGTAGCGCACGCACGTGCCTCCGGTCGAGTTGGTCACGGCACATTGTGCAATGTAACTGTTGAGCGAGGGGAAAGAAGCCTCCGCCAGCGCAATGAGCAGCACCAACGCGGCCTTGAGTCGGAGCGCACGCATGCAAGCCGTCACCGTGACCGTCAGATGGGGAAATCGCGAGCACGACCGTTTGAGCGCTATCCTCTTCGACCGTTTCGCGAGGGTTGCTTTGGTTGCGACCAGGTCGCGAAACAGCGGCCATTTTACCCGCGCAGCCGCGCAGCAACAAAATATGTTCGCGCGCGTCCCCGAGTCGAACGGCGACGGTGGAGCGACGGCGCTTGCAGTGACGCTGCCGTCGTCGCGGGAAGCGGCGCTGCTGTTCCGCTTGGCAGCCGCGGACCCTGACATGGCGGCAGAGTTGGTGCTGGCGCTGGCCAGGCGCCAGAGGGCAGCGGGCGGTCAAGGCCGCGGCGTGGCTGCGCAAGCGTGGGCCATGGGCTTGCAGCACAGCCGCGCCAGGCTCGTGGTTGCGGTGCGCTGCATGCGCGTCGAGCCGAGAGTGCCTCCGCGGTGGATTCGGCATTCGTTGGCTGTGGACAAAAAGGTGGCGCGCACCGTGGCGCTCAACGCAATCATCAGCACACTGGGCGGCGGCCACTTCCTCTGCAGGCACGTGGACAAGGCCATGCTGCTCGCCCAAATGCAGCTGCGCAACGCCCTCGACGCGGGCGACGCCGAACTGGCCGGGCAGTGCCGCATCCACATGTGCTACATTATGATCCAGGTCGGTCGCCTGGGCGTCGCCAAGCGCATGCTTCGCGCCGAGCTGCGGTTTGCGCGCGACATTGCCAGCGAGCACCTGGCCAACGTGGCGTGCGCCGGCCTCGTCTATCTGGGCAAGGTGTACGCGCACCGCCTCGAGCTCGCCAAGCCCGTGCAGGGCGACCGCCTCGCCGACTCCTTCTACCGTCAGCGCTTCGTGCCCTTGTGAGCCGCGCGCCCGCGCTCCACGCCACGTGTGCAGGTAGAATATGTATACATGCGAAAATAATGCACGACTACATGAGCGTTGTTTGCTTTGCGCGCTCCGCAAGTGCGCAAAGCAGATGCACGGCGCGGTTTTATTCTAGCAGCCGAATCACTTCCGCGAGCCCGTAGCGCGCAAACGCAAAGGCGACCTTTGCGAGCGCGCGCGAGCCCATGGCGAGCAAGACGATGACGAGCAGGTAAACTTGAATCTCGGCCCACGAGCTGGCGCGGATCTGCGCTCGCAGCCAAGCCGCCTGCCTGGCAATGGTGACGAGCACGCGCGCGCCCGTGGACTGCGCTTCTATGGCGTTGACGGCGTCGCCCATGCGCGCCTCGACGAGCGACTTGCTGAGCGCGATTTGGGCCTCCAAGTTGGCCGGCTGCACGGGCGGTTTGGCGTCCACGCCGTACTTCATTCGCCTGTGCTCGTGCAGCGCGGGCGGCAGCAGGATGCGCTGCACGTCCCAAGGCAACAGCGACACAATGCCCTTGCCCTCGAAAAAGTCGCGCATGGGCGAGCTCATGTTCGCAATGGCCTGCTGCGCCTCGCTCTTGCTGCGCACCAGCAGCAGCGGGGCCACCTCGATGGCCGCGTTGGCCATCGCCTCCCAGTCCATCGAGTGCGCCAACCCCATGGCGAGCTCCACGGGCGTGAGCTCAAACAGGAACGGGTGCATGGACTCGGGTAGGAACGAGGCAACGCCCTCGCTCCGCAGGCGCGTCCATATCAACGTCGCCGAGGACGCCAGACCTGCGGCCGTCATGGCCAGAAACGCCTGGGCGTCCACGCGGGTATGTCAGTCGCGCATGCGCACGCGCACGAGTAATACGCACCGCAGACTGCTTGCTGAGCGAGCTGTACGTGAGCCCCAGCGCGCCGACGAGCGACACGGCGGTGCACAACTTGAGCGCCACGTGCAGCGCGCTCGTCATTGGTCTCGGCGGATACTTTTTATCGGCGTGCGGGGGCAGATGGAAGCCCATCTTGGCCGCGGCCTTGACCATTGTCATCGCTGCTCTGCGCACGCGTGCGCCGCGTGTATGGATTCTGGAAAATGGCGGACGGGGCGGCTCCTTTCCCCTCGCATCTTTTTTTTATTTTGTATACGGCTGGCGAGACGAGGGCGATGCCTCGCAACCGCGACTCGCACCAGCGCAAGCAGGCTGCAGCGGCGGCCGCTGCTGCAGTGGCGGCGGCGGCGGCAGCCGCAGCAGCAACAACCCCGGTGCCGGCGGCGCCGCTAATCGCGTCGGCGGCGGCGGCATCCGTGCAGCCCGCGGGCTCCACGGTGGACTTGGCCGCGCTCATTCAGCGGCATCGCGCCGCCGCCGAGCGGCTGCTGGCAGCGCGGCCGCAAGAGCTGCTGCCAGCTCCAATGCCACGGCAGCCGCCTTTGCACTGGGACTTTGTACTGGGCGAAATGCAAGTGGTTGCCAAGGACGTGGCCGAGCTGAGGAAATTCAAGCGCGCGTGCGCCAGATCGGTGCGGCCGTTGCGCCTGCGCGCGCCCTCGCGCGTGGCGCTGGCCGTAGAGGCGTTCTGGGACACGATTGGCATGCGGCCTCCACCCGTGGACGCGAGCACGGCGCAGCAGAGCGGCGGCACGCTGCTGAGCGCGTCGGCCGCCGAGGCTGTGGGGCTCTCTCCCGCCTTCAGGGCGCAGCTGAGCAGCTCGCAGCGCGACGTGCTGCTCGCCATGGCGCAGGCCGGCAAGGACGGCGCGTGCGCGCTCGTCACCCCGGACGAAGCCAAGCTCGTGGTGGCGCTGCTCTGCAGCCTGGGCAGCGAGCGCGGCCTGTGGGGCCCGCACCTCGTCGTTTGTGCGGCCGACCAAGTGCCGCTCTGGCAGGCCGCCGTTGCGCTGTACGCTCCTGCGTTCAGGACGCGGCCCGATAGCGCCGGCGCGCGCGCGCTCGACATCGTGGTGAGCGCCAAGGTGGAACCCGAGCCCGCAGAGTCGGGCGGCTGGGGCTGCGTCGTATCGCAGTTCCCCGAGCTCACCGCCTCGGCGCGGCCGCAGTGGCCGTCGGTGCTGGTGGGCGGCACGAACGCGGTGCTGCCCGACAAGGTGGCGCGCGTGGCGCCCGTGCACGGCTTCCGCGCGCAGCTGGGCGAGTCGCTGCTCGCCTGTGCCGAGACGGCGGTGCAGACGGAGGCGAGGCGCGCGCGCGAGGATGCCGCCGAGCAGGCCGAGGCCTGCCAGCATCCCGCGCTGGCGGCGCAGCGCCGCGAGCTCATGGTGCTGGAGACGCCGTGTGAGCGCGTGCCGCGGTGCGCGCGGGCGGTGCGCGTGCCCCACTCGCCGGTGGACAGCGCGTCGGGCAAGTTCATCGCCGCGGTGGCGCACGTGGAGGCGGGCAGGCGCAGCCTCGTCGTCTCCGCGTCGGCGGCCGTGCTCGACGCGTGGCGCGCGCTATGCGTCTCGCTCGGCCTGGCGTGCGTGGCGCTGCACCGCGCGCGCAGCGACGTGGACGAGGCCGTGGCCGTGCTCGCGTGCAACGACATTGCCGAGCGCGCGGGCAGCTGCACGGCCCTGCTCGCGCAGCTGCCCGCGCTGGGCAGGCTGGGGCTGTCGGTGGACTCGTGCCTGCTGCTCGACGCCTTCACCACCGCCGCCGACGTCGCGCAGCTCGGCCAGGCGCGCGCGCCCGTGTGGCGGCTGTTCACGCGCGACACGGTGGAGGAGGCCGCGCTCGTGCGCCACCCGCTGTTCAAGGCACACGAGGGACCGCCGTGCGCGCTGCAAGTCGTCCCGCCGCCGCCGGGCTGGCCCGAGCCCGACGCGCGGCGCGCCACCGCGGGCGCCGCAGTGGACGTCGCGAGGCCGGTGGCGGCCGCGTACGCGTCAGCCTTTGTGCGCGGCGCGGCGCGCACAGTCGAGGGCTACGCAACGCCCGCGCGCGCGACGCCGCGGCTCTCGCTGTTCCTCCCGGCTGCTGACGTCGCGAGCAGCGCGGGCGGGCCGCTGGTCGACGCCGCCGCCCCGCAGAGCGTCGCACGCGCCGTGGAGCAGCTGCGGCGTCCGCGCGGCGGCGCGCGGCTGGCGGTCGGCTTTGCGGCGAGCAAGGCGCAGACAGCGGACCTGCCTCGCAGCGCGCTGGCGGTGCCTCGGGGGGCGTTCAACGCGGACGAGGACGGCGCGCTCTTCGCGCTGCTGCTGCGCCACGGCGCGCACAACCTCGAGCTCGTCGCCGCGCTCTTCAACGAGGAAAGGTTCCTGCGCGCTGAGGCGCTGCCGCGCGCCGTTGCCGATATTGCCGCCCGCGCGGCCGCTTTGGAGCGCGCGCCGCCGCTGAGCCGCGGCCTGCCGTCGACGTCCGACGCCGCCATCGCTGCGCGCGGGCGCTTCAAGGTGGTTCTGCAGTGCGCTGCCGAGGTGGGCGACTGGCCGCTGCCCGACGCGCCCGCCGTCGCAGAGGCGCACGAGCGCGTCACGCCAGAGGCGTTTCTCAAGGCCGTGCAGCTGCGCAAGAAGCCTGCCTAGGTGTGTTGCACTTCCTGCAAAAAAAATGTAAAAATAGAGGCAGGAGCCGTCACTCCATCCACACGCGCGCGCGCACGTGCGAGAGCGGGGCAGCCGACATTGCGATGACGCGCTTCGACCCGCCGGTGACTTACGGCTTCGATCTACCCAACCCGCGGCCCGTGTCGGCGGCGTGGACAGTGCTGCTGGCGCTGGCCATTGTCGCCCAGCTCAAGGGCCATGATGCGCCGCTCACGCTATTCGCGCTGCCTTTCGTCACGTCAGTGCTGCTCGACCGCGGCAACGCTGGCAAGCTCGTGTTGCCTTCGCTGCTGCTCTTGCTCAGCTGCGCCGTGGCCACATTTTCCGGTGCGCTCGCATGGCGCACGTGCGCGGCTGTTTACGGGTTGGCGGCGGCCGCTGTGCTTGCATGGGGCTTTGCCAACCCGACCACGACTGTGGGCCACATCGCGCGCAGCCTCGTCAGCATCGCGGTCACCGCCGCGTCGCGCGAGCGCGCCTTTCCCGACTCAGCCGCCGGGCTCACCAAGGACTTTCTGGAGCGCGTCCTCGGCTACAAGCTGGCCAAGTTTAGCGCCAAGCCACTGGGTGGCGGCTTCATCGGCACGACGCTGCGCGTTACGCTGCACCCGGCCAGCGACCCCAATCGCGAGCAGACGGTCATTGCCAAGATGACGCCGCCGGCCTTGGCGCAAAAGCTGCGGATGCGCATGGGCGCCAACGTCTTCGTCAAGGAGGCGGCGTTTTACCTGCACGTGGCGCCGGCCATGCGCGCGGCCGGCTGCCTGCTCAAGGTGCCCGACGCGCTGCGCGTGTTCTACGGCCCCGCGTCGGGCTCGAGCCTCATCCTCATGCGCGACGAGAGCGCCGCGCTGGCGCCCGGCGACGAGGAGCGCCCCGCGAGCTGGGAGGCGGCGTGCTCGGTGGCGCGGCGGTACGCCTCCTTCCACCGCCTCACCGCGCAGCCCAGCCTGGCGCAGCTCGACGCGGTGAGCGGCACGGGCTGGCTGGCCACCTTTGACTGGATGTCCAAGCCCGCGCTCATCGTCGCGCCGCTGCTGCGCGCCGCCTTCGACGAGGTGCTCGAAGACGACGCGCTGCGCGCGGCCGTGCCCCTCGCGGTGCAGCGCGTCGTGGGCCGCTTTGTGCGCCACCTGCCCGCGCTGGTGGCCCACCTCGAGGCCACGCGCGCCTTTGCGATTGTGCACGGCGACGCGCGCGTGGAGAACATGCTCTTCCCCAAGGCGTCCCGCGCGCCGCACACGCGCGCAGCCGACAACCTCGCCTGCGACGCGACGGCGTTTGACGCCGAGCCGTGGCTTAGCCTGGACTGGCAGACGCTCACCAAGTGCCTGCCTGCGTACGACCTCGCGTACTTTGTCACGCTCGATCTCGACGTCGACGACGCGCGCGCCTCGGCCGACGTGGACCGCCGCCTCGTGGCGCTGTACTGCCGCGAGCTGGGCCGCGACTGGTACGGCGAGGAGGCGGCGATGCAGGACTACCGCCTCGGCTGCCTCTTTGCCAGCATGATCCCCTTCGTCGTCATGTCTGCGCGCTCCCTCGGCGAGCAGAAGACGGACCGCGCGCGCGTAGTCAGGCTCGCCATGCTCCGCCGCGCCTGTCGCACGCTGCTGCGCGTCGACGCGGGCGCCGCGCTCGACGCCGCGCTCGACGAGGCGGCGCCGCACCCGCCGCGCGCGCTGCAGACGGCCGCGCGGCCCGTGCGCAACGCCCACGGCGCCACGGACCTCGCGCCGCGCGACGACGCCTTCTCGCACCACACGCCCGCAAGCATTCGCGCGCTGCCCGCGAGCGCCAGGCCGGGCGCGGGCCGCCGCGACGCGTACGACCGCTGGTGGCTCAACGCGCAGGCGCCCGACGCGAGCGCCTGTTTCGCGGTGGCGTGCGGCTTCTACCCCGGGCGCGGCGTGGTCGACGCCGCTTTCTGCTTCTCGGCCGCGGGGGTGCAGCGCAACATCCGCGAGAGCCGGCGCTCCGTGGACGGCGACTACGGGGCCACGGAATCGGCGGTGGGCTCGATCCGCGTGACGGTGGTGGACGCGCTGGTGCGTGGGCGCGTGTCGGTGGACTGCGCCGCGTGCCGCGCCGAGCTCGAGTTCACCGGCCGGCTGCCCGCGCGCAAGGAGCCGGCGTTCGACATGGACGTGGGCGCTGCGGTGGGCGAGTTCCACTACGAGCGGCTGACGCAGCTCGTGGAATGGACGGGCGCGCTCGCCTTTGAGGGCGGCCCCGTGGTCGACGTCGGGGGCTGGCTGGGCGTGCGCGACCGCTCGTGGGGGCGCAGGCCGCACACGGCCGCGGACAAGACGCCCGCGGCCAACGCGTCGCGCACGCGCCTGCTCAGCGCTGCGCCGGTGCGCGCGGTGGCGGGCGCACTGCTGGCGCTGCGGCCGAGCGCGTGCCCGCAATTCTACTGGCTGTGGTGCCCCACCAACTTTGAGGGCGGCGGCGGGCTGCTGCTGCACTCGCAGGAGTCGCGTCTGGGCGCGCAGACCAATGCGGGCGCGCACCTGTTCCTGGCCGACGGCAGCGAGCTGGCGCTGGCGACGGTGCAGCTGAGCGCGACGTACCGCGAAGGCACACGGCACCTGCGCACCTGCGACGTCGTCTGCGAGGCGGCAGACGGCAGCCGCCTGCGCCTCGAGTACCGCCCCGTCAACACCTTGTTCATGTCGGGCGCCGGCTACAACGCGGACGAGTTCTGCCATGGGCGCGCCTTCGCGGCGGGCGCGGCGCACCGGCAGGACGTGATGCTGGCCGAAGCGGTGGACCGCAACTCGCCGCTCGCCTGGCACATCCAGGAGGCGTGCACCGTCGCGGGGCGCTGGCTCGACGGCCCGCTCGCCGACCGCGCGCCCGTGACCGGCACGGGCGTGCTCGAGCAGCTCGTCATCGGCCCGCACGCGCCCAGCGGCTTTACGCGCTTGTACGACGTCGCCTAGCCGCCGCTGCTGCCCAACGTACATGTTTTATGGCGTTCAATAGTTTTTTTATATATGCTCGCAGCGTATGAAAAAAAAGAATGCGCGTTATATATTATTGTCACCAGCCGAGCGCGGTTTCGATGGCGTCCACACGCGCTCGCAACAAAGCCTCGAGCGCGACCAGGCTGGCTGCGCCCGGGCGGTGCAGCGCGTCACGAAAGTCGCGGAAGGGCAGCGAGGCGCACTCGGAGGCGCCGCGCAGGTTGGGCGCGCCGTCGGCCCACTCGAGGTGCTCCACGGGGACGGGCTGCAGCGACAGCAGCGCGTAGAAGGGCGCCTCGGACGCGTACGCGCCGCTGGCCAGCGCGGCGCGCACGTCGGCTTCGGCGTCCCACACGGTCATGTCGCGGAACACGTACGTGGCGAAGACGGTCTCGCGCAGGTCCTCGTCCTCGCCGCGCAGCTCCATGAGCTCGGTCGCGTAGCCAACAAAACCTTGCGCAACGATGCGGGGCCGCGGCGGCGGCGGCTCGAGCAAGCGCATCGACGCGAGTGGTATAAACGACACGGCGCCGCGGTAGTCGCGGTTGGCGTGGCGGAAAGCGAGCGCCGTGTCTTGAGTGTCCACCACGACGCTGAACAAGGCCGTTCGGCGCCGCAGTGCCACGGCGCGTGCCAGCGCAGGCGTGGGGAACTTGGCCAAGAAAGACACGACGCCGCGCACTGCGCCAACGCGCAAGCGCTGCAGCGCCTCGAGCAGCGGTCGGCTGGCCTGCAGGTGCAAAAGCTCCATGTGGTAGTGGTGGTACATGCCCAGCAGCATGCCGCGGTGCGACTGCTCGGTGGTGACGCACCACCGCGCGCGATGCGGGCGCTGGTGTGTGGTTGTTAGCTGCGTGGTCTTTTACATAACCCCTGAGTGCGCACCCAAGCAATGTGCTGCAATGCCCCGCAGTCGCTGCGCATGCACGTGTACAGCTCTTTTGAACACGATGCCAGCGCGGCGCATTCGGCAATGGTCATGAACTGGCACACGGTGGACACGACGAGCTCGACGCCAATGTGAGCAAACAGCGACGGAACGTCACGGTCAGGTTTGGCAACAAGATTGATGGCGCGTGTCAACGTGTGGGAGCCAGCGCGCCACAGCGCCGCCGCGAATGGCGTAGGTGCGTTCTCCTTGTCTTCCACGTCGCACTTGTCATCATCATGACGACGATCATCGCGGAAGTCAAGCCAGGCGAAGAACAGCTGGCTGAGGCTGCCATCTTGGCGCACGGGCATTGGCCCTTGGGACCGGGTGGCGCCAAGCGCGCCGCGCGATTGTGCGTGATTGGCTCGTGCGTGCACGTGGTGCCACGTGACACCAAAGGGACCTTGCACGGATTTTTTTTAAAATAAAAAAATAAAAAATAAAATTTAATAATATTTATTTTTGTAAAAAATAAATTTATATAAAAAATAAAAAATAAAGTGATAAAGGAGCCGCCCAGCTCTTTTTTTTTTCAAACACCCGAAGGCGCACAAAGGCGACGAGACGATGGCGCGACGCGGCGGCTATAGCTTTGCGATTCCCGATCCGGAACCGCCGTCGACGCGCAAGGTTGGACCCACGCCCGAGAGCCGCTCAGCAGCACCTTTGGTGACCACCACCGCCGCATCGTCAAAACGCGCGCGATCAACGCCCAACCCCGAGCACGACGACAACGACGACGAAGGCGACGACAAAGAAGGCGACGACAAGGAAGAAAGGCATGAAACCGGGCGCGGGCGCTGGTTTGGCACCGAGTTTGGCCCCGTGCTGGACAAGCTTCACGACGTGGTGGAGGCGCACTTGGAGCGCGACGCCGATGCCGCGCTGGAACAGGTGCTCGCAGACTACGTGCGCGAAGTGGGCAACAGATTCCACGAGTACGAGACCAAGATGGCCAAGCACGAGGAGTTTTCTCGCGCGCTGATGCGTTTGCACGCGAGCCACAAAAAGTTGCGGATGGAAATCCAGAACAAGATGCGCGCCACGCAAAAGGCAGCGCACGAGCGCAAGCGGCTCGACGAGTACAATGAGCGCGTGCTCGCAGGCGCTGAGCAAGTGGCCCAAGTGCATCAGTTGCTGCAAGCGCTGCGCCAATCTTAAAAAATAAGAAATGTATACCTTTACAGTCTGCGCACAAAGCGAGCAAGCACCTCGGCTGCGGCGGGAAGCAGTGTCTTGCGGGTGATGGGCGCGCGCAGGTAATAGGCCGCCGACGACGGCGAGGGAGGCGACACGGCGGTCAGGTCGGGGCGGACGCCAAAGCCGTGCGTGTGGATCTGCTGCGCCTGGCAGAGCGGCGAGGCGAGCAGCTCGGGCGACAGGCCTTGCGGGCACTGCTGCAAGCCGCGCGTGAGGGCCGCGAGAACGTCGGCGTCTCCGGGTTGGCAGCACACGTACAGCCCGCGCTCGCCGTGGGAGGCCTTGGCCTCGGCCGTGATGGCCACGAGCAGCGTGAGCCGCTTGGCGCGCAGAAAGTCCATGCATTCAGCAGGCACGTTGCCGCGGGCCACAAAGGCGGCCATGGGCTCGAACACGGCCGCAAAGCCGGCGCGTACGCCGTTGACGTCCAGCTCCTTGTAGTCGAGGCGCAGCAGGTCGGTGACGGAGAAGGACGACACGTCGTGCCGCGCGCGCCACACTTCGTCAAAGATGGCGGCGCGCGACGCAGGCGCGGAGCCGAGCACGTCGAGCGCGCGCAAGTCAACGTCGCCGCCCAGCTTGCCGTTGCGCGTGTCGACGATGATGGTCACCTCGAGCAGGCTGCGCAGCTCCGCGGGCACGGCCACGCTGCGCTCGTGCATGGCGTTGACCACCAGGCTGCACGCCGAGCCCGCGCGCGTGTCCACCACGCGCGGGCTGGCGTCCAAGTGCTCGCCCTGGTCCTCGTGGTGGTCGAAGATGGCCACGACGCGCGCGCCGTTGTTTTGCCGAAGCGCATTGTGGTCCGTGAGCGCCACGGCAGTGGGCGCGGCCGTCATCCCGTCGTCGTCGTCGTCGTCATCGACAAACCTGACACCGACGGGAGCCATGGCGGCATCCAGCGCCCATCCGGCGCGCTTGAACGCCACGACGGCGTCGTTGCGAAGACGGAATTCAGCACGCGGAAATGTGCAGACAGCCACGGCGGGCGTGCCCATGGCGCGCAGCAAGTGCGCGGCTGCCAGCGAGGACACGATGGAGTCGAGGTCGCCGGCCTCGTTGCCGTACACCTGCACTACTTTTGCGCTCATCTGTGTGGATTGGATGTACTATGTATGTACACTCGTGCGTAGACGAATAGGAAAATTACATGGTGTAGCATAGTTACATACCGCAATGACCCGTGCACCATCAAAAGTCTTCAGCCAACCACGGGTGGCGCAACATTTCACGCGGCTTGAGACGCGCAGCCGGGTCCATTACAAAGATGCGCTGCATAAAGTCGACGCACTCGGCTGACAAGTACGCGTAGCCGCTGTCTGCGGTCAGGCACGGGCATCAAGGGGACCAACGCACTTGTAGTCGAGGAACTCTCTGAGTTTGCCGTCGCAAACAATAAATCGAAAGTGCGCGTCGGTGGTGTTGGCGCCCTCGTCGCGCGACGTCCACGGGAAGCGGCCGGTGGCAAGGAAAAACACGCACACGCCCAGGCTCCACGCGTCGAGCGCGCACGGGTCGTTGGTGCCCGCGTGCTTGTTGTACACCTCGACGGCCATGTAGCGGCTCTTGCCCTTGCGCATGCACGCGATGGGCGCCCACCGCTGCTCGCCCGCGCCGCCGCCGCCGTCGTCGCTGCTGGTGAGGGGCGTGAGGATTTCCGCCATGCCAAAGTCAATGAGAACGGCGTTCATGTCCGCGTCGAGCAGGAAGTTCTCCAGGCTGACGTCGTGGTGGCACACGCCAGCAGAGTGCGTGTAGACCACGCCGCGCACCATACCCCGTGTTAGCGAGCGCACCTCCTTTTCGTTTAGCTGCCTGTCCTCCGCTGCACGCGCACGTCAGCGCGCGCCGCACACCCGTCCAACTAGAACGCACTGATGGCCAAGGCTTCGGGGCCGCGCGCGTGGGGCGTCAGTCCCTCGCGCGCAACGAGCGGCTCACCGTAGTCGAGGAGGTCCATTTGGCAGGCGGGCATGACGGCAATGAAGAAATCGTCAGTCTCCAAGAGGTCGAGCAGTTGCATGACGTTGGCGTGCGGCGGCGAGGACAGGTGGCGCAGCTTGGCCAGCTCGGCGAAGGGGTCCTCGGCAGTGCGCCGGCCGTGGCGGTCGGTTTTGCGCGCCACGAGGTCCTTGTCGTACACCTTGACGGCCACCGCGCCCCCGCGCGCGTCCACGCCGCGCACGACGCCGTCGCCGTCCGCGCGCCCGCGGAAGCAGTGGACCACCTCGCCGAACAGCGACTCGCGGATCTGCTTCACGCGCACGTACGCCGCGCCGTCGTCGCACAGGTACACGACGCGCTCCTCGCTCGCCGCCGAGCTGGGCGACAGCTGCACCGGCCGCATCGTCACCGCGCCGCGCTTGAGCGGACGGTCAATCGTCCGGGGCACGCGCGAAGGCACGCCCAGGCGCACGTTGCGCTCCAGCAGCGCTCTTGCGCGCTCGAGCCAGTCCAGCACGCGCTGGTAGCGCGCGAAGAAGCGCATGTACTCTAGCGAGCCGCGATCGGGCGACAACAGCTCGTGCTGCGCGCGCGCCACCACGCGCTCCACCATGGCAAAGTTCTGCGTCGAGGGGTACAAGTACGTCTCTGGCGCGTACAGCGCAAACGCGCGCCGGAACGTGCTCGCATCGGTGAACGTGAGCAAATTAGGCTCGAGCGTGAGCTCCAACGGCGTGGGCGAGGCCGGCGGCGTGGGGTCCTGCGTGTACGCGGATACTGCGCGCAGCATGCCAGTCGCCATCGGCGCCTGCGCCTGCGCCTGCGCCTGCGCGGACGAGGACGTGGTGGCTCGCATGCGGGCGGCCGAGGATGAGACTGACGCGGCGGGGGAAACGTGAATAAACATCGCCGACTCCACAGAGCTAAAGTCGGCCGGCAGCGCCGGGAGCGCCGGCGGCGTGGACGCGAGATGCGCGAGCGAGCCTGGCGCAATGGCGTGCGAACCGTGGAGCGAGTCTTCGTCAGAGTTCTCCATGCGCAAGTCGTGACTTTGGTCCATCGAGGCGCGCCGCGGCGAGGTGCGCGTGCAAGCAGAGGTGCGTCGCCGCCGGTTGTGGGCACTTGGGTCACGTTGGGTGTGTGGTTCCGGGCGGGTTCTTCGCGCACCACCGCGTCCACCGATCCATGCTATACCTATGTGCCCGATTGAATCCAGATTTACGTCAATCCCGTCATGGACGGTCACTGCTGCGAAGCGAAGCGACGGCGCCGGGCGGCTACTCCAGGCCCAGCTCGCGCGTTAGCACAATCTTGCCCTGTAGCCCGCCCTGTTCCATGAGCTCCTGGCTGCGCCGACCCGCCAGCAGCGGCAGGCGGTGCGCAATCACGGGCGCGATGCTGCCGCGCGCGACGAGGTCAAAGAGCCGCAGCAGGTCTTCCTCGAAGGGCCGCGGATCCTTGTCGTACTCCTGCGTAATGCCGTAAAAGCTGCCGCGGCGGCCTGCAAAGCGCGCGCCGACGTAGTACGTGAAGAAGCCCTTGGCAGACAGCCACGTGCTCGCCTTGCCGTGCGCAAAGGCGGCAGAGAAACCGTACCCGACGAGCGTGCCGCCGCGCCTTGTGGCGCGCAGGCACTCTGCGGCCTTGGAGCCGCCCAGCACGTCGAAGACGCAGTCGACGCCGCCGGGCACCACGGCCAGCACGGCGGCGTCCACCGTCTCCGCGCTCCGCTTGTCCTCAATCGGCTCGGCGCCGCGCGCGCGCACAAAGTCAAAGTGGTCCTTGCGCGCGTAGCCATATGCTTTGACGCCCAGCTCGCGGCACAGTTCCAGCAGCGCCGAGCCAATGCCGCCGTTGGCACCAGTGACCAGCGCCGTTTGACCCGCTCGCAACGG
>Ga0302314_10010158_pt1 | contig 16510 bp, 14 predicted proteins | sample III_Palsa_N2_3_FD_200533 | JGI IMG/M metagenome (GOLD analysis project Ga0302314, IMG submission 200533) | Peat permafrost microbial communities from Stordalen Mire near Abisko, Sweden - III_Palsa_N2_3 | ecosystem: Environmental > Terrestrial > Soil > Palsa > Peat permafrost | place: Sweden... | reverse complement strand
GCGGCCTTGGCCGCGGCGACCTCGTCCAGTCGGGCCAGGATTCGGTACGGACCAATCAGGATCTCGTCCCCGTCGACGATGGGATAGGGCGCTGCGAGGCGATCGGGCCGGCCGTTCACGTAGGTGCCGTTGGTGCTGTGGTCGGTGAGAACGTAAAGGCCGTCGCGATAGTCGATGTCGCAATGCGACGATGAAATCCCCAGTTGCGGGTCAGGGAGACTCCAATCGGCCTGGGGGGAGCGGCCAATCAGCGCGCCGTGGCGGTCGAGCGTCAGCCGGGTAGGGACGCCGTTGTCCAGCTTTTCGACGTTAGTGATGGTCAACGCCAGCGTCATGGGGACGCGAGGCCCTTTTCAGCGATCCGCGCGCCGTCAGCGAGGGCGCGGATGAGAGACGCCTCCATCTGGCCACTCTTGGCGGCGGCCAGCAGCACGGCTCCGGCGGCCAGACGCCCCGCCATCTCCTTTGGCGGTTGGGTCTGAGGCGCCTCCGGCGGCGTGATTGAGCCGCCGGAGAAAAACGCGGCCAAGGCCGCGAGTCGCGCTGGGCTGGCCTCACGAATCTTTCCGGCCGCCTCGAAAGAGGCCCGCCTGCGGACGTCGGAGGGGTCCTGCACCCATAACAGCGCCGCTTTCAGCGCGTCGGCGTCGGCGCCGGCTGGCGCCGGAGCAGGGGCGAGATCGCGAACGGCCCGGGCCGCCCAGGCCACCGTCTCGAAGCGCGGCAGGGCCTGGCCCAGGAAGAAGGCGGCGTCATTCAGCCGGCCGGCCTGCATAAGGTCCTGGAAATACACCTCGGGCGCGAGCCCCGCCTTGTCCCCGAGATCTTCCTGCCAGCCGAGCAGGTCGGCGACCTGCCGGGTTTCAGTCCATCTGACGTGCTTCCAGTTTCTCATGGCGTCGTCAGTTGATCATCGTGATGGCGCCCTTGATGGTCATCAAGGCCTGGGCTTCGAGATCGGTCAACGCGGCCTTCGCCTGCAGCGAGACCTGCGCCTGGGCGGTGATCATCAGGCCCTGGAGCGTGATACCGGTCTGGTCGATGGTTATCGAATTCTGGCCAACCTTGAGCACGATCTGCTGCATGGCCTCGATGGTCACCGAACCAAGGTCGGTCTTGAGGCTGTAGTTCCCCATCGCCACGTCGGTGGACATGTTGCCCATGTCGACCTTGATCGACAGGTTGCCCTGGCTGACCTCGTTGCTCTGGTTCCCCTGGCTGACCGTGGTCGACATGTTCCCCTGAACGACGGTCAGGCTCTCGTTCTGCTGGATCGAGGTGGTCCGCTTGCCCGTCTGGACCGTGTGGGATTCGTCGCCCTGCTCGACAGTGATGGTGTCGTTGTTCTTGATGTTGACGGTCCGGTTTCGACCGACCCGCTGGGTCTGGTCCCGGCCGAGCGTGAAGGCGTCGTCCCGCTTAACCGCGGTCGTCCGATCGCGCTGGGCGTAGACGTTGAGTAGCTCCTTGCCACTGGCGTCCTCCATGGACACCTCGTTCCAGCCCGGCCCTGACCCCGGCGGGTTTTCGGCGCCGTCGTAGTCGCCCCCGGTCGAGCCGACCGTCTGGCTGCGCCACACGGACTTGGTCTTGTTGTCGGGCAGCGTATAGGGCGCCATGTGGCTGGCGTTGTAGACCCGGCCAGTGATGAGCGGGCGGTCCGGGTCGCCTTCGAGGAAGTCGACGACCACCTCCTGTCCGATCCTCGGCAGGACGACGTGTCCGAAGTCGGCGCCGGCCGAACTGAACGAAACCCGAATGAAGCAAGTGGTCTTCTCGCCCGGCGAGTTGCTGCGGTCCCAGTGGAAGCAGACTTTCACCCGCCCATACTCGTCGGTGTAGATCGTCTCGCCGTCGGGTCCGGTGACAATCGCCGTCTCCGGGCCGCGCATGACCGGCCACGGCGTTGTGAAAGGCGCGCGCCACGGCGTCGAGAGCGGGGTGGCCTCGATCCACACCTGGGTGGGACTGGCCGAGCTGCCGCCGGTGCGGAACTGCTGGCTGGTCACCGCATAGCGCAGCCGGGTAATGATGTAGTCCTGGTCGAGCCGTTGAATGGTGTGGCCATCGAGGGTGAGCGTGTCGCCGCAGGCCAGGGCGGGCGCGTCGCCTTCAGCGCGATAGACGCGCCGGTTCCGTCTGGCCGACTCCAGGATCATCTGGGCGCGCGTCTGGCCCTGACTTTGGTCCGTGAAGCGGCCGGGAAAAGCGTAGACCTCGGCCGTCTCGTTGTCCTGCTCCTCCCCGCCGGCATAGTCGCCTTCGATCGGCGCGTCCGGCTTGGTGAAGTCGAAGTCGCGCAGCTTGACGTCCTTCTCCACACCGCTGGAGACGCGCTCGATCCACTTCCACACCCGCGCTTCATCGGTTTGAACACCGCCGATCGGATCGATGAAGGGCATGACGTCATAGTACGACTTGGGGTGCGAACTCGGTCCATCGCAGAGCACCAGGACGTGGCGGTCGTCCTCGTGGCGGAAAAAGTAGTAGATGCCCTCCTGCTCCATGAGCCGCGAGATGAACGCGAAGTCGCTCTCCGCGTACTGCACACAATAGTCGCGCGAGGCGTAGGTCCCCGAAAGCCCTTCGAAGTCGAAGTCGCTGTACCCGCCGTCCTCCAGCACCGCCTTGATGATGTCGGTCGCGCTCTGGTCCTGGAAGATCCGGTTGTCGCGGTCGCGGTCGAGCGCGTAAAGCCAGGGCCGGAGAACGAGCCGGTAGCGCATCCCGGCGGCTTGATCGTCGACGTACTGGGCTTCCCACAACTTGCCGTTGAAGGCGCGCTCGGAATCATCGCCCTCGTTCACCGTGATGGTCACCGACTCTCCAAGGTGGTCGAAGAAATCGATGTCGTCCGGATTCAAGATGTAAGCCTCGATCACGAACAACTCGCTGAGACCCTCGACGGACTCGAATCGTTCGAGCACCGCATCGGGGGCGAACGACAGCGATATTGTCGCTTCGCGAGTGTCAGCGACGTTCAGATCGTCGTCCGACGCGCCGGTATCGGACATTTCGGCTCCCCTGCGCCGCCATAACTTTCTCAGACTGGTATGGAGACTACACGAGCGAAGGTGATTGTGGCAAAGAATGCTTGCCGCCGGAACGCGCCCTCCCGGCGCGGCCGGATCCGCGGGGAGGCGCATGGCGCTCGATCTGGAAACGCTTCTGGCGCCGGTGTCCGACGAGACGCCCGCCGGCCCCGACCTGGCCTACGACCCGGTCCGCTCGGAAGTCGATCAGGCCTTCGACAGCCCGGTCTCGATCGACGCCAACACCGGCGAGACGGTCGCTCCCGACATCGACTGGCGCAAGGTCGTGCGCCAGATCGAGGAGCAGAGCCGCGAGACCAAGGATCTGTGGCTGGCCGTCTACCTCTGTCGGGCCGGGGCCTGGCTGGGCGACCTGCCAACGGTGGTGGTCGGCGCGGAATTCCTGGCCGGCCTCTGCGAGCGCTACTGGGACAGCGTTCACCCGCAGCTCGACGAATACGGCTTCCAGGGCCGCAAGGGGCCCTGCGAGTCCCTGGCCAGTGTCGCCGGGTTTCTGGGCCCGCTGCGCGGCGTAAGGCTTCTGGAGCACCCACGCCTTGGGGCTTTTACCGGACGAGACTTTGAGCGTTATCGCGACGTTGGCGGGGCGGCGGAGGGTTATGACCGGTTCCGCGCCGTTCTGAATGAAACACCGGACGAGGCGATCATCGCTGCCGCCGATCAGCTCGAGGCGGTCGGTCAGGCGATCCGACGGGTCGACGCCATTCTGGTGGCCAATGCCGAGGGCGACACTGGAGCCAACTTCAAGGCCACCTACGAGGCGATCGCCTCGCTGAAGCGGGCGGTCCTTGGTTTTTCCTCCGCTCCTCCGCCCGAGGTGGAGAGCGCCGAGGCCGAGGGGCGCGCCCAGACCTCCGCCGGGTCGGCGCCGGCGGCTGGCGGCCAGCGACTTTCCGGCGCCATCGAAACTCGCGAAGACGTGTTGCGCGCCCTAGACGCCATCAGCGATTACTATCGCCGCAAAGAGCCGCACAGCCCTGTTCCCCTCGTGATCCAGCGGGCGCGCGAGTGGATCAACCTCGATTTCCTTGGCGTTTTGGCAGACATCGCGCCAAACAGCCTCGACGAGGCCCGTCGCGTGCTGACATATAAAAAGCCTGACGAGTATTGATTGAAGACTATTGGCGGGGTTTAACCTTTTCGCCTATTGTGTGACGACCGGGCGGGGCGCCACGAGGCGCGATGAACCGGCGAGGGAGCTTCGTGCATGGCCAAGGGCGGGCAACGCTTCATCAAGGAAAACCGGGCGCCACGCGTCCACATCGAATACGAGGTCGAGACCTACGGCTCCCGCCAGAAGGTGGAATTGCCGTTCATCATGGGCGTGATGTCCGACCTGTCCGGCAAGTCCGAGGTCGAGAAGAAGACCCTGGACAAGCGTGACTTCGTCGAGATCGACATCGACAACTTCGACCAGAAGATGGAATCGATCGCCCCTCGGGCGGCGTTCGCCGTCGAAAACACCCTGACCGGCGAGGGCAAGCTGGCCGTAGACATGACGTTCAAGACGCTGGACGACTTCTCGCCGGGCGCGGTGGCGCAGAATGTGCCGGCGCTCGCCAAACTGCTCGAGGCGCGCAACCAGCTCAACGATCTGCTCGCCTACATGGACGGCAAGGACGGGGCCCAGGACCTTCTCGACAAGGTGCTGAAAGACCCGGAACTGATGAAATCTCTGGCCGGAACCAAGCCGGCCCAGGATGAGGCGGCTGAAGAGGGTTAGAACCCTGGCCGATTGCGGAGGTCGTAATGGCTGAAGTGTTGCAGGAACGGTCTGGCGGTGCGGCGGAAGCCGTTGCGCTGGACGATTTTTCGGCGCTGCTGAAGAAGGAGTTCAAACCGACCAATGATGCGCGCAAGTCGCGCATCGAGCAGGCGGTCCAGACGCTCGCACAGCAGGCGCTGGCTGACTCCAAGGTGATCGGTGACGATGTCTTCACGACTGTCGACGCCATGCGCGCGGCAATCGACCGGACATTGACCGAACAGGTCAACGCCATCCTCCACCATCCGGACTTCCAGCAGTTGGAATCGGCGTGGCGGGGGCTATGGTATCTGGTCGGCAACACGGCCACCGGCAAGGATCTCAAGATCCGTGTCCTGAACATCTCCAAGGACGAGACCCGCAAGATGTTGCGGCAGTTCCGGGATTCGGCCTGGGACCAGAGCCCGCTGTTCAAGAAGATCTACGAATCCGAGTTCGGCCAACTTGGCGGCCAGCCCTACGGCGCCTTCGTCTGCGACTATAATTTCGACCACTCCGGGCCAGACATCGAGGTGATGCGCGGCCTCTCCAAGATTGGCGCGGCGGCCCACGCGCCGTTCATCGCGGCGGCGGGCTCGAGCCTGCTGGGCATGGACAGCTGGCAGGAACTGGCCAACCCGCGCGATCTGGCCAAGCAGTTCGAGCCGGCGGAATACATCGCCTGGCGCTCGTTCCGCGATTCCAACGACAGCCGCTATATGGCGCTGACCATGCCGCGGTTCCTTGGCCGGCCGCTCTATGGTGCGACGTCGAGCCCGGTGGAGGAGTTCGCCTTCGAGGAGGACACCGGCGGCGGCGCGCACGATAACTACCTGTGGTGCAACTCCGCCTACGCCCTCGGGGTGCGGATCACCGAAGCGTTCAAGACCTACGGCTGGTGCACCCGTATCAGGGGCGTCGAGTCCGGCGGGACAGTCGAAGAACTGCCGACCGCCATGTTCCCCACCGACGATGGCGGCATGGATGCCAAGTGTCCGACCGAGATCGCCATCTCGGATCGGCGCGAGGCCGAGCTCTCCAAGGCCGGGATCATGGCGTTGGTGCATCGCAAGAACACCGATCAGGCGACCTTCATCGGGGCCCAGACGCTGCATGCCCCCAAGGCCTACGAAAACCCCGACGCTACCGCCAACGCCAATCTCTCGGCGAGGCTGCCCTACATCTTCGCCAGCTGCCGTTTCGCCCACTATCTGAAATGCATGGTGCGCGACTGGATCGGCAGCACCCGCGAGGCGCCGCAATTGGAGGCCGATCTGCAGTCCTGGGTGCTGCAATACGTCGATGTCCAGCCGGATATGTCCGACGAGATCACCAAGGCACGCAAGCCGTTGAAATCAGCCCAAGTTCAGGTCCTGCCCGACGAAGAAAACCCCGGTTATTACAAGGGGATCTTCCATTTCATCCCGCACTACCAGCTTGAGGGAATGGACGTTTCGCTGAGCATGGTTTCACGTCTGCCGAAGGGAGCCGGTTGACGGCGAGCCAAGTTAAGTAGAAGACATAATCAATACTTAATGAGGAGGACCGGCCATGGCGGTCGACTATTTCCTGAAGATCGATGGCGTCAAGGGCGAGTCGCAAGACGACAAGCACAAAGACGAGATTCAGATCATGAGCTTCAGCTGGGGAGCCTCTAACTCCAGCAGCATGCAGATAGCCTCGGGCGGCGGGGTGGGTCGCGCCGATGTTAAGGATATTGTGATCAAGAAATACATGGACTTGTCGTCGCCGCTGCTGGCGCAGTCGTGCATCAGCGGCAAGCACTTCGCCAGCATGGTGCTGACCGGCCGCCGTCAGGGCGAGACGCCTCTCGAGCACGTGATCATCAAGCTGACCAACGCCATCGTTTCGGGCTACGAAATCGGCGGCGGCCTGGATGATCTGTCGGCGGACGATTACAAGGGCGACGGCCCGGCGCCATTCGCCGAAACGGAGTTGGTGAAGTTCAACTTCGAGGAATACAGCTTCAAATACGTCCAGCAGACGGACAAGGGCGGCGCCGGCTCCAACGTCCAACAGGGCTGGAACGTCCGGTCGAACAAGAAGGTCTAGGGCGTGGTCGCCTGAGGGGAGGCGATCATGGCCGACGCAGACGAACTCTTCCGCGCCGGCGATCTGGAAGGCGCCCGGTTAGCCTTGAACGAGGCTGCGAAAAAGGCGCCGGCCGACCAGAGTGTGCGGATGTACCTTTTCCAGCTCCTCTGCCTCATGGGGCAGTGGGATAAGGCGAAGATTCAGCTCCGCACCCTGGCTGGCCTGTCGCCGGAAGCCCAGATGCTGGCGGTAACCTACAACATGGCCATTGACGCCGAGATGACGCGCGCGAAGGTGTTCGCAGGCGAGGAGCCGCCGACTTTACTGTCCGCTGGTTCGACGTGGGCTGGTGATCTGGCCGCCGCTCTTGGCGCCCAGGCCCAAGGCCGGGTGGACGAGGCCGAGGAGCGGCGCAGCAAGGCGTTCGACGCGGCGCCCGACACGCCCGGCGATTTGGACGGCGAGGCGTTTGAGTGGATCGCTGACGGCGACGCCCGCTTCGGCCCGTCCTTCGAAGCCATCATCCAAGGCCGTTGGGGGATCGTCCCGTTCGACGCCGTTGAGCAGATCAAGTCTGAGGGCCCGCGCGACCTGCGCGACCTGGTCTGGTTGCCGGCCGAGGTGGCTTTCCGGTCAGGCCAGTCGGTCAACGCCATGCTGCCGGTGCGCTATCCGGGCAGCGAGGCCCTGGAAGACGCGGGCCTGCGCATGGCGCGCCGCACCGACTGGCGGGACGAATCCTGGGGCGCGGCGGGGTTGGGCCAGCACGAGTGGTCGCTGGGGGGCGGCGGCGAGGCGGGCCTGCTTTCGCTGCGTCGCCTCACCCTGCGCGCGACATGACCTCGTCGAAGATAAATCCGACACTATTCGACAAGCTGGTGGCCGATCTCGAGATCGAGGGATTGAGGGAGTCGGACACCGGGCGCGCCGGCCTCGAGGCCAGCCGCTCCACCATGCGTTTCTACATCGTGCCCCGCATCGAGCGCTTCAACGAACGGGCGCTGCGCGCAACGGTGATCCGCGAGCTGAACTGGATCCTCAACACCACCAACCTGGAATCGGCGACCGATCTCGAGCCTTATCCGGAGGTGCGCACGTCGGTGCTGAACTACGGCGTCCGCGATCTGGCCGGGAAGACCCTCACCCGTGGCGTGGTCCAGGCCCGGGCGAAGCAGATCCGCGAGGCTATCCGGGCGTTCGAGCCGCGAATGGACTCCAGCCGTCTCGAGGTGGACAGCCTCGCGACTCCCGAGCGGGCCAACGCTGTCACCTATGTGATCCGTGGCGACGTCACCAGCGCCGTCCAGGCCATGCCGGTGGAATTCAAGACCGACGTCGAGCTCGACACCGCCGCCGTCACCCTGAGGGAATAGGAGCATGGATCCGCGGCTCCTGCGCGCCTACAACGAGGAGCTGACCTATCTGCGCGAGACGGCGCGCGAGTTTGGCGAAGAGAATGAGGTCGTCGCCGGCCGGCTGGGGCTGAAGACGCCCACCGATCCGGACCCTTATGTCGAGCGCCTACTCGAGGGCGTCGCCTTCCTCGGCGCACGCGTGAAGCTGAAGCTCCAGGACCAGTTTCCGGACTTCACCCAGCACCTGCTGCACGCCATCCAGCCCCACTATCTGGCCCCGACCCCGTCGATGTGCGTGGCCGCCTTCGAGCCGCAGGAAGGCGATCAGGCCTTGGTCGAAGGCTTCAAGATTCCACGTCTGAGCGAGCTCACGGCCACGGCCAAGGATCATGGCGGCGCCGCGGTGACCTTTCGCACCGGCCACGACGTGACTTTGTGGCCGATCCGCATCGTGGAAACCGAGTATCTCGCCTCGCGGGCAGCGGTCGCGGCCTTTGCCGAGGCGGCCGGGGTGCGCGCCGAAGCGGGGCTCAGGGTTCGCTTCGCCACCGTGGGCGGGGCGAAGCTACCCGCGATTGCGCCGCCGTCGCTGCCGGTGTTCATTTCAGGTTCGGAAACCCTGCCTGGCGAGCTCTACCGGCAGTTTCTCGGCGAAACCCTGGCGGTAATCGGCCGCTCGGCGGACTCGGCGGCGGGACAGGGCGGGTGGGTGCGCCTGCCGGCGCCGGAAGCGCACGGCTTCGACGATGACTGCGCGCTGCTGCCGGCGGAAGGGCGCTCCTTCTCCGGCTATCGCCTCCTGACTGAATACTTCGCCTGTCCGGAGCGCTTCCTGTTCTTCGCGCTACACGACCTTGGCGCGGCTTTTTCCCAGAGCCCGGACGCCTGCGACGTCGTCTTCCTGTTCTCGCGCTCGGCCCCGTCGCTGGCGGGCGCGGTGCGGCCCGCCAACCTTCGGCTGTTCGCCACGCCGGCGGTCAACCTGTTCGAAAAGCAGCTCGGCCGGGTGCAGATCAAACCTTATGAGCACGAATATCTGTTGGTTCCCGACCGCACGAAACCGCTCGATTTCGAGGTCTGGGGGATCACCGAGGTCACCGCTTACGGCCGATCGAACACCCAGGCGCGACCGGTGGCGCCGCTCTACGCGTTCGGGGCTCTGCTCTACGACTGGCGCGAGGCGCTGTTCTATGTCCCGCGGCTCACCCGCCGAAGGCTGTCGACAAAGGAACAGCGCTTGCGCCGGCGCACCGACTATCTGGGCACAGAGACGTGGATCAGCCTGACGGCGCCGGGCGACCCCTCGCGGCTGGACGAGGTCAGAGAGCTGGCGGTCCGCGCGCTGGTGACCAACCGCGAGCTTCCCGAACTGCTGCGTTTTGGCGGCGCGAGCGACCTCAGCCATTCCGGCGGTCCGGTGCGCGCGGTGACGGTGCTGCGGGCGCCGACACGGCCGCAACCCCCGCTTGGATTGCACGACGGCGCCTGGCGGGTGATCGGCCACCTGACCCCCAACTACGCCACACTGGCCAGCGAGGATCGGGACGATCCGTCGCTGCTGCGCGACCATCTGGCGCTCTACGGTCGGACCGACGATCCGGTGATGCGCCGACAGATTGACGGCATTCTGTCGGTGCGTTCCGAGCCCGTCACCCGGCGCGTCCCCGGTCAGGACCGCCTAGCCTTCGCCCGTGGCCAGCGCGTCCGCATCCGCCTGGACGACGCCTCGTTCGAAAACGCCCGGATGTTCCTCTTCGCCGCCGTCATCGAGCGCTTTCTGGCCGAGTTCGCCACCGTCAATGCTTTCACCGAGTGCGTCTTCGAAAGTCCGCAGGAGGGGACGTTCGCCCAATGGTCACCAAGGATGGGTCAGCGCCGCAACATCTGAGCTTCCTCGCCGGGGTGGCGGAGGCGGCCGATCGCTACGGGATGTTCCCCGTGCTGCGCGGCGCGGAAGCGCGCGCGCCCGGCTTGCCGCGCATCGGACTGGCCCGAAATCCTAGTCTGGACATCGTCGAACTCCGCCAGGTTCCGACCCTTTCGTTTCCCGGCTCGACGCTGCAGTCCGTGCAGGTGGAGAAAGGGCGCGGGATCGTCAACGGCTATTGGCTGGGCCTTACCGGCCCTATGGGCCCGTTGCCGCTGCATCTCACCGAATTTGCGCTCTACGAGCGGCGGTACACGAGCAAACGGCCCTTCGGACGCTTCCTCGACGTGCTGGCTGGCCGCATGCTGCAGTTTTTCTACCGCGCCTGGGCCGACTCCCAGCCGCCTGCCCAAGCCGACCGGCCGGAGGACGACCACTTCGCCCGCTATCTGGCGGCGCTGTCCGGCGCGACCGAGGGGGTCGTGGCCACGTCGCCCCTGCCGGCACGGGCTCGCCTGCGCTACGCGGGCGCCTTCGCGTCGAAGCGCAGCCCGGCGGTGATTCAGGACGTGCTCAGCGACCTCCTGCGCACCAAGGTGAAGCTGCTGGAGTTCCAGCCGCGCTGGCGTCGGATCGAAGCCGGCGACCGCACGCGCCTCGCCGGACCCTTCAACCGCCTGGGCGCCGACGCCGTGATTGGCGCGCGGGTCTGGGGCGTGAGCGACGCATTCCGTGTGGTGGTCCGGGCGATATCACTGCGCGAGTATGAAGACTTCCTGCCGTCCGGCGTCCGACATCGCATTGCGGCTGAAGCGCTCGACGCGCTGCGGCCTTCGCACTTGGAATGGGACCTCGCCCTCGAACTCGACCAGACCCACGCCCGCCCCCTGCGACTCAATGGACTTGGGCGCCTGGGCTGGACCAGCTGGCTGTGCCCCGATCCCAAAGCCGGAGTCCGCGCCGACGCACATCTGGGCCGTGCCTCGCGGCGTCTGGCCCGTCCGCGACATCAAGAGGTGATTGCATGACCGAGATCAGCCGCTCAGCTCTGTTCGGGCGCCTCGACGCCACTGCCCTGAAGGCCATCGAGACCGCCACAGGCTTCTGCAAGATGCGAGGCAATCCGTACGTCGAGCTCGTGCACTGGATTCACGTTCTGCTCCAGGACGCCAAGAACGACGTGGCGTCGATCCGCTCGGCCTTCCAGATCGATGATGCGCGCCTGGCCAGGGATGTGATTGCCGCCCTCGACGCCTTGCCGCGCGGCGCCACCTCGATCTCCGACTTCTCGCCCCAGATCGAAGAGGCGATCGAGAAGGGCTGGCTCTACGCCTCGCTGATGTTCTCCGCCGGCCGGGTACGCACGGGCCACCTCATCTACGGCATGTTGAAGACGCCGACGCTGAAGAACGCCCTGCAATCGATTTCGCTCGAATGGCGAAAGATCCAGGTCGACAAGCTCGGCGACGAATTCGAGAAGATCTGCGCCAGCTCTTCGGAGACGGGCGCCGCGGAATCTGCGCCGCTCGCCGGCGGCGGCGAGCTCGGGGCCGGCCCGGCCGGCAGCAGCGGCGCGCTGGAGCAGTTCTCGATCGATCTGACCGAGAAGGCCCGCAGCGGCGAGATCGACAAGATCGTCGGTCGCGACGCCGAGATCCGCCAGGTCATCGATATCCTGCTGCGGCGCCGCCAGAACAACCCGATCCTCACCGGCGAGGCGGGCGTCGGCAAGACCGCCGTGGTCGAGGGCTTCGCGCGGCGGATCGCCGACGGCGACGTGCCGCCAGTCCTGCGCGATGTCACGCTCCGCTCGCTGGACATCGGCCTCCTGCAGGCCGGAGCGTCTGTCAAAGGCGAATTCGAAAAGCGCCTGCGCTCGGTGATCGACGAGGTCGAGTCCTCCGCCAAGCCGGTGATCCTGTTCATCGATGAGGCGCATACGCTGATCGGCGCCGGCGGTTCGGCCGGCACGGGCGATGCGGCCAATCTGCTCAAGCCGGCCTTGGCGCGCGGCCGGCTGCGCACGATCGCGGCCACGACCTGGGCTGAGTACCGACAGTATTTCGAGAAAGACCCCGCACTCACCCGTCGGTTCCAGACCGTCAACGTTGGCGAGCCGGAGACCGACAAGGCCATCGCCATGATCCGTTCGGTGGGCCCGATGATGGAGAAGCATCACCAGGTGGTGGTCCTCGACGAAGCGGTCGAAGCAGCGGTCAAGCTCTCGCAACGCTACATCCCGGCCCGACAGTTGCCCGACAAGGCGGTGAGCCTGCTTGACACCGCCAGCGCCCGCGTAGCCGTGTCGCAGCATGCGACGCCGGCCGAGGTCGAGGATCGCCGTCGCCGCCTCGAACTGCTGGAAGTCGAGCTGGACGTGGCGCGCCGCGAAGAGGCCGGCCTCTATCGTCGTGAGGGCCGAATGCCCAAGCTGGAGGAGCAGATCGCCGAGGCCAAGGTGGCGGTCGACGAGATCGAGGCCAAGTGGGAGAGCGAGAAAGCGGCTCTGGCTGAGGTCGTCGCCGCGCGCGCTGCGCTGGTGGAGGCGAGAACCCAGGAAACCGAAGGCGACGATGGCAAGCCGGACGAGGCGCCGCTAAGGGCCAAGCTCGCCGAGGCGGCAGACGCGTTGTCTGCCGCCCAAGGCGATCAACCGATGGTGTTCGGCGTCGTCGATCAGGACGCGGTGGCGGCGGTGGTCGGCGACTGGACCGGTATTCCCATCGGTCGGATGGTCAAGGACGAGATCGCCTCGATCCTGGCCATCGAAACCCAGCTCAAGTCTCGGGTGATCGGACAGGATCACGCGATGGACGAGATCGCCAAGCGCATCAAGACCAGCCGGGCCAAGCTCGACAACCCCAACAAGCCGGTGGGCGTCTTCATGCTGTGCGGGCCGTCCGGGGTCGGCAAGACCGAGACCGGCCACGTTCTCTCTGAGCTGCTCTACTCAGGCGACGACTCGATGATCGTCATCAACATGAGCGAGTTTCAGGAAGCGCATACCGTCTCGACTCTGAAAGGCGCGCCGGCTGGCTATGTTGGCTACGGCCAGGGCGGTGTGCTTACCGAGGCAGTGCGCCGACGGCCCTATTCGGTGGTGCTCCTCGACGAGATGGAGAAGGCCCACCCGGACGTCCACGAGATGTTCTTCCAGGTGTTCGACAAGGGCTACATGGACGACGCCGAGGGGCGGTTCATCGATTTCAAGAACACGCTGATTCTGGTCACCTCGAATGTCGGCACCGACCTGATCACCAGCCTGTCGGAGGATCCGGACACCGCGCCCGATTCAGAGGCCCTGGCCCAGGCCTTGCGGCCGGAACTGCTCAAGGTGTTTCCGCCGGCCTTTCTCGGCCGCCTGATCGTACTGCCCTATTATCCGCTCAGCCCGGCCATGCTGGCCGGGATCGTTCGCCTGCAGCTCGGCCGGATCAAGAAGCGCATCGCCGAGAACCACGGAATCGAGATCACTTTCGGCGACGACGTGGTCGATCTGATCGTCTCGCGCTGCAACGAAGTGGCGTCAGGCGGTCGGGTCATCGACGCCATCCTCACCAACACCATGCTGCCGGAGTTGTCCGTGAGTCTGCTCGAAAAGCAGATGTCCGGCGAAGAGGTGACCACCATCGCGGTCGGCGTCGCCGACGGCGGCTTCTCCTACGACTTTGGGGCGGCGGCATGACGGCTACGGCCGGCCGGCTCGCGGAGGCCCTGCCGAGCTGGACCGCCTACGACGAGGCACCCTACCTCAGCCACGTCTATCCTCAGGCCCATCCCGATCGGCTGGCGACGCACGCGACGCTGCTGGGCGTTCCCTGCGCGCCAGTCGAGACTTGCCGCACTCTGGAGATTGGCTGCGGCGATGCGGTGAACCTGATCTCCCTCGCCTACACGCATCCCAAGGCCCGCTTCGTCGGCATCGACCTTGCCTCTACGGCGATCGCCCGTGGCCAGGCGATGATCGACGCCCTGGGATTGAATAACATCAACCTTGTTCAGGCCGATATCCTGGACGCCGACCCCGGCGAGTTCGACTATATCCTGGCGCACGGCGTCTACGCCTGGATCCCGCCGGCAGCGCGTGAGGCCATGCTGGCCATGATCCGGCGCGCTCTGGCGCCGGCCGGCGTCGCCTTCGTCAGCTACAATGCGCTGCCAGGCTGCCGTGTCCGGCAGGTCGTGCGCGACATGCTCCGATTTGCGCTGAAGGGCGTTGAGGGCGTCTCCGCGCGGGCCGAAGCCGCCCGCGACGTGCTGCGGGAAATCGCCGAAGATCTGCCCGGGGAGTCACCCTTCCACACCGCCGTACGCGAGGAAGCCAATGACACCCGCGCCAGGCCCCTGTCTCTGGTGGCGCACGACGAGTTGAGTGACGACTACCACCCCGTTCACCTGTTCGAATTTGTCGACCACTGCGCCCGCCATGGCCTGGCTTTCCTAACCGAGGCCGAACCGCGCAACTCGGCCGCCGGCTTCCTGCCGCCGCATGCGCTGGACGATCCTGACTTCGACGTTATCGCCCGGGCCCAGCACGCCGACTTCGCCCTACTGCGGTGTTTCCACCAGACGCTCGTGGTGCGTGACGATCTCGTCTTCTCCCGCCGGCCGCGGCCGGAGAACCTCTACGGCCTCCACGCGGCGACCCCGGCCACGCTCAACGAGAAGGGCGTCTTCGAGACCAGCCAGATGACCTTCGAGATCGAGGATGAGACCACCTCGGCGGCCATTCGACGCCTGGGTCGGGCGTGGCCGAAGACCCTGCCGGTGCGCGAGCTGATCGGGGGGGACGCGGTCCGGGCCGAAGCGCTTCTCAACATGTATTGGGCCGGCGCCGTCGCGCTCCATGCCGAGCCCAGCACCTATGTGACGACGCCAGGAGAGCGGCCCGAGGCCAGCGCCCTGGCGCGCTTGCAGGCGAGGTCGGGGACCGGCCGCCTCGTCACGCTGCGCCACGCCACGGTCGAATTCCAGGACGACTTCAGCCGTGAGTTCATCGGCGGCCTCGATGGAACCCGGACCGTCGAGGAGATCGTCCGTGATGTTTGCGCGAGATTGGACGGGCCGCCGGACAAGATCGACCACGAGGTGAGAACCAACCTGGTGGCCATGGCGGAGATGTCCCTGCTCGTTCGGTGACTCGCCCGGGCGCGAAGGCCTTCTCGCTCTAGGGACGGCCGCCAGCGTGGGCGGCGACGTGCGAGAGGATCTGTCCGGTCATAAGCACGATCGACTCCCGCAGCGGCCCGGGCGCCAGCGGATCCTCGAGCGGATTGGCGACGAAGTCGCTGGAGTTGACCAGGACGGCGGCCGGCGTCGGCCAGCCGCGCAGCGCGTGAGCGACATCGCGCAATGAAGACAGAGTCACGCCGCAGGCCTGCCAGCCGCCGGCGGTGACGATCAGGCCTACCGGCCGCCCGTCGAGATAGGGGCGTGGATCATCGCGCAGGTCTTCGAGTTGGTCGATGGCGTTCTTGACCAAGCCCGACACCCCGCCGTGATAGCCGGGCGTGCCGATGACGACGCCGTCGGCCTCGCGCACGGCTTCGACCATCGCCGTCTGGTCTGCGCTCCGCTCCGTCGCGTCCGGGGTGAAATGGGGCAGGCGCACGAGATCTGGGCCGGCGAACATCCGGGTCCGCGCGCCGCCGACCTCGGCCAGGCCCAGGACGGCGCGGATCAGCCGCTCGCTCGTCGAGCCGGGCCGCGTCGTCCCGCCGATGCCGACGATCAAGGGCGGTCTGGCAGGCATGATCGGCGGACCCCGAGCGGCGAGGCTTTCCGAGCGCCCCAATCCGTCATAACCAGATTGCGTCATGGCTGGACTCTATTTCGAGGAATTTTCCGTCGGGCAGGTGTTTCACCATCCCATCCGACGAACCGTGACCGAGGCGGACAACGTCTTCTTCACCGCCATGACCCACAATCCGGCCCAGCTCCATCTCGACGAGGAGTATGGCAAGACCACCGAATTCGGCGCCCGCATCGTCAATTCGCTGTTCACGCTCGGCCTGATGATCGGCATTTCGGTCGGCGAGACGACGCTCGGCACCACCGTTGCCAATCTTGGCATGGACGAAGTGCGCTTTCCCAAGCCGGTGTTCCACGGCGACACGCTGCACGTCGAGACCGAGGTGTTGGAGCTGCGCGAGAGCAAGTCGCGGCCGCAGAACGGTATCGTGCTCTTCGCTCACCGCGCCATCAACCAGAGGGGTGAGATCGTCGCCCAGTGCAAGCGCTCGGCGCTCATGCTGCGGGAGCCGATGCGACCCTGATCGGCTTCGGTCGCCGGACCCCCGAGGGTGCCGCCACCCATCCGGTCTCCCACTGACGCCAGCGGGGTTCAGCCCTTGCGAACGACGATGGTCTGCGGGTTGGTGTACTCGAGGAGGCCTTCGAGGCCGCCCTCGACGCCGAGACCCGATTGGCCGTGGCC
>Ga0302314_10010157_pt1 | contig 16511 bp, 14 predicted proteins | sample III_Palsa_N2_3_FD_200533 | JGI IMG/M metagenome (GOLD analysis project Ga0302314, IMG submission 200533) | Peat permafrost microbial communities from Stordalen Mire near Abisko, Sweden - III_Palsa_N2_3 | ecosystem: Environmental > Terrestrial > Soil > Palsa > Peat permafrost | place: Sweden... | reverse complement strand
TCGAGATCGCCGATCATCGACCAGATGCCGCCGGAACCGCCGCCGAAGGTCATGGCGCCGAGGCAGATTTCCGAAACGAACAGACCGGAACGGCCAAGCTGGCGATAGCGCATGGGTCACCTCATGGGGATGTGCGGGAGTGGCGCGCAGCGGCGCCGGAAAGACACCCCATGATAGCCCCCACTGCGACATTCCGACACGCCAGATTTTCTAGGCCGCTTGCGCCCAGCGTGCGCCCCGCCTAGCTGTCGCTCCATGCCCACCACCGCGCCCAGCCTCGTCACGCCCCTCGACTGGGACGAGCTCGACGCCGGGAAGTACGAAGGCGAGACCAAGGCGGTCGCGCGCATCCTGGCGGACGAACCGCTCGGCGCCGACGCGATGGCGGTGCGCGGCCAGGCGATCTCGCTGGTCGAAGAGGCGCGGCGGATCGCGCGGCGCCAGGGCGTGGTCGAGAGCTTCCTGCAGGAGTTCGGCCTTTCCACGCCCGAGGGCCTGGCGCTGATGTGCCTGGCCGAGGCGTTGCTGCGGACGCCCGACGAGGCGACCCGCGATGCGCTGATCGCCGAGAAGATCGGCTCGGCCGACTGGGCGCGCCACGCCGGCCGCTCCGACAGCCTATTCGTCAACGCCGGAACCTGGGGGCTGATGCTGACCGGCCGCCTGGTCGAGCCGGACGAGAACGCCAAGCGCGACCTGGCCGGCTTCCTCAAGGGCTTGGCCGGGCGGCTGGGCGAGCCAGTGATCCGCCGCGCTGTGGCGACCGCGATCGGGGTGATGGGTGACCAGTTCGTGCTCGGCCGCACCATCCAGGCGGCGCTGAAACGGGCGGCGCGGTCGGGATTCATCTGCTCGTTCGACATGTTGGGCGAGGGCGCCCGCACCTACGCCGACGCCGAGCGCTACGAAGCCTCCTACCTCGCCGCCATCGCCGCGGTGGGCGAGGCAGCGGGCGGGCAGGGGCCGGAGGAGGGCCACGGCATCTCGGTCAAGCTCTCGGCCCTGCATCCGCGCTACGAGGCGACCCAGGAACACCGGCTGTTCGAGGAGCTCTATCCGCGCGTGCTGCGGATTGTCGCTTCGGCCTGCGAGCACGACATCAACCTGACCCTCGACGCCGAGGAGGCCGACCGGCTGGCGATTTCGCTGAAGCTGCTGGAGCAGCTGGCCGAGGCGCCGGAACTGCACACCGACTGGCGCGGGCTGGGCCTGGCGATCCAGGCCTACCAGAAGCGCGGGCCGGAGGTGATCGACCGGGTGGCGGACCTCGCGCGCCGCAGCGGCCGGCGGCTGATGGTGCGGCTGGTGAAGGGCGCCTATTGGGACGCCGAGATCAAGCGCGCCCAGATCGGCGGGCGGCCCGACTATCCGGTCTACACCACCAAGGCCGCCACCGACCTGTCGTACCTGGTCTGCGCCGACCATCTGCTCGCCGCCGCGCCGGCGCTGTACGGCCAGTTCGCCACCCACAACGCCCACACCCTGGCCTCAGTGCGCATGTTGTCCGAGCGGCGCGGCGTGCGATGCGAGCGCCAGCGGCTGCACGGCATGGGCGAGGCGCTGCACGCGGCGGCGTCTGCGCGCTGGAACGACATGCCGCTCAGGGTCTACGCCCCGGTCGGCGGGCACGAGGACCTGCTGCCCTATCTGGTGCGGCGGCTGCTGGAGAACGGCGCCAACACCTCGTTCGTGCACGCCCTGCTGGACGACGACGTGCCGCCGGCCGACGTCGCCGGCGATCCGCTGGCGGCGGTGCGTGCGCAGCCCGGACCGCATCCGAAGATCCCCAAGCCACGCGATATCCTGCTGCCCGAGCGCCGCTCAGCCGCGGGCGTCGATCTCAGCATCGCCACTGAGCGCGCGCGGCTCTCCGCAGCGGTGGCGGCGCTGGATGCTCGTGGTCTTCCGCCTCCGCCTGCCGACGCGACACCCGCCGATATCGACGCCGCATTCGCCGCGGCCCACAAGGCGCAGGTCGCCTGGGACGCCGCCGGCGGCGCTGCGCGATCGCGCAAGTTGAACGCGGTCGCCGACGCGATCGAGGCGGCGCTGCCGCAGCTGATCGCCTTGCTCACCCGCGAAGCCGGCAAGACCTTCGCCGACGGCGTCGCCGAGGTGCGCGAGGCGGCCGATTTCTGCCGCTACTACGGCGCCATCGCCGCGAGCGATTTCGCCGGACCCCGGCCGCTGCCAGGTCCGGTCGGCGAGACCAACGCGCTGGAACTGCACGGCCGGGGCGTGTTCGTCGCCATCAGCCCCTGGAACTTCCCGCTGTCGATCTTCACCGGCCAGGTCGCCGCGGCGCTCGCTGCGGGCAATGCGGTGCTGGCCAAGCCGGCCGAGCAGACCCCGCGCATCGCCGTCGAGGCCGTGCGCCTGTTCCACGCCGCCGGCATCGCGACGGCGCTGCTGGCGCTGACCCCCGGCGGCGGCGAGAGCGTCGGCCAGGCGCTGATCGCCCATCCTGGTTGTGACGGCGTCGCCTTCACCGGCGGCACCGACACCGCCTTCGCGATCAACCGCAAGCTCGCCGCGCGCGACGGCCCGATCGTGCCGTTCGTCGCCGAGACCGGCGGGCTCAACGCCATGTTCGTCGACACCACGGCGCTGAAGGAACAGGTGATCGATGACGCGATCGTCTCAGCGTTCGGCTCGGCCGGCCAGCGTTGCTCGGCGCTGCGGCTGCTGATCGCCCCCGACGAGACCGCCGACGAACTGATCGCCGGCCTCGCCGGCGCGATGGACGCGCTCGTGATCGGCGACCCGGCCGATCCAGCGACCGACGTCGGCCCGGTGATCGACGAAGCGGCCAAGTCGGCGTTGGAGGCGCACGCCGCGCGGCTTACCCGCGAGGCCAAGGTGGTGCGCCGGCTCGATGCGCCACCCGGCCTCTGGTTTCCGCCGATCCTGGCTGAAATCCCCGATGCGCGGTTCCTGACTCGCGAGGTGTTCGGCCCGATCCTGCACGTGCTGCGCTATCCGCCGGGCGGCCTGCCGGCCGTCGCGAAGACCCTGGCCTCGACCCGCTACGGCCTGACGCTGGGGGTGCACAGCCGGCTGGAGAGCTTCGCCGACGAGGTGCGCCGGCTGGTCCCGGCCGGCAACTGCTACGTCAACCGCTCGATCATCGGCGCGGTGGTTGGCGTGCAGCCGTTCGGCGGCGAGGGTCTTTCCGGCACCGGCCCCAAAGCCGGCGGCCCTTACGCCCTGACCCGCTTCGCGGTCGAGCGCGTGGTCAGCGTGAATATCGCCGCGCAGGGCGGGGATCCGGCGCTGTTCAACCTCTAACTTCCTTCTCCCCTTGCGGGAGAAGGTGGCCCGAAGGGCCGGATGAGGGCTGTCAGCGCCGGCGGTCGGAAATACCCCTCATCCGACCCGTTTCGCGGGCCACCTCCTCCCGCAAGGGGAGAAGGACGTCATTGCAAAGGCCACCGCCCGCGCTATCGTCGCGACAAGTTCGAGGAAGCGTGCATGATCAAGGTGTTGGCGGGGCTGGTGCTGGCGCTGGCCGCGTCCTCGGCGTGGGCGCAGAGCACTGTCGCGATCGCCCCGCCGGAAGCCTGGGTCAAGCCGGTTCCGGTTCCGGCGGTGGCGCCGGCGACAGACGCCGCGGCAGTGAAGTTCCTGCTGCAGGACATGCAGACGCGGTTCGCGCCGGACGGGGACGAGACCTACACCGAGACCGCGATCCGTTTTCAGACCCCGCAGGGGCTGCAGGCCGGCACGGTCGCCCTGCCGTGGAACCCCGAGACCGATGTGCTGACGGTGCACAAGGTGCACATCATCCGCGGCGACCAGGTGATTGACGTGCTCGCCGCCGGCCAGACCTTCACCGTGTTGCGGCGCGAGACCAATCTCGAACTCGCCACGCTGGACGGCGTGCTGACCGCGGCGCTGCAACCCGAGGGGCTGCAGGTCGGCGACATCCTGGACATCGCCTTCACGCTGAAGCGCCATGACCCGGCGATGCAGGGCCGCTCGCAACACGTGACCGGCGACATTATTCCGCTGCCGGTCGCGCACCTACACATCCGCCAGGTCTGGGCGCCGGACAAGCCGATGCGCTGGCGCGAGACCGACGGGCTGGCCGCGCCGACGGTGACCAAGTCCGCCGATGGGACCGAGCTCGTCATCGACATGACCAACGCCGTGCGGCCGACCACGCCGAAATGGGCGCCCGCGCGCTACGCCAACGTCGGCCTGATCCAGACCAGCGAGTTCGCCGACTGGAGTGATGTCTCGGCGGTGATGGCGCCGCTCTATGACAAGGCTGCGACGCTGAAGCCGGACTCGGCGCTGACCGCCGAGATCGCCAAGATCAGGGCGGGCTCCAGCGACCCGGAGGTCCAGGCCGCCGCGGCGCTGCGGCTGGTGCAGGACCAGGTCCGCTATGTCTTCCTCGGCATCAACGACGGCGGCTATGTGCCGGCCGGCGCGGACTCCACCTGGGCGCGCCGGTTCGGCGACTGCAAGGGCAAGACCAGCCTGTTGCTGGCGCTGCTGAAGGGGCTTGGGATTGAGGCGCAGCCGGCGCTGGTGAGTAGCCATGGCGCGGACGGTCTCGACGCCCTGCTGCCGACCAGCCTGATGTTCGACCACGTGCTGGTGCGCGCCCAAATCAAGGGCAAGGTCTACTGGATGGACGGCACCCGCCTGGGCGATCGCAGCCTGGCCATGCTCGACGTGCCAAACTTCGACTGGGCGCTGCCGGTGCAGGCGTCGGGCGCGAAGCTGGAACGGCTGACGCCCATGCCGCCGAAGGCGCCGCTGACCGAGATTCGGATCCACCTCGACGCGTCCGCCGGCCTCGATAGCCCGGCGCCCGCGCATGTGGAGACCGTGCTGCGCGGCGACCTGGCGATGGGGATGAAGCTCAACGTCGACCAGCTGACCGCCGCCGATCGCGAGCAGAAGCTGCGGCAGTATTGGGCGACCCAGTACAGCTGGATCGACGCGAAAACGGTGGATGCGAGCTACGACGAGGCGAGTGGCGAGGAGCGCCTGACTTTGGACGGCAGCGCGAAGATGGACTGGGGCGCCGGGCCGGATTACGCGCGCCAATACGAGGCCGACGACGCCGGCCTGGGCTGGAGCGCGGACTACAGCCGCGAGCCGGGGCCGCACCAGGATGCGCCGTTCGTGGCGCCGTTTCCGAGCTTCACCCGCGTCACCGAGACGATCGTCCTGCCACGCGGCGGCCAGGACTTCACGGTCAGCGCGCCGGACGTCAACGAGACCGAGGCCGGCCGCAACTTCGTGCGCAAATCGAGCGTCGACCACGGCGTCTTCACCATGCAGGCCAGCGTGATCTCGGTGGCCAAGGAGTTTCCGGCCGATCAGGTGGTGCTCGCCACCTCGAAGCTGAAGGCGCTCGCCGCGAACCGGCTCTATCTGAGAGCGCCGCGCTGGTATCAGGCCACCGATCAGGAGCTGGCGACGCGGATCAAAGCCAGCCCCACCGACGCAGCCGGCTATATCGACCGCGCCGACGCCTTCGCCACCAAGGGCGATTACGCCAGCGCGCTGGATGACATGGATCGCGCGGTGGCGATGAAGCCGCACGATGCGGCGACGCTGAACGCCCGCTGCTTCGCCCGCGCCCAGGCCAACAAGGACCTGCCGGCGGCGCTGGACGACTGCAACGAGGCGCTGAAGCTCGCCCCGCGCGACCCGCCGACGCTGGACAGCCGCGGCTTCGTCTATTTTCGCCTGGGCCAGCTCGATCGTGCGGTGGCCGACTACGACGCCGCGCTCGATGTCGACGGCACGATCGCGCCCTCGCTCTACATCCGCGGCATCGCCAAGCGCCGGCAAGGCGACGTCAAGGGCGGCGACGCCGACATCGCCGCGGCGGAGAAGCGCGATCCCTCCGTGTCCGACACTTACAAGCGCCTCGGCGTCGCGCCCTAGAGCCTGATGGGCTCATCTTGAGCCCTGAATCAGGCTCTAAACTTTTGAATTGCGAGCACGATGAGATCAGGCGATTCCGCCTGATCTCATCGTGCTCTGAGCGGGGGCTGACTCTCGGCGAACGGCGTGCGATCTTGCCTGCAACAATTCACCCGGAGCCTCCCCATGTCCGATCAGAAGACCCCCGAAGCGACGCCCGACGCTCCCAAGCCGGCTGAAAAAACCGAGCATCATCAGGCGCATAAGGGCGTTAAAGACGCTGGCGAAATCGTCTCCACCGCCGGCGGCGAACTGATCGACGGCCGCATCGCCGACATCACCGACGGCGACCGCTGATTATGATTCCTCCCCCTTGAGGGGAGGGTGGCCGCGAAGCGGACGGGTGGGGGTCTCTCGCCGCGACCGAGACGGCCGAAGCAAACCCCCACCCCAACCCCTCCCCTCAAGTGGGAGGGGCTTTCTTGTGCGCCAACCACGCCTCGCGCGTCAGCAGCCAGGTGACCTTTATCCCCTCGCCCGAGACGTAAGCCCGAGGCGTGCGGTCGATCAGGGTCGCGCCCTGTTTCTCCTTCACCCGGTGCGAGGCGATGTTGGCCTCGGCGTTGTTGAGCCACAGGTGCGGCCAGCCGAGCTCGATCAGCGCGTAGTCGGTGACGCGGCCCGCGGCCTCGGTCATCAGGCCCTGGCCCCAGAGTTCCGGATCGAGCCAGAAGCCGCGCTGATCGCGGGTCTTGCCGTCGTCGGCCCAGAGCACGATCAGCCCGGCCAGTGCGTCGTCGCCGCCCTTGAGCGTGATCGCCCAGTGGCTCTTTTCGCACGCCGCCATCTCGCGGCTCATCCTTGTCCAGTGCTCGGCGGCGCCGTTCTCGGGATAGGGCCAAGGCACCTCGGCGTGGAGGTAGCGGACCACCTCCCACTGCGGGAATAACCGCTGTACGGCGGGCGTGTCCGACTCCCGGGGCGGCCGCAGGATCAGCCGCTCGGTTTCAAGCACCGGTGTCGGCGGCATCCGCAGATGCTCGGGGAAGGGTGTTTCGTCTGGCGTGGTCATGTCTCGTCTCGCTGATGGAGCCGGACGGACGGGAGCTTGGCTGAAACCTTCAGAGCCCCGACCATCTCGGCGGGGCTTGGGGGAAGGTGCGACTAGATCGGTTGACCGCGCACGACTTCGCTCCGCCCCGTTAGACGGGCGTTCGAGTTCGAACCGCAACCTTGGCCGGTGAGCCGCATGGCGCGCCCTTAGCTGGCGTCAGCGCCAAAGTAAACCGCGCCGCTTGCGCAAACGCATGGCCGGCGTAGGCAAGACATCCCATGGTCTCAATCACACGCGACTACGCGGGCCCCGAAGATTTGCGCGCCATGCAGACGTTGGTTCAGGCCTGCTGGCGGCGCACCAGCTACCTGCACATCGGCGACCTCGCCTGGCAGCGCTATCCGCGCGCGCCTTCGGCCGACTGGCCGACCCGGCTCTGGTTCGAGGGCGAAGACGTCGTCGCCTGGGTCTGGTCGTGGCGTGAAGCCGACGCGCCGGACGATGCCGACCAGTTCTACGTCCTGGTCCGTCCCGACCACGCGGCGCTCTATGACGAAGTGCTGGACTGGGCTGAGGCGACCAACCCCGGCAGGGCGCTTGGCGCGACCGCCTTCGAACACGATACGCTGTTGGTCCGGACCCTGGCGCGGCGCGGCTATCGTCCGCGCCAGCAGGGTCCGTTTGGCCTGCACACCTTCCGCGACCTGGCGGATATTCCCGAGCCCGTCCTGCCGACGGGGTTTCGCGTGTTGTCGATGGTCGAGATCGGCGACGTGCCCCGGAAGGTCGCCGGCCACTGCGCCAGCTGGTCACGCTTGGCGAACTATGATCGGGCCGAGCCGCCGCTGGTCTCGGACATGACTGTGGAGCGCTACCACGAGATGATGCAGACGTGGCCCTATCGGCCCGAGCTGGATTTCGGCGTCGAGGGACCGAACGGGCGCATCGTCGCCTCCTGCACAACCTGGCTGGACCAGGCGAACCGGGTCGGGTTGTTCGAGCCTGTCGGCGTCGATCCCGAGTTCAGGCGGCTGGGGCTGTCCCGCGCGATGTGTTTTGCGGCCTTGAGGGCGCTGCGGCGGGCGGGCGCCAATCTGGCGACCGTGAAACCTCGTGGCGACGAAGCCTATCCCGTGCCGCGCCACGCCTACGGAACCATGGGCTTCGTCAGCGAAGGCGCCCAGAAAGTCCACATCCGCGCCGCCCCGATCCAGGGGCGTGCCTGATTCGCAACGCCGCCTGGAAACGCTGCTTTGGGCCGGGAACCGACGGCGAGGTCATGGATTGATTCGGGCGACGGGAGGCGGAGCGCGACGGTCGTCGCGCTCCGGTTCTTCCTGAACTCCATCCTGGATGGCTGGTCATGTCCGCAAGTCACCTCGTCGTTTTTCCCACGTCCGGCGCGCCCGAATCGCCGGCCGACCGCATCCGGCGCCTGCAGCTTGAAACCAAGGTGCTGGCGCGCGAGCACATCGAAATGCTCGTCGCCGCCCTTGCCGAGGTGTCGCGCCTGGCGGGCGAGATCGCCGATGGCGGCGAGTCGTATCCGGTCGGCGCTCGCGAACTTTCGCGCCGTCTGACTGACGAAGCCGGCAATGGCGCGCTTACATTGACGGCGATTATCGACCGACACTAAGCTAGCTGCGGCTTTGATTGGCGTTCCACCCCAAAGGCGCTAAGCTTCGCGTCGGGGGTTGAATTGGAGCGCCATGCGCGGAATCGCCCTCTGTGCCCTGATGCTGTTGACGGCAGGCCCCGCGCTCGCGGCGGCCGATCTGGCGATGGCGCGCGCCGTGGGCGACTGGCGGCTTAGCGAAGTCGGCGGCAAGGTTGCCTGCACCCTCACCCTGACCCGTCAGACCAGCTTCGCCGGTTTCGAACTGAAGGCCCCGCTCGCGTGCCGCCGCGCGTTTCCAGCGCTGAAGACGGTGGCGAACTGGGCGCTCGATGACAAAGGCGGCATCGTGCTCTCGGACGCCCGCGCCCAACCGATCGTCACCTTTCCAGTCCAGTCCAAAGGTCCCTATCAGGCCAAGGCGCCTGACGGTCGCACCTGGCGGCTTGAGCCGGTGAAGTCCGAGCCGCCGAACCCCGACGAAGGCCCGATCAAGACCGCGCCGTCGATCGGCTGAGACCGCCCACGGCGATTCCGCTTTCGCAGACCGCGCATCAGGCGATAAGACCTCCCTATGCCTCAGCGGGAGACCCCGACCGAAATCTTCAAGCGCGCGCTCGCCAACGCGGCGCGCTCGCTCGCCGAGCAACCTGACCTGGAGGTGGTATTCTCCGGCGACGGACCCAGCCTCAACGGCCACCGCGCCGTGCTGCCGCATCCGCCGCGTGAGCTGTCTGGCCCGGAGACCACGCGCATCCGCGGCCTCGCCGACCAGCTGGCGCTGCGGGTCGCACACCACGACGAAACCGTGCACGGCCGGGCGCGGCCGAAGTCGGTCGAAGGCGCCCAGGTTTATGACGCGCTGGAGCAGGCGCGGATCGAGGCGATCGGGGCCAATGCGCTCGGCGGCGTGCGCGACAACCTCGCCGCGGTCTGGGAGCACACCGCGCAGCGCAAGGGTCTCGACCACCTGGTCGATCCGGCCGCCGCGCCGATGGCCGACATATTGGCGCTGATCGTACGCGAGCGGCTGACCGGCGTGGCCCCGCCGCCGGCGGCGAAGGCCTTGGTCGATGCTTTCCGCGACCAGGTCGAGGCCAAGGCCGGCGGCGATCTCGACAAGCTGAACGGCACGCTGGAGGACCAGAAGGCGTTCGCCCGCATCGCCCGCGCCATCGTACGCGACATGGAGCTGGGCGACGATCTCTCCGATGCGCCCGACCAGGACGTCCAGGACGAGGAGAGCCAGGACGGCGAGGCCGAGGCCAGCAACGAGGGCGAAGGCGAGGGCGAGGACCAGTCGCCGCAGAGCGCCACGCTGGACGACTCCGAAAAATCGCACCGCGAGTCCGATACCTCGGAAAGCACCCTCACCGAGACCGAGGAAGACGAGAACGCCGAGCCCTCCGACGAGGAACTGGAGACCGGCGATGGCGACCGCCCGGCGCGGCCGGACCTGAAGGACGCCGGCAAGGCCGAGCCGGCCTACAAGATCTACACCACCGCCCACGACGAGATCATCACCGCCGAAGAGCTGTGCGACGCCGAGGAGCTGACGCGGCTGCGCGCCTACCTCGACCAGCAGCTCGCGCACCTCTCGAACGTGGTCTCGCGCCTGGCTAACCGGCTGCAGCGCCGCCTGCTGGCGCAGCAGAACCGCACCTGGTCGTTCGATCTGGAAGAGGGCCTGCTCGACGTCGCGCGCCTGACCCGGGTGATCGTCGATCCGACCGCGCCGCTGTCGTTCAAGATGGAGGAAGACACCGAGTTCCGCGACACGGTGGTCTCGCTGCTGATCGACAACTCCGGCTCGATGCGCGGGCGGCCGATCATGGTCGCGGCGGTCTGCGCCGACATATTGGCGCGCACGCTGGAGCGTTGCGGGGTCAAGGTCGAAATCCTCGGCTTCACCACCCGCGCCTGGAAGGGCGGCGCCTCGCGCGACGACTGGTTGAAGAACGGCAAGCCGCCGTCGCCCGGCCGGCTGAACGACCTGCGCCACATCATCTACAAGTCGGCCGACGCCCCCTGGCGGCGGGCGCGCAAGAACCTCGGGCTGATGATGCGCGAGGGCCTCTTGAAGGAGAATATCGACGGCGAGGCGCTGATGTGGGCGCACCAGCGCCTGGTGCACCGCTCCGAGCAGCGCCGCATCTTGATGGTGATCTCCGATGGCGCGCCGGTGGACGACAGCACCCTGTCGGTGAACTCTGGCCACTATCTTGAGCGCCACCTGCGCAAGGTGATCGGCGAGATTGAAGGCAAGAGCCCGGTCGAGCTGATCGCCATCGGCATCGGCCACGACGTGACCCGCTACTATCGCCGCGCGGTAACCATCGTCGACGTGGAGCAGCTCGGCGGCGCGATGACCGACCAGCTCGCTTCGCTGTTCGAGGAAGAGCCGCGCCAGATGAGCAAGGCGGCGATGGAGCTGCTGAGGGCGCCGGCTGCGACCCACGGCCCGGCGCTGAAGACCACCTCGTTCCGCAAGGTGCGCGAGGCGCTGACTTGAAGCCAGCCTCGGTCGCGGATTACCGCGAGGCGGCCCGCCGCCGGTTGCCGAGGGTGTTGTTCGACTACATCGACGGGGGCTCCTATGCCGAGGAGACCCTGGCGGCCAACGTCGCCGAAATCGGTGCGCTGAAGCTGCGCCAGCGGGTGCTGCGCGACGTCAGCAAACTCACGACCGAGACGGAGCTTTTCGGCCAGACGCTGGCGATGCCGGTGGTGCTCTCGCCGGTGGGCCTCGCCGGGATGTACGCCCGGCGCGGCGAGGCGCAGGCGGCGACGGCGGCGAAGGCGGCCGGAGTGCCGTTCACACTCTCGACGGTCGGCGTCTGCACCGCGGCCGAGGTGGCGCAGGCCGCCGGGACGCCGCCCTGGTTCCAGCTCTACATGACCCGCGACCGGGCCTTCATGGCCGACGTGCTGGCCTCGACGGCGGCGCTGGGCTGTCCGGTGCTGGTGTTCACGGTCGACCTGCCGGTGCCGGGCACGCGCTATCGCGACGTGCGCAACGGCATGGTCGCCACCACCAACGCGCAGCGCCTCTCGCAAGCGATGGACGGGATCCTGCACCCCGCCTGGCTGTGGGACGTGCACCTGAACGGCCGGCCGCATACGCTGGGCACCGTCGCCGAGGCGGCGAAGGAGCTGAAGCGGCTGGTGGAGTTCTGGAGCTGGATCGGGCGCAACTTCGACCCCTCGATCACCTGGGACGATATCGCCTGGGTGCGTGAGCGCTGGAAGGGACCGATCCTGCTGAAAGGCGTGCTGGATGTGGTGGACGCGCGCATCGCCGCCGATCTCGGCGTCGACGGGATCGTGGTCTCCAACCACGGCGGCCGCCAGCTCGACGGCGCCCCGTCGTCGATCCACGCCCTGCCGCCGATCGCTCAGGCGGTGGGGGACAAGGTCAGCGTGCTGATGGATGGCGGCGTGCGCTCCGGGCTCGACGTGCTGAAGGCGATGGCTTGCGGCGCGAAGGCGTGCCTGATCGGCCGGGCCTGGGCCTGGTCCCTGGGCGCCAGGGGCGAAGCCGGCGTCGCCCACATGCTGCAGATTCTGCGGCAGGAACTGCGCGTGGCGATGGCGTTGACCGGTTGTGTCGATGTAAAAACCGCCGGCCCCGACCTGTTGGCCGATTAGCCCCAAACCCATTTTCGAGGAGAGGATTTTCAGCATGCAAGAGATCGCCCTGCCGACGCCCGATGGCGACGCCCGCGCCTTCACCTTCACCCCCAAGGGCGAAGGCCCCTGGCCCGCCGCGATCATCTTCATGGACGCTCCGGCGATCCGCCCGGCGCTGTTCGAGTTCGGCGAGCGCTTGGCCGCCAACGGTTACTACACCCTGCTGCCCGACCTGTTCTGGCGCGCCGGCGCCTACGCCCCGATCAACGTCAAGGAGGTGTTCGCCGACGAAGCCAAGCGCCGCGAAGTGTTCGGCAAGCTGACGTCCTCGACCAGCCCGGAAAAACAGCTCACCGACGCCAAGGCCTCGCTCGACTACCTGGCGAAACAGCCCGAGGTGAAGGGCGAGAAGGTCGGCATCACCGGCTATTGCATGGGCGCTGGCGTGGTGATGCGCACGGCGGGCGCCTATCCCGACCGTATCGCTGCCGCCGCCGGTTTCCACGGCGGACGCCTGGCCACCGACGCGCCCGATAGCCCGCACCTGCTGGCGCCCAAGATCACCGCCAAGGTGTTGGTCGCCGGCGCGGACGAGGACGCCGGCTTCCCGCCCGAGCAGGCCGACAAACTGCGCGAGGCGCTCACCGCCGCCGGGGTCGACAACGAGGTCACCATCTACAAGGGCGCGCGCCACGGCTACACCATGCCCGACCTGCCAGTTTACAACGAGCCGGCCGCCGAACGGCACTGGACCGAGATGCTGGCGCTGTTCGACGAGACGCTGAAGGTGGCGGCTTAACGAGCGCTGCTAGGTTCGTATAACCCGCCCCTCGATGGGAGCGGGGCAGGGGTGGGGGTGTAAGCTCGGTGCTGCGGCCCAATGGCTGAAGGGGCGCTGTCGCCTCGCCGAGCCCGCTCGTTGAATCCGGCGCTTCTACCCGATCCCCTGCCCCTTTCCCATTGAGGGAAAGGGTCTGGAGCTTCAGCGCCAAGCGGTCCATCTAGCGCCGATGACCGGCGCGCCCGCCAGAACCAGTGAACCCGTCGCCGATTGCGCCATCACCCCGGCGCTCGCCCGGGACCTGCTGCGCGATCAGCACCCGGACCTCGCCGGGCTGCAGATCGTGCTGGCCGAGAGTGGGTGGGACAACGAGGTGATGCGGCTCGGCGACGATCTGGCGCTGCGCTTGCCACGCCGGGCGGTCGCCGCTCAGCTGCTGCGCAACGAGCAGATCTGGTTGCCGATCGTGACGCCGGGGCTGCCGCTGCCTGCGTCGGCGCCGGTCCGGATCGGCACGCCGGCGCTGGGCTATCCCTATCCCTGGAGCGTCGTGCCCTGGTTCGAGGGCCAGCCGTCCGATCTCGCGCCGCCGGACGCCGAGCAGGGCCCCGTGCTCGCGCAATTCCTCCGGGCCCTCCACCAGCCGGCGCCCGCCGATGCGCCGTCCAATCGGGTCAGAGGCGTGCCGCTGGCCGAGCGCTCCGCCGCTTTCGAGACCCAGTACGCGGCCTCGGAACGTGTCGGCGGACCGTTGCCGCCGCATCTGCGGGCTGTGTGGGAGGAGGCGCTCGGCGCGCCGATCGATCTGCCGCGCAGCTGGTTCCACGGCGACCTGCACGGCCGCAATGTGATCGTTCGGGACGGCCGGCTGGTGGCGGTGATCGACTGGGGCGACATCGCCGCTGGCGATCCGGCCTGCGATCTCGCGGCGGTCTGGATGCTGCTGCCGGAACTCGCCGCCCGCCGCGCGGCGATGGCGGCCTACGGGGCGTCGGACGCGACCTGGACTCGCGCTCGGGGCTGGGCGGCGCTGATGTCGGTCATGCTGCTGGCGATCACCGACAATCCGCGCATGCCGGCGATGGCCCGCCGGATCGTGTCGCGGCTGGCCGACGGCCCTTAAGCCTACCTCAGCGGACGAGGGGCTTCAGCGGCGGCTCGAGACCGTCGGGCAGCGGGATTTCGGCGACGTTCAGGGTCATGGAGACAATGTCGTAGTAGCCGCTGACCGCGATCAGATCGATCACGCCGGCTTCGCCGAGCAGGGCCTGCGCGGCGGCGAGGGTTGCGTCGCCGACCCGCCGCGTGGCGCGCAGCTCAGTGCAGAAGTCGTAGACCACAGCCTCGTCGGCCTGCATCGCGGCCGGGCGACGGCCCACGGCGATATCCGCCGCGACGGCTGGGGCGAGCCCCGCCTCCATCGCCAGCCGGTGGTGGGCGTACCATTCGAACTGCGCATCCCAGGCGCGGGCGGTGATCAGGATCGCCAGTTCGTTCAGCCGGCGCGGGACCGACGACGAGAAGCGCAGGTATTCGCCCACCTTCTGCAGGCGCTGGGCGATCTCGGGACTGCGTAGCCAGGCCTGGAACGGTCCGCGCAGGCCGCCGCGCGGTCCGGACGATATCGCGTCGGCAACCTCGCGCTGGTCGGGCGTCATCGCATCGGGCGCGAGTGGCGGGTAGCGTGCGGGACGGTCGGACATGGCGGCGTTTCCTGGTTTTGCGCTCCGTTCCAACAGACCCCCGCGCCAGCGTCCAGCCGCAAAGAGCCCCCCGGACCTGAAGTCCGGGGGGCTGTTCAGCGCGAAGCGGGGTGGGGGAGGACGCCGCCTCGCTGCCGACTGGCTTCGTTAGCAGTAGTTGCGGATCACATAGCCGCCGACGTAGGGGCTCCAGACCCGTTCGGCGCAGCCATAACCGCCGTAATAGCCGCCGTAGTAGCCGGGGTAGAAGCCTACGCCCCAACCGTAGCCGCCCCAGCCATAGCCACCGCGCCAACCACCATAACCGCCGCGCCAGCCGCCGTAGCCGCCACGCCAGCCACCACCGTAACCGCCGCCGCGGAAACCGCCGCCGCCGTAGCCGCCGTGGAAACCGCCCGAGCCGCCGCGGCCGGGGTTACCGCCGCCGCCGTGAAACCCGCCGCCGCCGCCGCCACCACCACCGTGGGGCGCGGCATCTGCCGGCGCGGCTGCGGCGCCGAGGGTCGCGGCGGCCGTGATCGCCGCCACCGTTGCTGTCAATATCTTACGCATTTTCGGAACCTCCTACGCGTCCCTAGTCCTTGGTTAAACGTCCGGAGAGCTGTTCGGCTCCATCCGTCGTTTGATGCCCAGAGGATGCGGCAGGCGCGCTGAACCTGTGCTGAACGAGCGGTTAAGCGCCGTTCAGGCGTTGACGTCGATCACGACCCGGCCGCGCACCTTGCCCTCGAGGATGTCGGCCCCTAGCGCCGGCGCGTCGGTCAGCTTGGCGTCGACGCGCATGGCGGCGAGCTTGGCCAGATCCAGGTCGGCGGCGAGGCGTTTCCAGGCTTCCTCGCGCTTCGCCTTCGGGGCCATCACCGAGTCGACGCCGCAGAGGGTGACGCCGCGCAGGATGAACGGCGCGACGCTGCCCGGCAGGTCCATACCCTGGGCGAGGCCGCAGGCGGCCACGGCCCCGCCGTAGCGAACCTGGCCCAGCACATTGGCGAGCGTATGGCTGCCGACGGCGTCGATCGCACCGGCCCAGCGCTCGCGCCCGATCGGCCGGCCGGGCGCGGAAAACTCCGCCCGATCGATCACCTCCGCCGCGCCAAGGCCGATCAGATAGTCGCTCTCGGTCTCCTTGCGGCCGCTCGAGGCCACGACGCGGTAGCCGAGTTTGGCGAGCAGTGCGATCGCCACGCTGCCGACGCCGCCGGCCGCGCCGGTGACCAGGATGTCGCCCTTGTCTGGTGTGACGCCGGCCTGCTCCAAGGCCATCACGCAGAGCATGGCGGTGTAGCCGGCGGTGCCGATCGCCATCGCCTCGGCGGTTGAGATCGCGTCCGGCAGTTTGACCAGCCAGTCGCCCTTCACCCGCGCCTTCTGGGCATAGCCGCCGTGAAACGTCTCGCCGACGCCCCAGCCGTTCAGCACCACGCGGTCGCCGGGCTTGAAGCTGGCGTTCTCGGAGCGCTCGACCACGCCCGCGAAATCGATCCCGGGCGTCAGCGGCCAGACCCGCACCACCGGCGCCTTGCCGGTCAGGGCCAGGCCATCCTTATAGTTCACGGTCGAATATTCGACCCGCACGGTGACGTCGCCGTCCATCAGATCGGCCTCGGTCAGGTCGACGAACCGCGTCTCCTGGCCGGCGTCGGTCTTGAAGAGGCGGATCGCGCGGAAGGTGTCGGACATGGGAGCCTCGCGGGGTGTGTCGTGGCTATAGCGGCGCGGTCTGCGGCCCGTCGAGCGTATTTGCCGAGCACCCGCTTGGCCCCCAATGATTTGCTCCTCACGGCGAAGGCCGGGACCCCGGAAGACTCCGGTGAAGGAGCTTAGCTGGCCGGTGCTGGC
>Ga0302314_10010155_pt1 | contig 16514 bp, 14 predicted proteins | sample III_Palsa_N2_3_FD_200533 | JGI IMG/M metagenome (GOLD analysis project Ga0302314, IMG submission 200533) | Peat permafrost microbial communities from Stordalen Mire near Abisko, Sweden - III_Palsa_N2_3 | ecosystem: Environmental > Terrestrial > Soil > Palsa > Peat permafrost | place: Sweden... | reverse complement strand
AAGCGGAAAGTCATCATCACCTGTGCCGTCACCGGCGCCATCCACACCCCGTCCATGTCGCCCTACCTGCCGATCACGCCGCAGGAAATCGCCGATGCCGCGATCGAGGCGGCCGAGGCCGGGGCCGCCATGGTGCATCTGCATGCGCGCGATCCGCTCAACGGCAAGCCCGACCAGTCGGTCGAGGCGTTCCGGCCGATCCTGCAGGTGGTGAAGCAGGGCACCAACGCGGTCATCAACATCACGACCGGCGGGGCGCCGACCATGCTGGTCGACGAGCGCGTCCGCCCGGCGGCCCACTACGCGCCGGAAGTGGCCTCGCTCAACATGGGCTCGATGAATTTCGGGCTCTACCCGATGCTGAACCGGTTCAAGAGCTTCAAGTACGACTGGGAAGAGCCGTATCTGAAGGGCTCGACCGAGCGCATCTTTAAGAACACCTTCGCCGACATCGAATTCATCCTGGAGACCTGCGCCGAGAACGGCACGCGGTTCGAGATCGAATGCTACGACATCGGCCATCTCTACACGCTAGCGCATTTCGCCGAGCGCGGCCTGATCAAGCCGCCGTTCTTCGTGCAGAGCGTGTTCGGTCTGCTGGGCGGCATCGGTGCGCACCCGGAGGATGTCGCCCATATGAAGCGCACGGCCGACCGGCTGTTCGGCGACCAGTATCATTGGTCGGTGCTGGGCGCCGGCAAGAATCAGCTGCCGATCGCGGCGATGGCGGCGGCGATGGGTGGCAACGTCCGGGTCGGGCTCGAAGATTCGCTATGGATCGCGCCCGGCAAGCTCGCAGAATCCAACGCCCAGCAGGTCCGCGCCGCGCGTCAGATCATCGAGGCTCTGGGGCTGGAGATCGCGACGCCGGACGAGGCGCGCGAGATCCTGGCGCTCAAGGGCGGCGACCGGGTGAATTTCTAGCGCGCATGCCCCGCGACCTGCGGCTGAACCTGTCCAACGGCTGCTCGATGTTCGTACCGGCCACGCTCGGCTCGATCACGACCTATGTGCTGCTGGAACAGGAAGCCTGGTTCGAGAAGGAGCTGGACTTCCTCTACGGCTGGGTTCGCCCGGGCATGACCGTCATCGATATCGGCGCAAACCTCGGCGTCTATAGCCTGCCGCTGATGCAACTGGTTGCACCGGGTGGTCGGGTTTTCGCGTATGAACCGGGCAGCGAGCCGCGCGGATTGCTGCAGAAAAGTGCTGGGCAAAATGGGAGTACCGCCTTGGAGGTGATCCCGCTGGCCCTGTCGGACGGTGAGCGGCCGGGGCGGCTGTCGATCGGCCCATCCAGCGAGCTCGGCAGTCTCGGTGGTGCCGGTGACAGCGAGCCGGTTCAGATCAGCTCGCTCGACCTCGAAGACGCGCGGCGTGGCTGGGGCTCGCCGGATTTCGTCAAGATCGACGCCGAAGGCGAGGAGGAACGCATCCTCCGTGGCGGCCAGGGATTTTTCACCCGCCATTCGCCCTTGGTCATGTTCGAGATCACGGCAGGCAGAGCAGCCAGCGAGAGCCTGCGCGCGACCTTCGTCGCGATGGGTTATGGTGTCTATCGGTTGCTGCCCGGCGCCCGGATGCTGGTGCCCGACCATCCGGCCGAACCGCTCGACACCTACGAACTCAACCTGTTCGCGGCCAAGCCCGACCGGGCTCAGGCACTCGCCCGCGACGGGTTTCTGGTCGAGCGCGCGACGACATGGCAGCCGGACGGGGCGGCGCGGGATCGGGCGTTGGCGCTGCTTCAGGCCCAGCCGTTCGCGCGCGGCCTGGGTTTCGGCGACGTCGCGGCCCTCGATCCAACCTATCGCGATGCGCTCGCCGCCTATGCCCATTGGCGCGATCCCGGTGTCGGTGCCGCGAAGCGTCACGCGGCGCTCCTGCTTGCCTGCCGCCTGCTCGAAGCCTTGTGCCGTCGAGCGCCGAGCTTCTCCCGCTTGTCGAGCTTCGCCCGTGTCGCCGCGGAGGCGGGGTGGCGGGCCAAGTCAGTCGAGGCGTTGCAGCAACTGATCTCCCAGGCGAACGGTGCCACCCTGTCGGTGAACGAACCGCTCTGGCCGGCCTGCCCGCGCTACGACGCGCTCGATCCCGGTGCCAAGACCGGGGCGTGGCTCGTCGCGGCCGCGATCGAGCAGTTCGAATGTAGTCACAGCCATTCCTCGCAATTCGCGCCGCCCAGTCCGCTGCTGTCCTGGCTCTGTTCGACGCCGTTCGCGTCAGCGGAGATGGCGCGTCGCATGGTGCTGACGGGGCTCAGAGACGGGCGGCAGGTGGCGCCCCCCGCGCGGCTGCGCCAGGCCAGCATCGACAATCTTAATGCCGAGGTCTGGCGAGGCCGCGGGATCGACGCAATCAAGCGCGCCCGCTGAGACGCGCGGGCTAGACGCCGACCCGATGCAGCGTCGCTCGGTACTGGCCCGGAATGCCCAGCACCAGCGTGTCGCCGTCGATCTTGAACGGCCGGACCTGCAGGCTGCCGACGTAGTGGGGCGCGTTGGCCGCCTCGACGGTGACGGTGAATTCGGTGCCGGCTTCGTTCATCGTGTAGCGGCCGAAATAGCCCACGAACGAGGCGGCGACGGCGGACGTATCCTCGCCGGCGCCGCGCGCCAGCTGAATGAAGGCGTGGCCGGTCGCGTCGAACACGGCGTAACCGGCGGGCGACGGGCCCATCGGCTGATCGATGCCGCCCGCGGCGTTCCAGACCTCATAGGTCGCCAGACGCCAGGTGCCCAGAAGCGGAGTGTCGCCGCGCATCGTGATCTCCTTATGCGAGCGTCAGATCAGGTCTGCCAGCCGCGGGCGCACGCCCCAGGTTTCGACCAGTTCGGTATATTGCGCCCTCACGGCCGCATCGGGGGCGGCACCGGTGCGGACCGCGCGCAGCATGGTGTTGCGCGGCGTATGCTGGCTCGGCACGAATTCCACGACCTCGACCCGGTAGCCGGCCATCCGCATCAGGGCGGCGCGGAACGCATCGGTCAGGATATCGCCCAGCCGCTCGCGCAGGATGCCGTGGCGCGTGACCATGGCGAAGGCGCCGGGCGTCGGGTGGGCCTTCAGCTGCGTCTGGATATTGTGATGGCAGCAGGGCGCGGCCAGCACGACCGGGGCCGCCCAGGCGACGGCCCGGGCGAGCGCGTCGTCCGTCGCGGTGTCGCAGGCATGGAGCGCCAGCACCACGTCGGCGCCCTCGACCGGGGCCTCGGCGATCGTGCCCTCGACGAAGCGGATGCCGCTCCAGCCCAGTTCCTCCGCCAGCGCGTTGTTGCGCTCGCGTGCCTGGCGCTTGACGTCGACGCCGATGAGCTCGACCTCCAGCCCGCGCGTCTTGGTCAGGTAGCGATAGGCGGCGAAGCTCAGATGCGCGTTGCCGCAGCCGAGATCGACCACGCGCAGCGGCCGGCCGGCCGGCACCAGTTCGGGCTTCAAGACCGTATCCAGCTCGCGGATGAATTCCTCGACCTGGCGATATTTGTCCTGGCGCGTCGGCTTGACCTTGCCGTCGGCGCCCGAAATCCCGACCGCCTGCCAGAACCTGTCGTCGGCATCGAGCAGGCGCTGCTTCGTCCGGTTATGGCCCAGGCTCTGATCGGCCTGGCGCTCGGCCGTGCGATGGACCTGCGCCTCGCCCTTGCGCGTGATCCGCACCTGGATCTCGCCGCCGGTGCTCTTGACGTGCCAGTTGGAGAAAGGGATGGCCAGCAGATCGTCGACGGCGACGCCGGCCTCGTCCGCGTAGCCGACGTTGCGCGTGTGGGCCTGCCGCTCGTCATATTCGACGACCTGCAGGTGCCGCCCGGCCTTGATCTGGACCGGCCTGAGCTCGACCCGGCGCCATTTGACCTCGGCATTGTGCCGCCGCCCGGACCCGATGGCGCGCACCAGGCTTTGCGGATCCAGCAGCAACTGGCGCAGTTCGGCGAGGATCGGTTGCAGCGGTTCGGGCATTCTAAAACGGCACTTCCTGGAGCCATGAGCCGGTCGCGGCAGATAAACCGCCGAGCCGTTTCGGGCCCACCGCATTGCTTGGCCATTCGATGGGCGGATTGCGGAATTGAAAGCGGGCGTCGCGCGACGGGCGGGCGAGGCCCAAGAGTGTCGGCATATATCGGCGATGCGTCTGGCGGTGTCCACAAAATGCGGCAGCGATGGCTACGCCGCGCGGGCCACGCCTGAAAGCGCCGCCGCTTCATCGCGGACGATCGCGAGGAAGGCGTGAAGCAGATGCGACGGCTCTTGCGGACGATAGACCGCAGTCATCGGCACGAACGCGCGATCCCCCTCCAATCTCAGGAATCTGATGCCGGAACGCTGCCCGTGGTTGAAGCTGGCCCCGACGATGGCGATGCCGAGGCCTGCGGCCACCAGGCCGAGCGCGGAGTCGACGTTCTTGGCTTCGACGCGGATATCGGGCTCGCGGCCTGCATCCCGGAACACCGCCATGACATGGTCGCTTTCGATGCCGCACGCCAGGCGGCCGGGATAATGCACGATGCGCTCCTGCGCCAGATCCGCGATGGCGAGGTTGGACCGATCGGCAAGCGGATGATCCTTCGGCACGGCGACCAGCATGGCTTCGTGATACAGCGTCTCCTGGGTCAGCGTCTCGATGCTCAGCGGCGCGCGCGACAGGCCGACGTGAATACGCCGGTCCAACAGTGCCAGGACTTGTTCCTCATGGAACATTTCGAACAGCTCAAGGTCGACATCGAGGTAGTCGTGGCGGAAGCGGTGCAAGACCGGCGGCAAAAGCTCGTTCATGGCCGAGCCGATATAGCCGATGCCGAGCCAGCGGCTTTCCCCACGACCGATACTGCGGGCACCCGCCGTGGCCTGCTCGACCCGCGCCAGGATATCGAGCGCCTCGCTCTTGAAGAACCGGCCGGCCTCGGTCAGGCGCAGGGGTCTGGTATCCCGTGAGATCAGCTGAAAGCCCAGCTCGGTCTCGAGCTGCCGGATTTGCAGGCTGAGCGGCGGTTGCGCGATGTGGAGCCGTTCGGCCGCCCGGCTGAAGCTCAGCTCCTCGGCGACGGCCACGAAATAGCGCAGATGTCGGATTTCCATCTCATCGATTGCCCGCGTGATTGGCCGGCCGGCCCTTCGATTTCGCGATCATGATTCTCGACAGCTCCGAACGCATCTTGGAAAAGCATGCGCTCCCGAGCGGCAGGGCAAAAGACACAGAATCTTGAGCGCGGTGTGAACATGCCGAGAGATGCGCGATCGCCGAGCCGCCGCGGATCGGCGCCGGGCCCGCGGGAGATGTTCAGGGGCTTGGGGTAGCGGCAGATGAACCCCCGCCCCGAGACGCGATGGGGCGCGTGTCGGGGCGGGGAGTTCGACAGGGCGGGGGGACGTTTCCCTGCACCTGCGTTTGGGTCACGATCCGGTCCATTCTGCCGGCACAGATCGAGTCCCCATGGGATTGCTCAAGATATCGACGATCTGGATCTAATGATCAGATCATGAAGTCTAGAGTTTCTGGCCATGCGCAAGGATTACCCGGCTATACGGCCGGATTATAGAGTCTATCTTTTGCAAAACGAGTGCAACTATCGTTTTAGTAATAATACTATACTCAAAAAGTCTGATGAAGACTCGGAAAATTCGTGTCGTTTCGGCCACATAGTTCTGAATTACAGGGGCGATCTGGTGCGTGCCGCTTGACCCGATGCGGCGATCCAATACGGTCGGGCGGGGACGTTAATGATCTGCCGCGGCCGACATGGGGGTGGGCCCGAGCAACCTGAATTCCGAGCCGGAATCGGGCAGCCAGGAAAGATGCCAAGAACGATGAAAAAGCTCCTATTGGGCACGTCTGCGCTTGTCGCGGCTGGCCTGTTCTCTCACGGCGCGCTCGCTCAGACCGCGACGACGGATACGCCGGTCCAATTCAAGATCGGCGGCCAGTACTACGCCGGCGTCGGCGCCTTCGTTCAGCAGGACGACAGCCCGGGCGACGTGGCCTACAAGCGCGAACCGATCAGCGCCCAGGACTATTTCCTGATCCGCTTCATCGGCTCGACCACGTTCTCGAACGGTATCACCGCCGGTGTCTGGACGCGTTTGAACGCATTCAGCGCGCCGTTCGGCACGACCAGCACCGCCAACGGCTATCAGTCGTCGAACAACACGGTGATCAAGGACAGCTACCTGTATTTGAAGAACGCCGCCGTCTGGGGTGAATTCCGCCTCGGCGACGACAGCGACGTGCGCCGCAACGTGGCGACCGGCAACAACGCCGGTGCTGCGAACGGCGACGGCAACCTGGGCGCCAACTCGGCTTCCCTGCAGTGGCTGAACACGCCGGTCTATAACTTCACCACCCTCAACCTCGATGGCCGTGGCACCAAGGCCGCCTACTACTCCCCGACGGTCGCCGGCTTCCAGCTCGGCCTGAGCTTCACCCCGGACAAGGGCGGCGGGCACACCTATGGTCCCGGCAACGTCGGCGACAACAGCGGCCTGACCGATCGCATCACCAACGGCCTGACCCCCAGCCTGCAGAACAACGAGTCGGCCTATGACTATTGGTCGGTGTCGGGTCAATGGTCGGGCACGGTCGGCCCGGTCAAGGCGGTCGGCACGCTCGGCTACTCGACGGCCAGCCGCAAGTGCGGCGTCAGCTCGAACATCACGACGGCGCTCGGCACCGCGGCCGGCCCGGTGAACTGCTCGATCCTCGGCGCCGGCGGCACGCAGAATGCCGATCCGCAGGTCTATAACGCCGGTATGCAGCTCGACTACGGCCCGTTCGAGCTGGGTGCCGACTACGAACAGACCCAGGCGATCCCGGGTGGCGTCATCAACGGCGGCGGCCTGGGTCAGGCGACCGCGTTCAACGCTGCTGGTGCTGCGACCACGTTCGCCTTCAAGACGAACGAAATGATCAGCAAGAACATCGACTTGAACCTGTCCTACACCGTCGGCGCGATCCGGCTCGGTGCGGAATGGTCGCGTGGTATCTATGAAGGCATCACCGGCGATGCGAACGTGAAGCGTGCCGGCACCGAGGACGAAATCCAGGTCGGCGGCACCTACACGGTCGGACCGGGCGTCGCCCTGATCGGCTTCGTGCAGGAAGCGCTCTACGACGCCGGCGGCGCTTATGTCCCGCTGGCTTCGGGCGCCCAGAACATCTACGCGAAGGATTCCAACTCCACCGCGCTGATCTTCGAGACCTCGCTCAAGTTCTAATCGGTTCGCGCATGGTCGCGACAGGCGGAGGGCGGGCAACCGCTCTCCGCTTTTTTTTGCGCGAAGGGGCGCGACGAGCGGGCCAAAAAACAAAAGGGGTTAGCGATTTCTCGCTAACCCCTTGATAATGGTGGAGCCATGCGGAATCGAACCGCAGACCTCTACAATGCCATTGTAGCGCTCTACCAACTGAGCTATGACCCCGAAATTCGGGCCCAGGCGCGGCGGAAACCGCCAGCGTCGGGAGCCGGAAACTACTGAGACGACCGACCGCGTGCAAGGGAAAAATATGCGCTCGGCCCTTGGCTAAAGCCGAGCGGGAATGTCGCTACGGCATGGCTTCGGTCCCGACCAAATGGCATGCCGGGGCCCGAAAGATGTTTCGGGCGACCCGCCGCTTCGTCATGCTGCCCTCGGGCGAAATCCGGTCAGGAGTGGCATCGGGCTTATGCTGTTCAGTTCGATCACCTTCCTGTTCTATTTCCTGCCGCTGTTCCTTCTGGCCTATCACCTGCTGCCGGCGCCCAACCTGGTGCTGCTGCTGGCGAGCCTCATGTTCTATGCCTGGGGCGATCCGGTGCGGCTGCCGCTGCTGCTGTTCTGCATCGCGCTCAACTATGGCTTCGGCCTGGCGATTGGCCGGCGCGGGCCGGGCCGCCGGCTCTGGCTGGGCCTGGGCGTCGCCGGCAATCTGGCGCTGCTGATCTTCTATAAATATGCGGGCTTTCTCGTCGCCCAATGGGCGGCCCTGGCGCCGCTCGTCGGGCTGGCACCGCCGACGATCCCCGAGGTGGCCCTGCCGCTCGGCATCTCGTTCTTCACCTTCCAGGGCATTTCCTACCTGATCGACATCCATCGCGGCATCGTCGTGCCCCAACGCAGCCTGCTGCGCTTCGCCATGTATAAGGCGATGTTCCCGCCGCTGATCGCCGGGCCGATCGTGCGTTATGCGGTGATCGCCGACCGGGTCGATCACCGCAGCGTCACGCCGGCGCTGTGGGTGCGCGGCATCGAGGGTTTCACCATCGGCTTGGGCCAGAAAGTGCTGCTGGCCAATACGCTGGCCGGTCCGGTCGACCGGCTGTTCGCGCTGCCGGCGGGCGAGCTGTCGATAGCGGCGGCCTGGGTCGCGGCCTTCGGCTATGCCCTGCAGATCTATTTCGATTTCGCCGGCTATTCCAACATGGCGATCGGGCTCGGCCGCATGATCGGGTTCGAGCTGCCGGCGAATTTCAATCGGCCCTATGCCGCCCAATCGGTCACGGATTTCTGGCGGCGCTGGCACATCACGCTCTCGACCTGGTTCCGCGACTATCTCTATATCACGCTGGGCGGCAACCGCGGCGGGCCGTGGCGCACCGGCGCCAACCTCACGCTCGTGTTCCTGCTGTGCGGGCTCTGGCATGGCGCCAGCTGGAATTTCGCGCTCTGGGGCCTGTATCACGGCGCGTTTCTGGTGCTGGAACGGATCGGGCTCGGCCGCGTGCTGGCCCGCCTGCCCACCCTCGCCCGCCACGCCTATCTGATCCTGGTCGTGGTCGTTGGCTGGGTCCCGTTCCGGGCTGCGGATTTCGCCCAGACCGGCGCCGTGCTGCGCGCCATGGCGGGGCAGACCCCGGCCGGCGGCGGCGTCGGCCTGACCGGGACATTCGTCACGGCGCTGATCGTCGGCAGCGTCGCCGCGGTGTTCCCACACGATCCGGGGCCGCTCCGGTTGCCCGTATCGCTGCGCCACGTGGCCTGCCTGCTGCTCTTGGTACTGTCGGCGGCCAGCCTCGCGGCCGGCACCTACAATCCTTTCATCTATTTCCGGTTCTGAGATGCGGCTTTGGCATCGGCTCAGAACCCGCACCTGGTTCGTTCCGGCCTTCTTCCTGCTGATCGCGGCGCCGGCGCTGTTCCAAGTGCTGCTGCCCGATCCCCAGCGCGAGGAGCAGCGGGTGCTGGCGACCGTGCCGGCCCGGCCGACGACGTTCGACCAGGCCCGGCATCTGCCCGACGCCGTCGATGGCTGGCTGAAGGACCGGTTCGGCCTGCGCCAGCCGCTGGTGCGGCTCAACAATTGGCTGCGCTGGCAGATGTTCGGCGAGATCGCGACGCCGCGCATCATCATCGGCCGCCATGGCCGCCTGTTCCTGGCCGGCCATGACGACGCGCCGGCCAGCCTGATCAGCAGCCTGTGCGGCATCGGCATCGGCGATGCGACGATCGACCGGGCCGCGGATGTCATCGAGCGCGGGCTGGTTCGGGTGCGTGCCGCCGGGTTCGATGCCGCCCTCTTGCTGGTGCCGACCGCACCGCGGCTCTATCCGGAAGATATACCGGAGCCGTTCGCCGCGGCCTGCGCCGGGCTGCGGCCGCCGGTCGATCGCGTCGTGGCGTTGGTCGAGGCGAGCGCAGTCGGGCCGGACCTGATCTATCCGCTCGACCTGATGCTGGGCCTGAAGGGCCAGGCGGAGCCGATCCCGTCCCGGCATTTCCATTGGGCGGGCGAAGCGCCGGTGCGCGTGGCCGAGGCCGTGGCCGAGGGCCATTGGCAGCTGCCACGCACGCTCAGCCTGCCGCTGCGCCGGGTCGGCCGCAGTTCGGACCTGAACCGTCTCAACCCCGGCATGGCGGCGAGCGATCCGATCCGCGAGCCCGACGTGCGCGCGGTCGGCATCCATACCTGCAGCGGCGTCGCCTGCGGCCCGATCGATGGCTTGACGCCCGGTGCCGAATTCGCGCTCGAACGCTATACAAGGCCGGAACCGGGCCCACGCCTACTGATCGTCGCCGATTCCTTCGGGGACGAGATCGCGCGCAATTTCCTGGAGCAGTTCGGCGAGGTCTGGCACATCGCCACCAACAGTCTTGGCCGTCTGACGCCGGCCGACCGGCAGGTGCTGGCCGATACGCTGCGCGCCCGGTTCCGGGGCGAGCGGCTGCTTTATGTCTATCATGACGCGGCCGCGCTCGACGGGCTCGACGTGATCGCGGACCTGTTCTGGCCGCCGGCGTGAACACGTTTGCTTGAGGCGGCCGTGAGGTCGTTCCCGCAGGGTCGCCGCATCACCATCCTCTGCTCTCGCTCGTCCACGCAGAGGTCGGTCATGTCCGCGCATTCCATTCGCAGCCGCTTGTTTCTGGGCTTCGGCGCCATTTCGGCGCTGCTGGCATTGTCGGTCATCGCCGCCAGCCTGTTGCTGGGCACGGTCGACCGGCAGTCGCGCGTGGCGCTCGGCCAGCATCTGCCGGCGGCGCAGCAGAGCCTGGCCATGGCGCAGCAGTTCAACGGGTCGCTGGCGACGCTCTACGGCTTTCTCCTGACCAAGGACTCGGCGGCCAAGCCGGTGCTGGCGGCGCAATGGTCCAAGATCGTCGAGGCCGGCACGCGGCTGGACCAGGTCGCCGACGCCTTCCCGGCCGACGCGCGGGCGCGCTGGAAGGCGCTGATGGCGGCGTTCGACGGCATCTACAAGGCCCAGCACGACCTGATGGCCGCGGCCGAGGCGCCGGGTGCCGATCCGGCGAAGCTGATGGCCGGCGTCAAGGACAGCCAGGACCAGGTCGGCCGGATTCTGGACGTGCTGATCGGGCCGGCCGATGCCCAGGGCTTCCGTTCCGGCGGCCTCGCCGACCTTGCCGGCCGGCAGATCGACGCGGATGGCGGCGAGATTTCGGCCGCGCTCGATTCCCTGGTCTGGCTGCAATGGGGCCTGCTGCTGGTGGCCCTGGCGCTGGCCGGCACCATCGCCTTCCTGACCCAGCGCTCGATCGTGCGCCCGGTCGATGGGCTGACCGGCGCCCTGGGCGAGCTTGCCATTGGTACCTATGACATCGTGGTGCCGGCGCAGGAGCGTCGCGATGAGATCGGCCGTATCGCCCGCGCAGTCGAGGTGCTGCGCGTGGCCGCACTCGACCGCAACCGGCTCGAAGCCGAGCAGGCGGCGGATCGGGCGGCCCGCGAGCGGCGTCAGACCACGATCGAAGCCCGCATTCTGGCGTTCGATCACGAGATCGCCGGTGCCCTCGGCCATCTGGCCGACAGCGCCGGCGATTTGCGCGGCACCGCCGGCGGTCTGCGCATCACGGCGGAGACGACGGCCCGGCGCGCGGGTTCGGTCGCCGGCGCCGCCCGCGCGGCGAGCGGCAATGTCGAGACGGTGGCGGCCGCGGCCGAGGAATTGGCGGCGTCGGTGGCCGAGATCGGCCGGCAGGTCGCCGTCTCGGCCGAAACGGCCGAGGTCGCGGTGCGCGAGGCGGCACGCGGCGGCGCCGTGGTCGAAGGCCTGTCGGCCGCGACCGGCTCGATCGGCGAGATCGTCAAGCTGATCGACGATATCGCCGCCCAGACCAACCTGCTGGCCTTGAACGCGACGATCGAGGCCGCCCGCGCCGGCGAGGCCGGCAAGGGTTTCGCGGTCGTCGCGAACGAGGTGAAGTCGCTCGCCAATCAGACGGCGCGCGCGACCCAGGATATCGGCCGTCAGATCGGCGATATCCGCACGGCCACGGCCGAGGCGGTGGCGATCATCGCCGAGATCGGCCTGGTCATCGGCCGGATCAGCGAGGCGAGCCTGGCGATTTCCGGCGCGGTCGATCAGCAGGGCAATGCCACCCGCGACATCGCCCGCAACGTGCATGAGGCCGCGGCCGGCACCGGTGCCGTGTCCGAGACGATCGCGGCGGTGACCGAGGATACGGCGCGGACCGAAGCCTCATCGGCGGAAATGCTCGCGACCGCCGACGCGCTCGCCGCCCGCGCTACGGATCTCCGACGCGAGGTCGACGGGTTCCTGAAGGATATAAGGGCGGCGTGATGCCGGGGCCTTACGCCGCCTGGCGCAGATCCAGCGCGTAGGCCTTGCCGAAGCGGTTCTCGATGAAGGCTTCGAACGGGATGTCTTCCTGGCGGACGAAGCCCTTGGGCGCCAGCTGCCCATCGGCCAGCATGTCCAGCACCGTGCAGATGCCCGACGCGGTCGTGATCTGGATCGCGCTATGGACACGGCCGCCGATCTGCCGGCTATAGACCTTGTTCGCATAGGTCTCCTGCACGAACCGGTCGCCCTGCCAGCCGCTGACCGTGACCAGGATCACCACCACGTCCTGCAGGGTCGACGGCAGCGAGTTTTCCAGGATGTCCTTGAACACGTCGCGCCGGTCGCGCAGGCGCAGGTCGTTCAGCAGCGCCTTCATGATCGCGCAATGGCCGGGATAACGGATGGTGCGATAGTTGAGATTGCGGACCTTGCCCTCGAGCGTCTCGCACAAGGTGCCGAGGCCGCCGGACGTGTTGAACGCCTCGTACTTGACGCCGTCGAGCGAGAATTCCTCGAGCTCTTCCAGCGGCGGCACTTCGCGCAAGGTGCCGTTCACGATCGCCTCGCACGGCTCGCAATATTCGTTGATGACGCCGTCGGTGCTCCAGGTCAGGTTATAGTTGAGCGCGTTCGACGGATATTGCGGCAGGGCGCCGACGCGCATCTTGACCGTGTCGAGCCGGTCGAAATGCTGGGCCAGATTATTGGCGACGATCGAGATGAAGCCCGGCGCCAGCCCGCATTGCGGGATGAAGGTCGAGTGGGCTTCGGCCGCCAGCTGCTTCACCAGCCGCGTGGTCGCCACATCCTCGGTCAGGTCCAGGTAATGGGTCCCGGCCTCCAGTGCGCCGCGCGCGACCTTGCCGGTCAGATGGTAGGGGGCGGCGCTCAGCACCGCGAATTTGCCCTTGAGCGCGCGCGCCATGGCGTCGCCGTCGGCGATGTCGAGCGTCAGCTGCTCGACGCCGGGACCCACGGCCAGACGGGCGAGCTGATCGGCTGCGCGATCGGCGATCGCGACCCGATAATCCCCGGACGCATCCAGCATTTCGGCGATGGTCGAACCGATTTTGCCGGCGCCGACGACGAGCACGTCCTTCATGGGGCTTCCTTCCGGGGAATTGAACGTCTGAACAGCATCATCTTTACAATCCCGGTTCGTCGGTCTGTAGTCAGCAGAGCGACGATCCGAGTCGCGTGGTTCGGCGGAATGACGATATGGCTGGCAAAGTGACGATTGACCCGACCGACGAGGCGCTGTTGCGGCTGATGCGGGCCGATGCGCGGCGGCCGACCGCCGATCTGGCGCGGGCGTTGGGCCTGTCGCGCACGACGGTGCAGAGTCGGCTGGAACGGCTGGAACGCAGCGGTGTGATCGCCGGCTACACGGTGCGCCTGTCGCCGGAGGCGGCGGGGGCGCTGATCCGCGCCCATGTGCTGATCACCATCCTGCCGAAATTCGCCGCCAAGGCCGAAACGGCGCTTCGCAAGATTCCGCAGATCAGTGCCCTTTATTCGGTCAGCGGTCCGCACGATATGATCGCCGTGGTCGAGGCCGGGTCGGTCGAGCAGATGGATTTCCTGATCGACGAGATCGGCGCCCTCGACGGCATCGAACGGACAGTCTCGTCCATCATCCTTTCGACGAAATTCGATCGCTAAGAGCCTCCCATGAGCATCCGTAACGGCTTCATCGACACCATCGGCAATACGCCGCTCATTCGCTTGGCCAGGGCCTCGGATGCCACCGGCTGCGAGATTCTGGGCAAAGCCGAATTCCTCAATCCCGGCGGCTCGGTCAAGGATCGCGCGGCGCTTGCCATCATCGAGGATGCGGTGGCGTCGGGGCGGCTGAGGCCCGGCGGCACCATCGTCGAGGGCACGGCCGGCAATACCGGCATCGGCCTGGCGCTGGTCGGCAATGCGCTGGGCTATCGCACCGTGATCGTCATGCCCGACACCCAGAGCCAGGAGAAAAAGGATTTCCTCAAGCTGGTCGGTGCCGATCTGCGCCTGGTGCCGGCGGCACCTTATAAGGAGCCGGGCAATTACGTCCGCGTCTCCGAACGGCTCGCGGCCGAACTGGCCGAGACGTCGCCCCATGGCGCGATCTGGGCCAACCAGTTCGACAATGTCGCCAACCGCGAGGGCCATCGGCGCACGACCGGGGCCGAGATCTGGCAGCAGACCGCGGGCCGCATCGACGGCTTCATCTGCTCTGCCGGCACCGGCGGCACCATCGCCGGCGTCGCGATGGCGCTGAAATCCCAGAACCCGAAGGTCCGGGTCCTGCTGGCCGATCCGATGGGCTCCGCCTTCTACAATCATTTCACCCGGGGCGAGCTGGTCGCCGAGGGCAGTTCGATCACCGAGGGCATCGGCAACAGCCGCATCACCGCCAATCTGGCCGGCGCCCCGATCGACGGTGCGCTGCGCGTGAGTGACGAGGAAGCGCTACCGGTCGTGTTCGATCTGGTCGAGCATGAAGGCCTGGTGCTGGGCGGATCGAGCGGCATCAATGTCGCCGGCGCGATCAAGCTCGCCCGCGAGCTGGGGCCGGGTCACACGATCGTCACCATCCTGTGCGACGGCGGTGCCCGCTATCAGTCGAAGCTGTTCAATCCGGAATTCCTGCGTTCCAAACAGCTGCCGGTGCCGCATTGGATGGCGGGCTAGGGGCGCCGATACAGCGCCGCCACGGTCGCGTTCGTGCTGACGAACAGCGCTTCAGCGATCACCTCCGGCTTGCAGGCATGCTGGGCCGTCAGCCAGTTCTCGATCAGGGCCAATTGGCCCGCCGCCAAGTGCAAGGCCGCGAGCGCGTCCGGGATGATCGGCGCTGCCGGCGCCTGGCGGCCGAGCGCTCCCAGCCGTTCGGCGATCAGGTCGGTCAGGCAGCGGTTCAGGACTGTGCGGCTGGGCCCGCCCAACAGCGTGCGGCTGACGCGCTGGTTCTCGCGGAAATGGGCGACGGTGCCGATCAGCGCTGGCGGCAATTCCGTCAGACCGACGATGGCCGCCAGGGTCTGAAACGGGCCGCTGACGCTCTCGCTCAGCAGCGCGTCCTTGCTGTCGTAATGCTCGTAGAAGGTCGAGCGGCCGACATTGGCGCGCTCGACGATGTCGCCGACCGCCAGCGTGTCGTAGGGATGATCCAGCACAAGCTCGCGGAACGCCGCCAGCAGGGCCTGGCGGGTGCGTTCGGTACGCCGGTCGGTCTTGTCGGGCGTCATGGGTGGGCCTTCTTCGCGGACATTATGCCGGCCTTGTCCGGAACCGGACGGTTGCCCGGCCCGCTCCGCCAACGGTCTCTCTGCCTTTGATAGAAGCGTGGTTCCCTTGAGGCAATGAGGACATTCCCGATGCGCCCGGAGACCACGAATATCAGCACGCCTTCCCATCGCGCCGCCGCGGTCGCACTCGCGGCCTGCACTGTCCTGTCCGCGATCGCCGTCGCGGCACACCCGACGATTCACACCAGCAGCGCATCGCAGATCCTGGAGGACATGGTCAAAGGCCGCCGCGCCGACGAGCATGTGCACGCCGCCGTCATCATCTTCATGGCGGGTTACTTCTTCGGCTTCGGCGGGTTCGCCCAGCGGGTCGGCCTGCACCGGACCAGCGTGCGGCTGGGATTGATCGCCTATGGCATCGGCGCGCTTGCCATGATCGGCGCCGCCATGCTCGACGGCTTCATCACGCCGGGCTATGCCGCGCAATTCGCGGGGGCGTCGCCGGAGAAGGCCGAGATGGCAGTCGCCATCCTTCAGATGGCCTGGACCATGCTCCAGTATCTTTCCGTGCTCGGCTTCATCGGCATGTCGGTTGGCATGCTCGGCGTCTCGCTGCCGCTGCTGCAGGCGGGCGGATTGGCGCGGATCACCGGCATCGCCGGCCTGATCTCGGGCGTGTTGCCGGTCGCGTTCCTGGTCATCGCCCAGGTCAATCTCGATCCGCCGCTGCTGATCGGTATCCTGGCGGTTCAGGCGATCTGGAACCTGACCGCGGCGGCGTGGCTCGTCCATGGCAGTGAAGCGGTCGCGCCGGCCGGCCTGTCGCAACCGGCGTAAATCCGCCGCCAGAACGCACGAAGGCCCGACCGATCGCTCGGCCGGGCCTTCTTTGCGTTCGTTCGATGAAAGCCGGAAAGCGCTTAGCGCTCTTCTTCTTCGTCGACGTTTTCGATCACTTCGGCCAGATCGTCTTCGTCCTCGCCCAGCTCGGACGCGTCCTCGATCAGGTCCTCGTCTTCCTCTTCGTCCGCATCGGCGACGACGCCGTCCTCGCCCTCGACGACCTCGACATCCTCGACCTCGGCATCGGCCACGATGCCCGGCGCCACTTCAGCGTCCTTCTCGACGACGCTCGACGGGCGCGAACGGCGCGTCTTCAGAAACGCCTCCGGGTCGAACTCGGTCTGGCACTTCGGGCAGACGATCGGATCACGGTTCAGATCGTAGAATTTTGAACTGCAGGACTGGCAGATGCGCTTGGTGCCCCATTCGG
>Ga0302314_10010154_pt1 | contig 16515 bp, 11 predicted proteins | sample III_Palsa_N2_3_FD_200533 | JGI IMG/M metagenome (GOLD analysis project Ga0302314, IMG submission 200533) | Peat permafrost microbial communities from Stordalen Mire near Abisko, Sweden - III_Palsa_N2_3 | ecosystem: Environmental > Terrestrial > Soil > Palsa > Peat permafrost | place: Sweden... | reverse complement strand
GCCGTCGAAGATCGACGTCGACTCCGCGGAGCCCGACGCGGTGAGCGCGGACGCGGACGCGCTCGGGCTCGCGGCGCCGGACGGCCCCGCGGGCCCGGCCAGCACCACGACCGAATCGCCGACGGACACCGGGTCACCGAGACACACCTGAGCGTTTCCGTCAAAGTAACCCCGCTCGTAGGTCCGGACTGGATAAATGTGAGCATGATCCAGGGACATGCCGGGCGGGGTGCTTTTCTTCTGGCGCGCTGACCGGAACACTCTTGACCTAAGTGTGTACCCGTGGGCAGGCAGACTGACGTACGGCGGTGCAGCCGCGGGGCAAGGGAAGGGACGCCGATGCAGGAGCTGCGCTTCGTCGCGGTCAGCGAGGACGGCAGTTACGCTGTCCTCGCCGTCCCCGGGCGAAGCGGGCGCTTCATCCTGCCGATCGACGAGCGGCTGCGCGCTGTGGCGCAAGGCCAGACCACCCGGCTCGCCCAGTACGAGATCGAAGTGGAGAGTCCGTTGCGACCCAAGGAGATCCAGGCACGAATCCGCGCAGGCGAGACGGCGGAGGAGATCGCCGATGCGGCCGGCATCCCGGTCGAGCGCGTGCGCTGGTTCGAAGGCCCGGTCCTGGCCGAGCGCGCCTACATCGCCGACCAGGCCCAGGCCGCGTCGGTGCGCCGGGCGGGCGACTCGGCCGGTCCGGGCCCGCGGCTCGGCGACATCGTGCCCGAGCGCCTGACCGCGTCCGGCGCGGACCCCGAGGACGGGCAGTGGGACTCGCGCAAGCGCGGCGACGGCAACTGGCAGGTCACCCTCACGTTCCCGTCCGGCGGGCGGCTGCACGTCGCCGAGTGGGTCTTCGATTCCCGCCGCCGCCACGTCATGCCCGACGACGACAACGCCGCCCGCCTGTCACTGCCCGAGTCCGAACTGCCGCCCGAGCCGGTCTCGCTGCCGGGCGAGGCGACCGTGACCCCGCTCGCGCCGCGCCTCGGCGCGGCGGCAGGCATGGGCGGCGGCGGAATGGGCGGGGGCAACATGGGCGGGGGCGGCTTCGCCGGCGGCGGTTCCGGCGTCGGCGTGCGCTCCTTCCGCCCCGAGCGGTCGGTCATCCCTGACCGCTCCCTCGGCGGCGACCGCTCCCTGGCCGACCGCCCGCTCTCCCCGCCGTCGGCCCCGGTGCGCGCTCCGGCAGCGGCCTCCGCGGCAGACCGGCCGGTCATGCCCGATCGCCCCGCGATGTCGCACAGCCCGGCCGCGCCGCCGGTCCCGCCCTGGACGGCCCACCACGACCCGGCCCCGGAGCCGACGGTCTACCGCGCCCCCGCGCCCGACCAGCGGGCACCCGAGCAGCCGACCCCGGCCGGGGCGGTACCGGTCACCGCGCCTGCGTACGTCTTCGAAGACCTTCCTTCGCCCGCGCAGTCCGCTCCGGCCGCTCCGGCCGCTCCGGCCGCTCCCAGTCCGGCCGAAGAGCAGGCCGGGCACACTCCGTCTCGGCCCGTCGTCTTCGAGGATCCCGAGCCGGGTTTCCGCGACGAGCAACTCGAACTCGCTCCGGCTTCAGCGCCGGCCGACTCCGTTACTGCGCCCGGCACCCCCTCGACTCACGCACCCGCGCAGTCGGAACCCGCCACTGCGGCCGAGCCGGCTACCGTCGCGCCCGCCGGACCGGTCAGCCCGCCGGCGACAACCCCGGTGACAGCAGAGTCTGCAGCGACTTCCGTGGCTACTCCCGCGCAGCCCGAGCCGGTGCCGGCCGCAGAGCCGGTGCCGGCCGCAGAGCCGGAGCCTGCCGCGGCATCCGCCGTAAAGCCCGAGCCCGAGCCCGAGCCCGTGCGCCAGCCGCAACCCGAGCCTGCCGCGGCCGCCCCCGCCCAAGCCGAGTCCCCCGAAGAGGAGTCGGCCCGCCAGCGCCCGGGCAGTAAGCGGAACGCCAAGGGCCGCCGGTCCTCCGTGCCCTCCTGGGACGAAATCATGCTCGGCAGCTCCCGCCAACGCGACTAGCCCTCGTCCATCCGGCAGGGGCTGGCTAGGCGGGTCAGCTGGTTTGCTTGAGGGCGAAGCCCCAGTTGAGGATCGTGGTGGCATCCTTGGCGGCGGTGAACGGAGTGGTCGGCGGGGAGCCTAGGACGGCGCCGATCAGCGTGCGGCCGTTCCGGATGGCCTCGAACAGGAGGGTGTGCCCAGCGGCGTCGGTGTAGCCGGTCTTGATGCCGATCAGGCCCGCGTACGCACCGAGCAGCGTGTTGTCGCTGGTGGCGGAGACGGCGTTGTGGCCGTCGCCCTTCGGCAGGTTGTAGTACTGCAGGTCCACGATGGAGCGGAACACCGGGTTCTGCATGGCCGCCTCGCCCAGCGTCACCAGGTCGGCCGGGGTCGAGTAGGTGGAGAACTCGGTCGGGTACGGCAGCCCGTCCGGCGAGGTGAAGTGGGTGTCAGCGAGGCCGAGGTCGGCCGCCTCGGCGTTCATCTTGGCGATGAACGCCGGCAGGCCGGGGCCGTAGGCGTTCGCCAACGTGTACGCGGCGTCGGCGGCCGACATGACCAGCATCACGTGCAGCAGTTCGTCGGTGGTGTACTTCTGCCCCGGGATCAGCCCGGCGGCCTCCGCGCCGTACTTGGCGACGTAGCCCACCACCGCCTTGGGCACGGTGAGCTGCCGGTTCAAGCCCCCGGACTGGAGGATGACGAGCGCGGTCATCACCTTGGTGATGGAGGCGATCGGGCGGGGGACGTTCGCGTCCTTGGACCAGAGCACCTGACCGGTGGTCGCGTCCACCAGGATGCCCTCCTTGGCCTTGACCCCGCGCGGCAGGCCGGCGACGTCGAGCACCGGGCCCGCCGCAGCGCCCGCGGTCTTGGTCGCTGCGGCCGCCGGCACGGTCGCCGTGACCGCCCGGATCGGCGACGATATCGCCGCCGGGTTGGTCGCCCCCTGCGCGTCAGGCACGACCGCGGATGAGCACCCCGCCGTCAGCCCCCCGGTAGCCAGCGCCACCCCCGCGATCGTCAACCGGGCAACCAGACGCATACGACTCCATGAGGGCTAGGCACTAGGGGGGCGGCGGAGCGCGGCGGCGCTCAACCGCTCACGATCGTACGATGTTATGTCCGTAAATATCTGGCCAACTGGCTAAGCCGTCACCGACCTGCGGTAACGCTAAAGCTACCTTCCGTAGCTCTCCATGCCCCGCCTCTGACTCTGTTAAGCGCCTACGCCCGAACGGCGTAAGCGCAGGTCAGACACGGTCTAGCCCCGGTTCCTGCAGGTCGGGAGCAGTCTCGGAACTCGCAACAAGCACCAAACATATCTGGAACGCAGGCGTTACTTCGCGTCCTCCCGCCCGCCGTTCGCCGCAAAGGCGTCACCCAGCTCCGCGCGTGTTCCAGAGCGATCGGTCAGCTTCGCGTCAGGCAGGCCGAGGTTTTGGCCGCTTGCCTGTATTGCGCACGTCCCAAGCGGGTGACGCGCACGCCCGCGCCAGGCAGGCCGCCAGCGGGATCTGCGGCGGAACGTAACCACCGCATATCGACCGGTTACCGTCCGACACGGATGCTCTCGTTGTCATGGTCGCCCAGCGTTACGGAATGCGCTGATATAGCTATCCCTTGATTGCTCAGCGGCACCGACGCCGACGCCGGACGGGACCCACGAAGACACACGGAATGGAGCGGAATTGCGATGGGGATTCGGGCGCTGTTTGCTGGCTCGGCCGTGCTGATGGCCGGCATCGTCGCGTGCAGCGCTTCCGCGGGCGTGGCGGTGACGCCGGCCTCGGCGGCCGGCGCCAAGGCGTCAGCGTCGGGCGCGGCCCTGATGAAGGCGGACAAGACGAAGGCGGACAAGACGAAGGCGGACAAGACGAAGGCCGCCGCGGCGGCGCCCGCATCCTCGGCCACCGTGCGCGAGGGCCTCTGCACCGCGCCCGCCGATCATCGCGCGCTCGCCGCCCGGGTCTCGGCCGACATCCAGGCCGGCCTGCGCGGCCGCAACGGCGACCACGCGGTCTCCGTGTACGACCGCGTCACCGGGTTGAACTGCGTCTACAACGGGTCAAAGCACTTCGACTCGGCGAGCATCGTGAAGGCGATCATCCTGGGCGCGCTGCTGCGCTGGCACCAGCAGACGAAGACGTCGCTGTCGTCGTGGGAGCAGAACGAGGCCACGCTGATGATCGAGCAGTCGGACAACGACGCGGCGACCGCCCTCTGGGACGAGCTGGGGATGGATAACCTCCAGCACTTCCTCAACCTGGCGGGCATGGGCGAGACCGAACTCGGCCAGGACGGCCTCTGGGGGCTCACCCAGGTCACCTCGCATGACGAGATGCTGCTGCTCCGGCTGCTCACGGGGTCGAACTCGGTGCTCGACGCCAGCTCCCGCGCCTACGAGCTCAACCTGATGGCCCACGTGGTCGGCTGGGAGGCGTGGGGCGTCACCGCCGGCACGCCGTCCGACGTCACCTGGCAGGTGAAGAACGGCTGGCTGCCGGATGCCAACGGCTGGCACATCAACAGCATCGGCGCCTTCACCGGGCACGGCAAGAATTACATGATGGCGGTGCTGTCGGTGAACGCCGACGCCAACGACGACGAGCAGTACGGGATCGACACGATCGAGGATGTGGCCCGGCTGGTGCAGCACGACCTGAACGACGCCGCGCTCACCGCGCCGTCCGGGACGAGCGTCACCGCCGGCGGCTAGCTCGGCCCGGCCGCGGGCCCGAATACCGGCTCGACCGGCTCCGCCTCCGGCGCCGCTGGACCCGCGGGCGACGCCCCGGCCGCCTGCGCGGGAGAACCTGAAGCGGACTCGGCCGTCGGCTGGCCGATGGCGCCGCCGGCGCTCCCGGCCTCGGCGGCATCAGGCTCGGCAACGTCGCGGAACACGACCCAGCGCATCATGCAGTAGAGATAGACGCCCTCGCAGCAGGCGGCGATGATCCGGGCGAGCTCGTAGTAGACGCCGACCGCGGCCAGCAGGTCGGTGAAGCCCAGCACGAAGATCAGGTAGTTGGACGCGCTGACCGCCACGAAGACCGGCAGCTGCCGGCCGACCTCGGCGTGGCTGCGGAAGTTGAACACCCGGTTGAGTAGGTAGCTGATCAGCGACGCGGTGCCGTAGGAGAACGTGACCGCGACCGGGATCGGCAGCCCCTCCTTGCCATGGAAGAGGCCGAGCAGCCCCAGGTCGATGCCGAACGTGCAGAGGTTGATCAGCAGGTAGCCGAGCATGTTCGGCTCGACGACCTCCGACAGCCCGAACGGCAGCCGCCGGGTGATCGCCGCCATCGCGGCCGCATAGCGCGCTCGGTGTGCCATGGTCTCCATTGTGCGGCCCCCGCCGCCCTGCTCGGTCGCCGGAGGAGCCCGAGGGCCGCCGCAGGGGATCGTCGGTCGCCCCAGGAGACCGTCTGGGCGCAGTGTGTGAAAACAGTCACACGGAGGTGTCGCGTCGGCCACGGATCGATCTCGCATGACGCCGGCGCGCGCGGGTATGTGGTTGCGTGCTGTGACATCCACCGGGGCGAGCCAGGTAAACGTACAGCGAAGGTTCCCAGTACACGCACAGCAAAGGTTAAGGTCCCGCCAAGATCGCGCAGTAGGATGAGCAGGGGACCGGGGGCCTTTTCCGCGCGCGGGCTCCGGCGGTCCGTCACAACCCCGTCTAGCGGGCATGCGTCCATGCCAGGAGGAAATCGATGACCCTGTTGGTGGACCCGCCGCCGCGCAATCGCGCAGCCGGGCGGCCAGCCACCGACGACGCCGGGCGCCCCGCGGCCGGCCGACAGGGCGCAGCCACCGATCAGCTAGACGCCACCCGGCTGGACACGCCGCCGCCCAACCTTGCCAGTTCGCCGCCGAGTACCGCCCAGCCGCCCGCGCCCGCCCAGCTGGCCGAGCCGCCGATCCCCGGCGGGCGCGTCGAGGCCCTGATGGGCGTCATCATCCGGGTGCTCTCGCACAGCCCGCTCGCGCGTCCGCTGCCGGCCGTGATCCTGTCCGCGCTCGGCCTCGGCGGCGTCGCGTTCGTCGGCCTGTGCGCCACCGCGCCGGCCGCGAGCGTCGCCACTCCCCCGGTGCTGCTGCCGCTCACGTCGGTGGCCAGGGACCTCGGCGCGCCGCACCTGCCCGACCTGGTGGCCGACCTCGTCATGTACGTGTCGATCGGGCTGTGCTGCCTCGGGCTCGCCATGATGCTGTGGGCCAACAGCCGGGGCTGGTCGCCGAACCCTCGGCGGGTGTTCTGGACCGCCGTCGGCGCCATCGCCGTGCTGGTCAACATCACCCCGGTCGGCTCGTCCGACGCCGCCAGCTACGCCGCCTACGGGCGGATCGCCGCGCTCGGCCACAATCCCTACACGTTCCTCCCGTCGCAGCTTCCAGGCGGGGCCGGGCCTAACCCGACCAACCCCTACACGATCCTGGTCAGCCCGTACTGGCGAGCCACGCCCTCGGACTACGGGCCGGTGGCCACCTGGACGCAGCAGCTGGCGGCGGAGATCGGCGGGACCAGGGCCTGGCTGACCCTGTGGGTCCTGATGATCATGATGGGCATCGCGTTCATCCTGACCGGCTACATCCTGCTCCGCACGGCCGCCAACCCGGTCCGGGCCGTCCTCCTGTGGGTGGCGAACCCGCTGATCATCGTCGAGCTGGTGATCGGCGGGCATCTGGACTCCCTGCTGGCGCTGTTTGCGATCGCGGCCATCGTGGTGTCCCGCCGATGTACCAAGATCTGGCACGACGTCGCCGTCGGGCTGCTGGTCGGCGTGGCCGGCGGCATCAAGGTGAACGCGGCCCTGGTCGCCCTCGGCATCGCGATCCCGCTGCTGCACGACCGGGCCTGGGCGCGGCTGATCAGGATCGGCCTGATCGCCGGGCTGACCACGTTCGGCCTCTACTGGTTCAGCTACGGCGTGAGCGCGCTCCGCCCCCTCTGGACTGCCTCCGGCATGGTCATCTCGCCCACCGTCTGGCGGGGGCTGCAGGAGATCGTCTCCCTCGCCACCCGCCACGCTTCCCATGCGACCCAGCTGCACGACGCGCACGTGCTGAACACCATCATCGGGTTCGCCTGGCCACCGCTGTTGCTCGCGCTGGCCTGGTACCTCTACAAGCGGCTCTCCCCCGACGTGCCGACCGTCGTCGCCGCCACCTGCGCGCTGACGTTCGCCTGGATCGTGGTGGCGCCGTGGGCGCTGCCCTGGTACTCGTCCATCGCCTGGGTGACGGTGGCGCTGCTGCCGCGCAACACGCTGACCCGCTGGCTGACCCTTGCGACCGGGGCACTAGCGCTGCTGCACTTCAATGGTGGCCATCCCACTAACGTGCAGATTGGCCCGACGCCGTAGGTTTTCTCCCCAATTGCGACGGCGGCCCGCCGACGGCGCCGGTCGACTTCGTCTGATTCCAAGGCCGTCTAGACTGAGGGCTCATGAGCAACCCCCCGATCGCCAAGCAGGTGCCCACCGAGCGCACGCATCACGGCGACACGGTGATCGATCCCTACGCCTGGCTGACCGACCCGAAGGACCCGGAGGTCATCGCCTACCTGGAAGCGGAGAACGCCTACATGGAGGCGTCAACCGCTGACCTCGGCCCGCTGCGGTCCGAGATCTTCGACGAGATCAAGGCGCGCACCCAGGAGACCGACCTGTCGGTGCCGGTGCGCAAGGGGAACTGGTGGCGGTACGTGCGCACGGTCGAGGGCGAGCAGTACGCGATCCACTGCCGCCGCCGGGTGCGCGACGGTGAGATCACCCCGCCGATGCCGGAGGACGGCAAGCCCCTCGACGGCGAGGAGGTGCTGCTCGACGGGAACAAGCTCGCGGCCGGGGCCGCGTTCTTCTCCCTCGGGGCGCTGTCGGTCAGCCCGGACGAGCGGCTGCTGGCCTACTCCACCGACTTCTCCGGCGACGAGCGGTTCACCCTGCGGGTCAAGGACCTGGCCACCGGCGTGGTGCTCGACGACGAGGTGCCGAACACCTACTACGGCTGCGCCTGGTCGCGCGACGGATCGACCCTGTTCTACATCACCGTTGACGACGCCTGGCGGCCGTACCGGGTCTGGCTGCACACGATCGGGACGCCCGCGTCGGCCGACGTGGTCGTCTTTGAGGAGGGCGACGAGAAGTTCTGGCTCGGCGTCGGGCTCACCCGCGACGAGCGCTACATCGAGATCAACACCTCGTCCAAGCTGACCAGCGAGGCGTGGCTGCTCGACGCGGCCGACCCGGCAGGCTCCTTCGCCGTGGTCGCGCCGCGGCGGTTCGGCATCGAGTACTCGGTCGAGGTGGCCGGCGACCGGCTGCTCGTCCTGCACAACGACGGCGCGGAGAACTTCGAGCTGGCGGCCGCGCCGCTGCCCGGCGCCCCCGGGTTCGGCGACCCTTCCTCCTGGACCCCGGTGCTACCGCACCGGGCCGACACCCGGCTGCTGTCGGTGGACGCGTTCGCCGACTACCTGGTGGTCTCCTACCGCCGCGACGGCCTGACCGGGCTGTCGGTGCTGCCCCCCTCCGGGGCCGGCCCGGAGCGGCCGGTCACCTTCCCCGAGCCGCTCTACACGGTCGGCCCGGGGTCCAACCCCGAGTACACCCAGACCCGGTTCCGGCTCGGCTACACCTCGATGGTGACCCCGTCCACCGTCTACGACCTGGACCTGGCGACCGGCGCGCTCACCCTGCTGAAGCAGCAGCAGGTGCTGCCCTCCCCGGCCGGGGTCGCCTACGAACCGGCCGCCTACGAGCAGTACCGGGAGTGGGCGGTGGCGGCCGACGGCACCCGGGTGCCGATCTCCATCGTCTGCCCGAAGGGAACCCCGCGCGACGGATCGGCGCCGTGCCTGCTGTACGGGTACGGCAGTTACGAGCACTCGATCGACCCTAGTTTCTCGATCCCCCGGCTCTCGCTCCTCGACCGCGGGTTCGTCTTCGCCGTCGCGCACATCCGCGGCGGCGGCGAGATGGGCCGGCCCTGGTACGACAACGGGAAGATGCTGACCAAGCGGAACACGTTCACCGACTTCGTCGCGTGCGCCGAGCACCTGGTCTCCTCCCGCTGGACCTCCGCGTCGCGGCTGGTCGCGCGGGGCGGCTCGGCCGGCGGCCTGCTGATGGGAGCGGTCGCCAACCTGGCGCCGTCGGCCTTCGCCGGCATCGTCGCCCAGGTGCCCTTCGTCGACGCGCTGAACTCGATCCTCGACCCGTCCCTGCCGCTCACCGTGACCGAGTGGGAGGAGTGGGGCGACCCGCTGCACGACCCGGCCGTGTACGAGTACATGAAGTCGTACACGCCGTACGAGAACGTCGCGGCCGTGTCCTACCCGGCGATCTTCGCGATCACCTCGCTGAACGACACCCGGGTGCTCTACCACGAGCCCGCCAAGTGGACCGCGCGGCTCCGCTCGGTCGCCTCCGGCGGCCCGTTCCTGCTGAAGACGGAGATGGAGGCCGGGCACGGCGGCCGCAGCGGCCGCTACGACGCCTGGCAGGAAGAGGCGCTGGTGCTCGCCTGGATCATCACCACCGCCACCGGCAGCGCCGGCTAAGGCCGAACCGTTTCATGAAAGGCGACCAGCCAAGCGCGGGTGTCCTCGCCCCGGATGGCGCGTCGGCGCTGGCGCTGGTGGCCGCGCTCGACCGCGGGCTGCCCGGCGGTCGCCTGGTCATCGACCCGGACGTGCTCGCCGCACTGTCGCACGACCACGCCGAATGGGCGCCGGTCGGGCGGGCCGCGGCCGCGGTTCGAGTCCGCACCGAGGACGAGGCGCGGCGCGTGGTCCGCACCTGCGCCGAGTTCGGGGCGCCGGTGGTACCGCGGGGGGCGGGCACCGGCCTGTCCGGCGGCGCCAACGCCACCGACGGCGCCGTCGTGCTCGACCTGTCCCGCATGGATCAGGTGCTCGAGATCGACGCCGACAACATGATCTGCGTCGTCCAGCCGGGAATCGTGAACAACGACCTCAAGGCGGCCGTGGCCGAACTCGGCCTGTGGTACCCGCCCGACCCGGCCAGCGCCGCCTGGTCGACGATCGGCGGCAACGTCGGCACCAACGCGGGCGGCCTGTGCTGCCTGAAGTACGGCGTCACCCGCGACTACGTGCTCGGGCTGCGCGCGGTGACGGGCTCCGGGGCCTACGGCGACGCGGTCCGGCTGGGACGGCGGACCACCAAGGGCGTGGCCGGGCTCGACCTGACCGGCCTGTTCGTCGGGTCAGAAGGGACGCTCGGGGTGATCACCGAGATCACGCTGAAACTGCGCCCGGCGCTGACCGGGACGCCAGCCACGATCGTCGCAGCGTTCGGCGGGCTGGTCGCCGCGGGCGAGGCGGTGTCGCTGATCACCCGCCGGGGCCTCACCCCGTCGGTGCTCGAGCTGCTCGACCGGGCCTGCCTGACCGCGGTCGAGGAGTGGAAGCACCTCGGCCTCGCCGCCGACGCGGCCGCGTTGCTGCTGGCCCGGGTGGACACGCCGGGCGAGACGGGCCGGGACGAGGCGGCGGCGCTGGAGACGGCGATGGCCGACGGCGGCGCGCAGTGGGTGGCCCAGTCGACCGACGAGGTCGAGGCCGAGGCGCTGTTCGACGCCCGGCGGCTCGCCTACCCCGCCCTCGAGCGGCTCGGCCCGGTGCTCACCGAGGACGTCTGCGTCCCCCGCTCTGCCGTGCCGGCGATGCTGGCGCGGATCGAGACGATCGGCGCCAGGCACGGCGTCACCATCGCGACGATCGCGCACGTCGGCGACGGCAACCTGCATCCCCTGCTGGTCACCCCGCCCGGCGACGACGCCGCCCGGATCGCCGCCCAGGCCGCGTTCGAGGACTTCCTCGACGCCGCCATCGAGTTCGGCGGCACCGTCTCCGGCGAGCACGGCATCGGCCTGCTCAAGCGCAACGGAATGCGCCGCGAACTGGACCCGGGCGCGCTCGCGATGCAGGACGCCGTCCGCCGCGCCCTTGACCCGCGCGGCCTCTTCAACCCAGGCAAGGGCTAAGGCCTGGAGGGTGGCGGCGCGCAACCCCGATCACCAATGGGGTTATGTATAGGGGTATGTATGGGGTTATCTTTCATGATACGGTGGCCGAAGTCCAGCTCTTCAGTGGAGGGATGCGGTCATGCCGAAGATCAATGTGTACCTGCCCGACGATCTCGCGGAGGCGGTCAAGGAGGCCGGCCTGCCGGTCTCGGCCATCTGCCAGGCGACGCTTGAGCAGGCCGTCCGACGGCTGACCATGATCAGGCAGCTGGTGGCGTCCGACCTCGATATCGACACGCTGGGGTCCAGCCTCCCGCGTTTCACCGACAAGGCACGGACCGTATTCGGGCTGGCGGCCGACCAGGCACGCGGGGCGGGGGTCGCCCTCGTCGGCACCGAGCACCTCCTGGGCGGCCTGCTCGCCGAGGGCAGCAACCTGGCCTTGCCTGTCCTGCAGGCCCTGGACATCGAGGCCAGTGCCGTCAAGGCGGAACTTGACCGGGCCGCCGTCGGGTCGCACCCGGGCGGGCCGGATGCCGGACGGCGGATCAGCGGACCGCTCGGCACGGCGCTTATCGGTGCCGTCGCCGCCGCGAACGCGCTCGGGCACAACTACATCGGCTGCGAGCACCTGCTGCTCGGGCTGATCTCCGAGCCGGACGGCGCCGGCGGGCAGATACTGCGCGGCCTCGGCGCCGATGAGCGGCAGGCGAGGCGGACGGTCATCGCCTCGCTGGCCGGGATCCAGTACTGGCAGACGCGGGCGCAAGGCCGCGGCCAGGGCGCTGCGGCCTCCGGCAGCGGGCTCGCCACATCGGGGACCGCGGCGACGGCGCTGGCCGAAGCCGTCAAGCGGGAACTCCAGCCGTTCGCGGACCGGCTGGCCAGCATCGAGCAGCGCCTAGCCGCGCCACCCGCTGGGTAGCGCGGCCGCGGGTTGCGGTGTCGGCGCTTGGGTCGCGTCCGGTGCTGCCGAGAAGCGATTCAATCTGACAAATGCCTCTGATTTTGAGCCAATATTTACCAACCACCGCCAGAGCATAGGTACGGTCGGTGGGGTGACCAGGGACTCGAACGACAGCAGTTCAGCCGGACCGTGGGGCGAGCCCGAGGACGCCACCGCCTCCCTGCCGCCGGTGGGCCAGACGCCGGGCGAACGCGGTGCTAACCCCCAGCAGGGACAAGGGCAGCCGGGGTACCCGCAGCCGGGATACCACCAGCCCAGGCACGGGCGGCAGGACTCCGGGCACGGGCAGCAGGGGCCCGGCTACGGCAATCCGCCCTGGGACGCGGCCCAGCCCACCCGGACGGACCAGCCGGGGTACGGGCAGCAGGGCCCCGGGTACGGCCAGCAGGGCCCCGGGTACGGGCAGCAGGGCCCCGGGTACGGCCAGCAGGGCCCCGGATACGGCCAGCAGCAGCAGGGGCCCGGCTATAACCAGCAGGGGCGGCACGGCCAGCCCGGGCTCGGGCCGTTCGGCCCGCGGCCCGACGAGGGGACGGGCACGACCCCGACCTGGACGGCAAACGCCGGCGGGCCCGGTGGCGGCGGGCACCGTCGCGCGGCGAAGCCGGCCAAGGCGCCGCGGAAGCGGCGCAAGCTGCTGTGGGCGATGACCGCCGGCGTGGTCGCGGTGATCGTGGTGGCGGCCGGGGTGACCGTGGTCGTGCTCAAGCACAACGGCCCCGGCACGCCGACCTACGGCCTGATCCCGACCGGGTCGACCCCGCAGGCGGACGGGCAGCAGATCACCACGGCGTTCCTCAAGGCGTGGGACTCCGGGAACCTGACTAAGGCGGCCAACCTCACCAACCACCCGGCGGCGGCCAGGGCCGCCCTCGCGACCTACGCCAAGTACCTCGACCTGGGGAAGATGACCGCGAGGACGGGCAGCGTCACCAGCGCAACCAGCACCACAAGCGCCGCGTCCACCGCCGCCGCCCCCAGCGAGACGGCTAAGTTCACGGTCGACGCCTCGGTGGCGGCCAAGGACGGCAAGAAGGTGGTGCGCGGCCTGTGGAGCTACAGCTCCACGCTGACCGCCTACCAGCAGGCCAACTCGTCGATCTGGTTCATCAAGTGGCAGCCCGACGTGGTCGCGCCCAACCTCACCACGACCACCCGGCTGGCGGCCATCACGGTCCCCCCCACCGTCGGCCTCGTCACCGACGCGAGCGGCCAGGGCCTGACCACCTTCGGCGACGCGGGGCTGAGCAATATCTCCGCCGACCTCAGCAAGTACGCGCCGTCCGACGAGGGCAAGCCGGGCCTTGACGTCACGATCGAGACCACCAAGGGCACCCCGCTCACGAACAGCCAGGCGATCGTCACCGCGCCGGACAACATCCCGTCGGTCGCCACGACGATCACCACCGCCGACGAGACGGCGGCCCGCGCCGCGGTCGCCATGCACCCCATGAGCTCGATGGTCGTCATCCAGCCGTCCACCGGCGACATCCTCGCCGTCGCCAACAACGACGACTTTAACGACTTCGCGTTCACCGCAGCGGTCGCGCCCGGCTCCACGATGAAGATCATCACCTCGACCGCGCTGTTCAACGCCGGGATCCTCACCCCGCAGTCCTCGGTCGCCTGCCCGCCGACGTACACCATCCAGGGGATCACGTACCACAACGACCAAAACGAGTCCGAGCCGGCCGGGACGCCGTTCCTCGAGGACTTCGCGCAGTCCTGCAACAACGCTTTCACCACCCAGGAGCCCTACCTCTACGGCAAGCTCGCGAGCACGGCCAAGGACTACTACGGCCTGAACCAGGACTGGGACGTCGGCATCGGCGGCCTGTCGGCGTCGTATTTCGACGCGCCGGCCACCGCCTCCGGGGCCGAGCTCGCCCAGGAGGCCTTCGGCCAGGGGCACCTTATCGCTTCCCCGCTCGCGATGGCCTCGGTGGCCGCGACCGTGGACTACGGCTCGTTCAAGCAGCCCATCCTGGTCCCCGGGACCAAGCAGGTGACCGCCGACCCGCTGCCGGCCGCCACCGACACCGACCTCAAGGAGCTCATGCGGGCCGTGGTCACCGAGGGGACGGCCGACACCATCGGCTTCGGCCCGGACGTCTACGCCAAGACCGGGACCGCCGACATCGTGGGCCAGGGGCAGCCCAACAGCTGGCTGGTCGCCTTCGACCCGGATGACGACATCGCGGTGGCCTGCCTAGTGCTCAACGCCGGCTACGGCGCCCAGTTCGCGGGACCGGAGGTCAAGGCCTTCCTCGACGCCTCCTGACCGGCTTCCGCTCTTAGGGCCGGGCGTTAGCGAGGGAGCTTGTCGGCGCGGAGGGTGAGCAGCCACGGGACCGGGCCCTGGCCGGCCTCGGTCAGCGCGGTGATCGCCATGCCCTCCGCGAACAGGGCCGCGGTGTAGGCGCTGAACGGGCGGTGCATGCTGGTGAACGTCATCGCCAGGCCGTCACGCTCGATGTGGTCGGTGTACCGGCGCGGCTCCAGGTAGGGCTCGGTCACGTGGAATGACGGGGTGTGCATGGTGTCGCGGTCCTGCGCCGAGTTGAACGGGTGGACGATCGCCAGGCACAGCCGGCCACCGGGCTGCAGCACCCGGCCGATCTCCCGCACCGCACCGTCGAAGTCGTCCATGTCGAGCAGCGACATGCAGGCGAGGACGAGATCCGCGCATCCGTCGGCCAGTGGCAGCCGGGCCGCGTCGGCCAGCAGCACCGGCGCCCCGGGCGTCTCGGCCGAGGCCGCGGCGGCCAGCGTCGGCGACCGCTCGACGCCGATAACCCGCCGGTAGCCGAGCTTGCGCAGCTCCCTGGTTCCCCGGCCCTCACCGCAGCCGACGTCGATGACCGGCCCCGGCCCCGGCTCGGGGAGCAGCGCCCGCAGCGCCGGCCACGTCCCCAGCCAGAAGCCGTCATGGCCTGACTCCCGCGCCCACTCGATCCACTGGTCCGCGTGGTCCTCCCACGCCGAGGCTAGGCTCACGGCCTCACGGTACCGGGTGCCGCTGCCCGCGGAAACTAGATTCCGGCCAGCGACGGCTGCTGGCGGGCGCTGGTGTGGCGGTTCTCGGGGACGGGGAGGCCGAGGTTGCCGCGCAGGGTGGTGGACTCGTACTCGGTGCGGAAGACGCCGCGGTCTTGCAGGATCGGGACTACCTCGGTGAGGAAGCGGCGCCACTGGGCGGGGTGGCCGACGTGGATGTTGAGGCCGTCCAGGGCTCGGGCGTCGAACCATCGCTGGATCTCGGTCGCGACCGTTTCCGGGGAGCCAGCGAACGGGGTGGGCTTGGGGCTCGAGATGAACTGGACCGTCTGGCGGAGAGTCCAGCCGTTGTCCTTCGCCAGCTTGGCGATCTTCTCGGCGCCGGTGCGGAAGCCGCGCTCGGCGTGCACGAGCGCCTGCTGCGGGAAGGGCGCGTCCAGGTCGTACTGGCGGAAGTCATGCCAGGCGAACGGCCTGCCCAGCTCGGCCAGGGACTTGCCGAAGTCCTGATCGGACAGCTGGAGGTCGTGCTCGATCTCGCGGGCCTCTTTGTCCGTGTCGCCGACGAAGGCGCCGGCGCCGGGCATCACGATAATGTGCTCGGGGTTACGCCCCTTGGCGGCCGCCCGGGTCTTGATGTCGTTGTAGAAGGCCTGGCCCTGTTCGATGTTCGGGGCGTGGGTGAAGATGCCCTCGCCGATCTCGGCGCCCAGGTCACGGCCCTGCTCGGAGTCGCCGGCCTGGAAGATCACCGGCTGGCCCTGCGGCGAGCGGGAGATGTTCAGCGGGCCCGCGACCTGGAAATGCTCGCCCTTGTGGTTCAGCGCGTGCTGCCTGGTCGGATCGAGGAAGGACCGGGTGGCGCGGTCGCGCGGGAACGCGTCCGCCTCGTAGGAGTCCCACAGGCCCTGGCAGACGCGGACGAACTCAAGGCCGCGGCCGTAGCGGGTGTCGTAGTCGAAGTGCTCGTCGCGGCTGAAGTTGGCCGCCGCGCCCGCGTCGCCGCTGGTGACAACGTTCCAGCCGGACCTGCCGCCGGAGATGAGCTCCAGCGAGGCCAGTCGGCGGGCGAGGTTGAACGGGTCGTTGTAGGACGTGGTCATGGTCGCGACCAGGCCCAGATGGGTCGTGCTGACCGCGAGGGCGGACAGTAGCGTCATGGGCTCGAGTCGGTTGAGGTAATGCGGCGGGGAGTCGGGCGTGATGAACTGGCTGTCCACGATGAAGATCAGGTCGAACTTGGCCGCCTCGGCCAGCCGCGCCTGCTCGATGTACCAGTTGATGTTCACGCTGGCGTCGCCAGGGATCTCGGGGTCCAGCCATCGGTAGTGCTGGCCGGGGCCGCCCGCGCCCATGGTGACGGCGCCGAGCTTGAGCTGACGTGCGGATGCGCTCATGCTGTCTCCCCCGCTCATTCCGACGTCGCCTTTCCGGTCTCGGCGTCGCGCTTGGCGACCTCCTCGCGGACCAGCGGCAGCAGGGAGCGGCCGTAGTCGATGGCGTCGTCGTAGGGGTCGTAGCCGCGGATGAGGATGGTGGTGACGCCGATGTCGATGTAGTCGAGGAGCGCCTGCGCC
>Ga0302314_10010152_pt1 | contig 16521 bp, 17 predicted proteins | sample III_Palsa_N2_3_FD_200533 | JGI IMG/M metagenome (GOLD analysis project Ga0302314, IMG submission 200533) | Peat permafrost microbial communities from Stordalen Mire near Abisko, Sweden - III_Palsa_N2_3 | ecosystem: Environmental > Terrestrial > Soil > Palsa > Peat permafrost | place: Sweden... | reverse complement strand
AGCGGCTGGTCAGCGGCCGCCGACGAGATCGCCAGCGTCCGCATCTGCACCGGGCCGTGCGCCTGGTGCGCGTGCGGGACGCCCGGCGGGATCCACACCGCCCGCTGCGGCGGCACGACCCAGGTCGCGGCGGCGGCCGAGATGGCCAGCACCCCGCTGCTCGGGTACACGATCTGGTGCACGTCATGATAGTGCCAGTCGATCGTGTCCCGGTGACCCAGCTCGGCGTACGTGGGCCCGGTCAGCTCGCGCCATTCGGCGACATGGCGGGTTGGCGACACAATCTGTCAGTTTAGCGGTGGCCCGACAAGGCGGCCGGGCAGCAGGCTGAACGCCATGACCCTCACCGAGCAGACAGCCGTCGTTGACCCGCCATCCGCCTGGCGGCGCATGCGGCTGTGGGCGCTCGCGCACGCGATCGACGACCTGTACCAGGGGCTGGTGCCGTCGATCGTCCCGTACTTCGTCCTCGACCGGCACTACGGCTATGTCGCCGCGTCCGGGCTCACGCTGGCGGCGACGCTCGGCAGCTCGCTCCCGCAGCCGGTCCTCGGCGTCATCGCCGACCGGAGGAACGCCGGCTGGATGGCCGGGGCCGGACTCGGGCTGGCCGGGCTCGGGCTGAGCGTCGCGGGCCTGCTCCCCGGCTACGGCGCGGTGTGGTGCGCGATCCTGCTGTCCGGGATCGGGATCTCCATGTTCCACCCGGCGGCGGGCAAGGCCGCCCGCGTGGACGCGGGGGACAGCGCCGCCGCGATGAGCCTGTTCGCGGCGGGCGGCAGCGTCGGCTTCTTCCTCGCCCCGGCCCTCGCCACCCCGGCCCTGATCGCGCTCGGCCTGCCCGCCACCGCGCTGTTCCTGCCGCCGGCGGCGCTGATCTCCTTCATCCTGCTGCGAAAGCACCGCCGCGAGACCGCCGCCCACGCCGCCGCCGCCCAGCGGGCCGGCCGCGACCGGTGGGGCCCGTTCGCCGCGCTGACCGGGATCGAGGCGCTCCGGTCGGTGACGTTCTTCGGGCTCAACATCCGCACCGTCCAGCTCGGCACGGCGGTGATCCTGCCCGTCCTCGGCGGCCTGCTGGTAATCCCCGGCGCGCTCGCGCCGCTGCCGTTCGCGCTGGCCACCGGCATCGCGCTGAATATACCGTTCGCGGTGCTGATCAAGCTCGGCCAGGACTACCTGCCCACCCGACCAGGCACCGCGGCCGGGGTTACCCTCGGCCTCGGCGTCAGCGTCGGCGGCCTGGCCGCGCCCCTGCTCGCGCTGATCGCCAACTCCCACGGCCCGCGCGGCGCGCTGATGGCCCTGCTCGTCGTCCCCCCGCTCGCCATCGCGTGCGGCCTGCTGCTGCGCGACCCGGGTGACGCCCGACGGCGACGGCCGCGTGAACTGGGCGCTGACGTCAGGCCGGACGCGACCGGGCGGGGGCAGGGCGCCTAATCCGGTCGGCCAGATCATGCTGATGGAGCGCTGGAAATTAACCCAGCCGGCCCGGGTGAAGGCTTCGGCCATGGGGACGTTGCCCAGGTCGGTCGAGGCGCGGATGCGCGGCACGTCCTGCGCGGCCAGGATCCGGGTCCCCTCGGCCAGGATCTCATTGATATATCCATTCCCCCGCTGGGTGGGCAGGACGCCAAGGTAGGCGATGATGGCGTGGTAGTTGTTGCGGGCGGGGATCGATCGCCATCCGGTCTTCGACAGCACGTCGGGAGCCGGCGTGCTCTCGCCAGTCTGGCGGGATGAAGCGGCTATATTCCGGTGGGCGCGCGCCCACCGGAATTATCTCGCCCAGCGCCCGCTTCAGCAGGCGCACACCCACGTCGATGCGGTCGGGATCGTCGGCGACGTCAAGGATGTCGAGCAGGGACGGGGCAGCGCCGTCGTCTGAGCCCCACCAGGCGGCCCGGGCGACGAGATGTTCCCCGCGCAGCGCGACCCACATCCACGCTGGTCGCCTTCGGCCAGCGGCCAGGTCGTCCGCCAGTTCGTCGTTGAAGATGTAGTCGAGCCCGCAGAAGAGGTCAAGTTCCCCGGCGCCGGTTATGGAACGGATGATGATGTCGTGCTGGGGATGGGTCATGGCGCTCTCCGGTTGAGGCGCGCCTGCTGCCCCAGCTGAGCGGTCCCGCCGAGGTACTCGCGCACGATGTCATCGAACGAGCGGTCGGGCCGCAGCCCGAGCGCGTGCGCCCGCCGGGTCTCGAACCGGGCCGGCCAGCTGCCGACGATGGCGCCGATGGCCGGGTCGTCGGTCCAGTCGATGAGGTCGCTCGCCGGGTAGCCGGCCACCCGGTCCATGGCCGCCGCCATGTCCTGCGGCGTCGTGGTCAGCCCTGGCAGGGTCATCGCGGTCCGGCTGCCCCAGTCCGCGTCGGTCACGGCGGCGGCGCGCAGGATCCCGTCCATGGCCCGGCCCGGCGAGGCGAGCGCGACCGGGGTATCGGCGGGAACCGGGCACGGCGCCCGCACCCCCGCCAGCGGCTCGCGGATGATCCCCGACAGGAAGCTCGAGGCAGCCGCGTTCGGCCGGCCCGGCCGCACCGTCACGGTCATCAGCCGCACCGACCGGCCCCGCACGAAGCCCTTGCGGGTGTAGTCCGCGACCAGCTGCTCGGCGATGAACTTCTGGGTGCCGTAGCTCGACTGCGGCCGGGGCAGGGTCTCGTCGCCGACGACGCCGGCCAGGCCCGGTTCAGGCTCGGGCCCGAACACCGCCACCGAGCTCGAGAACACCAGCACCGGCGGCTCGCCCTGCCGCCGGGCGTGCTCGAGGACGGCCCGGGTCCCGTCGAGGTTCACCCGCATCCCCAGATCGAAGTCCGCCTCGGCCGCGCCGCTGACCACGCCCGCGAGATGGAAGATGACGTCGGCGTGGCCGAGGTCAGCCGCCCCCGTTACCAGGTCGCCGGTCACCGCGCGCACCCTCGGGTCGGCGGCCACGTCCGGGGCGGGCGCCGCGAGGTCGGCCAGCACGAGCTCATCCACCTCGACGGGGCGACCGCCGACCTCGACCGGCCCGGCCAGCAGCCGCCGCGCGAGCAAGGTCCCGACGAACCCGGCGCCACCGGTGACAATCACCCGCATTCGGCCGCCTCCTGTCATGCGAAGAACTCGATCATGTCACCCTGATCACAATCAAAGGCACCACAATCGTCATGTCGAACGGTCCCTGGGTTCCCGCCCCGTGCCTGCTCACCCCCCGGCCAGCCGGGTGCCGACCGGTCAGCGTCGCGCCCGCTCCCCGGCTAGCGGCTGGTACGACCGGAAGCGGTCGGCGTGGTCGTGGTGATGACTCACCCTCCGGCAACGGCGGACGACCCGGCCAGTTCGCCGACTAGCCGCCAGGTCCTGAGCCGTTCCTCGTCGGTCGCGAAGGCGGCCGGGCTGACCCGGACGTCGGTCGCTCCGGCGTCGAGGTATCGCCGGATCCCGGCCGCGACGGTCTCCTCGTCCCCGACGAGCGCGAGGTCGGCGGCGTGACTGATGCCCTCGCGCTCGAGGACGGCGGCGTAGGAGACGTTGCGGGCATACCCGCCGAGGGCCTGGAATGCGTGCTCCCGCGCACGCTGCGGGTCGGAGGTCACGGACGCAGGCACCCCGGCCGCGATTCGCGGCGCCGGGCGGCCCGCGGCCTCCGCCGCGGCGGTGATGGCGGGGACGATGAGCGAGTCCAGGGAGCGGGGCCCGGCGAGGTAGGGGAGCGTGCCGTCGGCTAGTTCGCCCGCTGCCCGCAGCGCCTGCGGTCCCATCGCCGCGACAAGGAGCGGAACTCGCGGCGTGACGCCGCCGCGGAGCAACGCCGCTGGCACGCCCGACAAGTCGGCGACGAGGGTCGCGCCCCGGACTGCGGCGGTCCCGGTGTCGAGCAGTGAGCGCAGCGCCCGGAGGTAGTCCCGCAGGTGCCCGATGGGCCGGTCGAACGGCACGCCGAACACGTCCTCCACCTGACCCCGGTGCCCGAGGCCGATGCCGAGGGCGAACCGGCCGCCGGCGGCGAGCTGCGCCGCCTTGGCCTGGCTGGCGAGCACGACGGGGTGCCGGGGGTACATCGGGACGACGGCCGTCCCGACGATGATGCGCGGCACCGCTCGCGCCACCAGGGCGGCGACGGTGACGGAGTCGATGTCGAGCCCCTGGTTGAGCCAGATGTCGTCCACCCCGGCCGCTTCGGCCTCACGGGCGCGCTCGGTCACATAGCTCAGCGGATCGGCGTCGCCCAGCGCCGAGGCCGACGGCGAAGTCGACAGCGAGATCCCGAAGCTCATGACACGACCGCCTTTCAGATAATTCCTGGGAACCGGCCGACCCGGCCGCGGCCGGCGACCAGCCGAGCTGCGGGGCGATCGACGCGGCGACGTCGGACAGGATCTGCTCGTACTCGTCCTGCGCGAAGGCGTACGGCAGCTCCAGCTGGAGCTCGGTGACCTCCGCCAGCACCGGGTCGGCCCGCAGCGACTGGACGATCTCGGCCGAGGTGCCGACGAGGTCGGGGGCGATCAGGATGCGTCGCTCGCCGATCGGGGCGAGGGTCCGCTGGTGACGCGATGCCCGGTAGTCGCGGTACTTGTTCCTGGCGGCGGTGTCGGCGCCGTCCAGCGGCACGATGACCCGGCCCGCCACCACCCGTGGCCGGCCGGGCCCGGTGAACTTCTGCCGGTAGGCGCGGATCTGGGCCAGCTGCGCGCGGCCGAAGTCATCGGTCGCCAGCCCCAGGCCTGCGCAGATGTTGCCGACCACGAGGTGCAGGCCGTGTTCAGCCGCCCACGTCACCGAGCTCAGGCTGCCCGCCCCGTACCACAAGCGCTGCGCCAGGCCGGGGGAGTACGGCCGCAGCCGCGGCCGCTGTGGGCCGGCCGGATGAGGCACCAGAGTGTCCGGGTCGCCCAGGAACTCGCCCCGGAGATTCGCCGCCACCCTGGCTACCCGGGCGTGCGAGAGGTCGTAGCCGCGCCAGTCGCCGTCGTAGACCAGCCCGGCCAGCAACTCGGCGTTGGTCGGCACCCCGGCGCTGAACCCCACCTGCAGCCGGCCCCGGGATAGCACGTCGGCCATCGATAGGTCCTCGGCCAGCCGGAACGGACTTTCGTAGCCGATCGGTATGACCGCCGAGCCGAGTTCGATACGCCGGGTTCGCTGCGACGCGGCGGCCAGGAAGACGGGGGCGGAGGACACATTCGGGACCAGGTGCTGCTGGCGGATCCAGGCTCCGTCGAAGCCCAGCCGCTCCGCGTACTCGAACAGCCGCAGGGTGCTCTCGAGACCCTGATACGGATCGGAGTCGGTGAAGCTGCCCGGCACCAGCAGCGACAGCGACCGGACAGTCGGCCCGGACCGGGCGGAGACGTCTGGCGCGGACTCGGCGGAAACGGTCATCGAGTGTCTTCCTTACTCCCGCCCGTTGAGTTCAGTGCGCGGGCGTCGTCCGCGGATCGGGGATGTAGTCGATGGCGAGGAAGCGCTTGAGCACGTCGGCGCTTCCCGCCACTTCCAGTTCCGGCCGGGGCGGCAGCGCCCGCTTCCAGACCAGCAGCGCGATGTCCTGGGCCGCGCCGGTCACGGAGACGGCGGCGTCGGACGGGCGGTCGGCCGCCCGCTCCGTCGTCAGGCGGCCGTCGATCACCCGGGCGCTCCAGGCCGCCGTGGTGTCGGTGGCCCGCAGCCAGACCGTGCCGCCGATGTCGGCCACGCCGCTGCCAGCCAGCCTGGGCACGAAGTTCGCGAAGACGCTCTCCACTTCCTGCACCGCCAGATCGGCCGGTATGGGCGCGTGATCGCCGAGGACGGACTCCACGTCCCAGCGGTGCACCCCGACCTCGACCGCGAGCAGCGGGGCGATCAGCCCGGCGGGCCGGTCGCCTGCGTCGTGCGGGAAGGGCACCGGCTTGTCCGGCGGGATCTCGCCGAGCAATGTGACCAGCGGCGCCAGTCCCGCCAGCACCCAGTCGGCGACGTCCGCGTCGGCGGGCGGCTCGAGTGCCTCGGGTGACGGGGGCTTCCCGCCGTCGCCGGCGATGGCGTCGAACAGCCGCAGTGCCCGGCCGATGTGCGCGGCCAGGCTGTGCACGGTGAAATCCGGGTAGGCGGGCACGTGCGCCCGCAGTGGCGACTCTCTGACCACGTCGGCGAACCGCTCGGTCTCGCGCCGCAGGTGGGCAAGCCATGACACGGTGGGCATGCCTTCACCCTCCCTCCGCCTCGGCGCCTTGTCAATATTTCAGACCATTTTTATGGGAAATATGGCTCGCCCTCCGCGAAGAAACGGGCGCTGGCCGATCGCAAATCCTAGTATTACGATAGGCATTGACGCATTTCTAGTCTGACCCATGGGGCGTGACGCGATGACCACAGGCAGGCTCGTGCTGGCGGTGGAGGCCGACGGCGCCGGCGCGCATCCGGCCGCGTGGCGGGACCCGGGCGCGTCCGAGACCGCGCTCGACCCCCGTTCCATCAAGGAGACGGTGACCGTTGCGGACCGGGCCGGGTTCGCGTTCGCCGGCTTCGGGGACGGGCCGGTGCCGCCGCCGGCGGGGGGGCGGATCGAGGCGGGCGTTCGCGCCGCGTACTTGTCCCAGCTCACGAGGCGTATCGGGCTGGCCCCCGCGCTGCACGTCACCACCACCGAGCCGTTCCATGTGGCGACCCAGCTCGCCAGCCTGGATCACGCCAGTCACGGCCGAGCCGCCTGGCTGGTCGGCGCCGCCAACGACGGCCCCGCCCGGGCGACGATCGGCGCGGCCCCGCTCGATGACGTCGCCAGAAGCCAGGAGGTCAGGGACGTCATCGACGTGGCGCGGGCGCTGTGGGACTCCTGGGAGGACGACGCGGTCATCAGGGACGTAGTGTCCGGCCGGTTCCTCGATAACGACAAGGTGCATCACATCCGGTTCGAAGGCGCGTCGTTCAGCGTCGTCGGGCCGCTGATCACCCCGCGGCCGCCGCAGGGGCAGGTCGTGGTCATCGCGGCCGACTCGCTGGGTGTCGCCGACCGGGCCGACATCACCCTCGTCGGCGGTTTCTCCGCCCTCGCCGGCCATAGCCAGCGGGTCATCGCCCGGCGGGCGGAGCGCGCGCGGGAAGCGGGCAGCCCGCTCGTCTTCGCCGAGCTTGAGGTGGCGCTGGACCGGCCGGGCGAGCGCGCGGACGGCCGGCTGGCACGGCTGAACTCGCAGGAGCCTTGGCCCATCACCGACCGGGCCCGGTTCTCCGGGTCGGCCGGCGCCCTGACGGAGTTCCTCGCCGAACTCGCCCCCCACGTGGACGGCGTGCTTTTCTATCCCGCGCAGACCGCGGCCGACCTTCCGGTCCTGGCCGACGAGGTGCTGCCGGCGCTGACGGCCGGCGACCTGGCGCGCGTGCCAGGACCCGACGACGCAATGCTCAGGGACGTACTCGGCCTGCCGAGGCCCGTCAACCGATTCGCCCACCTCGGAAGGAACACCGCCAGTGCCTGACCACAACCAGCACGGCCCGCACGTGCACCTCGGCGTGTTCTTCACCGGGGTCGGACCCCAGCTGATCTGGTCCGACCCGTCCTGCGCCTCGCACCATGAGATCGACACGTTCGTCGAGGTGGTTCAGCTGCTGGAACGGGGGCTGTTCGACGCGTTCTTCCTCGGCGAGGGCCTGCGCGTGCGGGAGAACCGAGGGAAGGTTTTCGACCTCGACGTATCCGGCCGCCCCGATGCGATCACGCAGCTGGCGGCGCTGGCCGCGGTCACCGAGAGGATCGGGCTCGTCGCCACCCAGAACGCGACCTACAACTACCCGGCCGACCTCGCGCGCCGTCTCGCCAGCCTCGATCTCATCTCCGGCGGCCGGGCCGGCTGGAACATCGTGACCACCGACAACGCATGGACGGGCGAGAACTTCCGGCACGGCGGCTGGCTGCCGCACGAGCGCCGGTACGAGCGGGCGACGCAGTTCGTCGAGGCAGCCAAGGAACTGTGGGACGGCGGGCCGACCGGGGGAGGCGCGACCGCCCGGCCAGTCGACATCCGCACCGACCTGGTGAGCTTCCGGGCGGCGCCGACGGTACCCCCGAGCCCGCAGGGCCGCCCGGTGCTGTTCCAGGCAGGCGATTCCGACGGCGGCCGCGAGCTCGCCGCGCGCCACGCCGACGTCGTGTTCTCCCGGCACCGGGAGTACGACGAGGCCCTCGCGTACGCGACCGACCTGCGTGCCCGCCTGGCGAGGTACGGACGGCAGCCGGACGAGGTGCGGATCCTGCCCGGCGCGTCGGTGGTCGTCGGGGACACCCAAGAAGAGGCGGCGGAGAAGGCCCGCTGGGTGCGCAGCGAGCAGGTCAACGGCCCGCGCGCGCTCGCGTACCTGGAGCAGTACTGGGGCCGGGACCTGTCGGCCTATGACCCGGACGGCCCGCTGCCCGACATCGAGCCGAGCGCGGACGAGCTTGACCCGTCACGCGGCACGATCGCGATCGAGCGGCGCAGCGGCAAGCTGCAGCTGATCCAGGGCTGGCGCGACCTGGCGGCCGAGCGCGGCCTGTCGATCCGCCAGCTGGTGCTCGAGGTATCAGGCGGCCACGCGACCTTCACCGGCACGCCTGGCCAGATCGCCGACAGCTGGGCGCACTACGTCCGGACGCGCGCGGTGGACGGCTTCAACATCACGCCGCACCTGCTGCCGTGGTCGCTGGCCGACATCGTCGACAAGGTCGTTCCCGCGCTCCAGGACCGCGGCATCTACCGAACCGAATACGAGGGCAGCACGCTGCGCGAGCATCTGGCGCTGCCGCCGCTGCGGCCCGCGGCCGCGTCCCGCAAGGCTAGCTAACACCGCCGCCGGGCGAGTTCACGGTGCCGTCTGGACGAGCGCGGCGGCCGGGCGGAACTGGAGGTTCTGCTCATCTATGGGCCCCCGGTACAGCCCGGCGTCCTTGAGGGTCCACGAGGCGTTGGTGTAACCGATGGCGAACGCCAGGTTGGGCACGCCTTCGAGCATCATGCCCTTGTAGGCGACGCGCTCGGGCACGGAGATGGCCGCGCGCAAGCCCGACGTCGCCACCGCCGACCGCCTGCAGCAGGCCCTCGTCCAGAGCAGCCTGGTCGTCGGCTGATGTGCCGCCCGGCTCACCCCTGGCCGTCCAGTTGCTGGATGATGCCGAGCCGGTCGGCGAGGACGCTGTAACGGATGATCTGGCCGTCGCGGAACGTGATCCAGCTGACGTTGCGCCCGCTGAACGGGCGGCCGGACGGCGGCACGCCGAACAGCGGTCCGCGGTGGACGCCTTCCATCTGCCAGAGGACGACGACCCGGTCCCCTTCTGCGATCAGATCGGTCACCGTCGCGCGAACGTTTCCGACGGTGTCGGTGATCCGCTGCAGGTGCTGGTAGAAGCCCTGTCGGCCGGCTGCGGCGGCGGTCTCGTCGATCGCGTCGGCGGCGACGATCTCCTCGAGGACTTGCGGGCGCTGCTGGGTGATCGCCTCCTCGTACAGTCGGCGCGCGACGGCCTTGTTGACCTCGATCGTCATTGGCTAACCTCCTGCTCGAGCGCGGGCGGGAGCAGGATGCCGCCGTTGGCGCTCAGCCCCCCGTCCACCGGGATCGTCGCGCCGGTGATGTAGGAGGCCGCAGGCGAGGTGAGGAACCACAGCACCTCCGCCTGCTCGCGCGGGTCGGCCCACCGCTGCTGCGGGATCCGACTGATCAGGAACGGCCCGAGGTCCGGGTCCCCCAGCTGCCCGGCGGTCAGCGCGGTGCTGGTGAGGCCGGGCGCGATCGCGTTGATCCGGATGTTCTGCGCCGCGTAGTCGGTGGCCAGGCCGCGGACCAGGTTGATGACCGCCGCCTTGGAGGCGTTGTAGGCCCAGGTTCCCGGGTCTCCGCGCAGCCCGGAGACCGACGACGTGGCGACGATGGCGCCACCGCCACCCGCGCGGAGCGCGGGTACCACGGAGCGGATGCCGAGCAGGACGCCCCGCAGGTTCACCGCGATGATCCGGTCGAAGTTCTGCACTGCCCGGGGCCCTTCCAGCGGACCGCCGCCGCCGATGCCGGCGTTGAGCAGTGCGGCATCCAGACGGCCGAACGTGCTCAGCGCCATCCGCACCGCCTGCTCGTTGGCCTCGGCCGTGGACGCGTCGCCCGCCAAGGTCAGGACCTGACCCTCAGCCGCCAGCGTGGACAGCCGGTCGGCGTCGATGTCGACCGCGATCACGCGGTGCCCGCGCTCGGCGTAGAGTTCGACCGCCGCACGGCCGATGCCGGATGCTGCGCCGGTGATCAGCACGACCGGACTGGTCATGGCCGCTCCCTTCGGCCGGGAAAGACGAAGTTCTCGATGATCCCGGTGTTCTCGTGGAACAGGCCGAGCTCGTCGTAGTCGAACCGGTCGGTCATCGCTTCCTAACCCGGAAAGTGGCAGGCGACCGCGTGGCCGTCGGCGAGTTCGGCCAGCGGCGGCTCCTGCGCGGCGCAGATCGCCTCGGCCCGCGGGCAGCGCAGCCGGAAGCGGCAGCCGGACGGGAGGCTGGTCGCGGAGGGCACCTCGCCGCCAAGGTGGCCGGCTGGCAGGCCCTTGCGCGCCGCCGCCGGGTCGGGGACCGGGGCGGCGGCGAGCAGCGCGCGCGTGTAAGGGTGCTGCGGGGCGGTGAAAATCCGGCCCGCGGTGGCCTCCTCGACGATTCGGCCGAGGTACATCACGCCGACCCGGTCGGCGACGTGCCGCACGGCCGCGAGGCTGTGCGAGATGAACAGGTAGCTGACGCCGAGGGACTCCTGAAGGTCGATGAGCAGGTTGATGATCTGCGCCTGGACCGACACGTCGAGGGCCGAGGTCGCCTCGTCGCACACCACGAACTTCGGCTGCACCGCGATGGCGCGGGCGATCGTCACCCGCTGCCGCTGCCCGCCGGACAACTCCCCAGGATGGCGTCGGGCCAGCTCAGGCGCCAGCCCGACCTGGGCGAGCAGTTCGGCCGCCCGCTGCTCGCGCCCGCCTTTGCCAGCCGCGAGCCCGTGCGCGCGCAGCGCCTCGCCGATCGCGTACCCGGCCGTCCGCCTCGGGTCAAGCGACCCGAGCGGATCCTGGAAGACGGCCTGGATGTCCTTCCGCGCGACGCGCAGCCGTTCGCCCCGCTTGGCCAGCCAGTCCTGCCCGTCAAAGGTGATCTGGCCCGAGTCGGGTCGCTCGAGCCGGAGCAGCAGGCGGCCGAGCGTCGTCTTGCCGCACCCGGACTCGCCCACGAGCCCATAGGTCGACCGATCGCCGACCGCCAGCGAGACCCCGTCCAGCGCGCGGACGGCCAGCCCGCGCCCGCCGCGCACCCGGTAGCTCTTGACCAGGTCGCGAACCTCGACGACGGGCGCCGCCGGCGGCGCGAGGGCTGGGGTCACGGGCGCTTCCGTCATGAGGTTCCTGCCGTGATCGCGGACCATACGGAGAGTCGACCGTCGAGCAGCTCGGCCGAGCGGTGGCAGGCGACGAGATGCCGCCCGGTCGCGTCGTGCCGGGCGGCCGCCGCCTCGAGCGGCGGCGCCTCCTGCTCGCAGAGGTCGAGCCTGAGCGGGCAGCGGGTCTGGAACGGGCAGCCGGGCGGTCGCATCCCCGCCTCGGGGACCGAGCCGGGGATGGCGGGCAGCCGCCGGCCGCGGGGCGCGTCCGCCCGAGGCACGGCCTGGACCAGGCCGAGGCTGTAGGGGTGTCCCGGCCGCGCGAAGAACGCGGTGACCGGCGCCACCTCCGCCAGCGCCCCCGCGTACATGACGACGACCCGGTCCGCCATCTGCGCGGCGATGCCCATGTCATGGGTGATCAGCAGGATCGACAGGCCGCGTTCGGCCCGCAGCGTGGCCAGCAGGTCGAGCACCTGCGCCTGGATGGTGACGTCAAGCGCGGTGGTCGGCTCGTCGGCGATCAGCAGGCTCGGGTCGCCCGCGAGCGCGATCGCGATCAGCACCCGCTGGCACATGCCGCCGGACAGCTCGTGCGGGAACTGCCGGGCCCGCAGCTCCGGGTCGGTGATGCCGACCTGGGACAGCAGCTCGACCATCCGGTCGCGAATGGCGCGCTTGCCCGCCGCCGCGCCGTGGGCGGCGATCGCCTCGGCGATCTGGTCGCCGACGCGGATCACCGGGTCGAGCGCGGCCGCCGGGTCCTGGAAGATCATGCCGATCTGGCCGCCTCTTATCCGGCGGAGCTTCCCCTCGGGCAGCGTGGTCAGCTCCCGGCCGCCGAAGGTGACCGAGCCGCCGACCCGCATCCGCGGGTTGCGCCGCAGCAGCCCCAGCACGGCCCGGCCGGTGAGCGTCTTCCCGCTGCCGGACTCGCCCACCAGGCAGACGATCTCGCCCGGGCCGATGTCGAGGCTGACCCCGGTGATCAGCTCGAGCTCGCGGTCCGGGGCGCGGTAGCTGACGGTCAGCCCGCGCAGGGAGAGGGCCGGCGGTTCGGGCGAAGTAACGGTCCGTTCGATACCTGCTTTTTCGTTAGCCACGGGCTGGCTCCAGCCCGGCCTGCACCCGGTCCCCGATGATGGACAGCGCCAGGACGACCAGGGTCACCACCACGCCGGGGAAGACGGAGATCCACCAGTCGTGGTCGATGTAACCCTGGCCGCTCTGGATCAGCTCGCCCCAGTCGGGCACGACCTCGCTCGGGCCGAGGCCGAGAAAGCTGAGCGAGGCGGCGATGACGATGGCGGCCCCGACGTACACGGCGCCGAGCGACATCGCCGGGGCGAGGCAGTTGGGGATGATGTGCCGGGTCACCACCGTGCGACGGCGGAGCCCGGAGACGGCGGCGGCGTCCACGAACAGCCGGCTGCGCACCTGCAGGGCCTGGGCGCGCAGCACGCGGGCGAAGATCGGCACGGTCGAGACCGAGATGGCGATGATCTCATTGGGCAGCGTGCGCGGCAGCGCCGCGATGAAGATCAGGGCGAGCAGCAGGCCCGGCAGCGCCAGCAGGATGTCGATCAGCCGCATCACCAGCAGGTCGGCCCAGCCGCCCAGGTAGCCGCCGATGATCCCGATCAGCGAGCCCACGGCGCCGCCGATGAGCGTGCTGAGCACGCCCACCTCCAGGGCCGGGCGGGTGCCGTAGACCAGCTCGTCGTAGATCGACCGGCCGTACTGGTCGGTCCCGAACGGGTAGCGGGCAGACGGGCCGGCCAGCGCGGCCAGCGGGTTGATCCCGGTCGGGTCGGACCCGCCGAAGACGCTGGGGGCGATCGCCCACGCGACCAGTACCGCCAGGAACAGCGCGGAGATGATCAGCCCGACCCGGCCGCGCGGCAGCCAGCGCCGGCCGGCCCCGCCAGGCAGCCGCGCGGGCCGGCCCAGCAGCAGCGGCAGCACGGATAGGTCGACGCCCGGCGCCGTCAGGCCGGCGTCGTCGGGCCCGGCCGGGGCCGGGGCTGCGGGCTCCCGCTCCTCGTTCTGCTTGGTTGTCCTGCCGTCCATTGCCGCCTACCTCGCCAGTCCGGTTCGGACCCGGGGGTCGAGGAGCGAGTAGCACAGGTCGACCACGATGTTGATCACGATGTAGGCGGTGGCGATGATCAGCACGATCGCCTGCACCGTGGGGTAGTCCTTGGCTTCGATGCCGCTGACGAGCAGGCTGCCGAGGCCCTGGCGGCCGAACACGGTCTCGGTCACCACCGCCCCGGACAGCAGCCCGCCAAGCTGCACGCCGAGCATGGTCACGGCGGGTACCAGCGCGTTGCGCAGGATGTGCCGCAGCCAGATCCGGGTCTCGCTCGTTCCCTTGGCCCGCAGCGCGGTGACGAACTCCAGGTTCATCACCTCGAGCATGGACCCGCGGACCAGCCGGATGATCACCCCGGAGGCGAACAGCGCCAGCGACACGGCCGGCAGCACGAGCTCCGAGAAGGATCCGCTGCCGTTGGCCGGGAACAGGTGGATGGTGAAGGAGAACGCGAGGATCAGCAGCGGCCCGGACAAGATGATCGGCACCGAGCTGCCGAGCAGGGTGAGCGCCCGGATCGCCGCGTCCACCCAGGTGTCGTGGAGCAGCGCGGACACCACGCCGAGCCCGATCCCGAAGATCACCGTCAAGACCATGGCGGCCGCGGTCAGCTCGACTGTCGCCAGCCCCTGCTGGCCGATCTCGCTGATCACCGGTTGCCTGGTCTGGAACGAGGCGCCGAAGTTACCCTGCAGCGCATCCCACAGGAAGCTCCCGTACTGCGCCAGCACCGGCCTGTTCAGGCCGAACTCCGCGATCAGGTTCTGCCGCTCCTGCGCGGTGGTGGGCGCGCCCGCGGTGATGATGTCCACCGGGTTGCCCGGCAGCACCCGGAGCACGAAGAAGATGATCGCGGTGACGCCGAGGATGACCACGATGCCGATGCCGATCCTGCGGCCGACTACGCCGATCACCGGAGCCTCCTCATGAACTCAGCGACCGCGGCGTCACGAGGCCAGCCAGACCCCGTAGTACATCGGGTAGTCACGCCGGTCGAACGCGAGCCCGTGCACCGAGGAGGTGGTGGCGAGAATGTACGGCTCGAGCTCGATCGGGATCGTCACGGCGTTTTTCACCACGTACTCCTGCAGGTCGTCCCAGTTGGTGGTCTCGACCGACGGGTTGCTTGACTCCTCGGCGGCGACCGCCCAGGTGTTCACGCTGGAGTTGTCGAGCCGGGATCCGTTCTCGCCGCTTTTGCCGGGGCTGGGGATGAGGGCCGAGTCGAAGAAGTCGAACAGGATGCTGGGCGAGGCGGTGATGAACGAGATCGCGGTCATCCCGTAGTTGCCTGCCTCTTCCGTGGTGATGCCCGTCGTGCCGGTGTAGTTGGTGATCGTCATATCGATGCCCGCCGCCTTCAGGTACGCCTGGATGTAGACGCTCACCTCCTGCCGCAGCTCGCGGTCGGGCGAACTGCCGAGGAAGGAGATGCTCAGCGTCTTGCCGTCCTTGTGCCGGTAGCCGTCGCTGCCGAGCTTCCAGCCCGCCGCGTTCAGCAGGCTGGCGGCCAGCGGCGGGTTGTAGGACCAGGAGTTCTGCACCGCCGGGTCGTAGTCGGCGGTGTCGGGCATGATCGGCCCCCACGCCTGCGTGTACTCGCCTTGGTAGACGCCCTTCAGCAGCGCGGGCAGGTTGATCGAGTCGCGCAGCGCGATCCGCAGCTGGGTGTCGTTCCACGGCGCCTGCTGGGTGTTGATCAGGTATTGGTAGTCCGCTCCCGCGCCGGGAACGTCGTAGAGCTTGAGGTTCGGGTTGCTCTCGACGGTGGTGTAGTCGGGCGGCAGGATCGTCTCGGCCGCGTCAACCTGGCCGTGCTCCAGCTCCCCGGCCCGGGTGCTCTCCTCCGGCACCTCGGTGAAGACGATCTTGCCGAGGCAGGCGGGCCCGGTGTGGGTGAGGCCGGCCGGCCCCCAGTCGTAGTTCGGGTTGCGGACCTCGGTGATCTCCTGGTTGGCGACGTTGGAGGTGATCTCGAACGGACCGGAGCCGACGGGGTGCGCCCCGAAGCCGACGGTGCCCTCCTTCGCCGCCGCGGTCGGGTCCACGATCCCGAGGAAGGCCTGGCTGGCCGCCTCGAGGAAGCCGGGGTAGGGCGACTTGAAGTTGACCGTGACGCTGTACGGGTTGTTGACGACCGAGCCCGAGTACGAGCCGAGCAGCGCGATCGCGAACAGCGAGCCCTCGGCCGGGCTCTCGATCCGGTCGAAGGTGTACTTGACGGCCGCGGCGTTCAGCGGGGTCCCGTCGGAGAACGTGACGCCCTTGCGCAGCGTGAACGTGAACGAGGTGTCGGTCGCGTTGGCCGTCCACTTCGTGGCCAGCCACGGGGTGAACGAGCCATTGCTGCCCTCGTAGACCAGGCTGTCGAAGACGCCCCTGATCACCCGGTAGGCGGCGGCCTCGGGGGTGTAGCTCGGGTCGAGGTCGGGCAGCACCTGCTCGTCGAGGTCGACCGACAGCGTGCCACCGCTGGCCGGGCAGCCCGCAACCTCCTGGTCGACCGCCGGGTTGGCCGATCCGCCCGCCGTGCCCGTGCCGGCCGACGAGGAAGCGCCCGGGTTGCCGGTCGGACCGCCACTCGAGCCGCTGCTGCACGCGGCCAGCAGCACGACCGCCGCCGTCGCCAGCGTGACGGTCAGCGCGGCCGCACCCGGCCGGCGGCGCCTGGGAGCGGGTCTGCCCGCAGCTCCGCGTCCGCCCGATTGCGTCAGGAACTCAGACACAGGGTCACCCCGTCTCCTCTCCCCGGCTTGTGCCGCGTCGCCGAGGTCGACATCGCCACGCATGTCATCCTTTACGACCATACCTATCAAATTTGTAGACATTAGTCCATGGCCGGATCTGCACGGATTTCCGGCAAGCTGCCGCGGGCTGACGAGGCGCTCAAAGAGCGGGCAGGGCGGCTCGGTGGAGGCGCTAGCCCTGGCCGGGCCGGTCTCCGGCCAAGCTCGGGTAGTCGGCCAGGTCGATGTCGTTGGCGGCCTTGTCGCCGTACTTCATCATGAGGCCGAACGCCCGGGAGCCGAGGAGCCAGTTGCGCCCCCGGATGCCCCAAGCGGTCTTCGGCG
>Ga0302314_10010150_pt1 | contig 16526 bp, 16 predicted proteins | sample III_Palsa_N2_3_FD_200533 | JGI IMG/M metagenome (GOLD analysis project Ga0302314, IMG submission 200533) | Peat permafrost microbial communities from Stordalen Mire near Abisko, Sweden - III_Palsa_N2_3 | ecosystem: Environmental > Terrestrial > Soil > Palsa > Peat permafrost | place: Sweden... | reverse complement strand
GGTCGACCAATCGAGCGAAGTCGCCCGCGAGGTCCGCGCCGCCGCCGAGGTGATGAGTGCCGAGGGCGAAGTGCTGAAGGGCGATGTCGCGGGATTCCTGGGCGGCATCAGGACCGCGTAAGCGTGCGTCTCGCGTCGTGTCCGGCCCTTATCCTCGGCCTCGCAGCCTTCGCGCTGCATCTCGCGGCCAACGGCGGCTATGATTTTTTCCGCGATGAACTCTACTTCATCGACTGCGGCAAGCATCTGGCCTGGGGTTACGTCGATCAGCCGCCGCTGGTACCCTGGATCGCGCGGCTGGCCCTGCTGACCACCGGCGATAGTCTGCTCGGACTGCGCCTGGTGCCGGCGCTGGCCGCGGCCGGGTTGGTGGCCCTGACCGCCGAGGCCGCCCGCCGGCTCGGCGGCGGATTGTTCGCGCGCTGGCTCGCCGGCATCGCCATCTTGGCCGCCCCGGACTTCGTTCTCAACGGCCTGCTGCTATCGACCGACACTTTGCAGCCGATCGCCTGGCTGGCGCTGACACTCGCCATTCTCGAAGCGCTCGAACGGGATCGGCCCCGGACCTGGCTGGTCGCCGGCGGTATTGCCGGGCTGGCCGTGCTCAGCAAATACATGATCGCCTTCTATCTCGTTGCCCTGCTCGCGGGACTGTTGGCCACGCCGCATCGCAAGGCCTTGATGCGACTGGCGCCCTGGCAGGGCGTCGCACTCCTCCTGCTGATCCCGCTGCCGAACCTGCTCTGGCAGCAGCAGCATGGCTGGCCGTTCTTCGAGCTGGGCGCGGCTGCCGCCAATGGCAAGAATCTCGCCTTCGGTCCGGCGGCCTATCTGGACGAGGAGATCAAGATGCTGAACCCGATGACGGCGCCGATCTGGCTCGGCGGCCTCATCTGGTTCGCACGCTCGTCCCGGCGCTGGATCGCCGTCGCCTGGCTGGTGCTGATGGCGATCATGCTCGCCGCCCACGGCAAGCCCTACTACCCGGCCGGGATCTATCCGATCCTGCTGGCCGGCGGCGCCGTGGCATTCGAGCGGATGCTGCGGCCGGTCTGGGCGCGCGGCCTGTGTCTGGCGGCGGTCGCGGCGACGGGGCTGATCCTGCTGCCGCTCGGCCTGCCGATCCTGCCGGTCGAACAGTTCATCGCCTATCAGCGGGCGCTGGGCATCGTGCCGGAAACCGCCGAGAAGAACGGCATCGGCATCCTGCCGCAATATTACGCCGACATGTTCGGCTGGCGCGAGATGGCCGCCGCCGTCGGCGCCGCCTATCAGGCGCTGCCGCCGCAGGACCAGGCCCGCGCCGTGTTCCTGGCCGGCAACTACGGCGAGGCCGGCGCCATCGATTTCTACGGCGCGCCCTGGCATCTGCCGCCGGCGATCAGCGGCCACAACAACTATTACCTCTGGGGACCGGCCGGCCATGACGGCAGCGTCGTGCTCCGGGTCGGCCGGACGCGCGAGGATTTGCTGAAAAGCTACGGCTCGGTCGAGGCGGTTGGCCGGATCGACCAGCCCTATGCCATGCCGTACGAGACCGGCCTGACCCTATGGCTGTGCCGCGACCGCAAGCAGTCGCTCGAGGCCGAGTGGTCCGAGTTCAAACATTATGATTAGCGCGTGACGCCGAGCACCCAGCCCAGCCAGACGAACAGCAGGCAGAGCACGACCGAGCCTGCGATATAGCTGCCGGCGCGCAGGATTTCGCCGTCCTGGATCAGCTGCAGGGTCTGCAGGCTGAAGGCGGAAAAGGTCGTGAACCCGCCGCAGATGCCGACCATCACGAAGATCCGCGCGTCGGACGGCACGTCGAAGCGCCCGCCGGGGCCGGTCATGGCTGCGAACAGGCCGATCACGAACGAACCGATGATATTGATGCCGAGCGTGCCCCAGGGAACCGCCGGGCCGGTCAAGGCGCCCACCGCATTCGCCATCCAGAAGCGTGCCATGCTGCCGAGCGCGCCACCGAGCGCGACCCAGGCGTAGGTCAGGATCATTTGGCCGCGGTCTTGACCATGATGGCCGGGGCCTTGATCTGCGGCTTGGCGTCATCGATCAGCTCGCGGGCAACTTCGGCCGCCAGGCGCGCATAGCCCTCGTCGGCCATATGCAGCCCATCGGGCGCCATCAATTGCGCCTCGGTCACCGTGCCATCGGCCAGCCAGCGATGGATCATGTCGTAGCGGCGCACGACCGGCACGCCCAGGTCGGCGCCGATCTGGCGCACCGCATCCAGATAGGCGAAGGCGCCGGGCGTCGCTCGCATCAGGCGGCAATCCTGCGGCTCCATCAGCACGACATCGATGCCGGCCAGCCGCATCTGCAGGATGCCGGCGCGGGTTTCGGCGATGAAGCGGTCGAGCGGCAGCTTGCGCAGCGGATCGTTGGTCCCGGTCTGCCAGATCACCAGATCCGGCTTGGCCGGCACCACGTCGCGCGCCAGGCGGATCATCATGTCGTCGGCATCCTCGCCGCCGATGCCGCGATTGATCACGGTCACCATCTCGCCCGCCGGCACCAAGGCCGTGAGATCGGCCTGCAGCCGAGCCGGATAGGCATGGGCGGGGGTGGTGGCGCCGACGCCCTCGGTCGAGGACGAGCCGAACGCGATGATGGTCAGCGGCCGATGCTGGGCCAGCCGTGCCGCCACATGGGGCAGCACCGACTTGCTCGTCGTCTCCGCGGCGGCAACCGCTTGCTGGGACAGGAACCCGACCGCGGTCGTTGCGACGACGGCAAAGAAAAGGCGGCGGACCCGGTCCCAATCGACCGATCGCCCGCCGCCGAGGCACGGGAGGAACGTCATGAAGACGATCATGCCCGTGTTTGGTTAAAAATCCATTGTTGAATCTGCAGGCGGATCAGACGCCGTGGCTGACCGGCCCCTTGGGCACCGGTACCGGCCGGCCCGGCTCCAGCATCCAGCCGAGCCAGAACAGCACCAGGAAGCCCAAGCCATTGATCAAAAGCTGCAGCGACAGCGGTGTGCCGAACGTCTCGAACAGCAGGCGCCCCAGCAGCGACAGGACCGTGCCGACGGCGAAGACTTCGAGCGAATGCTTGCCGCAAGCGATGATCGGCGCCACGAACGGCCGGACCGCGACGGCACGCAGCCAGTCCGAAGTCAGCGCCAGATAGACGAAGGCCAGGATATTCAGCAGGCGCAGCGGTGCCAGGACGGTCTTTTCCGCCATCGGCACCACGAACAGCTGGTAGTCCCACAGACCCCAGATGCGCCAGGGCGCGGTCGCGATCAGCGCGAACAGCAGATAGGCCCAGGCGGCGGCGCGCAGACCCGGCACGATCGGCAATCGCCCATCCCGCCGGCGCATCAGCATGGCGAGCCCCGTGCCGATGACGAATAGGAACTGCCAAGCGAACGGGTCGAGGAACCACAGCCGCTCATAGACCGTGTTCGGCAGGTTGAACCCCGGATAGAGATTGGTCGCGAGCCACAGGCCGGCCGAGAGCGCCAGCGCCACGGCGGCGTTCCAGCGCATCAGCAGATAGACGATCGGAAAGATCGCGATCAGCACGACATAGAGCGGCAGAATGTCGAGATAGGCCGGCAGCGCCTCCAGGATCAGCCCGTGCGCCATGCCGCTGCGCATGCCGCGGTCGAGCAGCGGCTGGATCGTCTCGCCATCGATGCCGAACCGGCGGTTCCACAGCCAGATGATGGCCAGCGTCGCCGCCAGCAGGCCCATCTGCACCAGATAGATGCGCAGGCAGCGGGCCGCGATCCGGCGCAGGCCCGGCACGGCCCCGTCGCGCTCGAACGCGCCGCCATAGGCCATCATCGAGGAAAAGCCGGCGAGTACGACGAACAGTTCCGCGGCGTCGCTGAAGCCGAAATTGCGAAAGGTGATGTTGCCCAGCAGGTTGCCGGGAATATGGTCGACGAAGATCGTCAGCAGCGCGATCCCGCGCAGCAGATCGACGCGTGCGTCCCGGCGCGAGGCTATCCTCGGCGAGGCCATCTGACCCATGCTCCCATTCAACAACACTCTGTTAACTGCTTTCGCACCGGCAGCGTTCCAGGCCGTCTCAGTGCGACAGAACGGCACGCCCATCCCGGGATACCCCGCAGAAAATATGACTTTCGATCGCGCGCGGTCTGCTTGTTAGGAATCTTTGAACGGGTTGGGCGCATTTTATGGGGGCGCCCAAGAATTCCCGGGATTATTTCCGGAGTTCCATCCGTTGATGATGTAGAGGCGACCCAAACTGCGTCGTTCACCCGAGTGTCGATCATGCGAGATCTTTACGCCGACTGGAAAAAATGGACGCGGTTCGAGCGCATTTCGGCGCTGGGCGGACTATGCGTCCTGATTATTCTCGTGCCGGCCCTGACCGTGGCGGCCGCCCTCACGCACTAAAAACATCGAACGCCCCCGTTGCCACGGGGGCGTTCAAGATGTCGCAGGCTCGCCTGCTCAGCCATGACCCGGAACTATTGCGCCGACGCCTGTTCGTAGGCGTCGAGCACGCGGGCGGAATAGACCAGACCGGCACCGGCATTGATCGCGGTCGCGACGCCCAGCGCTTCGGCGATTTCCTCGCGACTGGCGCCCTGCTTCAAGGCTGCGGCCGCATGGACGGTGATACAGCCGTCGCAGCGAATGGCGACGGCGACGGCGAGCGAGATCAGCTCGCGGGTCTTGGCGCCCAGCAGATCGGCCTTCTGGCCGGCGGCGCTCAGCGCCTGATAGCCCTTGATCGTGTCGGGGCTGAGCTTGGCGATCTCACCCATCCGGCCGTTCAGCTGCTGGCGATAGGCATTCCAATCATGCATGTACATTTGATTTCTCCTGCTTTGGGTTCGGTCGCGTCGGTTCACAGAAGATAGGACCGATGCTAAGCAGAGAGGATGGCCGCCCGGATCAGCCTCATGACCCTGCGGATCGATCTTGGGATGAGCCCGCATGATGGCGTCCGATGCCCCCGACACGCTGAGCGGATTGGCGCCGCTGTTGCGGGTGCGGCCGGAGCTGGAAAGCCTGTGCCGCTTCGGCCGGCAATGGGCCTCGCCCCATGATGCGCAAGCGGCGGGCTGGGCGCCGTTTCACCTGATCGCGCGCGGCAGCTGCCTGTTGGAACTGGCGGGTGCGCCGCCCGTGCTGTTGGAGGCCGGCGACATTGCGATCCTGCCCCATGGCGATGCGCACACCACCCGCGGCGTCGATACGCCGGCCGGCGACCGCACGACCGCGAACCTGCTGGCCCGGCGCACTGCGGCGATCCTGGTCAAATCCAACGGCTTCAGCGACACCGAACTGGTGTGCGGCCGGCTGTGGTTCGAGCTCGCGCACGAAAACCTGATCTTCGCGACCCTGCCGCCGGTGATCGTCGTGCGCACCCAGGTCGGCGCCGACGCTTCCCGCCTCGGCCAATTGCTGACGACGATCCGCGACGAGCTGGACGGCGCCCGCCCCGGCGCCGGCGCGATCGCCGCCGACTTGGCGAGCGCCTTGCTGGTCATGGTGCTGCGCGCCCATTTCGATCGGGAACCGGCCGATACCGGGCTGATGGGCCTGCTGACCCAGCGCCAGACCGCCCGCGCCGTCGGCGCCATGATGGGCGCCCTCGATCGCGCCTGGACCTTGGATGAACTCGCCGCAGAGGCCGGCGCCTCGCGCGCGACGCTGGTCCGCCTGTTCCAGAAGACCGCCGGCCTAGCGCCGCTGGCGTTCCTGGCGGAACTCAGGCTGGGCTTGGCGCGGCGCAAGCTGGTTGCCGGCACCGCCTCGCTGGCGGCCATCGCGGCCGAGGTCGGCTACCAGTCGGAAAGTGCCTTCAGTCGGGCGTTTCAGCGGCGGTATGGGATCAGGCCGGGTGAGGCAAGACGAGGCGGCGAGACTACTTCCCCGTAAACACCGCCGCCCGCTTGCCCAGAAACGCGGCCTTGCCCTCGGCATGGTCGGCAGTCAGGAACAGCGTCGACTGCATGTCGCGCTCCCAATCCAGGGCGGCATCCAAGCCGCCCGCCAGGTACTGCTTGGTCAGGCCGACCGGCAGCGGGGCGGTCGCGGTGAACAGGCGGGCGCGGTCGAGGGCGGCGGCGAGCGCCGTGCCGGGCGGCACCATCTGGTCGACCAGGCCCAGGTCGAGCGCGGCGGCGGCCCCGACCGGCTCGCCATAGAGCATCATCTGGCGGGCACGGCCCTGGCCGACGCGCAGCGGCAGGGTGTGCAGCAGGCCGAAATCGGGAATGAGCCCGACCTTGCCGAACGACAGGACGAAGCGGGCCTCGGCCGATGCCACGATCGTGTCGCAAGCGAGCGCCAGGCCGACGCCGGCACCGGCGGCCCAGCCTTCGACCGCCGCGATCAGGGGCTTGGCGCTCTTGATCATCAGGCGGACCAGACGGTGATTGACCCGGAAGCGCTCGCGGCCGGCGGCAAGGTCGCTGGCGTTCATGCCACTGATATCGCCGCCCGAGCTGAAATTGCCATCGGCGCCGGTCAGCACGATCGCGCGCACGGCGCCGTCGCCTTCGAGCCGTTCGAGCGCCGCCACCAGCGCCTCGCGCAGGGCCAGGCTCAAGGCGTTGCGCCGGCCCGGATTGTTGAGCGTGAGCACGGCGATCTCGCCGTCGCGGGTCTCCAGCAGCACATCGTCGCTCATCTTTGTCCTCCGGCGGCGGCGAGCATGGCCTCGATCGCCGTCAGCTTGCGGCGGCAGCGGCCCGGATCGGCGCCCGCCAGCTCCAACGCCTCGATCCGGCGCCAGCCAGCATAATCGACCCAACGCGTGGCTTGTCCATCGAACAATGCGCGCAAGCCCGCACCGCCCGGCTTGCCGCCGTCGCCAAGCTCGGCGGCAATGCGCTGCGCCACCGCCTGCGCCTCGATCCGGTTGGTCGGGATCGTGCCGCTGGGGCCGCGCTTGGCCCAGCCGACCGTATAGAGCCCGTCGCGGATATGGCCGCCGTCATTGGCGAACAGCCCGTCGGTCGGTTCGGCGCTACAGCAGGCCCGCGCCTGATAGCCGACGCAGGTCACGACCAGATCGGCCGCGAGCGTGACCGGCTGTCCAGCGGCATCGCGGAAGCGCACGGCCTCGACCGCGCCATCGCCCAGCATCGCGTCGGGCACGAGATCGAAATGAAATTGCAGCGAGACGGGTCGTTCCGGCAGCGTTTCGAAAACCTTGAAGATCGCGGCCCGCGGCGTGTCGGAGGTGAGCGCGCCGGGGTCCGCCAGCATCGGCCGCGCCCGCTGCAGCGTCGCCAGCTCTTCCAGCTCGTGATCGGCGAATTTCGCCGCGTCCGGACCGCGGCGGCCGACGATATGGATGGTTCGGACGGTCGTGGCCGGGAAGAAGGCGCCCAGATCGGAGCCGTCGAATTCCGCCGGCGACTTGGCGAGCAGGCGCGCGACATCGAGCGCCACATTGCCGTTGCCGATCACCACGACCGAACGCGGGGCCGTCCAGTCTCCGTTCGCATGATCCGGGTGGCCATTCACCCAGCCGACGAAGCGGCCTGAGCCGACGACCCCCGCCAAATCCTCGCCCGGAATGCCCAGCCGGCGGTCGTCGGCGGCACCGGTCGCGATGACCACGGCGTCGTAGAGCGTTTCCAGCTGCGCCAAACTGACGTCGCGCCCGACCTCGACATGGCCGAAGAAGCCGATGCGGTCGCGCGCCAGCACGCGGTCGAACACGCGGGCGACCGCCTTGGTGCCCTGATGGTCCGGCGCCACGCCATAGCGCACCAGGCCGAACGGGACGGGCAGCCGGTCGAGCACGTCGATCCGGCAATCCGGCACCAGACGCAGCAGCGCATCGGCCAGGTAGCAGCCGGACGGGCCGCTGCCGATGAGGACGATATGGCGCATGACGAGTTGGTCCCTCTCTGCTCCCTCTCCGCTCATTGGGAGGAGAGGGTTGGGGTGAGGTGGGAACGCTCCGGCCAAGCCCACCTCATCCTAAATCCTTCCCCCAATGGGCGGAGAAGGACTTTCCGTTAGTTCAGCCGCACATACTCATATTCGACCGGCATGGCGTTGATGCCACGGTCGGGGGGCGCGATCCAGGCGGCCATCTTGCCGGGCTCGGTCACCGACTGCATCAGGCTGCAGATGAAGCCGCGGTCGGCATCGGTCGGCAGCCAGTCGCCGAGGCGCGCGTCGAACTCGGCCTGGGCGATCGGCCGGCCCGTGGTGTCGGTCGGCACATTGCCCCAGCTGCCGTTCGAGCGGCGGAAGCGCGGGCTGGGCAGGGCCAGCCGGGCCTCGAACCCGGCCTTTTGGATCAACCGATTCCAGCGACTGAGGCCGATCTCGCAATCCTTGACGTAGGACATGCGCGAGACCTCGTTCATGGCGTTGCGCAGCGGGATATTCTCGACCTTGACCCCGCCCTCGCCATTCGGCATTTCGAGCGCGTAACTCTGGTCGAGCGCCAGATGATCCTCGTACTGCGCCTCGTCCGGCCGGCCTTTCAGGCCATTGGCAAAGTACGAAGCCGCGTTCGAGGATTGGTCGGCGCCGAACAGGTCGAGCGCCGAGGAGAACCAGAAATTGATGTATTTCTGGATGGTGCCAAGGTCGATGGCGCCGGCGCGGCGGATCGAGGCGGCATCGTCGGTGCCCAGTTCCTTCATCACTTCGAGCGTCCGGCGCACGATGCGGGCGATGCCGGTATCGCCGACGAACATATGATGCGCCTCCTCGGTCAGCATGAAGCTGCAGGTGCGCGCCAAGGGATCGAAGCTCGATTCCGCCAACGACTTCAGCTGGTACTTGCCGTCGCGGTCGGTGAAATAGGTGAACATGAAGAAGCTGAGCCAGTCCGAAATCGGCTCGTTGAAGGTCGACAGGATGCGCGGCTTGTCGCCGTCGCCGGAATGGCGGGTCAAGAGTTCCTCCGCCTCCTCGCGCCCGTCGCGGCCGAAATAGGCGTGCAGCAGATAGACCATGGCCCAGAGATGGCGGCCTTCCTCGACATTGACCTGGAACAGGTTGCGCAGGTCATAGAGCGAGGGGGCGGTGTGGCCCAACAGGCGCTGCTGCTCGACCGAGGCCGGTTCGGTATCGCCCTGGGTCACGATCAGGCGGCGCAAGGTCGAGCGATGCTCGCCCGGCACCTGCTGCCAGACCTCCTTGCCGAAATCATCGCCGAAACCGACGCGCCGGTTGGCATCCTGTTCGGCCAGGAAGATGCCCCAGCGATAATCCGGCATACGGACATGGCCATAGGTCGCCCAGCCCTTGGCATCGACCGAGGTCGCCGTGCGCAGGTAGACGTCATTCGCCTGATAGTCGGTCGGGCCCAGGTCCTGCCACCATTTCAGGAATTCCGGCTGCCAATGTTCCAAAGCCCGTTGGAGAGTGCGGTTCGAGCCGAGGTCCACATTGTTCGGAATGCGGTCCTGATAATTGATCCCCATGATCACACCCTCTCGAAATTGAATTGCGCCTTGGAGCCGGTGCCGAACACCTTGAGCGCGCCGCGCTCGCCGGTCGCGTTCGGCCGGATGAACACCCAGTTCTGCCAGGCCGACAGGCGGCCGAAGACCTTGGTCCAGACAGTTTCCTTGCCGGCAAAGCGCAGGCTGGCCTCGAGCCCGGTGAGCGCATCGGGCGACAGGCTCGCGCGCTCCTCGATCGCCACGCGGATCTCGTCGTCCCAGTCGAGATCGTCGGGCGCCAGCGTGACCAGGCCCGCCGCCAGCGCTGGTTCGGCGGTCAGTGGCCCTTTGAGATCCTGCAGCGCAGCGATCTTTGCGGCATCGTCGAGGAAGCGCGTTTCGAGCCGGCTCATCCCATTGACCATCGGCAGCAGGCCGAAATTGAAGCCGTCGAGCTGCAGTTCCGGCGGGTTCTCGTCGCCCTCCGGCAGCGCCAGCATGTAGATGCGGTCGGCTGCGAGCGCCAATTCATAGAGCAGGCCCGCAAAGCACGAGCCCTGATCGACGACGGCGTAGAGGCTGCGCGAGGTGACGTCGAGCCGGGCAAAGCTGCGGCGCAGATAGCCGATCGTCTCGCGCACCAGCCAATGGTCCTGATGGGCGAGCATGGTCTGGTCGGCGGCCAGCACCGCTGCCGCCTCGCCGCGGGTCTTGAGAATGAGCAGACCCAGATCGAGTTCGTTGGTGCGCAACAGCAAGATCGCGTCGTCCAGCTCGCGCGCCAGCGCCAGCGGCCACCAGCGGTCGCCCAACGCTTGGATCGCAGCCGGATCGGTCGGCTGCGGCCCTTCCGGCGCCCGGATCGTCACGGTCGCGGAACGGCCGGCGCGGTCGAACGCGACATCGACATGGGTGTAGTGGTAGCCGGCATCGTCGATGGTGCGGTCGAGCTTGTGCAACTTGATGCCGGCCGTATCGGCCGGGCGTGGCGAAGCGTCGACCAGCGCCGCCGCCCGCGACTTCACCAGCGCCGGGAAGTCGACCGGCTTGGCGATCGCATCGACCAGACCCCATTCCTGGGCCCGGTCGGCACGCACGCCGTCGGCCGAGGTGCAGAACATGTCGGCGAGATCGCGGCGGACCTTGCGCTTGTCGACGACACGGGTGAGGCCGCCGGTGCCCGGCAGCACGCCCAGCAGCGGCACCTCCGGCAGGCTGACGACCGAGGAGCGGTCATCGACCATCAGGATCTCGTCGCAGGCCAGCGCCACCTCATAGCCGCCGCCTGCGGTCGTGCCGTTCAGCGCCGCGATGAATTTCAGCCCGTCATGCGCGCTGGAATCCTCCAGCCCGTTCCGGGTCTCGTTGGTGAATTTGCAGAAATTCACCTTCCAGGCATGGGACGACAGGCCCAGCATGTAGATGTTGGCGCCGGAGCAGAACATGCGCTCCTTGCCGCTGGTCAAGACAACGCAGGCGACGGACGGATGCTCGAACCGGATGCGCTGCAGCGCGTCGTACAGTTCGATATCGACGCCCAGGTCGTAGGAATTCAGCTTCAGCTTATAGCCGGGCTTGAGGCCGCCATCCTCGTCCACATCCATCGCCAGGGTCGCGACACGGCCGTCGATTGTCATCGTCCAATGCCGATATTCCGCGGGCACCGCATCGAATGTGATCATGGCACGTCCTCCCATCGCCGGATTTAATATGCATCATAATGCATATTTACGGAGAAGGAAGCAGTATTTCGCAGGCGATCAATTCCATAAAGTCGTCATGCCCGGGCTTGACCCGGGCATCCACGCATCTCCGCCAAATGACGATCTGATCTATTGGCCCACTGCCTCGCCGCGTAGATGGCCGGGTCAAGCCCGGCCATGACGGAAAGAGGGAAGCTCCGGGTCGCCTAAACCACCGCCGCGACCAGTGCCTCCAGGCTGTCCCCGACCGACCTCCCGGCCGTATCGACCCTTGTATCCGCCTTGCTGTAGAGCGGATTGCGGACCTTGAGGATGCGCTGGAGGTCGGCCATGGCCTCGCGGTTGCTGGCCATCGGGCGCATGTCGCCCTGGGCCACGACCCGGCCCATATGTTCCGCCGGCGACGCGGTCAGCCAGACCGTGAAGCAGTTGGTCAGCAGCAGCTCGAACGTCGCCGGCTCCGACACTAGGCTGCCGCCGGTCGCCAGCACGAAACCCGGATGGCGCGCGATCAGGTCTTGCAAACATTGCCGTTCCAGCCGGCGAAATCCGACCTGGCCGTAGAGATCGAAGATCACGCTCAGCGCCACGCCGGCGGCGCGTTCGATCTCTTTGTCCAACTCGATGAACGGCAGTTTCAGCCGCTGGGCCAGGAGCGCGCCCAGGGTGGATTTGCCGGCGCCGCGCAATCCCACCAGCGCGATATGGCCGCGCCGCGCCTTCTCCGCCGCAGTATCGAAGCGCTGCAGCAGCAATTGCCGCGCCTCGACCAGATCGTCCGGCCCCAGGCGCCGGAGCAGTTCGAGCGCATGGGCAAGGTCGACCGACGGGTCCGGATGCTCGTGCACCAGGGTTTCGATCGGCATGTCGAGCGCCACCGCCAGCTGGCGCAGCAGCAGGATCGAGATATTGCCCTGGCCGGTTTCGAGCTGGGCCAGATAGCGTTCCGACACGCCGGAATCGCGCGACAGGATCTTGCGGGTCATGCCGCGCTTGGCCCGGGCCTCGCGCACGCGGTCGCCCAGCCGCTTCAGGAATTCCGTGTCGGACATCCGGTCGGGCGGCACGTAGCTGGCGGCGGAAACTGATGGGCCCATGCGGATCCGTCTCGGAGATGAACTATGACGCTTGCCGGATGGCTGACATGTATTATAGTGCGTCTATAAGGTCGCGATCAAGCATCGTGGGGCCAATCTAGCGGAGGAGCCGATGACGGTCGACATCACCATTCTGGTCGGGACCATGACCGGGACCGCCGAGATCGTCGCCGAAGAGGTCCAGACGGCGCTCGAGGGTGCCGGCCACAGCGCGACCATCGCACCGATGGATGCGCTCGATGCCGGCATCTTCGAGGGCGCCAGCGCCGTCCTCGTCATCAGCTCGACCTATGGCAATGGCGACGTACCGGACAATGCCCAGGCCTTCTATGCCGCGATCGAGGCGGCCAAGCCCGCCCTCGACCATGTCTCGTTCGGCGTGGTCGCGCTGGGCGACCGGACCTACAAGGCGACCTATTGCGAGGGCGGCCTGAAGTTCGGCCGGCTGCTGGCCGCGCTCGGCGCCCGGCGCGTCGGCGAGCCGCTGCTGCATGACGCCAGCGCCGGGACCCTGCCGGAAGAAATCGCGGCCGAATGGGTCGTGGGCTGGGTCGAGGAGCATCTGGTGCCGGCGCTCGAAGCCGCCTGAAATACCAAGGACGGCTGCCAAAGAAGCGGCCGGCTGTTACGACAAGAACAGGGGAGGACGCCGATGAGCGTGGCCGTAGCGACCGAAGCCGACGAGGGCCACCCGTTCCCGCCCGGGCTTTACAACGCCGCCGTCGATCTGATCGACCGTAACCTCGCCGCCGGGCGTCAGGCCAAGACCGTGTTTATCGACGAGGCCGGCCGCTACAGCTATGGCGATCTGGCCGAACGGGTCGATCGCTTCGCCAATGCGCTCAGCGAGCTGAACATCGAACCCGAACAGCGGGTCATGCTGGCGCTGCTCGATACCATCGACTTCCCGACCTGCTTCCTGGGTGCGATCAAGGCCGGCGTCGTGCCGATCCCGACCAATACTTTGTTCCAGCCGGCCGATTTCGCCCATATCCTGGCCGACAGCCGGGCGCGCGCCTTGGTGGTCAGCGATGTGCTGCTGCCGCGCCTGGTCGAGGCGGCAGCGATCGCCGACTGGCACGGGCTGATCGTCGTCGCCGGTGCCGGCAGCGGCGACCGGCTGATGCTGGACCGGCTGATGGAAAAGGCGAACGGGGTGGCTACGGCCGCGGCCACCCGGCCGGACGATACCTGTTTCTGGCTCTATTCCTCCGGCTCGACCGGCCAGCCGAAGGGCACGCTTCATGTCCAGACCAGCCTGATCGCGACGGCGCGGCTGTTCGGCCAGGGCGTGCTCGGCATCACCGAGGGCGACGTCGTCTATTCCGCGGCCAAGCTGTTCTTCGCCTATGGGCTCGGCAATGCGCTGACCTTCCCGATGTCGGTCGGCGGCAGCGCCGTGCTGGTCAGCGGCCGGCCGACGCCGGACGTGGTCAACGGCATCCTGCGCAACGCGGCACCGACCCTGTTCTGCGGCGTGCCGACCCTCTATGGCTCGCTGCTGGCGACGCCGGGCCTGGCGGAGAAGGGCGAACATCGCTTGCGCCTGTGCACGTCGGCCGGCGAGGCCCTGCCGATCGAGGTCGGCCGCAACTGGGCCCGGCGCACCGGCGTCGATATCGTCGATGGCATCGGCTCGACCGAGATGCTGCATATCTTCGTCTCGAACCGGCCCGGCGCCATCCGCTATGGCGTCACCGGCACGCCGGTGCCGGGCTACAAAGCCCGCCTGGTCGATGAGTTCCGCCAGGAAGTGCCGCCGGGCGAGGTTGGCGAGATGGAAGTGAGCGGGCCCACATCTGCCACGCAATATTGGAACAATCGCGACAAGACCCGCGCCACCTTCATCGGCGAATGGGTCAAGACCGGCGACAAGTTCCGCCAGGACGAGGACGGCAACTACATCCATTGCGGCCGCGCCGACGACATGCTGAAGGTCGGCGGCATCTGGGTCTCGCCGATGGAGGTCGAAGGCGCGCTGTTGGGCCATGCCGCAATCCAGGAGGCCGCCGTGATCGGCGTCGCCGACGAGCAGGGCCTCATCAAGCCCAAGGCCTTCGTCGTGCTGAAGCCGGGCGTCGCAGCGGCGCCGGACCTGACCCAGGCGCTCAAGGACTATGTCAAAACCTGCCTGGCGCCCTATAAATACCCGCGCTGGATCGAGTTCGTCGACGAACTGCCCAAGACCGCAACCGGCAAGATCCAGCGCCACGTGCTGCGTAACCGAGAAGCCGGAGCCGTCCACCAGTGAATTCGATCGAGACGGGTTTCGCCGAGATCGGCGGCCATCGGCTGGAAACCGCCTGGATCGCGCCGGTCCGACCGGAGCTTCCGACCATCGTCATGCTGCATGAGGGCCTGGGCTCGGTAGCGCTCTGGAAGGATTTCCCGGAACGGCTGGCGGCCGACACCGGGGCGGCCGTGCTGATCTATTCGCGCTACGGCCATGGCGCCTCGACCCTGCTCGAGGGCGACCGGCCGGTCGAGTATATGCATCACGAGGCCGAGGTCGTGCTGCCGGCGCTGCTTCGCCATTTCAAGATCGAACGGCCGATCCTGTTCGGCCATAGCGACGGCGGCTCGATCGCGCTGATCTATGCCGGATTTCGCCCCGACGATGTCGCCGGCCTGATCCTGGAGGCGCCCCATGTCTTCGTCGAGGATTTGACCGTCGCCAGCATCGCCGGGGTAAAACAGCTCTATCGCACGACCGATCTTGCTGGCAAACTGCGGCGCTACCATCAATCCGTCGATCAAACATTCTGGGGATGGAACAATATCTGGCTCGATCCGCGCTTCAAGCTGTGGAATATCGAGGCCTATCTGCCGGCGATCCGCTGTCCGATCCTGGCGATCCAGGGAATGGACGACGAATATGGCACGCGGGCCCAGCTGGATACGATCGCGGCCGCCACGCCGGCGACGGTGGTCGCGATGCTGACGAATTGCGGGCACTCGCCCCACCGGGACCAGGGTGCCGAAGTGTTGAGACGATCGACCGCCTTCATCGACGCGGTCGCGGGCATGAGATAACCAGACCGGAAAAGGTCGAAGAACTTCGAGGGGGAAACCGGGAATGACGAGGATCTCTTACGGCGCGATGGCGATCGCGGCGGCGCTGGGTCTGGGTGCCGCAGCCGAGGCCGCGGCCGATACCATCAAGATCGGCGTGCTGGGCGATCAGTCCAATGTCGCGGCCGATGCCGGCGGGCTGGGCGCGGTCGCCGCGACCAAGATGGCGATCGCGGACGCGGGCGGCAAGGTCGCCGGCATGTCGATCGAGGTCGTCTCCGCCGACTTCCTGACCAAGCCCGACAATGCGGTGCAGATCGCCAAGCGCTGGTTCGAGTCCGAGGGCGTCGATGCCATCACCGACCTGCCCTATTCCGGCGCCGGCCTGGCCGTGCAGAACGTCGCCGGCGCCGATAAGAAGATCGTGCTGATCGCCGGTGCCGCCACCTCGGACATCACCGGCAAGGGTTGCAATCTCTATGCGACCCAATGGTCGGACGACACTTATTCGCTGGCGGCGGCGACCGGCCAGGCGGCCGTGGCGGCCGGCGGCAAGAAATGGTTCTTCCTGACCGCCGACTATGCGCTGGGCGATTCGATCCAGCGCGACGCGACCGGCGTCATCCAGGCCGCCGGCGGCGAGGTCATCGGCAGCGTGCGCCATCCGCTCGACACCCGCGATTTCTCGTCCTTCCTGCTGCAGGCCCAGGGCTCGGGCGCCAACGTCATCGGCCTCGCCTCGGTTGGCGCCAACACCGTCGCCGAAGTGAAGCAGGCCGCCGAGTTCGGCATTCCCCAGGGCGGGCAGAAGCTGGCGGGCTTCCTGGTGTTCATCACCGACATCCACGGCATCGGCCTGCAGTCGGCCCAGCATCTCTATAACGCCGAGGGCTTCTACTGGGACCAGAACGACCAGGCCCGCGCGTTCGGCAAGCGCTTCATGGCCGAGATCGGCCGCATGCCGACCAAGGAGCAGGCGGCGACCTATGCGGCGGTCGCCCATTACCTGAAGGCGATCGCGGCGGCCGGCACCAAGGACGCAACTGCCGTCGCCAAAAAGATGCAGGAAATGCCGGTCGAATATTTCGGCCATAAGGGCTCGATCCGCGCCGATGGCCGCGTGCTCTACGACATGTCGCTCTACGAGGTGAAGACCCCGGCCGAGAGCAAATATCCCTGGGATTATTACAAGCTGGTCAAGACCATCCCGGCCGACAAGGCGTTCCGCGCCCTGGGTGCGACCGGCTGCGAGATCCCGAAGTAATTCTTTCCGACCAAGCCCACCTCATCCTAAATCCTTCTCCCCCCAATGGGGACCGTTGCATAATTCCGTGGCTGTGATTCGATAAGGGTCACAGG
>Ga0302314_10010149_pt1 | contig 16527 bp, 14 predicted proteins | sample III_Palsa_N2_3_FD_200533 | JGI IMG/M metagenome (GOLD analysis project Ga0302314, IMG submission 200533) | Peat permafrost microbial communities from Stordalen Mire near Abisko, Sweden - III_Palsa_N2_3 | ecosystem: Environmental > Terrestrial > Soil > Palsa > Peat permafrost | place: Sweden... | reverse complement strand
CAGCATTGGCCGGACGAGACGCTGGCGATCTCGAAAAACCGTTCGGGCGCCAGGCCAAGCTTTTCAGCCAGGGCGAACGCTTCGGCCACGCCCAGCATGGAGATGCCCAGCAGCATATTGTTGCAGATCTTGGCCGACTGGCCCGCGCCCGCGGCGCCGGCGTGTATGACGGTCTTGGCCATGGGTGCGAGCGCGGCCTGCACCGCCGCATAGTCACCATCGGCGCAACCCACCATGAAGGTGAGAGCCCCAGCCTCCGCCGCCGCAACCCCTCCCGAGACCGGGGCGTCGGCAAAGCGGAATCCGAGGTCGGCGACGCCCGCGGCTACATGACGCGCGCTATCGACGTCGATGGTTGAACAGTCGATCAACAGCGCTCTCTTCGGCGCATTGGGCGCGATCTCATTGTGATAGACGTGCCGTACGTGCTGCCCGGCGGGCAGCATGGTGATGACCGTTTCGGCCTTGCGGACGGCTTCGGCCGCCGAGGCGGCGACGGCGCACCCCGAGGCCTTGGCGCGCTCGAGCGCCTGGGCGGAGATGTCGAAGGCCGCGACTTTGGCGCCGGACTTGGCAAGGTTCGCCGCCATGCCGGCGCCCATGTTTCCAAGGCCTATAAATGCAAATGAACTCATTCTATTAGCGAGGCTTTCTGAATTCATAGATGAATTGGTCGGTGTGGCCGCGAATGGCCTTGTCGAACACCAGGGCCGTGCGCGGGTCGGCTGGGTTACGGAGCGCATTGCTCTCGCCCACGAAGACGAACCCAGCCGCCGTGACCTCTTTCTTGACCACTGCCGCGTCGATACGGTGCAGCGTGTTCGTGGCCGATGTTCCCGAACCCGCCAAAGCCGAATGATCGAGCACGACAAAGAGGCCGCCGGGCTTTAACGCCTGAAAGACCGCCGCGTCGAACTTAGCCATGTCCGCGGGGCCCATGAACGGGTCGTGGAGGTCGTGATAGTTCTGGCTCGTCCAGACGAGGTCGACCGGGGTCGGAGTTGAGAACTGCGCCACGGATGCGACCAGGGCGACTACGTTGGCATGGGCTGGATCGGGTGAGGAGCCGTTGGCCGGCAGAGGCTTTTTGGAGAACCCCGCCACCTCCGCGGGGATGAAGGCGTAGACCTTTCCCTTCGACCCTACCGCAACAGAGAACAGGCGGGTGAAGTAGCCGCCGCCCGGCATGAAGTCGACCACCGTCTGACCCGGCTTCACACGAGCGAAGGTCAGCATTTCCGCGGGCTTGCGCTCTGCGTCCTTGTCCTTGTCCGTCTGCGGTCGGCCGGGGTCGCCGACCGCGGCGGCGATATTGGCCGGAACGGCGCCGGCGGCGGAAACTGCGCCCAACGCCACGCCCGCGATTGCCGCGGCGGCGAAAATCTTTCCAATCCCGTGCGAATTCATGGCGCGATCCCTCATTTTCTCGCCACGTCCTTAGACCAAGTCATGGACCAAGTCAGCGCACACTTGCCTCGAGGAACGCGGTGAGCCAAAGCGGGCGCCCGCCGCCTCGCTCCATCCCTGGACAAGCCCGAGGACAATTCATGAGCGCCGCTCCCCTGGCCCCCTACCCCGCCCTGCGTCTACGCCGTGTGCGGCAAGCCGATTGGACACGGCGCCTAGTGCGCGAGACGACGCTCACGCCTTCCGATCTCATCTGGTCGGTCGTGGTCCACGAGGGCGGGAAGAACGAAGCCGTGACGGCCATGCCGGGGGTCGAGCGGCTTAGCATGGTGGGCGTGGGACGCGTGGCGCGAGAGGCGCGCGACCTTGGCATTCCAGCCATCGCCGTTTTTCCCCACATCGACGGCGCGCGCAAAGACGCCCTCGGCTCGGCGGCGGCCGATCCGGCCGGGCTCATCGCCCGAGCGGTGAAAACCATGAAAGACGCCGCCCCCGAAGTCGGCATCCTGTGTGACGTGGCCTTGGACCCGTTTACCGATCATGGCCACGACGGCGTCATTGAGAACGGCAAAATCCATAACGACGCCACGGTGGAACGTTTGGTGGAGCAGGGCTTGATGCAGGCACGGGCCGGCTGCGACATCCTTGCGCCCTCGGACATGATGGATGGCCGCGTCGGCGCTTTGAGGGCGGCGTTGGAGAGTGACGGCTTCGTGGACACGATGATCATGTCCTACGCCGCCAAATATGCTTCGGCCTTCTACGGTCCCTATCGTGAAGCGATCGGCTCGGCGAAGCTTGGCGCCAAAGGCGCGCCGGCGGACAAGGCCACCTACCAGATGGACCCTGGTAATGGCGACGAGGCCCTGCGCGAAGTCGCTCTCGACATCGCCGAAGGTGCGGACATGGTGATGATCAAGCCGGGCCTGCCCTATCTCGATATTGTCCGCCGAGTGGTGGAGGCGTTCGCCGTGCCAACCTTCGCCTTTCAGGTGTCGGGCGAATACGCCATGATCCGCCTCGCCGCCCAGGCGGGGGCGATCGACGAGGACCGCGCGATCCTCGAGAGCCTGACCGCCTTCAAGCGCGCCGGCGTCGCGGGCGTCCTTACCTATTTCGCGCCGGCGGCGGCCCGGCTGCTCGGCGGCTGAAGCCTCGCCGCGAGGCTGGAGGTGTCCCAGCGCCGGCCACCCATGGCCTGCACCTCGGCGTAGAACTGATCGACCAATGCGGTGACCTCGAGTCGCGCGCCGTTTGACCTGGCCTCGGCGAGCACCAGTCCCAGGTCTTTCCGCATCCAGTCCACAGCGAAGCCGAAGTCGAACTCGCCGCGGGCCATGGTCGCCCAGCGGTTGTCCATCTGCCACGATTGCGCCGCGCCTTGGGACACCGCCCCGTAGACGAGGTCGGGATCGAGTCCTGCGCGTTCGGCGAAGCTCACCGCCTCGGCAAGGCCCTGAACCACGCCGGCGATGCAGATCTGGTTGACCATCTTGGTAAGTTGGCCAGCGCCTGACCCACCCATGCGACGGACCGACTTGGCGTAGGCGCGCATGACCGGCTCGGCCCTGGCCACAGCCTCTTCATCTCCCCCGACCATGACTGAGAGTTGACCCTTTTCGGCGCCCGCCTGACCACCGGAAACTGGGGCGTCCAGGAATGCGCAGCCGTTCGCCTCGGCGAAAGCCGCCATCTGTCGGGCGAGCGAAGCGGACGTCGTGGTGTGATCGAGCAGAATCGCCCCCGGTTTCAGGGCGGGCGTCATGGCTTCCACGACCTCGCCCACATCGGCGTCGGCTCCAACGCACAAGGCGACAAGGTCCCGTCCCTCGGCCGCTTGCCTCAGCGACTCAGCGACCTGAGCGCCGCAACTCTCGGCCCACTGCCGCGCCTTGGTCTCCGTACGGTTGTATCCAATCACCTCATGACCGGCCGCGACCATGTGTCTCGCCATCGGCGCGCCCATCACGCCCAGTCCCACGAAGGCGATTTTCATTTAAAATTCCTTATCTTGACGGACCAATATAAAGTTCAGCTGTGAGGTATGGACAAAATGTCTACCCATTTTGACGGGCGCCATCTTGCGCAAGCGTCCCGCCTGCCCCCTAATCCTAGGTGATCGGGAGGCGATTCAGCGGCAATCTCGTGCAGTGACCCAACATTTCCCTACCCGCCAGCTGCGGTTTTTCCTGACCGCTCCCTCGCCCTGCCCCTACCTGCCGGGCCGCGAGGAGCGCAAGGTATTCGCCCACCTGCCGATGCTGGACGGGGCCAACGTCAACGACACGCTCGCTCAAGGCGGATTTCGGCGCTCGCAAAACATCGCCTACCGCCCGGCGTGCGAGAATTGCGCCGCCTGCGTCTCGGCGCGACTCCCCGTTGGGGACTATGTATTTTCGAAGTCGGAGCGTCGCGTACTGGCGCGCAACGACCACCTGACCCGTCACGTGGTCGAAGCCGAAGCCACGCGCGAACAGTTCGACCTCCTCAGAAGCTATCTGGCCACGCGTCATCGCGGCGGAGGCATGGCCGACATGACTTGGCCTGACTACGTGGCCATGGTTGAAGACACGGCCGTGCGCACGCATATGGTCGAGTATCGCATGGCGTCCCCGGACGGTGGCCCGGGCCTCCTTGTGGCTTGCGCACTCGTGGATCTGCTCGCCGACGGCCTGTCGCTCGTGTATAGCTTTTTCGATCAGGAGTTCGCGCGTAATAGCCCGGGATCATTCGTTATTTTCGATCATGTGCTGGAGGCGAGGCGGCTGCGTCTACCTTACCTCTACCTGGGCTATTGGGTGCGAGGCAGCGAGAAGATGGACTACAAGGCGCGGTTCTCGCCCCTGGAGATCCTTCAGCCAGATGGTTGGCGTCTGATGTCGGCGCGAGACCGGATGGCGGACAACGCCTGATCCTCCCCGCGAGATGAAGGAGGTCCCGCCCAGAGACGGTGCGCCCATCTCGCGCCTCCTCACGATCATGGCCGCCCTGCGCGATCCCAAGGGCGGCTGCGCCTGGGACCTGGAGCAGACCTTCGCCACGATCGCACCCTACACGGTCGAGGAGGCCTATGAGGTGGCCGACGCCATTGAGCGCGACGACCTCAGGGACCTGAAAGAGGAGCTGGGTGATCTGCTGTTCCAAGTGGTCTTCCATGCCCGCATGGCGGAAGAGGCAGGCGCTTTCGCCTTTGACGACGTCGCTGAAGTCATTGCGGACAAGATGGTGCGCCGTCATCCCCACGTGTTCGGCGACGCCAGCGTGCGCACGGCCGCCGAGCAGACCCTCGCCTGGGAGGAGGTCAAGGCCGCGGAGCGCAAAGCCAAGGGCGCCGGCTGGCTGGATGCGGTAGCCGTGACACTGCCGGCGCTCACCCGCGCGGTCAAACTCTCCGCGCGCGCGGCCCGCGTCGGCTTCGTCTGGCCGACCGTGGCGGAAATCATGGACAAACTGCGCGAGGAGGTCGGCGAGCTGGAGACGGAGGTCGTGGCCGGCGACAAGGCCGCCATTCGCGCCGAGCTGGGCGATGTCCTGTTCGTGTGCGCCAACATCGCCCGCGCGCTCGACATCGACCCGGAGGACGCGCTGCGGAACACCAACGCTAAGTTCGTCCGCAGATTTGGCCACATCGAGAAGCGCCTGGCCGTCGATGGCAGGGGGCCGGCCCAATCGAACCTCGCCGAAATGGACGCCCTTTGGGACGAGGCCAAGGTCGCCGAACGAGCGGGATCGACCGAGTAGTCTACTCCGCCGCCGCTGAGAGCTCGGCAAGCGGCCGCATACGCTGGAAACGCCCGAGAGCCTGAGGGTCGAGCCGGGCGCGGACCAAGGCGCCGTCCACGGTGTCTTCTCGCGAGCTGACCCGGCCATGACGATAGAGCCAGGCCAGAGCCTCTCCATCGGCGGCGGCGAGGCGGAAGGTGAGTTCCGGACTGTCGTCCACCAGGTCGGCCAGTCGTTCCAAGAGGGCGTCGATCCCCTCCCCGGTGAGCGCCGAGACGGCCACGGCGCCTTCTCGTCGACCCGTGGCGCTCAATTCGGCGCTGGTCTCCCCATCCAGGACATCGATCTTGTTCCACACTTCCACGATGCGGCGACCGGAATCGGGGCCAATGCCCAATTCGTCCAAAACCTCGGCGACATCCTCCGCCTCGGCCTCCGTATGGGGACCAGAGATGTCACGAACGTGCAGGATAATATCGGCCTCGCGCACTTCATCGAGAGTGGCGCGGAACGCTTCCACCAACTCGTGCGGCAGGTCCGAGATAAATCCCACGGTGTCGGAAAGGATGGCGGGCCTGCCGCGTGGCAACCGAACCCGTCTCAAGGTCGGATCGAGGGTGGCGAAGAGCGCGGACTTGGCCAGGACGCGCGCGCCCGTCAGGCGATTGAACAGGGTCGATTTGCCAGCGTTGGTATAGCCCACCAGGGCCACAGAGGGATAAGGCACGCGCCGGCGCGCCCGCCTCGCCAACCCCCGGGTGCGCCGGACGTCGGCAAGTTCGACCTTCAGGCGTGTGATGCGCTCGAGGATCAGGCGACGGTCCGCCTCGATCTGGGTTTCGCCTGGGCCACCCAGGAAGCCGAAACCGCCGCGCTGACGCTCAAGGTGGGTCCAGGTGCGCACCAGGCGCGACCGCTCATAGTCGAGCCTGGCCAGTTCGACCTGCAGACGGCCCTCGGCCGTGCGGGCGCGGCGGGCGAAGATCTCGAGAATGAGACCGGTGCGGTCCACGACCTTGGCGTTCCAGGCGCGCTCGAGGTTGCGCTGTTGGATGGGAGTCAGCGCGTCGTCGACGATGATGACGCCAGCCATCGTTTCGGCGCGGAGCTCGCCAATCTCCTCCACCTTGCCGAGGCCGAAGAGGGTCGCCGGACGCACCGTCCGGATAGGAGCGACAATGGCCACCGCGACATCCAGATCTAGTGCGGCGGCAAGGCCGCTCGCCTCCTCCAGCCGGGCGGCCGGATTGCGCCGGCCCGCTCCCTGGCGAAGGTCGGGGTGAACCACCAGCGCGGTCCGCCCCGCATCGTGGGTTTCAGTGGCTTTCAATCCTCGTCTTCATCCTCTTCGGCGGGCGGTTCATAGAGATGAACCGGTTGGCCGGGCATGATCGTGGAAATGGCGTGTTTGTAGACGAGCTGGGCCTGTCCATCGCGCCTCAGCAGGACGCAGAAGCTGTCGAACCAGGTGACTACGCCCTGGAGCTTGACGCCGTTCACCAGAAAGATCGTGAGCGGCGTCTTCGCGCGTCGCACCGCATTCAGGAACGTGTCCTGAAGGTTCTGTTTCTTTTCGCTCGGCATGGGTTGAAACCCCTTCCGTTGTCTTTGGTTGGCGACCGGGGGCCGCGTGGATCCGACGTCGCGACCCGATCAGACTGCGTCGCGGCGCGCTTCGGCGATATAGAGTTCGCGCAGCCGTTTCGCTACGGGTCCGGGCGCCCCGTCGGCCAGCAATCGTCCGTCGAGCCTGGTAACGGGCGTCACCAGGGTGCTGGCGCCCGTGATGAAGGCTTCGCGCGCCTGCCGCGCCTCATCGACCGTAAAGGGCCGTTCCGCAAATTTCACGCCCGTTTCCGCCGCCACACGCAACACCGCCGCGCGGGTGACGCCGCGCAAGATATTGGCCTGGATGTCCCGCGTGCGCAGCACTCCGTCGCGGTCGACGATCCAGGCGTTGGTGGAGGAGCCTTCGGTAACGAGGCCGAGGTCATCGACGAACCACGCTTCATAGGCGCCCGCCTCCTTGGCCGCCTGCTTGGCGAGGACGTTGGGCAAGAGGTTCACCGTCTTGATGTCGCACCGTCCCCAGCGATTCTCCGGCACGGTGATGACGGCGACTCCCGCCGAGGCCTTGGCCTCTCCGACGGCCGGGTCGATGCGTTTGGCGGTGACCACCACGCTCGGCGGAGGTGGCGGATCGGGGAATGGGTGATCCCGTCGGGCCACGCCACGAGAGACTTGAAGATAGAGGAGGCCGTGAATGAGGCGATTTCGCCGCACAGTCTCGCCAAGGACGACCTTGAGCGCCCTGCAGCTCATGGGTTCCGTGATGCGCAATTCGGCGAGACTGCGGGCCAAGCGCGCGAAATGACCCTCGGCGTCGTTCAGGCGCCCATCCGCCACCGCCCATACTTCATAGACCGCGTCGCCGAACTGATAGCCTCGATCCTCGATATGAACCGCCGCTTCCAGGTGGGGGGCGAAACGACCGTTGACGTAGGCGACGCGCGACATCACGCACCCTCGTCGACGGCGCGACCGAAGCCGAGCGACTTCAGTTTGCGGTGCAGGGCCGAGCGCTCCATGCCGATGAAGCCGGCCGTCCGCGAGATGTTGCCGCCGAAGCGCACGATCTGGGCATTGAGGTATTCTCTCTCGAACAGCTCCCGCGCCTCTCTGAGCGGAAGGGCGATGATGCGCTCGGCCGCGAGGCCAGCGGCCGCCGGGGCGGCGCTGGCGTCAGGTGGCAGCATCTCTGCTGTGATCGCCTCGGTGGGATCGCCGGCGGCGAGGATCAGGATGCGCTCCACCACATTGCGTAGCTGCCGGATATTGCCCGGCCACGACTGGACCTGAAGCGTTGCGTAAGCGTCCTCGGCCAGCCGGCGTTTGGGCAGGCCCGACGCGTTGCTCAAGTGCTCAATGTAGTAATCGATGAGGTCCGGAATATCTTCCCGCCGCTCTGAGAGGCCCGGCACGCGCAGAGGCACCACGTTCAATCGATGGAACAGATCCTCGCGCAGCCGCCCGGCGGCGATCTCCTCGCGAAGATCCCGGGTGGTGGAGGACACAACCCGCACGTCCACCTGAACATCTGTGTCGCCTCCCACACGCCGGAAGCGCTGCTCCACGAGCACGCGCAGCAGCCGACTCTGCGTTTCACGTGGCATGTCGGACAAATCGTCGATGTAGAGTGTGCCGCCATGAGCGCGCTCGAAGACCCCGATTTTGCGCGGCCGGCCGCCCTCACCTTCTGCGCCGAAGAATTCAAGATCCATGCTGCCGGGGGTCATGCCAGCCGCGCTGATGGCGACGAACTCGCCCCGAGCCCGGGGGCTGGCCGCGTGGATGAGGCGTGCGGCAAGCTCCTTCCCGGCTCCCGCCGGTCCAGAAATCAGGACACGACTGTTGGCTGGCGCCACCTTGGCGATCATCTGGCGAAGTTGCTGGGCGGGCTGGGATGTCCCCAGCATGCCGTCCGGCACAATAGCCTGACTGCGCAGTCGCCGATTCTCGCGCTTCAGGTTGGCCGATTCCACCGCTCGTTCGGCCAACAGTAGGAGCCGGTCAGATTTGAACGGCTTCTCCAGAAAGTCATAGGCGCCACGCTTGATGGCGCTCACCGCCATCTCGATATTGCCGTGGCCGGAAATCATGATCACCGGCAGCTCGGCGTCGAGCCCCTTGACCACGTCCAACAGCTCAAGCCCATCCATACCGCCGCCGCTCATCCAGATGTCGAGCACCATGAGCGAGGGCTTGCGCGCGCCGATAGCCGCGAGCGCGCTCTCGGAATCCTTAGCCGTGCGCACTTGATAGCCGTCGTCTTGGAGGATGGCGGCCACGAGTTCGCGGATGTCGGCCTCGTCGTCGACGACGAGCACATCGCCGGTCATGCTTGCACCTTCTGATCTGTCTGATTCACTGAGCGGACCAGCGCCCGCGACGCCGGGAACGAAAGCGCCACCCGCGCGCCGGGCCGGTTCACCGCATCGCCCAACTGAAGCTCCCCACCATGGTCTTCCAGGATACGCTTCACAATCGCCAGCCCCAGGCCGGTTCCCTTGGCCCGGGTGGTGACATAGGGCTCGGTCAGGCGGTCACGATCTTTGCCCGGCAGGCCAACGCCATTATCCTCAATGACAAAGTCGATCCTGGTTCCCGAGGACACAACGGAAGCCTGGATATTCCCTTCCACTCCAGGCTCGGTGATTCGCCGAGCGGCGATGGCCTCACCGGCGTTCTTGAGCACATTAGTGAGCGCTTGACCGACAATTCGGCCGTCGCACACCAGCGTGAGCCCGGGCGGCGGTTCGGCGATCTCAATAGTCACCTCCGGGTCTGCGACGCGCTGGGCGAAGGCTGCCTCGCGCAGCATTTCGGCCGGGTCGTTCGGGGCGAAGCTCGGAGCAGGCATCCGCGCGAAGGCCGAGAACTCGTCCACCATGCGGCCTATGTCGCCCACCTGGCGGACAATAGTGTCGGTGCAGCGATCGAAGGTTTCGAGATCTCCCGTGATTTCGCTGCGGTATTTCCGCCGCAGACGTTCGGCCGAGAGCTGGATCGGCGTCAGGGGGTTTTTGATCTCGTGGGCTATGCGCCGCGCCACGTCGCGCCAGGCGGCGTTGCGCTGGGCGGTCACCAACCGGGTGATGTCGTCGAAGGTGAGCACCAGACCCTCGGCGCTCTGGTTGGCGCGCACACGCAGACGCCGCGTTTCGCCGTGGCGGGTGACGTCCACATCTTCTTCCGCCTCGCCGTCGCCGGCCAGCGCCAGGGCGGCCACGCCTTCCAGCTCAGGCGCCACCTCAACGAGTTTCCGTCCGTCGCCGTGACCTGGCTCGAGATCCAAGAGTTCGTTCGCCTGGCGGTTTACAGCTGAAATCCGCCCTTTGCCGTCGAGGCCGATCACACCCGCGCTGACCCCCAGAAGCACCGCCTCGGTGAACTGGCGCCGCGTTTCGGCGTCCTCGTGAGCGGTGCGCAGGTCTTGCCGCTGCTGCTCCAGATCACGAGTCATACGGTTGAAGGCGCGCGAGAGTGCGGCGATTTCCTCAGGATCCCTGCCAATCTCCACCCGTGCGGTAAGGTCGCCGGCCGACACCTTGCCGGCAGCCTGAACGAGCCTCGCCACGGGAGCGGCGATGCCGCCGGCGGCCTCCATGCCCAACCAAACGGCGCCCACGAGCACGAGGAGCACGGTTTCCAGGTAGGAAAGCGCAAAGGCGCCGCGGATTCGCGCTCGACTTTCCTTGGCCTGGCGGTAGGCGCCGAGGGACGCTTCGGTGAGACGAAGGTGACGGAAGATGCCGGGGTCCACGGGCCTCACGACATATAGATAGGCGTCTGGATAGCCACGTAGCCGGTAGAGCGCGCGGAACAAGTCGGCCCGCTCGAAGCCGACCATTTCCACCTCACCTCCATCCGCGACGTGGAAAGCGGGCACCGGCGGGTCGAGGAAAGGCGCCCCACCAGGCGGCTCGGCTCGCGCGAGAACACGACCGTCACGGTCGATGAGATAGGCGGTCGGAAGGCCATTGTCATCGGCGAGGTCGCGGAAGAAGCGCGAGAAGGCTACGGGCGAGTCAACGAGGGCCGGGGCGGCCACGTCGAGCGCCTGGGCCATGCCATCCACATGCACGCTGATGTAGTGTTTCTGTTCATCCACATAGCTCCGGGCCACGGTGGCGGAATTTTCGACCACGGTCTGCACGCGGGCGCTGAACCAGTTGTCGATCCCGCGCGTCACCAGCACGCCGAAGAACAGCGCGACGATAACCGCTGGGGCCACGGCCGCGATCGCGAAGAGGAAGACAAACCGCAAATGGAGGCGGGCGCCCGCGTCGCGCGAACGAGCGCGCAGCAGGGTCACCATCCGCCAGGCGAGTCCGGAGCCGGGGACGATCAGAATGGCCATGCCCAGTCCGAGCAGGGTCAGCACCAACGGGCTGGCCGGGCCCAAGGGCCCGGTGAGGGTGGGCGACGTTCCCAGGAAAACGGCGGCGCCGGTGAGAATGACGGCGGCGGCGTAGCACCCGCCCATCAGCGTGCGTGATGCCAGCGCGCCGCCGTATGGGGATTGGCTTGTACTCATATCACTCTGCATCGCCCGCGATTCTAGGGCGGACTGTGCCCCAAACTCAACAGGCAGTTGCGCATTTACGTCAGTGAATTCCGGAAAACCAACAAACCCTCTAAGTCCGGGGCCGCGATAGGCCCAGATCGGTGATGCGCTTACGCAGGGTGTTACGATTTAGCCCGAGGATTTCCGCGGCGCGCACCTGGTTGCCGCGTGTCGCCGCCAAGGTGAGCTGGATGAGCGGACGCTCGACGTCGGCCAGAACGCGGTCGTAAAGCCCGGGTGGGGGCAGCCCGTCCGCCTCGCTGGCGAACAGCGACGCAAGGTGGCGCTCCACCAGCGATGAGAGTGTAACCGGCCCCTCCGCGGCCACGGGCGAGACATGGCTAGCCAACTCCCGCTCGATGTTGCGCGCGGTGATGGTTTCGTCGGCGTAGAGGGCGCAGATGCGTCGCACGAGATTCTCGAGTTCGCGCACGTTGCCCGGCCAGTCGTGAAGTTTCAGCCTTTCAAGGGCGTCGTTGTCGATAGTCTTCGACGGCAGGCCTTCACGTGTGGCTCGCAACAGAAAGGCGCGGGCGAGTTCAGGAATGTCCTCCACGTGCTCACGCAATGGCGGCATACGGATCTGGGCGACGTTCAGGCGGAAATACAGATCCTCACGGAACAGGCCCTGGGCCACGAGGCCGCGCAGGTCGCGGTTGGTGGCCGCAATCACCCGCACATCGCATTTGCGGCCGGTCTTGGGATTGATCGCCGGCTCGGCGCCGTCAAACATGCGCAGGAGACGAATCTGCGAATCGAGCGGCATGTCGCTGATCTCGTCCAGCAGAAGCGTGCCCCCGTCGGCTTCCGCCAGCTTGCCCGGCGCACCATCGCCCGCGCCGAACAGTTCCGAATCGATACGCTCGCGGGGCGCCGCCCCCAAATTGACGGCGACAAAGCGTCCCTCGCGCCGTCGCCCGAGGTCATGCAGCGCCCGCGCCGCCAAGGATTTGCCCACGCCCGACTCGCCTTGGATAAGGACCGTCAGGTCGGCGCCGACCAGGCGGGCGAGCGTCCGATAGACCTCCTGCATGGGCGGCGAGCGGCCGATGAGGGGTAGGTTTTCGTCACGCACCGCCCGTGCCTGGGCTTTGGACGCCTCGCCGCTCGCCGGCCTGGCGAGCGCCCGTCTGGCCACCGCGATAATGTCGTCGAGGTCGAACGGTTTGGGCACATATTCAAACACGCCGAGCTCGGCGGCGTTCACGGCGGTGAGCAAGGTGTTCTGAGCGCTCATCACGATCACAGGCAATTTCGGCCGTTGTTTACGGATGTGCGGCATGACGTTGAACACGTTCTCGTCGGGCATGATCACGTCGGTAACGACGAGGTCCCCTTCCCCGTCCGACACCCACTTGAGCAGGGTGGCGGCGTTGCCAGTCGCACGCACGTCGAAACCAAGCCGGGAAAAGGCCTGGGAAAGCACCAGGCGGATCGACGAATCGTCGTCCGCGATGAGGATCTTGGCGCTCATAGGACTCCTTCCAGCGCGTGGTGTGCGGCGGTGGGCAACAGAACCCGGAAGACCGTTCGTCCGGGCGTCGAGTCGAAATCCACCAAGCCGTCGTGGCCAGCGACGAGCTTCGCCACGAGCGCCAAGCCCAGCCCCGTGCCGAAATCCTTGGTGGTGACAAAGGGCTCGAACAGATGTTCGCGCACTGAGGCGGGCACGCCCGGACCGTTGTCGATCACCTTGATCTCGAGAGGCGCGGCCTGAACGGGGATTCCCGCGTCGTTGCGCGACCTGGCGCCATGCCGAAATGCTGTGGTGATGGTGATTTCGCCGCGCCCGTCACCGCGCGCATGAGCGGCTTCGGCGGCGTTCTTCATCAGATTGAGGAACACCTGGATAAGCTGGTCCTCTTCGGCGAAGGCGGGCGGCAAAGAAGGATCATATGCCTCGCGGATGGTCAGGCCATCAGCAACACCATTGGCGGCAAGCGCACGCACGTGGTCGAGCACGCGGTGGATGTTCACCGGCGCGCGCGCTGGCGGCGCGTCACGCCCGAAGGCTTCCATGCGGTCGACGAGGCGCCGGATGCGCTCGGTCTCGTCGACGATCAGTTGGGCCAGGGGTATGTCGGCGGCGGCGAGGCCCGATTTCAGAAGCTGGGCGGCGCCGCGGATCCCAGCCAACGGATTCTTGATTTCGTGCGCCAGCATCCGCCCCAGCCCGACGACGGACTGGAGCCCCTCCGTCGCGCGTTCCGCCGCGGGCGTCGTATGAGCGACCGACAGGGTGATCAGCGTGACTCCACCGATCAGGCGGATAGCCGACCCGTCGGCGACGAAGGGCGTTCGCCCGAATATGTCCAAGTGGAGCCCACGCTCACGTACAAGGCCGCTTTCTTCCGAGCATCGATCGACGAGCTTCAGGAGCGGCGAATCCTTAGGCAGGGCGCCCTTCAAGCCACCGCGGGCCAGCAGCGCCAAGCCCTGCCCCAATAGCGATTCCGCGGCCTCGTTGGCGGCGACTAGCGCGCCACGGTCGTCGATCAACAGGGCCGGGTCGGGACCGAGTTCGAAAGCCGCCCGTTTCAGAGCTTCAAGGTGGGCCGCTCCAATCGTGCCGGGGCCGGTCACGCCGCCAGCCTTGACAACACCCACAGATGGTCGATGGCGCCGCGAACTTCGGCGGGAGCCTCGAGCCGGCACAGGCGGGAGCGCGCGGCGCGTCGCGCCTCCGTGGACGCTATCCACGGTGCATTATCCACATAGGCGGCCAAATGTTTGCGGAACATGCGCAGGCCGGTCCGCTCGCCGTGAAACTCGAGACTTCGCTCGAAATGGTCGGCGACGATGGCGGCGAGGGCTTCTCCCTGAGGAGCGCTAAACGGCCGACCTGCGAGCGCAGCCTCAATCTCGGCGCCGATCCAGGGCCGGCCGACGGCGGCGCGTCCAATCATCAGTCCGTCCGCGCCCGAGAGCTCCAGCGCGCGCGCGGCCGAGGAGCCGTCCACGATGTCGCCATTGACGATGACCGGGATCGACACGGCGGACTTGATTGCGCGCACGGCCGACCAATCCGCCGAGCCGGTATAGAATTGCGTGCGGGTGCGACCGTGCACCGTCACCGCCCTGGCGCCGGCGGCCTCGGCTCGCCGGGCCAAGTCTGGCGCATTGAGATCGCTGGCGTCCCAGCCGAGGCGCATCTTCACCGTGACCGGCGCGTCCTGGGCGTCTACGGCGGCGGCTACCAGGCGTTGGGCGAGATCCAAGTTGCGCATGAGCGCCGAGCCACAGGCCACGCCAGTGACATCTTTGGCCGGACAGCCGAAATTGAGATCGATGATCTGGGCTCCAGCTCGCCGCGCCAGACGCGCGCCAGCGGCGATCCACTCCGGATCGGCGCCGACAAGTTGTACGACCATCAGTGGCAGGCCGGCGCCCACAGCGGCACGACGAACCACGTCCGGACGCCCGTTCGCGAAGTGCTCACACGCGACCATCTCGGTGGCCACATAGGCCGCGCCCATCACAGCGGCGACCTCCCGGTAAGGCAGGTCGGTGACGCCGGTCATCGGCGAAATCCAGACGCGCCCAGGCACGCGGACCGGGCCCACGTCAATCGCACTGCCTAATTTATGTTCATCGGACACGCTCACTTTTTAGGCAGTTTTTGCAATGCGGTAAAGTGGCGAAAGCCCCTCCCGGCCGAACCGCGAGAGCGCTAAAGGGGTCCATGGATTTTGCCGCCATCATTGTCGCGGCCGGCCGGGGCGCGCGAGCCGGTGAGGCCAAGCAGTGGCGCGACCTTGGCGGCAAGCCAATCGCGCGCTGGTCGCTGGAGGCGCTGCTGAACGCGGGCGCGCGTCACGTGGTGGTGGTAATCCCCGAGGGAGACCAGGCCACGGCCGCCGAAGCCTTCGTTGGTTTGGAGCGTTGGACGACGGTCTCAGGCGGGGCGGAGCGATTCGATTCAGTTCGGGCGGGCCTGGCGGTGTTAGGGGAACTGGCGCCCACGGCGGTGCTCATCCATGACGCAGCGCGTCCATTTCTGTCGCGCGCGACGATCGACACCCTGCTTGCCGCGCTTGAGACGTCTGAAGGCGCCGTCCCTGCCCTCCCAGCCGTAGACACGCTGAAGCGCCTGGATGAGGCGGGTGCGCTCTCTACTGCAGACCGCGCCGGCTTGATGCGCGCTCAGACGCCTCAGGCGTTTCGCTTCGAGGCGCTTCTGGAAGCCATCGACACCTGGCCTGCCGGTGAGACGCCCACTGACGATGCGCGGATTCTTGAGCACGCGGGGCGCGTCGTGGCGCTAACGCCCGGCGACGCCAGACTGTTCAAGCTCACCTACCCGGAGGATTTCGAGATGGCAGAGGCCCTGGCCGCCGCGCGGCGCCGTACCCACATCGGCCAGGGATTCGATGTCCACGCGTTCACGCCTGGTGACCATGTGTGGTTGTGCGGGATCAGAATTCCGCATGATCGGGCGTTGGCCGGCCACTCCGACGCCGACGTGGGCCTGCACGCACTCACAGACGCCTTGTTGGGAGCCATAGGTGACGGCGATATCGGCGATCACTTTCCGCCTACAGATCCGAAGTGGAAGGGGGCCGACTCGGCCCTGTTTCTGAGGCACGCGGCCGGGCTGGTCTCGGGACGCGGCGGCCGGATCGTCAATGTCGACGTCACCGTCGTCTGCGAGGCGCCCAAGGTTAAGCCGCACCGCGAAGCCATGCGGGCCCGTATCGCCGAGTTGCTGTCTCTCGCGGTCGACCAGGTAAGTGTAAAGGCCACCACCACCGAAGGGCTGGGCTTTGCCGGACGTCGCGAGGGCGTCGCCGCCCAAGCGGTGGCGTCGGTGGAATTGTCCGCCTAGACGCTCTGTTGCCGCGCGGACGGCGCTGGCGCATGCTGGCTCTCTTCGGGCGGTGCGGAATCAATCGATGAAAATACTTCTGGTCTTGGCGGCGGCGCTTGGTCTGGCGGCGGCGGCCCACGCTCAGGATTCGCAATCAGGCTCGGCGCAGAACAGCGCCGGACAGTCGGATTCATATGTCTGTTATCATGGCGCCGCCGACGACCCGAATACGGATGCCGCCTGCGCCCGGATCCAGGCGGCGGCGTCTCAACCGGTCAAGCCGACGGAAAGGCCGGTTGCGGGGGCCCAATCTCAGATGACCCCGCCCGCCAATCCGGCGGCTTCTGGTCCGATCGCCGCCAATCCGGCGCCCGCAAGCCCCGCGACTTCGTCACCGGCCGCCGCGCCGGCGCCCACGGATGTCGGTGAAGCCCCTCTGAACGCAACGCCGGAAAACGCCGGG
>Ga0302314_10010148_pt1 | contig 16527 bp, 13 predicted proteins | sample III_Palsa_N2_3_FD_200533 | JGI IMG/M metagenome (GOLD analysis project Ga0302314, IMG submission 200533) | Peat permafrost microbial communities from Stordalen Mire near Abisko, Sweden - III_Palsa_N2_3 | ecosystem: Environmental > Terrestrial > Soil > Palsa > Peat permafrost | place: Sweden... | reverse complement strand
CGGTGCTGGAGGTGTCGCGGCGCATCGACCGCGGCGCCGGCTCGACCTTCCGCGTCAACGGCCGCGAGGTGCGGGCCCGCGACGTGCAGCTGCTGTTCGCCGACGCCTCGACCGGGGCCAACTCTCCGGCCCTCGTCCGGCAGGGCCAGATCAGCGAGCTGATCGCCGCCAAGCCGCAGAACCGCCGACGCATTCTCGAGGAGGCGGCAGGCGTCACCGGGCTCTACGGTCGCCGTCACGAGGCGGAGCTGCGTGTCGCCGCCGCCGACGCCAACCTGTCGCGTCTGGACGACCTCGCCCGCGAGATCGAATCCGGGCTTGCCCGCCTGCGCCGCGAGGCTCGGCAGGCAGCCAGATACAAGGCCCTGGCGGCGGAGATCCGCGCTCTGCAGGGCGAACTCTTGAAGCGGCGGTGGCTGGAGGCCCGCGCCGCCGAAGCCCAGGCCTCGCGGCAGGCCGCTGAGATCCGCGCCGAGCTCGAGACGGCGACCCGCGCCGCCGCGGTCGCCGCCACCGCGGCGCTCGACGCCGAGGCGGCGATCAAGCCGCTACGCGAGGAAGAAATCGTCGCCCAGGCCGTGCTGGGGCGCCTGGCGATCGACAAGGACCGGCTGGACCGCGACCTCGATCAGGCCCGTCGCGAGGCCGAGCGGCTGGCCGCCGAACTCGCCCGCTTGGCCGACGACGACGCGCGCGAAGCCGCCTGGCTGGCCGACGCCGACTCCGCCCTCGCCCGCCTCGACGCCGACGCCGCGGCGCTGGAGGCCGAGATCGCCGCCGCCCCCGAACGCGCGCCGGCGCTGGAGGCCGCGGCCAAGGCGGCCGAGGCCGAGCGTGAAAGCGCCGACAGCGCCGTCGAGGCCCTGGCCGCGGACTTGGCGGGGGCCGAGGCGGAAGCCCGCGCCGCGGAGAGCCGCCGGGTCGAAGCGGAGTCGCGGCTCGCACGGCTGAACGCGGAGCTGGCTCGGGCGGTGTCGGAGCGCGACGCGCTCGCCCGCCAGGTGGACCCTGGCCTTGACGAGGCGACGGCGGCCCACGTGCGGGCGACCGAGGTCCTGACCGCGGCGCGCACCGAACTGGCGGAGGCTGAGACGGCGCGGGGAGCGGCGCACGCCGCTGAGGCGCTGTCCCGGATGAAACGGCGCCAGACAGAAGACGCTAGGGCCGGCGCCGAGACCGAGGCCAAGGCCCTGGCCCGCGTCGCCCAGACGGCGCCGGGCAAGGCCTTTCCCCCGGCCCTGGATCACGTGCGCGCGGCGGCCGGCTACGAGGCGGCGCTGGCCGCGGCGCTCGGCGACGACCTGAACGCGGCCATCGACGCCAAGGCGCCGGCCCACTGGAGCGGCGCGGCCGCTTCCGCGCCGGCCTGGCCGCAAGGCGCGGAGCCTCTGTCCGAGCACGTGGAAGCGCCAGCCGAACTCGCCGCGCGCCTGGCCATGGTCGCCGTGGTGGCGACGACCGATGGACCACGGCTGCAGAAGAGTCTGCCGGCGGGGGCGCGGCTCGTTTCCAGAGACGGCGACCTCTGGCGCTGGGACGGCTTCACGGTAAGGGCCGATGCGCCGAGGCCCGCCCAGGCGCGGCTGGAGCAGAAGAGCCGCCTGGCGGCGCTTGAGGCCAGCCTCGCCGACCTCATTCCGGCGGCCGAGTCGGCCAAGGTCGCGCACGCCGAGGCCACGGCCGCCGTCGAATCCGCCGAGGCTCGCCTTCGGGCCGCACGCCGCGCCCAGGCGGACGCCGAACCGACTCTGGCCAGGGCCGCCCAGGCGCTGGAGACGCTGCGCCGGCAAGCTGAGGCCGAGGCGACGCGCGCCGCCCACCTGGCCGAGACGGTCACCCGGCTCGAAGTCGAGGCGGCCGAGGCTGGTGAAATCGCCGCGGCGCGCGCGGCCGAAGCCGCTCAGACCCGTGTCGACACCGACCTCGCCGAGCAACTGCGGGCGGCGCGCACGGCTGCGACCTCGGCGCGAGAGGCCGCTTCGCGTGCCCGCCTCGCCCTCGACGCCGAGCTGCGCGATGTGAGCGCCCGCGACCGGCGGCTGAAATCGTTGCGGGCCGAGCGCGCCGACTGGGCCGCCCGCGCCGCCAGCACCAGCCAGCGGCGCGCCGATCTGGAGAGGGCTCGCGAAGGAACTGCGCTTCAGCTGGAGGGCGCGCGGCAAGCGCCGCTGGAAGCCGAGGCGAAGCGATCCCGCCTGCTGGACGACCTGGCTGTCGCAGAAGCGCGCAAGGCCAAGGCCTCCGACGCCGTCGCCGCCGCCGAGACCGCCCGCGCCGAGGCGGATCGCGTCAGCCGCGCCGCCGAAGGTCGAGCCAGCGACGCCCGCGAAGCCCGCGCCGGCGCCCAGGCGCGCCTGGAGGCGGCGCGCGAGCGTCTGACCGAGCACGCCGCGGCCTTGTCCGAAGGCAGCGGCGTCGCGCTGTCCGACCTGGACGGCCAATTCGCCGGTGTGACCGCCGACATGGATCTGGCCCCCGGCGCGGCCGAGGGCCGCCTGGCTAGTCTGGAGCGCGACCGCGACAGCATGGGACCGGTCAACCTGCGCGCCGAGGAAGAGGCGGCCGAGCAGGCCGCGCGCGCCGCCGAACTGGCCGCTGAGCGGGCCGACCTGGCCAGCGCGCTGGCCAAGCTGCGTCAGGCGGTTGGCGAACTCAACGCCGAAGGCCGCGCCAGACTCTCGGCCGCCTTCGAGGTGATCCACGGCCACTTCCGGGACCTGTTTGTCGAACTGTTCGGGGGCGGCCAGGCCGAGTTGCGCCTCGTCGAATCGGATGATCCGCTGGAAGCGGGCCTGGAGATCTTCGCCTGCCCGCCAGGCAAGCGCCTCACGAGCATGAATCTGATGAGCGGCGGGGAGAAGTCGCTGACCGCCATCGCATTGATTTTCGCGGTGTTTCTCGCCAACCCGGCGCCGGTCTGCGTGCTCGACGAGGCCGACGCGGCCCTCGACGACGCCAATGTCGAGCGGTTCTGCAACCTGCTGGCGGCCATGCGCGCCCGGGCCTCGACCCGATTTCTGGTCATCAGCCACAATGCCCTGACCATGAGCCGCATGGACCGGCTCTATGGCGTCACCATGCGCGAGGCCGGGGTGTCGCAGCTGGTGTCCGTCGACCTGCACCAGGCCGAAGCGATGGTTGCGACGTGACGATTTATTGTTGTAATTCATATATTTAATATCTGATCACGAAGTCTTGACGGGTGGGGGCCGCGTCTATAGTTTCCGCGCCGACCTGGCCGGGCCGAGGTCTGGGCGCCAGGGTGGCGGAAACGACCTCACAGCCCATGCCGGAGCCGGACGACACCAGCCGCGAGGCGCTCGACCGCCTCGACAAGAGGCTGAGCGCGTTCGAGGCCTCTCGCAAGGACAAGCCTGCGCCCGTTATTACGGGTTTGGGCGATTCCGGGGGCGAAGGCTTTCGCATGCTCGGCCAGATTCTGGGCGGCGTGCTCGGGGGCCTGGGGTTTGGATGGCTCTTCGACCGCCTGGCTCACACCAGCCCGTTCGGGATCCTGGTGGGGTTGCTGGCGGGCGTCGGGCTTTCGGTGTTTGCCGCCGTGCGGGCGGCGACCCAGGCGAGCGCCAAGGCGGGGCCAGCCCCTCCGGCCGCGCCGGGTGACGATGATGACGACTGAGAGAAGGACCAAGGCTTAAGCGATGGCCGCCATAGAGCCGATGGAACAGTTCCTGGTGAAGAAGGTCGTGGCGATCGAGCCCTTCCAAATCCCAGGCGTGGGGGCGATCGACCTGTCGATCACCAACTCGGTCCTGTTCATGATCATCGCCGCGGGCCTGATCAGCCTGTTCTTTATCGCGGCCGCCAGACGGCAGGTGGTGCCGGGCCGAATGCAGGCCGGAGCCGAGATGCTCTATGGCATGGTCGACAGCGTTTTGACCGGCGGCATCATCGGCGACCGCGGCCGGCCGTTTCTGCCCTTCGTCTTCACGCTTTTCCTGCTCATCGCCTTTCTCAACCTGCTGGGCTTGGCGCCCGGCGGCTTTGCCGTCACTTCGCAGCTGGCCGTGACCACGGCCCTGGCGGTGATGACCTTCCTGACCGTGATCGTGGTCGGCTTCGCGCGCAACGGCCTCGGCTTCTTCAAGCTGTTCTGGCCTTCGAGCATGCACCCGATCATGGCGGCCATTTTGCTGCCCATCGAGCTGATCTCGTTCCTGGTGCGGCCGATGACCCTGGCCATGCGACTTTTTGGAAACATGCTGGGCGGCCACGTGGTGACCTACATGTTTGCCAGCTTCGTTATCGGCCTGGGGGCGTGGGGCCTCGCCGGTTCGGGCCTCGTCAAGCTCGGCCTGCTCGGATCGGGCGTCTCCTTCCTGCTTATCGTTGCGCTGATGATCCTGGAGCTCGTCGTCGCCTTTCTCCAGGCGTTCGTCTTCGCCGCCCTCACCTGTGTCTATCTGAACGAGGTTGTGAACCTCGATCACGGACACTGATCCCCTCCCTCTCGCAAAGGACCCTTCGAGATCATGGACGTTACAGCAGCTAAGTACATCGGCGCGGGCCTGGCGATGACCGGCCTCATCGGCGCCGGCGCCGGCCTCGGCATCCTGTTCGGCAACTACCTGCAGGCCGCGATGCGCAACCCGGCCGCCGCCGCCAGCGAGCGCGTCTACCTGTTCCTGGGCATGGCGCTGGCCGAGTCCATGGGCATCTTCGGCCTGGTGATGGGCTTCGTCATCCTGTTCGTGAAGGTCTAAACGTGGCCGACGCGGCGACCGCTGCTGGCGCCGCCGCCGACCACGCGTCGGGCGGCCTGCCCCAGTTCGACCTGGCCCAATGGCCGGGCCAGATGGTCTGGGCGCTGGCGATCTTCCTCGTCCTGTTCCTGCTGTTCCGTTTCGTCTTCGTGCCCAGGGTGGCCGGGACGATCGAAGCGCGCGAGGACCGGATCAGCGGCGACTATGGCGACGCCCGCCGTTTGCGCGATGAGGCCCAGGCCCAGTCCGCCGCCGCCGCCGCCGAGCTGGACGAGGCCCGCGCGCGTGCTCACCGCCTCGCCGCCGACGCGCGCAACGCCGCCAAGGCGGACGCCGCCGTCCGTCAGGCCGACGAGGACAAGAAACTGGCCGTGCGTCTGGGCGAAGCGGAGGCTCGCATTGGCGTTGCCCGCGCCGATGCCATGAGCCACGTGCGCGGCATCGCTTCGGAGACTGCCCACGCCATGGTCGAACGCCTGACCGGCCACGCCCCCAGCGCGACCGAGCTGGAGACGGCTCTGGAGGTCCAAGCCTGATGAACGAGCTCGTCTCCGTCTTTACCAATCCGCAGGACGCCCACTTCTGGATCTTCCTGGCTTTGATTGTTGTGATCGTCGTGATGTGGCGCGCCAACCTTCACAGCTTGGCTGGCAAGGCGCTCGACGAGGCCGGCGCCAAGGTGCAGGCGCAGCTCGACGAGGCCGCGCGCCTGCGCAAGGAGGCCGAGGACCTGCTGGCCGAGATCAAGACCAAGCGCGCCGCCAGCGAGCTGGCCGCCGTCGAGCTGCTCAAGACCGCGCAGGAAGACGCCGACAAGCTGCGCGCCGAAGCGGCAGAAAAGCTGGAAGAGGACATCGCCCGCCGCGAAGTCCAGGCCGAGCGCAAGATCGCGCTGGCCGAAGCCCAGGCCACGGCCGACGTCCGCGCCGCCGCAGCCGACATGGCCGCCCAGGCGGCCGAGGCGGTGCTGACGGCCCGCATCAAGGGCGCAGCCAACGATCCCTCGATCGACGCCGGCCTCGCGGGCCTGTCGCGCTTCAAGGCCAGTTGACGCTCAGAGCGCGTTCCGCAAAAGTGGAATCCGGTTTTGCGACAAGAACGCGCTTGAACTATTGAATCTAGGCGGCCGCGCGCGCGGCGGTCCCCTGCCCCAGCAACGGCTCGAAAAGGTGCGCCGCCAGGTGGCGCACGACCGGGACCGCGACCCCATCGCCGGTCAGGTGATAGGCTGCATTGTAAGCCTTGGGCAGGCGATAGGAATCGTCCAGACCCATCAGCCGGGCCGTCTCGCGCGCCGAGATCAGGCGGCTTACCACCCGTTCGCCATCGACCAGCAGGATCGTCATGCGGCTCGAGCCCCCGGCCGGTGTGCGCAGGCAGCCGGCGACGTCGTCGAAGCGCACTTCGGCCCGCTGAACCCCGTTCCGCGTCCGGCGATAGAGCGAGCCGACCATGCGCCGGCCTGACCGCCTGGCCGCCTCGACCTTGGCGAAGTTGAGCGGCGACATCAGCGAGAGCAGGCGAGCGGTCTTGGCCGGCGGGTCCCAACCGGCGTCTTCGACGAGATCGGCGAAGGTCACGTTCCGACGGGGTGGCTCCGGCAGGCGCCACCACAACCCTCCTTCGCAGACGCGGCGCAGCGCCGGCGGTTGGAAAGGGTCAAAGGGCTCGGAGTTGAGGAGCGCCGGATCGATGGGGAGGTCGGCGCGCACGCCGATCACGAACAACCGCGGCCGCGACTGCGGCGTGAACAGGGCTGTGTCGACCGCCAGGGCGCCCCAGCGGTAGCCGGCGGCGGCGAAGCGCCGGCAAATGGTCGCGATGTCGCGCCCGCCGTGCGAGGTGAGCGTCCCGATCACGTTCTCGATGGCGATCAGCTTCGGCGCGCGGCCTTCGGCCACCAGCCCCTCGACGAGACGCCAGAACGGTTGGAAGGCGCCCGAACGGCTGCCGGCCAGACCGGCGCCGGCCCCGGCCAGCGACAGGTCCTGACAAGGGAACGAACCCCACACGAGGTCGGCCCGGCCCGGCAGGTCGACGGGGCTGAGACGGCCGACGTCGCCGACGATCAGTTCGCGCGCGCCCCAGTTCTCCGCATAGGCGCGGCCCTTCTTGGTGTCGAAGTCGTTGGCGAACAGGCACGTCCAGCCCGGCCCGAGGCCGGCCCGCGCCATGCCGCCGCCGGCAAAGAATTCGTAGAAGCTCGGCTGTTCGCGAATCGGCGTCACGCCGCAAGTTGGCGCCGCGAATGCCGTTCGGTCTACGGCCGGGTGGCGAGCAGCGCGGCCGCCTCAACATAGTCTTCCCGCGGCCAGCGGCGGTGCAGCCACCACCATTCGCCCGGGCGCTCGCGCACGCGGGCCTCGAGAAACGCGTTGACCGCCGTCACGCCGGCTTCGACGTCGGCGGTCTTGTCGCCGGTGTCCGGGACGATGATCTGCGGGTGGACGACGCAGCGATAGCGCGCGCCCTTCAGCCGTTGGATGGACATCGGCTGGATCGGCGCGCCAAAGCGCAGGCCCAGCTGCGCCGCGGCCGGATTGGTCATCACCGGCCGACCGAAAAACGGGGCGGAGACGCCCATGTCGTAGCGCTGGTCGTTGAGCATCGAAATGGACTCGCCGGCTCGGAGCGATCCGATCAACTCGCGCGCGCCCTTTCCGCCCTTGGCCGCCAGCAAGCGCACCCCGTAGCGGCGGCGGCTCTCGTTGATCCGCCGGTCGATGTAGGGGTTGTTGGCCGCCCGGTAGGTGAAGTTGCAGTTGACGCCGGCGGCGACGATCACCGCCGCCATCGCCTCGAACTGCGCGAAGTGGCCGCTGATCAGCACCGCTGGCCGTCCGGAGGCGGCGAGCGCCTGCAGGCGCTCAAAACCCTCGATCTCCACGCGCCCGCCGGCCGGCGTCAGGCGGTCGGTGAGTGGAAACTCGAAGACGTAGCGGCCGAAGTTGTCCCACTGCTCTCTGAGGATGCGGCGGCGGCCGGCGACGTCCATGTCCGGGAAGGCGAGGACGAGGCCGAGCTCCGCCGTCTTGTGAGCGCTGGAAAGCGGGCCCAGCGCCCGGAATAACGCCCCGCCGGCGGCCGAGACAGCGTCCACCGGCAGCAGGCGAAGGATAGCGGCCATGAGAGCGTAGCCGGCCGCCTCGCAGCGCCAGCCGAGGTCCTTGAGAAACGGCGTCCTGGCCATGGCGCCCTTTGCCTCGCTTGTGAGGCGCACGCAACGTGGCGCGGCGTTTGCCCGCCGCCGCGGGGCGCACTAGAGAGGCGGCCATGCCCGACATGCTCGCCGAACTCGACGCCTTCCTGCTCGAACTCAACCGCGCCTCGGCGGAGGTCATCCTGCCCCTGTTCCGGGCCGAGAACGGCCTCGAGGACAAAGGCAAGAACGGCGCTTTCGACCCGGTCACGTCCGCCGACCGCGGCGCCGAGGCGGCGATCCGCCGGCTGATCGAGGCGCGCTACCCTGACCACGGCGTGATCGGCGAGGAGTACGGCGTCGACCGGCCGGAAGCGGAATTTGTCTGGGTGCTCGACCCGATCGATGGCACCCGCGCCTTCATCGCCGGCCTGCCGGTGTGGACCACGCTCATCGGCCTGCGTCGCGACGGCGCGCCGACCCTGGGCTCCATCGGCCAGCCGTTCACCGGCGAGGTGTTCATCGGGACCAGGGCCGGCTCGCGCGTGGTGGGCCGCGGCGGCGAGGCGCCGCTCAGGACCCGCAAGGGATTGCCGCTGGCCAAGACAATCATTTCGACCACCGACCCCGACGGGGTCTTCGACGCGGCCGAGTTCGCCGCCTGGACCGCCCTGCGCAAGGCCAGCCGCCTGGCCCGCGCCGGCTGCGACGCCTACGCCTACGCCATGGTGGCGACCGGCACGATCGACATCGACGTCGAGACGCAGCTGAAGTGCTGGGACATCGAAGCGGCGATTCCGGTCATCGAGGGGGCCGGCGGCGTGGTGCGCGACTGGGCCGGCAAGCCCGTGGGGCCCGACGCCGGGCGAGTGATCATCGCCGGCGACGAGGCCTTGCTGGACGAGGCCCTGCCGATCCTCGCCCTGGCCGGCTGACGCCGGGCCAAACTGTCACAAAAGCTTCGGCCCCGCCTTCTAGGGTGCCCCCCGTCTCGGAGGGGAGCCCAACTTCATGACCGCCACTGCTGTCGCCGCACCGGCGCTCAACAACAGGCCGCATATCGGCGGGGCGATCGCGTTCGCCCTGGCGCTCGCGGCCGGCCTCGCCTTCACCGCCTGGCAGGTGACCAGCGACATCAGCGGCGCCGGCGAGGCTATGGCGTTCGGCGTTTTCGCCTTGCTTGGGGTGGCTCTGCTGATCGCGCTCGGCTTCGAGTTCGTGAACGGCTTCCACGACACCGCCAACGCCGTCGCCACGGTGATCTACACCCACAGTCTGCCGCCCCTGGTGGCCGTGGTCTGGTCGGGCGTGTGGAATTTCATCGGCGTGCTCACCTCGAGCGGCGGCGTCGCCTTCGCCATCGTCACCCTGCTGCCGGTGGAACTCATCCTGCAGGTCGGCAGTTCGGCCGGCTACGACATGATCTTCGCCCTGCTGATCGCGGCGATCATCTGGAACCTCGGCACCTGGGCCTTCGGCATCCCCAACAGCTCCTCGCACGCCCTGATCGGCTCGATCATGGGCGTCGGCCTCGCCAACCAGATGATGGCGCCCGCGGGCCAGGCCACTTCCGGGGTCGATTGGAACCAGGCGACCACAGTCTTCCAGGCCCTGCTGTTCTCGCCCCTGGTGGCGTTCACGTCCGCCGCGGTCTTGCTGCTGATCCTGAAATTCCTGATCAAGGATCCGAGGCTCTTCACGTCGCCCGAGGGCGACGCGCCGCCGCCGCCGTGGATCCGCGGCCTGCTGATCCTGACCTGCACCTCGGTCTCGTTCGGCCACGGCAGCAACGACGGCCAGAAGGGCATGGGCCTGATCATGCTCATCCTGATCGGCGCTGCCCCCACCGCCTACGCTCTCAACCGCACGATGAACGCCCACGACATGCCGGCCTTCGTGCAGGCGTTGGAGAAGGGCCAGACGACCTTTGCGGCCCACGCCGTCGGGGCGCCGCCGGTGACCGACATCGTCGCGGCGCGCAAGACCGTCGGCGACGCCCTGCGGACCAAGAAACTGGACGATCCGGCCGTCTACGCCGCGCTCTCGGCGGTCTCCGTCGACATCGAAAGCCAGGTGAAGTCCTTCGGCTCGATCCGCCAGGTGCCCGCCGCGGCCACGCCGAACATGCGCAACGAGATGTACCTGGCCGGTGACGCCACGCGCATCCTCCTGAAGTCCAAGGCCAAGTTCAGTGACGCCGACAAGGCCTCATTGAAGGGTCTGCAGAGCAAGCTCGAGGCCGGCACCCGCTTCATCCCCACCTGGGTGAAGATCGCCGTCGCCTTCGCGCTCGGCCTCGGCACCATGGTCGGCTGGAAGCGGATCGTCGTCACCGTCGGTGAGAAGATTGGCAAGACCCACCTGACCTATGCCCAGGGGGCCTCGGCCGAGATCGTCGCGGCGATCACCATCCTGGCGGCCGACAATTATCACCTGCCGCTCTCGACCACCCACGTGCTGTCGAGCGGCATCGCCGGCACCATGATGGCGAACGGCTCCGGCCTGCAGTGGAGCACGGTGCGCTCGATCGCCCTGGCTTGGGTGACCACCCTGCCGGCGGCCATCTTCCTGGCCGGCAGCCTCTACTGGATCCTGCGCCACATCTTCCCATAGAAGGCGCAGGGGCAAAGCGCGGCCGGGCGCAAACGCCCGGCCGTTCCTATCAGGGCGAGGTCCGCGGCTGGTAGAGAATGCGCTGGATCCGCCGGCGACCGCCGGTGCGGTCCATCTGCACCACCACGTCGATCAGCCGGCCGACGTAGGTCTGCAGGCGCGTCCAGTCGAGATCGAGGCCGCTGGTCATCGCCAGCATGGCGATCTGGTCGAGCGCGCCCTCCGGATCGTCGGCATGGACGGTGGTGATCGAGCCTGGATGGCCGCTGTTGATGGCGCGCAGGAAGGTGAAGGCTTCCGCGCCGCGCAATTCGCCCAGCAGCACGCGGTCGGGCCGCATGCGCATGGAGGCGCGAAGCAGATCGTCGGCGTCCACCCGCGCCTCGCCCTGGTCGCCGCGCACCGCGATCAGGCCAACGGCATTGTCGCGATCGAGGCGAATCTCCGGCGCGTCCTCGATGACGATCAGCCGTTCGCCAGCCGGAATCTCCTTGACGAGCGCGTTGAGCAGGGTGGTCTTGCCGGCCCCCGCCGCGCCGCTGACCACGATGGTCTTGCGCCGCCGCACCGCAAGCTTGAGGAAGTCCAGACGGTCGCCCCGGGCGAGAAGGCTCTCGAGCTCGGCGTCGGCGGCCACGCGTGAAGCCGCCGCCTCGCCCTCGGCGAAAAGGCCGGCGTGGCCGAGTTCGTCCAGTGTGAAGTCGGAAATGACGTGCTTGCGCACCGCCAGCGCCAGGCCGGCGCGGGTCGCCGGCGGCGCGACTACCTGGACCCGGGCGCCGTTCGGCAGCGCGGCGGAGAGCAGCGGGTGCTCACGGTTCACCCCCTGATGGCTGGCGGCGGCGATCTGGCGGGCCAGGCGGCCCAGCGCCGTTTCGGTCACCGCCGGCGCGGCCTCGCGCGACATGACGCCGCCGGCCGTCTCGATCCACACCTCGCCGGGCCGATTGACCAGGACGTCCGTGACGTCGTCACGCTCCAGCCAGCTGGCCAGCGGCGCGAGATAGGCGTCGAGATAGACGCCGGCGCTCACTTCGGCGCGACGCCGCTGAAGTCGAGGTCGCGGGTCAGGAACACCTGCACCGGGGCGCCTTGGGCGACCTTGATGGTCACCGGGATGTTGCCGGTCTGAGGCGCCGCGGCGGCGAGGCTGCCGGCCTGCAGGGGCGAGCCGATGAACACCGCCGTATTGGCCCCTCCGGCCAGGGTCGCCGCCGCCGTCCCGGCCGAGATCACCGACAGCATCAGCGAGCTGCCAAACCGTTCGAAGAAGTGCGTGTCGACCTTGCCGGCCAGGCCGCCGCGGCCGAGCGCATCGGTGGCCGGCGAACCGACATCGACGCTGACGCCGTCGGGGGTCAGGATCCGGCTCCAGACCACGAAAGCCCGCGACTGGCCGTAGGCCATGCCGCTGCGATACTGGCCGATCAGCTTGGAGCCGCGCGGGACAAGCACTTCCGAGCCGTCGAACCCGGTGACATCACGGGCGACCACCGCGCGCACGCCGCCCGGCAAGTCGGTGTTGATCGCGGTCTCGAGCACAGCGGCGATCATCGTGCCCTGCGGGATGGTGTGCTTCAGATCGGTCAGCCGGGTGGCGTGCGCGGTCTCGGTCTGACCCCCGGCGACTTCGGACTCGAATCGCTCCTCTGCGGACCCCTGCGCCGCCTCGGGCTTGCTGGTCGCGGCGCCGCCCGGCGCGGCCGGACCGCTGGCGGGCGTCTGGCTGCCCTGGTCGACCACCATGACGGGCGAATGGAGGGCGAGCGAGGCGTCAGCCGCGGCTGGGGCCACGGGCGCGGCGACCGGCGCAGGGGCGGCAGGGGTCGGGGCGGGTTCAGCGACGACGGCGACGGGAGCCGGCGCGGCCGGTGGCGGCGCGGGGGCCGTGTTCTGGGTGGTGACCCCATCGGCGCGCGCCTGGCGGCCGGCTGAGAGCGTGGCGAAGACGATCAGGCCGAGGACGCCGCAGGTCGCCAGGCCCAAGGCAAGCGACCAGGGCGAGTTGGGCTGGCGGACATGCAGGGCGACCTGGTCGGCGCGGCGGAAAACCGGGCTGTCGATGTCGGGCTTGTCGATCACAGGCGCCACCCGTGCGATTTCTTGTGGGGCGTCAGTTCGCTGCCGCCGATCGTCTGGAAGCCGTCGTTGATGATCCGCGTCTCGTCCTTGCCGCGGCGCAGCACGAAGGCGCGCGCCAGGCGCTCGACCACCAGATAGCCGTCGCGGCTGGCCGCGTTCACGGCCGCCTCGCTCTGGTCGGCCTCGATGGCGAAAATGGCCGGCAGGCTGGCCTCGTCGGCGAAGCGGAAATAGGTCGAATGGCCGTCGTCGAAGACCCTTAGCGGCAGGTTGGTCGCGCCCCCTTCCCAGCTGTAGGCATGATTGACGTCGCGCGGCGGCTCCGGGGCCGGCGGCGGCGGGGCTTGGGCGATCGGCCTCGCCGGCGGAGGATAGTCGAAACGCAGGCTGTAGATCGCCGCGCCGGCGCGCGCAGGCCCTGGCCGAACCGATAGCTCGAAGGCGTAGCGGCGCAGGTTGGTCACCACCGTCATGTTGGTCGTCTTGACCCTGGACATCGGCTTGACGAACAACAGATTGGCTTTGCGGTTCGGCGCCACCTGCCAGCCGAGGGAGTCGCCGATGGCGACGTTCTCGATCCGCTCGCCGGGCTCGAACTCGATCATCGTCTGGTAGCCCAGCACCCCCTCCAGGCTGACCACCTGCAGCGGATCGTAGCCCACGACCCGCACGCGCGGGTCGCCGCCGGCGGGAACCGGCGTGAGCGAGGCCGCCGCCGGCGAGGCGGCCAGCAACACGACCGCCAGGATCACGGCCCGTCTCATCGGCCCCTCCGACCGAGGTGGTCGCGCGAACTGTCGGCGCGGCGATAGGGCGAGGCGACGGCGAGCGTGGCCGGCTCCGAGCGCACGACCCGCAGGCGCGAGACGCCGGCCGCGACCTCGCTGGCCCGGGTTCGTTCGGCGGTCATCACATCCAGGCGGCGCATCTGGTCGGCCAGCAGGCTCGGGCGGGATATCATCGCCGGCGGCGGCGTGGCCGCGGCAGGGGCCGGCGCGGCTCGGCCCTCGCGGGTCACGAGCCGCCAGGGCGCCCACAGGCGGAACCCGAAGGCGATCACCGCCGCGCCGACCGCGAGCGCGATCTGACCGGCCCCAAAGACGAACACCAGCCCCGCGGCGGTCATGCCGGTATTGGGGTCGAGATCGCTCGCCTCGCGCTGGCGGGCGAGCTCGATCAGCCACGGCCGCAGCACCACGCCCATCAACAGGATCAGGGTCCAGGCGGTGAGCGAGATCAGGGCCGCGGCGGCCAGGGCCCGCACCCAGCCCTCGAAGAAGCCGCGGGTTTCGCGCAGCAGCAGCAGGACGACGAAGATCGGCCCCACCGCCGTCAGCACGCCGACGGCGAGGTCGGCGGCCGCCACCAGACCGGCGTGCAGGGTGAGCACCGACTGCGCCGCCGTCGCCAGCGACTCGGCCGCCGCCTTGCGCATCGGCGCGTCCGGTTGCGTCTGAGGCTGTTGCGGCGTCAGCGTCGCCGGGTTCGGGGCCGCACTGGACGCAAAGGCGGCCGACGAAGCGGTCAGCTGATCCCAGGCCACCTGCAGGTCGCCCACCGGGTCCGGTCGGCCGTGCGTGGGCGCGATCAAGGCGGCGATCTCGTCCGGCGCCTTGGCGGCCACGTCGAAGACCAGGACCTCGAACAGATTCCAGCTGCTGACAAGGGCCAGCACGGCGCCGACCTTGAGGGCCATGCGCGGCCCATCGGCGAGCCGCGCCCCGTCCGAGGCGAACAGCATCCGCCAGCCTACCAGGGCGACATAGATCGTCAGGATCGCCGTCAGGCCGGCCTGGAAGGCCGCGCCGCCGGTCAGCAGCTCATAGCCGCGATGGGCGAAGTCGCGGGTCCCGCAGTCCACCGAGCCCAGCACGGCCCGCACGACGCCGGCGTCTGGATGGACGGGGCAGCTCATGACGCCTTCCCGCCTCGGACGAAACGCGCCGCGCCATCGCCGGCCATGAACGGCTCCAGCCAGCCGGCCGGGTCGTCGCCATAGCGGGCCCGCAGGGCGTCCAGCCGCCGCACGCTACGCTCGGTCCCGGCCAGCACCTTGAGCTCGCCCTCGAGACCGGAGAGATCGAGCCGGGCCACCACGCTGTGGCCCGGTTGCTTGACCAGGAAACTGCGCGAGGTGTCCGGCAAGGCGCGAACGAGCGCGAATTCGTGCTCTGTCAATCCGAAGCCGTCGACGTAGTCGGCCGCCTGGGCGCGCGGGTTCGGGAAGAACACCTGACAGGCCGCCTGCTCGACGATCGCCGAGGCGATGCGACTGTCGAGGGCGTCGGAGGCGTTCTGGGTGCAGAAACCGATAACGCCATTGCGCTTGCGGATGGTCTTCTCCCAGTCCTTGATCCGGCGCACGAAGACATCGTCGTCGAGCGCCTTCCAGCCCTCGTCGACCACGATGATCGCCGGCGAGCCGTCGAGTCGCTGCTCGATGCGGTGGAAGAGGTACATCATCACCGGCGTGCGCAGGCGCGGCGAGTCCAGCAGGCGGGTCATGTCGACCCCGAAAACGCGGGCGTCATCGTCCAGTCGATCTTCGGGGTTGTCGAACACCCAGGCATGCTCGCCGCCCTCGCACCAAGCCGCCAGGCGGGCGGCGAGGTCGCCGGCGCTCGGCCGCCGCGCCCCGCGGAACAGCTCGCGCAGAAAGCGCAGGCGTCGGTGGCCGGCCGGCCCGGCGTAGTTGGCGTCCACCGCCTCGGCGATCAGGGCCCGGTCCTCAGCGTCCGGCTCGTCGCCTTCGCCGCGCAGCAGGGTCGCCAGCCATTCGGCCAGGAAGGCGCGGTTCTCGCCAGTGTCGGGGAGGGCCAGCGGATTGAAACCGGTCGGCTCGCCTGGCGCGATGACGTCGTAGCGGCCGCCGACGGCCCGCACGAAGGGCTCGGCGCCGCGATCCTTGTCGAACCAGGCGATGCGGGGCTTCAGCCGCTCGGCCTGGGAGAGCAGGAAGGTCATCAGCGCCGTCTTCCCAGAGCCCGACGGCCCGATGACCGTGAAGTTGCCGAGATCGCCGCTGTGGAAGTTGAAATGATAGGGACCGAAGGCGGTGGTCTCCAGCAGGGTGATCGGGGCGCCCCAGTGCAGGTCTGTCGCCTCACCAGCCGGATGGTTGTGGCAGCTGGCCAGGCTGGCGAAGTTAGCCGCCGAGACGAGGGCCTTGCGGCCGATATAATCGAGGTTGCCGGGAAACTGGGCCCAGAACGCCGGCTCGAGGTTGACGTCCTCGCGCACGGCGATGGCGCCGGTCTCGGCCAGGGCCGAGTGGACTTCCGCCGCCGCCGTGTCGAGTTCAGAGAGGTCGTCGGCCCGCGCGAGGATCGACAGATGGTGCTCGCCATAGGCGGCGCGGCCGGCGCCGACCTCGTCCTTGGCGGCCGCCAGCTCACCGCGCAGGCTGAGCGCTTCGTCTTCGGCGGCGCGCAGGCGGCGCAAGGCGAGACTCATGCGATCGAGCGAGGTCTGGCGGTCGACGAAGGCGAAGCTCTCGGTCAGCGTCAACTCGAAGGGCAGCCGCATCACCCCGTCAAGCATCCCGGGCCGCGACCGGGCCGGATAGTCTTTCAGGCTGATCATCGCCCCGAACCGCGCCGGCTCGCCGGCCGTCGGACCGAACTCGACCGTGTCGAGGCCGAAGGCGAGGCGGCGCTGGGCGAGGGCCTGACCCATGTCGCCGGACGGTGCGAGGACATGGCGCGGGACACCGTTGGCCAGCATGGCGAGGAACTCGGCGATCTCCGAGCGCACGCCGCCGGCGCCGTCCGCCAATCCGAGCGCGCGCGGACCATAGGGAGCGAGTGCCGAGACGAAGGTGTCGCGCACGGCGTGGAGGGCGCGAAGGTCGCGTTCGTTCGTCGCCCGGCGGTCGATGCGGCGGCCGAACAGGCTCTCGATCAGTCCGGCCGTCCCCTGCAGGGGACGGCTCACCAGGGTGAGGTAGAGCTCGTTGACATAGAGCCGGCGGGC
>Ga0302314_10010147_pt1 | contig 16528 bp, 12 predicted proteins | sample III_Palsa_N2_3_FD_200533 | JGI IMG/M metagenome (GOLD analysis project Ga0302314, IMG submission 200533) | Peat permafrost microbial communities from Stordalen Mire near Abisko, Sweden - III_Palsa_N2_3 | ecosystem: Environmental > Terrestrial > Soil > Palsa > Peat permafrost | place: Sweden... | reverse complement strand
GCGGTGGGGACACTGCCACTTTCATCGCCGGTGCGGGCGGTGGCTTATTCGGCGCTTGGCATGCGACCAATGTGCCCAAAACCAGCAGGAGGGATACGAAAGGGGAAGTTATCCAAACAGGCCGGTCCGGCGTCCGACACTCAATGGGAAGCATCATATCGGTATTCCCGGTATCGCTCAAAGCTGGGCCAACTCAGGCCTCGTGCAACAATATCGAATGCGGCTTCGGCGCTGGCGGCCCCTCAGATGCCGGCCTTCGCAATGGTTGCGAGATACATCTTGATCGCGCCCGGTTTAATAAACAACAACTTGAAGAATGCGCCCTCCCCAAGCACCGCATCGATCCCGCCAACGACGAGATACGGAATCAGGATCAACAACATAATGAAGCAACCGGCAATCGTCAGACCTAGGTGTCGGCCGGTGATATCGCTGAGCGATTCCGATATCGGCCGGCCGTGCCCGATGGCGATGATGGCATCCTCGATGATCGTAAGCACGACCAGGAATGCCAGAAAGACTACTGCCTTATATGCGGTCGAGACTATAAGGGACCTGGAGGTGTATCGCTCGCCAACGTGTAATGCGTTCCCGATCAGGATGAATTTCACGAGAACGATCGCCTTGACGGCGGCAATACCCCATGGCGTGAAGCTGATGCCTTGCCCGTGCAGTAGGGTAGCCTTGAAGGCAAGCAGCGCCCCGAAGCAGACGCACAGATAGACCGTTACGGCTGCCAGTTGCCTGCCTTCATGCACTGCCTTCTGACGTAATGTCGTCTTTGCCGGCATATCGCACCACCACGCGCCATAGAACCTGCGGCGCAATCCTATTATAAGGTTACAGCTTGCAAATGCCTTCGGTCTTTAACTTCGCTGCAAGCTCCTCCGACCACGCCGTGAATGCCTTGTTCACATCCAGCCAATTGTCGAGCGAGTTGGTCACGAAGGACGTTGTTCCGCCTCTGCGGTCCACGGCCTCCCACAACAACTCGCCGGTTGCCGCGTCGGAACCATAGGCCTCGCTGCTGGCCGTTCCGGCAAAGTAGCCGACACCCTTGTTGAAAAGAACCGATGCCGCCGTATAGGCGCCGCTGACATAGGGCGCGTAGGTCGCGACCGTCTTTACCGTGGCATTGGACGATGTCGCATCCGTCAGCGCGAACTGCAACCGCAACACGCCGGGGCCGGCCTTGTCCGTCACTGAACAGTGCTTGCTGAGGGTTTTATGCAAATCCGCGTAGTAGCTGTTGGCCAGCGCGTCGCGCTGTTCTGGCGTTACAGTGGCCAGCTGCGAGTTGGGGCCGGAAACAATCACCACGGGATCGAGCAGAACTTGCGTATAGCCATGGAAATCCTCGCCCGGTTTCACATAGACCTGATCCGGCCGGCCGTTGCCGCCCGGGCCAAGCAGCTCCGGCTTAGGCAGGAAACCATCCACCGCCTGGGCGCCCGCGATCTGCAGCGTACCGCCGCCGACAAGCTGTCCCTTCTGGACGGAGCCGGACTGAGTGCACGCCACCAATGCGCTGACAACCGGCAACGCAATCCATCGACGATTCACAACCGTTCTCCCATTTTTCGCCGGCGGCCTTGCTGTCCGGCACCAATGCCTGCCACGGCAAGAATATCCGTGGCGGCATTTCACCACGCAGCAGTCTAAAGTCGCGGATTGCCGGCAGCGGCGAACGTTGCGGTTGTTCGTTGCACGCTTTCAATCGTGTAGCATCCGACCACCTTGGCCGGATGCATGCTATGCAATTCCGGCAAGACCAGGCCGCGACACTGCGCCGAAGCGGCTTATCTTCCCCGCAGCTTGGCCGCCAATTGCGCCAAACCTTGGTCGTCCGGAGTGAGGTCGGACAGCGTTTTGGCCAGCGGCGCCGCGCGTGTGGTGTCGCCGCTGGCCAAGGCGTCCTGCAACGCCAAGGTCAGCAATTGCGGGTCGGCGGGATGGTGCGCCAGGGCATCGCTCACCACCTGGCGGGCGCCATCCTTATTGCCTGTGGATTGCAGGATGACGGCATAGACATACGCGTAGCGCGGCTCGTCCGGGTCCAGGGACGCCGCGTGGGCGAGTTGTTCGGTCGCGTCGGCATATCGTTTTTGGCGGATCAGACTGAGGCCGAGCGCGTAATACGGCGCCGGCGCGTCGGGTGCCGCGGCAATGGCCTGGCGCAGCACTTCCGCCGCGTCTGTCTCGCGGCCTTCGGCGCGATATAGGTCGGCAAGATTGACGTAGAGCGGCACCGCCAGGGGCTCAAGTTTTATGCCCGCGCGAAATTCTTCCTCGGCGGCCACGGTCTCGCCACGGCTGCGCAAAAAACTACCCAAATTTGACCGCCCCTCCGGGCGGTCTTCGTTCAGGCGCTGCGAAGCCTCGTATTCGCTGCGGGCGGCCTCCAGGCGCGCCTTGTCAATCGCGGACAAGCCGTCATCCGGCTGGTCGGCCAGTAGCGATGCGGCTTCCACGCGCACGGCGGCCACTGGGTCGGAGAGCAGCTTGTTGGCGCGTTGCCAGCGCGTATCGATCGGCGCGTTGCGTTCGCCACGCAGGGCTGCGATGCGCACCAATGGATCGGCATCGCCTAGGGCTTTTTCGGTGGCCGACTCCGTCGCGGCGGAGAGGAAGCGCTGCACTTCGTTAATCGCCGTGGCGCGCGCAATGGCGGGCACCGCCGGATCGTTCGCTATCGCCAACAATGGGGCGCGGGCGGCGGGATCGCCGGCGCGCGCGGCGTGCACTGAAGCCGCCCACGTTTGGTATCCATGGCGCACTGGCCCGTGCCAGCGTTCAATGGCCGCTTCAGCCCAGGCGGCGGTCTTGTCGCGGTGGCAGTCATTGCACGCGTTCGGCGTGCCCGCTTGCACAGAAATGTCCGGACGCGGGATGCGGAACGAATGATCGTGCCGCGGGTCCACAACCATGTACGTCCGCACCGGCATGTGGCAGGAAATGCAATCCGGCGACCGCGCGCCCGGTACGTGGCCGGTATGTTCCACCGTGGCGAAGCGCGCGCTTTGATGGCATTGCGTGCACACTTGTGCCCCCGCCAGCTTCAGGCCGCCGGCGTGGGGATCATGGCAGTCGGTGCAGACAACGCCACGGGCATACATCAGGCTTTGTTTGAACGCGTGATCGTTGAAAACCTCGTCCTTCATCTGGCCGTCATCGTCGAACAGGCCGGCGTCGAGCAATGTCGGTAGATGCGTGTCGGTCAGCGGATGGCCCGGCTGCCAGTTTTCCGCGAGCTCGGTGCGCCGCGAATGACAATGCGCGCATGTTTCAACCTCATCGCCGGCGGGCCGCGCCACGCCATGGGCCGGGCTGCCGGTAGCGGGATTTGCGGTCCAATCCGGAGCCGGGCGCCGGGCCGCTACCGAGGCGAACCCCATGTGTACCGCAGCCGGGTCGCGCCCATTGTTTGCCCAGGTTACGTGCGCGGCGCCGGCGCCGTGGCAGCTTTCGCAGCCGACGCTGATTTCCGAAAACACCGTGTGATAGGCGTTGTTGGCGGCATCATAATTCTTGCGCAGGCCTGTCGAGTGGCATTCCGCGCACATATGATTCCAGTTTTGCATCAGTCGCGTCCAGTGCAGCGGATTGCTGGCCGGTATCGGTTCGCTTTGGTACAGGTGGAACCAGCGCTGGCCGCCCGCCGTCTTCAGGCGCGTGTCCCAGGCCCAGGGCAGCGCCTGTAATCGCCCATCGGGAAATTCCACGAGATATTGCTGCAGCGGCGCCACGCCGAAGGTGTAACCTATGGCGAAGACTGCAAGTTTGCCGTCGCGCCCTTCGGTTTCGACCATAAAATGGCCGTCCGCGCGGAAAAAGCGGCCGGCGGATCCCTTGTAATCAATCCGTGCATTGCCGAAATCGCCAAGCACGGTGGCATCCGTTGCCTTCATCATGGCATCGGCATGGTGCGACGCGGCCCACGCCTTTGCTTCTGCTTTATGGCAGCCTGCGCAGGCGGCAGAGCCCGCATAGCCGGGGGGTGCCATGTCGGAAAGCGCGCCGATGCCGCCCGGACCGAGCAACGCCAGGCCGCCTTTGCGGTGCAGCGCGCCGGCCGCCAGCAGTCCGAGAAACGCCATACAAACGAGTCCGGCCGCAAGCCACCAGGCCCGGCGGCGGCTACTCTGTGTCCTCATCGCCGACCTGGCATGTCAGCGCCACCGGCCATTGTAGGCAACAAGCCGCGATGTCTCATGTCGGCAGTGTGCCGCATCGGGCGGATCCCTTACAAGCGGCGCGCCGATTGGTGGGCCGTGCGCATTGGCCAGCTCCTGTTGCAGCCGATTTATCGGCGCGGACGGCCAAGACGCCGTGTGAGCCGATGTTTGATTGGACAGGGTGCTATTCATCCGGACAATGTCGGCCTTCGGTTAATTCGGCGTCGCCGGGCCATGCACTTGCCTGAAATGGAGACTGAACGGATGTTTCTTTCGCGGCCGGGGTCGTGCCGCGCGGCGATGCTGGGCGTGGTGCTGGCCGTAACCGCTTGCACCGATCCCGTCACCATCAAGCGGGTGGACCTGCGCACCGCGTACGAAACCATCAACCGCACCGCCCTATCCGGCGATACGCTGAGCGATACGACCCGCATCGTGCTCCGCCGCAACGCGCTGCTGGATGCATTCGCTACCCAGCCTGATGCGGTTATCGTGTCCTTACGAAGCGTGGCGATTGCTCATGGCATGCCATGGAACGATCTATTTGCTTTGGCGGAACTGAACTATTTTCGTGGCCGTCAGACCGCATCCAAGCCGTATCTGCTAGCCGCGGCGCTCTACGCCTACGCCGTGTTGTTCCCAGCCGACAACGCTTCGGATCGCCCCAACCCTTACACCAGCCAGTTCCGGCAGGCCGCCAACTTCTACAACCTTGCCCTTACCCAGGTGATTTCCCGGCCGGATGGCAGCGGTGCCACCCTGCAAGGCGGCCACTTTGCCCTGCCGTTCGGTGCGATCGACCTGGCCACGGATCAGGGCGGCGATCAGGTGGATGGCAGGAGGTTTGTCTCGTTTATACCCACCATGAACCTTCAAATTCATGGGTTTCAAAACGACTATCACACGGACGGGATCGGCGCTCCGTTGGCCGCGGGGTTGGCGCCGGTCAGCGGCGCGTCCGCGCAGGGCGGGCTGCAAATCCCGGCGAATTTGCGCGTGCCCACCGCCGCGGTTCTGGAATTGCCAGATCCCCGGCGCCAGCTTGCCGGCACCAACCTGCGGGCGACCCTGTCCATCCACTCGATTTACGACACGCTCACCGTTACGATCGCCGGCCAGGCTGTGCCGCTGGAATTCGACCAGACGGCTGTCCGCGCCCTGCAAACCAGCGAGGGCAGGAGTTGGAAAAGCGAGCTTTCCGGCTTTTTCTCCGGCAATTTGGCCGATAACGGGAATGGCACCGCTCTCTATGCGCTCGAGCCGCACCGCAAGGGCCGCATGCCGGTCGTGCTCGTACACGGCACCGCCTCCAGCCCATTCCGCTGGGCAGACATGGTCAACGACCTGCTGGAGGACCCACGTATTCGCGAACATTACGAATTCTGGTTCTTCACCTATCCTACCGGCAACCCCATTGCGTTTTCTGCCCTGCTGCTGCGGCATACGCTGGAGCAAACGGCTTCCTCCCTGGGCGGCGTGCAGGCAGACCCGGCGCTGGGCCGGATGGTGATCATCGGCCACAGCCAGGGTGGCCTGCTGGCCAAGATGCTGACAATTGAAACCGGCGACCGGGTTTGGAGCGCGTTCAGTACGCGGCCCTTCGCCGAGCTTAAAGTATCACCAGCATCGCGCGACCTGTTGAAGGCCGCTCTGTTCCTGCATCCATTACCCAATGTGGAGACTGTCATTTTTATTGCCACACCGCACCGTGGCAGCTACCTGGCCAGCTTTTCCGTGGCGAATCTGATAGGCCGATTCATTGCCTTGCCTCTGAGAATTACGGCGATCACAGCCGAAGTTCTGACCGCCAACCCGGATGCGCTGCGAATCGATCCGGCCAAAACCCGCTTCAACGCCATTACCGGCATGTCGCCCAACAACCCGATCATCCGGGAAGTCGCCACCATCCCGGTCGCCCCTTCCATTCACGCACACTCGATCATTCCGGTACAGGGCAACGGCCCGCTCAATACGCGGGACGATGGCGTGGTGAAATATTCCAGTGCCCATCTGGACGGTGTGGACTCCGAACTCGTGGTCAATTCAGGTCACTCGACCCAGGCCAACCCCGTCACGATCGGCGAGGTGCGCCGCATCTTGCTGGAGCAGCTGGCGCGGCCGGCATCCCATGACGCACCGGCCTTGGCGCTCGGGCCGGCGCATTGATGCCGATTGCGCGCATCGCCCGCCGGGTGGCCTTCGTGCTGCTTGCGGCATGCGCCGGGCTGTTCACCGCCTGGGCGTTGTTGGCACTGCATTACGCGCCGCTGCTCACACCGCCGGGCGGCGACATTGCGGCGAGCGTTCTGGCGCTCATAACCTTGCTTGCCCTGCTGCGCCTGAAGCGGCGTCAGGCAGCGCTGGTTTGCCTGGCCGGCCCTGCAGCGGTGCTCGCCTGGTTTCTCACGCTGCACCCCAGCAACAACCGCCAATGGCAGCCGGAATACGCCATTCTTCCCAGCGTGACCATCGATGCGGATACCGTGCATATCACCGGTGTCCGAAACTTTGCCTGGCACAGCGAAACCGAAGCCACCCAAGCCTACTACGATGCCAGTTACGACCTCAGCACACTCAACACCGCCGACTTGATCGTTTCGCACTGGTCGAGTGACGCCATTGCGCATGTTTTCCTGAGCTTCGGCTTCAAGGATGGCCGGCATTTGGCATTTTCCGTGGAAACAAGGCGCCGGCTTGGCCAGGATTACTCCGTTCTTGGCGGCTTTTTCCGGAACTATGAGTTATTTTACGTCATTGCCGATGAGCGGGACCTGATCGGCGTCAGAACCGACATGCGGCACGAATCGGTCTATCTCTACCCGGTCTCCATGATCCCGGAGAACCGCAGGCTATTGCTGCTGAGCTATTTGCGCCAAGTCCAGGACCTGTCCCAGCATCCGGTTTTCTATAACACGCTGACCGACAACTGCACCACCAACATCGTTGCACGCGCCGCCGATGCCACGGGCAGCTCCCCCACTACGCGCTACAACTGGAAGCTGCTGGCCAGCGGCTATGCCGACTCCTACGTCTATGAATTAGGCAAGCTGAACCAGTCCATGCCTTTTAACGAACTGAAGCGCCGCAGCCTGATACGCCGCCAGCCCGGCGCCACGATCGGTCCGGATTTCTCCAGCGAAATCCGTGCCGGGCTGCCTTGACTGGCCAAACGCAACGCACAGTGCGACAGCAATCTCACTACAAAATGACGAGTCCCGTACTGAGAGCGCAGCGAAAACGCCGCTCCACATCTTGTTGAATCGGAAGCAAGAGCTGGGGGGACAAAGCTTGTCCCCCCAGACCCCCCGTCATCAATTCGAGGCCTTCATGAAGACCTCTGGGGGGAGCGGCTTCGCTCCACCCAGCCTTTCTGCCCATTTCAATATGATCCGAAACGGCTCAACGATCGTTATTTCAGGATCCCGGCGTATAACGGGTAATCTTCGATCCCTCCAGCCCGATCCCGCCCATCAGGCCGCGCAGGCCGAACGGGAAGGCATAGACGTCCTGGGTCAGCGTCGTGCTCGTAATGTCGGCGGCAAGTCCCTTGTCCACGATCACGACGCTGGGGCCCGACCCGATCGCCCAGCCACCGCTTCTGTTCAGGTATTTCAGCGCCGAGTCGGTAATGAAAAACAGAGCGTAACTGAACGCCTTGCCGCCAGCCTGCAAGCCGAACGACGCGGCGGAGATGTTGTAGTAACCGGCGGGCTTGCCGTTTACCAGCAAAACACCGTTACCGGTCTGCGCGCCGAACACGAACGCTCCCTTGATAATATTGGGAAACACCAGAATGGCCTTGGCGCGCTTCGCGAGCGCGGCCGCTCCCGGTTGCTTGGCATAGAGCGTTTGTAAAGCGTGATAGGCATCGCTTTGAAGTTCGCGCGCCGATGCCGCGCGCGCCGGCGGTGTAGCGACAACCACGCTACAAAGCTGCGCAAGCAACACGGCCAGAACCGTGCGTCTAGATTGATTCACGTCGTACTCCTGTTTTCGAAGCGAGGTTTTCGAAATGCACCGAACGCCCGAAGATTGGTTTTGCGTAGGAAGCGACACCGCCAAAGATCGGGTTGGCCGCGCGCGCCTCCGCCAACGGAGACGCGGGTGCAAAAACGCCAAACCGGGCCACCCCGATGGCCCTAATTCGAATTCGGGTCGGGTTGCCCGGCCGGGGCAGCCCGAGTGCGCGCTGCTGCCGGAGGACCACCCTTGCCGGGAGCCATCTGCCCGCCTGGCGGACCGCCGCCCGGCCTCGCGCCGGCATTGGGCCTTTTCGCTCCCGTCCCGGACGGCATTTGGCCGGCACCGGGCTGGCCCCCCGCGCCGGAACCGCGGCCAGGGCGTGTGCCACCGCCCGCGCCCGGTGGGATTTGGCCGCCACCCGGACGGGTGCCGCCTTGGCCACGCGGTGGCCGCGATCCGGGCCCGGTGTTGCCGGGTGGGCGCGCGATGCCGCCGGAGGGGGGAGCGCCCGGCCGGCCGCCACCGGCCGCGGGTGGTCCGCCTGGCCGGCCGGGTGGTGTCGTCCCGCCGCCCGGGCGCCCGGCAGAAGGTGCGCCTGGTTTGCCGGTCCCCGTCCCAGGCCGAGTTCCAGGCTTGCTGCCAGGTGGGCGCGGCGACGTGCCAGGTGTGCCAGGCGCGGTGCCCGGCTTGCCGGGGAGCGTTCCGGGCGGGCGCGGCGTGGCGCCAGGTCCACCAGGCGCGGTGCCCGGCTTGCCGGGGAGCGTTCCGGGCGGGCGCGGCGTGGCGCCAGGTCCACCAGGCGCAGTGCCCGGCTTGCCGGGGAGCGTTCCGGGTGGGCGCGGCGTGGCGCCAGGTCTACCAGGCGGGGTGCCCGGCCTGCCGGGAAGTGTTCCGGGTGGGCGCGGCGTGGCGCCAGGTCCACCAGGCGCGGTGCCCGGCCTGCCAGGAAGTGTTCCGGGCGGGCGTGGTGTGGCGCCAGGGCCGCCTGCTGGCGGACGGTAGCTGCCGGGAGGATTGAAGCCGCCGGCAGGCGGGCGGTAGCCGCCAGCAGGGGCCGGCCGATATCCCGCCGGCAGCGTCGTCGGGCGGCCGCCACGCCACGCCGGATTGTTGATCGGCGGCCGGTTGACGTTGATCGTGTTGTAGCGATTGACGTTCACATTGACGTAGCCGGTGTTCCAACCGGGACGCGCCCAGCCCCAAAGCCCTGCCGTAACGCCGATGCCGACGCTGAACGCGACGCCGGTGGCCAGCGCGGCCCCCACCACGTAGCCGGGCGGCGGCGGCAGATACGCCGGCGGATAGGCCGGATAGGGCCACGCGCCATAAACCACTGTCGGGTTGTAAACTGGCACGTAGACAACGTTCGGCTGCGCTGGCGCCACGATGATGGTGGTGCCTTCCGTGCGCACCACCTGCTGTTCGTTGGACTTGAGTTGCCCGGCGATCTGGGCCTGCTTGCGCAGGCGCTGCACCGAAACCAGCACATCGCTCTGCTGCGCGTTCACGGCAAAGCCGATCTGCTGCAGCCAGTCCAGATGTTCGTTCACCATCGCCAGTACCTGCGGAAACGGCACCAGCGATTTCACCGAGGGATCCCAATCGAGCGGGGCGAGTGCCGCGGTCAGCGCATCGCCTGTCAGCGCCTTGTTGGCGGGATCCTCCGCCCAGCGCGCCGCGGCGACTACCTGCAGCGGGAAGGCGGATGCCATCATGATTTGGGCGAGTATTTCATCGGGATAAAGCGCGATCGGCGCCATCATGGCATCCAATTGCTCCGCGGTAAGGGTCTGCGGTGCAGCCGCGTCGGCGGGTGGCGGCGCCGGTGCCTGAGCCCATAACGGTGCGGGTGTTGAGCTGAGCAGCAGCGCGATGCACGCGGCTCCGCTGATCAGCGGGCGCAGCATGCTGCGCGCCGGCGGGGAGGCCTTATCCGCAGCGCCGCCGCCAGTCTTGGGTTGCCTACTCACTATTCGTCCTCACTATTCGTCATTTGCGTAAAATCGAATATTCCGCCGTATCGAGCACGCATCGGGGTCCAAGCCGGTGCGCTGGGCCAGCGGCAGCCAGTACTCACCGGCCGGGCCAAGAATCGCCACCCTCGGTCATCGCTGTGCCGGACCGACCGCGCTGACAGACCACGTGCACGTTGCTGCCGCTATGCAGAATCGGCGAACGGCGACCCGCGCGACGCCTGCTCCAATTTTCAAATCTCGCTGGGTGAAGTCCCGCCGGCTGCGTTGAGCCGGCCATGCGCAATCACGAGCGTGGCGGCCAACTGTCCCGGAGGCGGTTGCCTACCCGCCCCCTATGCCGGCGGTTCCTGCCAAATCTGCATAGCTTGCTGCGGTTCTCGCCAGTACGATCTCGCCAAGCAAACAAACGCAATCCACCCGACGCAATCCACTTTCAATCACCAGTGCGGAGATGAGGTCATGGGAAGCGAAATCAAAAGACATCGGTCACATTTGCCCATTGCCACCCCCGAGCGGACCGGCCTGATAACCTATGATGCCAAAGACCCGGACAGCAAATTCCCACCCATCGAGCAGTTGCGGCCGCCAAAGGGCGCACCAAACGTATTAATCATACTGCTTGACGATGCCGGGTTCGGCTCGTCGAGCGCCTTCGGCGGCCCCTGCCAAACGCCGCGGGCGGAAGGGCTCGCAGCGGGCGGCCTGAAGTTTAACCGATTTCACACCACCGCTCTATGCTCACCCACTCGTCAAGCCATGTTAACCGGGCGAAACCATCACTCCGCAGGCATGGGTGGCATTACGGAGATCGCCACCGGAGCACCTGGGTACAGCTCGGTGTTGCCGAATACCATATCGCCGCTGGCGCGGACGCTGAAACTCAACGGCTACTCCACCGCGCAGTTTGGCAAATGCCACGAGATTCCGGTGTGGGAAACAAGCCCGGTGGGTCCATTCGACGCATGGCCCACCGGCGGCGGCGGCTTCGAGTATTTTTATGGCTTTATCGGCGGTGAGGCAAATCAGTGGTACCCGACGCTGTACGAAGGCACCACCGCGGTCGAGCCAAAGAAGACGCCTGAAGAAGGCTACCACTTCATGGAGGACATGACCGACAAGGCGATGGCCTGGATTTCTCAGCAGAAGGCGCTCGCACCGGACAAACCATTCTTTGTCTACTTCGCGCCCGGTGCCACCCATGCGCCGCATCATGTGCCGAAGGAGTGGGCTGATAAATATAAGGGCAAGTTTGACCAGGGTTGGGACCAACTGCGCGCGGAAACCATCGGCCGACAGAAGAAACTCGGCGTCATCCCAGCGGATACACAACTCACCGCGCGCCACCAAGAAATACCTGCTTGGGACGACATGCCGGAGGCGCTCAAACCGGTGCTCCGCCGCCAGATGGAAGTCTACGCGGGCTTCATGGAATACACCGATCACCATGTAGGCCGCTTGTTTGACGGCTTGAAGAGGCTTGATATCTTCGACGACACGCTTGTTTTCTACATCATTGGCGATAACGGCGCCTCGGCCGAGGGCACACTCAACGGCGCCTACAACGAAATGGCCAATTTTAACGGTCTGGCCGCGCTGGAAACCCCGGAATTCCTAATGGAGCGCTTTGACAAGCTCGGTGGCCCAGAGTCCTATAATCATTACGCCGTGGGCTGGGCGCACGCGATGAACACGCCCTACCAATGGACTAAGCAGGTTGCTTCGCACTGGGGCGGAACGCGCAACGGCACGATTATTCACTGGCCAACGGGTATCGCAGCAAAGGGCGAAATCCGATCGCAGTTCCACCACGTCATTGACGTGGCACCCACAATACTCGAGGCTGCGGGACTACCGGAGCCAGTTTCGGTGAACGGGGTACACCAGCGCCCAATCGAAGGCGTCAGCATGCTCTACTCGTTCAACGACGCGAACGCCGCCGAGCAGCACGAAACGCAGTACTTCGAAATGTTCGGCAACCGCGGCATCTATCACAAGGGCTGGACCGCTGTGACGAAGCATGGCACGCCCTGGGTACTCGTGGGCCGCAAAACCGTCGCCCTCGATGACGACGTCTGGGAACTCTATGACACCAGCAACGATTGGAGTCAGGCAAATGACCTGTCCAAGCAGATGCCGGAGAAGCTCCATGAATTGCAGCGTCTATGGCTGATCGAAGCGACACGTTATAATGTGCTGCCGATCGACGACCGCGTTGTCGAAAAGATGAACCCGGACACCGCGGGCCGGCCAGTTTTGATCAAGGGAAACACCCAGTTACTCTTTGCGGGCATGGGGCGCCTTTCTGAAAACTGTGTCTTGAACGTCAAGAACAAGTCGCACGCAGTCACCGCCGAGATAGACGTGCCGGCTTCGGGTGCCGAGGGTGTCATCATTGCGCAAGGCGCCAACATCGGTGGCTGGAGCCTGTACGCCAAAGGCGGCAGGCTCAAGTATTGCTACAACGTTGCCGGAGTGAACCACTATTACGTGGAAGCCGCCAACCCGCTACCTGCCGGCGAGCATCAGGTGCGCATGGAGTTCGCCTATGACGGCGGTGGGCTGGGCAAGGGCGGCCGCGTCACGCTTTTTGTCGACGGCAAAAAAGTCGGCGAAGGCACCATCCCAATGACGCAGGCGATGGTCTTCTCCGCCGACGATGGGTGTGACGTGGGTGAGGATAGCGGGGCTCCGGTCTCCCCGGATTACGGTTCGCGCGGCAATGCCTTCAACGGCCGGGTCAGGGGCGTACAGCTTGCCATTGCCGATGCGGCCGAAAGTGCCGGCCACCTTGTCTCGCCAGAAGAGGCAATCCGCATCGCAATGGCGCGACAATAGGTCAAACATAAATACTAGGGCCAAAATGGCAAGGAACGATCGGTCTGGAGCACCGGTCGTTTCCGAGCCAGCTGGGACACAACGTAGTCGACCACAGCCCAGTCAGGGGGGCCCGGCGCCTTCATCAATCGACTTTACCAAAAGCTGAACTTTGAGGGAAAGCGTCGCGGCGCCACACCACCTGAAATCCTGCTTCGTGCCGTAATGTCACCGCCTGGAAGCCAGACGATTGACCAGCCCGCGCAAAATCAGATACGGCGCAACCGTCAGAATAAATCCCACGATCAGCGCCTCCTCCGAATATACAAAACGGAAAACCACTATCTGGTAAGCAACGTCAAGAACAAGTGCCACAAGAAACACTTTGCCCACGCTTTTCCATCCGTCCTTGATCATGGCCCGCCGATCGGCAGGATAAGCGATAAGCGCCCAGAAATACGGTGGCTTGTGGGCCTTCGCATCTCGCAAACCGGAGATGATGGCGAAGATCGATGCCACGACAGGCTGCAGCACAAATCTGAAATGCAAAGGTCCAAAGACGCGGTCAACCAGGTTGCCCCCGATTCGAACCCAGATATCGTGCATCCTACCCACCCTCCGAGATTAAGAAATATCGTCCGTACGAACGTGGAATAGATACCGATGCTGCCAAAATTTCGCCGCCTTTGTCAGCCCAATGGTAACAGAATTAGCCCGTACAGAGTGCCACCCGCCATCATCGGCCAAAATCGTCCCTCCGTTGCGGAGCGCAACTCCATCGCCGTGGAATTCATGATGATAGCACCCGAGAGAAAAGCCACCAACAAGGCAACCAAGTGTTGGGGCAGGGCGAACAGCATTCCAGCCCCCCAGCCTGCCATCGACATCGCCGCAAGCAGCATCCGTCCGATCCGCTGATAGATGGCACCATGTTCGTCACCCAAGGCGCGGTCCACTGCGAGAAAGTGAACCGCCATGGCCATCGCGTACAACGCAATCGACGTCTCGGTTTCCTGCAGGCCATTCACCAGCAGATACCCCAGCAGCCAGACATATGCCGCGAAGCTGCTGATATGGAGCCAAAACCCAGGCCCGGTTCGATCTTCCCCGGCCGTTTCGTGCTCATCCCCGCGCAGATACCTGAGGCCGTAAAACGTCAAAAATCCAACAAGTGCCAGAAAATAGGTAGACTTTCCTTCATAGGGCAGGGGGGTGGATATTGATGCTACAAGAGTGCCGCGGACCAAATGCAGCTCCGGCATCATGTTTACAAATACATACGCGACGGCCATGCCGGCGCCGAACGAAGCGACGGCGCGGCTATCGAAAGCCATGGCATACATCGAGCGCGCACGGCCGCCCCACAGGAATACGGCCGCCCATAGCAGCGCCGCGGTGCCGCTTTCAACGATCTCCCATTCCGGCATGCGCACCCTTAAACCATTCTTGTAACGATTCCAAACGATAGCGCCATCCCCGCGAAAGCCATCACCAGGGACATGATCAACGAAGGCCGCGCGAGCGCAAAAAGGTAGGAGCGGTGCAGCATCCTGAGCGTGCCGCCATATTCAATGATTCCCATGATGAGTGCCATCGTCCCGGCCACGGTGAGCAATAGCCCTGCGTTTCGGGGTGCGGAGTCGCGAATGGCGACTTTCTCGAGCACCTGAACCTCATTGAGAAGCTTGTAGATCGTGTAACCAAAGCTGAACATGGAAAGCGATGTGCGGATCCATGCCATCAAAGTTCGGTCGGCCGCCATCATGGTGCGCATGACACCGAGATCAGGCTCGGCGCGGGCCGGCGCGAGCGCCGCCACCTCTTCGTTAGGCATCAGATCAGGCTCCTACCTTCCGATCGATCGCCATGGCGTCCAAACCGTAGGCCGCGTGTGCGCGGCAGTTACCCGGGCCGCGGAGGCCCGGGCCTGGCGATTCAGCGACACCGCCCCCGCACGTCATGCCGCGCGTAGGGACCGCGCCGCCGATACTCTTCAGTCGAAGGGGCCAGACGATCAGTGGTCGCCGCCACCAGAGGCCCTTTGCAAGTTCTCCAGCACTGCATCCAGATTAAAGGAGGCGGGTTTTTGACGTGGTGGGTATTTGAGGTAATTCTCGATCATGCCGCCTACCAGCCCCTGCATGCCGTAAATCAGGTAAGCGTGGTCGGCGACCCACTCCCAGTAGCTGTTGGAGTTTTCATCCGCCCGCTCGAATGGGTCGCGGCGCAGATTGAACATCTTCGGAATTCTGAGCCTCACGAACGGTTCCGCCCAGCATTGCATCGTCTTGGCACGCTGTTCCATCAGCACCAGCTTCCAATCATTGTAGCGAATGGCCATGATGTCGCCGTCATCGCTGATGTAGAAGAAGCTCAGGCGCGGGCTTTCGGCGGCCTCGCCGGTAAAATACGGGAGCATGTTGAACCCGTCGATACACACCTTGAACGTCTTGTCGCCGGCAGTGTGCCCGGCAAGGAGTTTTTCCTTGATGTCCGGCTCCCCGGCGGCTGCCAGCAACGTCGACAGCCAGTCCTGATGGGTGACGATACCGGTCAGTACCGTTCCTGCCTTGATCTTTCCGGGCCAGCGCACAAACGCCGGCACCCGCCAACCGCCTTCCCAGTTGGTGTTCTTCTCGGCGCGGAATGGCGTAATGCCGCCATCCGGCCAGGTATTGTAATGCGGGCCGTTATCCGTTGAGTACATGACGATCGTGTCGTCAGCGATACCAAGCTCATCGAGCTTGTCCAGCATTCTGCCGATCTTTTCGTCGTGCGCGACCATCACATCATTGTAAAAGCCCTGCCCGCTCTTTCCCTTGTGCTCCTCGGCGCAATGGGTCCGAAAATGCATGGCAGTTGTGTTGTACCAAAGGAAGAATGGCTTGTCGGCCTTGTGGGCCTCGTCGACAAAGCGCAGCGCATGATCCGTGACCTCGTCATCGATGGTCTCCATACGCTTTTTCGTCAGCGGACCGGTATCCTCGATCTTCTGCCCGCCCTTGCCATCGGCCCAGCAATGCAGCACGCCGCGGGGGCCGTACCGCTTCTTGAACTCCGGATTCTTCGGATAGTCCGGACTTTCCGGCTCCTCCTCGGCGTTCAGGTGGTAGAGATTGCCGAAAAATTCGTCGAACCCGTGCAGCGTGGGCAGGAACTTGTCCTTGTCGCCAAAATGATTCTTGCCGAATTGGCCGGTGGTGTAGCCCAGTGGCTTCAGCAGCTGGGCAATCGTTGGGTCCTCCGCCGACAAGCCGATATCGGCACCCGGCAATCCCACTTTCGTCAGGCCCGTGCGCAATGGGTTCTGGCCGGTGATGAAGGCCGCGCGGCCGGCCGTGCAGCTTTGCTGCGCGTAATAGTCGGTGAAGGCCAGGCCTTCGTTGGCGACGCGGTCGATGTTCGGAGTACGGTAGCCCATCTGCCCGCGGCTGTTGTAGCTGATGTTCCACCAGCCAATGTCGTCTCCCCATAGAATCAGGATGTTTGGTTTTTTCGTCGCCATGCGTCGGTTCTTTCATTTGCGTCATTCGCCGCGGCGGCCGCATTGCCGCGATATCCGATTATTCGGCTTGCACGGCCGCGGCGCGCTTGTCGGGC
>Ga0302314_10010143_pt1 | contig 16530 bp, 12 predicted proteins | sample III_Palsa_N2_3_FD_200533 | JGI IMG/M metagenome (GOLD analysis project Ga0302314, IMG submission 200533) | Peat permafrost microbial communities from Stordalen Mire near Abisko, Sweden - III_Palsa_N2_3 | ecosystem: Environmental > Terrestrial > Soil > Palsa > Peat permafrost | place: Sweden... | reverse complement strand
CCCAGAAAGATTGGTAGCCCTTGTTGGCGAAACGAGCGCCGGCCTGTAGGAGTTCAGTGGGACCGCCCAAGTGGAAGGTGAAATGTTCGCAGCCCTTCATGAACGGCGGCGTCTGAATCATGAACAGGCAGTGATGGTCCAAGGAACCCGCCGGTTGCAGGAAGGGACCGAGCTCGATGAAGCGATCGGTGCAGCGGAATTTCAGCCGCTTCACATAGAACTCCTCGGCCTTCGCCGCGTCGGGAACGAAGTACACCACATGCGACAAGGTGCGGGGCACGATGACGGCATGGTCATTGACCGCAACCACATTGGGTGGACGCTGGGGCGCTGCGCCGGGCGCGTTGATGGCTTCGGCGGCAATGCTAATGGGACGGCGAACGGTTACCTGGAAGCCGAGCACGAAGCCCATGTCGTCCACGGCCTCGATGGAGCCGTCTTCCAAAGTGCGTACGGCACGATCCTTGGAGAGTTCAGCGGCAATGGCCTTGACGGTGGCGACATCCACCACTCCGTAGGTGGTCTTGCGCAGCATGCTGGCCGTGCCCAACGAAGGGGGTAGGCTCGCGTCGTCTTTGTGGCGAATAATCACGCTGGTGCCATCCAATGCTTCGAAGGTACCGCCGGCCGCATTCACCCCCACGGGCTTCAAGCCGTAATCGGTCAAGTACTGCACCGAGGCGGCGATATCGTCGACGCCAAATACCAGATGATCGGGTCCAATAATATTCATGCGAATCTCGCTGCTAACTTAGTGTCGGTGAACTCTGCAGTGCGACGCGACCGCCGAGGGTTTCGGCAACCCAGTCCGCGATGTAGGCACCGGCATTCGCCGAGTTGTCGAAACTTGAATGCTGTACTCCACCCTCGCGCGCGGTAAACACTTTGAGTTCGCGCTTGGGGCTGTTCACCAATTGATCATACGTCCGCTGCGCCCACTGCAGAGGAATCTGCGAGTCCTTTTCCCCGTGCGTGACCAGAAACGGCACCTTGATGCGATCGAGCACACCGTCGAGATGCACATTCTCGGCGATTGTCATGAACTCCTCGACATCCTTGCCGCCCCATACCCAGCGTACATGGTCCCAGTAGTGGGGAACCGGAAAACTGCCCTCACGTTGCAGGCGCTTTTTCTGTACATCGCGCCAATCGTGATTGGCGCCCCACACCACGCCCATGGCGAAGCGCGGCTCGAAAGCCACGGCGCGCGGGCAGTAATAGCCGCCCAGTGAAACGCCCTCGAGCCCAATGCGCTTGGCATCGATGTCGGGGCGCGTCTCGAGGTAGTCCACGACCTTGCTCGCCCACAGCTCGGAGTTGTACACCGCTTTCAACCCATGCAGGCGCAGTGCCTCGCCCGTGCCCGGCTGGTCGATCACCAACGAGGAGATGCCACGTTGCGCGAGCCAGCGCGGCAGGCCGACGAAATATTTCATTTCCTTGGTGCTGTCGAGACCGTTGACCTGGACCAGCATGGGCGCAGGTCCGCTGAGGCCTTCGGCACGCACGTATAGACCAGCGATGTGGGCCCCCTCGTAGGGAATTTCAAGTCGTTCGACATTCGCGCCGGAGAGCCGCGTGCCGCGTTTGAAAACCTGCTGCATGCGCGCGTAGAGGTCGGCGCGGCCGGGGGATCCGTGCGCCTGCATCCTCTCCGCGGTGACGAGGTAAATGGCGGCACGTTGCAGCTTGTCGCCGGCGGAAATCAAGCGTCCGCGCTTTTCATCGTCGGCGGCCAAATCGCAGAGCTTTTCGCCCATGGCGACCCAGCTGCGACCGAAGGCGCGCGTGCCTTCTGCATCGGGCTGCTTGGAGGCTTCCAGCAAGGGAGCGCACATTTCCTCGATCTCGCCGATCCTGGCGCCCATCTCGATGGCGAGGTCGACGGAAAGGTTCCAGACATAATTGGTGGGGAAGTATTTGAACATGCAGACTCGTCGTTAGGGGGATGGGGCCTTAAGGTGCACAAATGTAGTGCCGAGTACAGCCCCTGTAAAATGGAATATAGCGATATCAGGTATCGGCACTGTCGAGTTGGTGCATGCAGCTCATCGGGGTACAGTCGTGGCCCTTTGTAGGAGTACGCATGCTGTCGAATCGCTTAGCGGATAAGGTCGCCGTGGTCACCGGAATCGGCAGCGGCATCGGCCAGGGCTGCGCCCTGATGTTTGCGCAACATGGCGCGCAAGTCATGGGCTGCGACATCAACGCCAAAGCGGCCGAGGAGGGCGTGGCCCGAGCCCGCAAACTGGGCGTGTCCGTGGACAGCGTTCACCCCGTCGACTTGAGCGTGCCCGCCGATGCGGAGCGCTTGATGAATGCGACGGTGGAGCGCTTCGGCGGTATCGACATTTTGGTGAATGCCGCAGCCTTCGGTGCCTTTGCGTGGATTCAGGATATGGATCACGAGCAGCATTGGAAGAAGACACTGGTGGGCGAACTGGACGTGGTGTTCGTTGCCTGCAAGGCCATATGGCCGCATCTCATCAAGCGAGGTGGCGGCTCCATTATCAATTTTGCGTCCGCCAATGCGCATATGGCGCTGCCGGGATCGCCGGCTCTGGCGCACTGCGCCGGCAAGGGCGGAGTGCTGGCCATGACGCGACAACTCGCCATGGAGGGGGCTCCTCACGGCATTCGCGCGAACACCATATCGCCGGCGCTGGTGGTGACCTCGGCGACTCAGCCCGTGCTCGACACGGTGCCCGGGTTCAAAGAGACCGTAATGCAAAAATCCATGATAAAGCGCTTGGGACAGCCCGAGGACATCGGCTGGTGCGCAACCTACCTGGCGTCCGACGAGTCCACTTGGGTGACGGCGGCGGACTTCCGTGTCGATGGAGGCGCCACCGCCTGGTGATCGCCTGCGTGGTCGGCTAGATGGGCTGCCGCAGTGCGCTCAATGCCTCGACCATGAGGCGCGTGTGTTCGGCGGTCGAACCGTGGTTCATTTCGATGTCGCCGAGCTTCACCGAATTCTCGATGACCAGTCGGCAGCGCTCAAAGCGGCGCGCCATGAATTTTTCGAGCGCGGCGGTCAGCGAGGGCTGCGACTGAATTTCCTCCGTCAAGACGATGCCATCTTCGATGGCCATACCCGCTCCGGAAGCCAAGTGCGGCGTCGTGGAGTGCGCCGCGTCGCCGATCAGCACGACATGACCCCGGTACCAGGGGGCCGGCTGCAGTAGCACCTCCAATGGCCGGTAATTGACCGTGTGGGCATTTGTCGTCCGCACGGTGTCGCGGATCTGCGGAATGAACCCGCCGAAACCCTCCATGGCCTCATACAGGCGCTGCGGCTGATCTTTCGCGTCAATCCAAGGATTGTTGGGGGCCGGCTGCAGGAGGTACATGTACATGTGCGTTGCCGATACGGGATTGAAGCCTACCTTGTAGTCGCCGCCCATGAAGAAGTGGGTGCGATCCACGCCCGGAGGGCGTTCCGCGAGCAGGCGATAAATGACCTGACCCGTGAAACGCGGTTTGGCGGCTCCGGGGAAGATCATGTCGCGGGTTTTCGAGAAGATCCCATCGGCTCCAACCACCAAATCATAACGCCCCTGAGCGGCGTCACTGAAGGTGGCCTCGACTTGGTGGGGGTGTTCAGCCAATTCGGTGACCGACAATCCCAGCCGAACGTTGACGCCGGAGGCTGTGGTCGCGGCGGCGAGGATTTTGTGCAGCAAGGGGCGCAGGACGGCACCCGTGGTGGGCAAATCCGGTCCGATAGCGTGCAGGGGAGCTTCCTCCAGCAGCGTTCCCGCCTTGTCGTGTACTTTTATGGAATTCCACGTGGCGCCTGCGGCGAGGACTTCCGGGAGTACGCCGATGGTTTTGAGGGCGCGCAGGGTGGGCCCGGTGATGGTAATGCCGGCGCCGACGGCTTTCCAGGTGGGGTCGATTTCGACCAAGTCCACCGCGATCCCTGCCTTACGCATTTGAATGGCGCAGGACATCCCGGCCATGCTACCGCCCACCACCAATACCCTATCCACCGCCGCCATGTTGCTGCTCCCCAACGCTGTCTGGATTTCGAGGCGTACCATAATGGGTGTCCGGACCTAAGCACAATCGATTGTTGGAATTCGTGCTATCTCGGGGCACGATTGGCCTGTTTCCCTCATCTATCGCGGTTGACGATGCCGACAATCGCCACAAACGCTTGTACAAGAGAAGCACGACCCTCGTAGGCTTCCAGCTGTTGGCTTTTTGCAAATGTGGCGTTTGTGCCACGGGTATCCGGGTGAATGCGCAGCAACATAATGCCGCGCACGCCCAAATGGCTGTGATGTAGGGGGAGTTTGAATGCGTAACAAGTATTGCCTGTCGGCTGCCGTTCTATTGGCGCTGGGCGGTGGTTCAAAGCAGACCGTGGCCTGGGCGGATACGACCGCCGCCACTCCGACAGTGGAACTCGAAGAAATTGTCATCACGGCGCAGAAGCGCACCGAGCGTCTGCAGGATGTGCCGGTGTCCGCCGCGGTGCTGTCGAGCAGCACCTTGAGCAATTCCAATGTCAGCGACGTGTCTGACCTCAACAAGATAGTGCCCTCGCTCAACATCAACGGCACCATCAGCGGCCGAGCGCCCATGGGCATTCGCGGCGTCTCCAGTGTGTCGAACGAACAAGCGGTGGGCGTGCCCTCAGGCGTCGCCATCATGATCGACGGCGTTCCGGTGCCCTCGGACTCCTACGATGGCAACCAGGTCGAGGACATGCAGAGCGTGGAAGTGCTGAAGGGGCCCCAGGCCACCTTGGGCGGCCGCACCGCGGCCTCGGGTGTCATCAATTACGTGACCTACAACCCCACGGATTTCTTCACCGGCGGGATCTCCTCGACCGCAACCACCGACAGTGAATATCGCGTCAACGGGCATATCTCGGGTCCCATCGTCAATGGTCTCGACTTCAGCATCTCGGCCTACGATGCGCAGCGTTACTATCCAATCACCAATACCTTTTACGACACCAAGGCGAGCCAGCGCGACAATGGCGTACGCGCGAAGCTGTTGTGGAGCATCAACGACGACATCAGCGCCAAACTCACGGTGCATCATGCGGAAGTGACCCAGCAGGGTTTCAACTTCGTTTATTTGTACACCACCCCGGGCGCAGATTTGCTGTTCTCGCCGGGGCCTTTGACTCAGTCTCTACTCCTGCCGAACGGATCCAGCTGGAATAACCTCAAATACTCCAGCCCGGTGAATACGGCGGGGCATACGCAGGACGACAATGATGCCCAGTTGGATTTGACGTTCGATCTCGGCGGCAATTACACGTTGACCTCCACGACTGCGGTTCAGCACGAGGACCAGCAGCAGATTCAAGACATCTTCGGGGTCGCGGCGTATTTCTTCGACACCTTGGTCGGAGGGCCGCCATTCACACCCGTTACCAGCGATCCGCATGCGTTTACCGATACTCAGCGTCAGCACGAAACCATCATTCAGAAGAGCGAGGAGTTGAAGTTGGTGTCGCCGCTGGATCAACCCGTGAGCTTCGTGGCGGGCTTGTTCTATTCCGATACCTCGGTCAACGAAATTTATACGCGCGATTTCGTCGGCGCACCCTTGGACGTCAATGCAGTGCCGAATACCGCAACCACCGATCTTTATGGTCGTGCGACTTGGAAGTTCGCGCCGACTACTTCTTTGATTGTCGGCCTGCGATACAACCACGATAAGTTGGAATACGTGTACAACCAAGTCAGCAACGGCACGGGGAGCAGTCCGTTCTACAGCACGGGTAGCAACGATTCGAATGCGGTGGTGGGCGACATCAGCTTACAGCAGCAATTCGCACCGGATATCATGGGTTACGCCACGTATGCCCGCGGTTATTCGCCGAAGGTGTACAACACCGCAGCGGAGTTGACTTCATCCGCCTCCCTGGCGCCGGTGGGCCAGGAGCATATCGATCACTTCGAACTCGGCTTGAAAGGTACGTTCCTGGATCACACGCTGACGGCCAATGCCGCCTTGTACGACACCATCTACAAGGACTACCAGATCAACACCTACCTGGTGCAGCCGGGGCAGGTGGTTGGAACGCTGGACATTGACGCAGCCGGCAAGGCGGAGACCCGGGGTCTCGAGTTCGATACGACCTGGCTGGCGACCCGCCTGACCACCCTGACGCTGAGCGCCGCCTATACCGACGCCAAGTTCAAGGACTGGACCGGCGCGCCTTGCGTGCCGTACTACCCGGCCGGCCTCACCGCGGCGGGCACCGGCGTGTCGACGAATTGCACCTTGACCGCGAATGGCGACGTGCAGAACATGTCCGGCCAGACCATGCCCAATGCGCCGAAGTTCAAGGTGTACATGGATGCAGAGCAGCGCATCCCGCTGGGTGGGGCGCCGTACGAGGTGACGGTGGATGCCAATTGGGCCTATCGCACCTCGGCGCAGATGCTGTCGGACAACAATCCGGCGGGCGTCCAGGGCGCCTTCGGTATATTCAACTTCTCCGCCGGCCTGCGCGGCACCAGCAGCAAGTGGGCCGTCACTCTGTTCTGCAACAACGTGTTCAACCGCATGTACTACCAGGACGTCGAGGATTTCTGGAGCTCGGCGTGGAGCAATACGGCGACGGTCATCGGACAGCCCGCTCGCGACGCGCAGCGCTACGGCGGCGTGCGAGCCAGCTACAACTTCTAGAAGCCGAATGGCGCGTCAGGCCGGTATCGAGGACTCCAACTCGCTCAAGCCGGGCAACGAGCGCGCGCCGTCGATGAGCACATCCCGGAGCCACATGCTGCCCGGATCGAGGTCGCGGTACTTGTGCCATTGCAAAACTTCGATGAGTCGGGGAATCTCGAACTCGGGCTTCACCAGGCGAATCGGTAGGGTGGCCGCCAATTGCGTGGCGAGGCGAGTGTGCATGGTCGCGAGGCGCGAGGTGCCCAGGACCAGTTGCGGCAGCAGGTAGAAGCTATGCGCGATGACTTCGACACGCCGCTCATCTCCGTGCCGATTGGTCATCCATGTCTCGAATTGCGGAAGGCCGTACTTGCCGCTCTTGAAGGCTACGTGCCTAAGGGCCAAGTACTGTTCGATGCCGATGGTGGTGCCGACCTCGGCGTTGTCTGCGTCGACCACGATGGTGTACGAGTCCTCGAACAGGATGGTGCCGGATTGCACGGGTGAGTTCTGGCTTTCCGGATTGATGATGAAGTCCACTTCGCCGGCCTCGAGATCGGCTGCGGCGCTCTCGCTGGGCGCGCGGAACTCCAACGACATGCCGGGGGCTTCGCGATGGACCCGCCGCAGAACATCGAGCAGCAGCACGTTAATCGAATAGTCCGAGGCTACCACCGAAAAATGCCGACCCGTGGTCAGCGGGTTAAACTCCGGCCGCGTCGCGATGGTCGCATCGATGCGCAGCAGTACATCGTTGACCGGCTCGACCAGGCTCTCCGCCAAGGGGGTGAGTTCCATTTTACGGCCGATTTGCACAATCAACGGATCGCCAAAATAATCGCGCAGCCGCGCCAATATACCGCTCATGGCCGATTGGGTGACATGCACACTTTCACCGGCGCGGGTGACATTTTTTTCCGCCAGCAGAGCCTTCAGGGCTGTCAGTAAATTAAGATCCAGTTTGTGGTAACGCATTGCGGTAATTGTACGCCTTGGGAGGCCCGGCGTGAGACCCCCTGCGTCACTCGCCGTACGTTACACGCTGTGCGTGGTCCGCATGGCCGATCGTGATGCTGGCCATCGAAAGGTTTGATTTCCGCCCGGATTCCGATCCCTCCATCATGTTTGCAACAGATCGACAATGTGGATGCTATGAATCTTTTGATTACAGGTGCCAACGGCTTCGTTGGCAAGGCACTGGCGCGACGCCTGCTGACTGGAGAGCCGCCGCCGGGCTTCGCCGGGCCCGCGCCACGTCTCACCTTGTTGGATTTGACATTTACCGGGCCCGAGATGGCGCGGGTTCGCCGGCTGCCGGGCAGCATCGCCGATCCGAAGGTGCTGGCACAGGCGTTCGAGGAGCCGGTGGATGTGGTATTCCACCTGGCCAGCATTCCCGGCGGCATGGCTGAGCAACAGTACGAGCTTGCTCGCGAAGTCAATTTGGACGCCACGGTCAGACTGCTCGAGGCGGCCCGTGCGCAAACACTCGCCACCTCGAAACCAGCGACCTTCATTTTTGCCAGCACCATCGCCGTGTTTGGTTCGCCCCTGCCCGCCGTGGTGGACGATGCCACGCCGCTCAAGCCGAAGTTGACGTATGGCGCGCAGAAGCTGGTGGGGGAAGTTCTGCTGGAAGATTTTCATCGGCGCGGCTGGATCCAGGGTCGCGCCGTACGGCTGCCCGGCATCGTGGCGCGGCCGCCGCAGCGCACCGGTCAATTATCGGCCTTTCTGAGCGACATTATTCGCGAATTGGCGGCGGGGAATTCCTACGCCTGTCCGGTGGCCGCGGATTCGACGACGTGGCTCATGTCACTGTCGTGCATCGTGGATAATTTATTGCATGCGGCCGTCATGGGCCCGGAGGCTTGCCGCGACTCGCGCGTCTGGACTCTTCCGGCACTGCGCATGTCCATGACGGAACTCGTGGCCGCCATCGCGGAAGTGCATGGGAGCGATGTGTTGAACCGCGTGACCTACAGTTCGAATCCAGCCCTCGAAGCGAATTTTGGGCGTTATCCGCCCCTCAAAACCCCGGCCGCGGAAGCGGCTGGATTCAAGCACGACGGCGACTTACCGACCCTGGTACGCCGAGCTCTGTTGCCCCAGGCGTGATATGAACCCGAATCCTCTCATTGGTTGGACTGTGGATCGTGCCGCCATTAAAACCATCGGCACGGGCTTGCAGCGGCCCGAATGCATTATCGCTGAGCGCGACGGTACGCTATGGAGCGCGGATGCCCGCGGCGGTGTCATGTGCATTCGCCCGGATGGCACGCAGAAGTTGGTCGCGCAAACCGGCCATCAGGGAGTCGACGCCAACAATCCCACCAGCTTGATATTGGGGGGCGCCACGTTGCCCAACGGTATTGCGCTCAATGCAGACGGCGATTTCGTGATCGCGAACTTCGGCACCGATGCCATTGAGCTCATGCATCGCGATGGCCGGTCGCGCCAGTTGTACACGCAGATCGACGGGCAGCCATTGGGCAAAGCGAACTTCGTTTTGTGCGATTCGCGGAACCGCATTTGGTTCACCGTTACCACGCGATTGGTGCCCTGGACCCGGTCCATTAACGAAAAGGCGCCCGATGGCTATGTGGGTCTCATCGACGAACACGGCATACGCATGGTTGCCGACGGCTTCGTCGGTACCAATGAAATTCGCTTCGACGCCAAGGAAGAATGGTTGTACGTGGTGGAGTCCAATGCCAGGCGCATTTCCCGCCTGCGGGCCCATCCGGACGGCACTTTGAGCGGTCGGGAGACCTTCGGGCCCAAGGATCTGGGCGGCACGCCCGATGGCTTTGCCTTCGATTCCTACGGCAATCTGTGGATCACCATCGTGCAGACCGATCGGCTGATTGCGCTGACCCCCGAGGGCCGGGTGCTGACTTTGCTCGATGACTGCGATGCAGCCCAGGCGGAGGTTTATAATAAGCACTTCTACGCGGGGACCATGACGCCTCAGGTGATGGCGGCCACCAAGGGCAGTATCGCGCCGTGGATGGCCAGTCTGACCTTCGGGGGCGCCGATTTGCGAACCGTGTATCTCGGCAGCTTGATGGGTACGACGATCCCTTATTTCACGGCGCCGGTCGCCGGCCTGCCGATGGCGCATTGGCAGCGAGGCCACGCCTGACTGGCCGAACACCGGCCCTTGTCGATTCAATAGGACCACATGAAATTAGCAACTATCAATAATGGCAGTCGCGACGGCAGGCTCGCGGTTGTTTCCACGAATCTTTCCAAGGGTGTTTTCGCGGGTAATATTTCGCCCACTTTGCTGCAGGCCATCGAACACTGGCCCGATGTGGAAAAGCCGCTGCGTATGCTGTATGACAAGCTGAACAACGGGGCCGCCGAAGGGGCATTCGACTTCAACGCCGCGGCCGCCATGGCTCCCTTGCCGCGCTGCTATCAATGGCTGGATGGGTCGACGTTCGCCAATCATGGCGCGCTCATGGAGCGGGCCTTCGATATGGGCATAACCAACGAGTACGAAAAGTACCCGTTGATCTACCAGGGCGCCTCCGACGATTTCCTCGGGCCGTGCGAGGACGTGCCGCTTCCCAGCGAATCCGACAACATGGATTTCGAGGGCGAGGTCGCGGTGGTGGTCGATGAGATTCCCATGGGCACACCCAAGGAGCACATTGCGCCGCATATCAAGCTGCTCATGCTGGTCAACGATGTGAGTTTGCGGGCCTTGGCGCCGCGCGAAATGAAGACCGGTTTCGGATGGGTGCAAGCCAAGCCGTCCACGAGTTTTTCACCCGTGGCGGTGACCCCCGACGAATTGGGCGTCGCCTGGGTCGACGGACGAGTGCATTTGCCGTTGCAAATGAAGCGCAACGGCGAGTGGTTCGGCCACCCTAGCGGCAAGGAAATGACCTTCAATTTCTTTCGCCTGATCGAGCACGCTGCCTATTCGCGCCGACTGCGCGCCGGCACCATTCTGGGGTCAGGAACGGTATCGAATGCCTCGCGCAGCGCCGGCTCTGCGTGCATTGCCGAGCGGCGCGCCATTGAGAAGCTGGACCAGGGCGAATCCAAGACCCCCTTTCTGCGCTTCGGGGAAAAAGTACGTGTCGAAATGTTCGACGCCGCGGGGCGCTCGATTTTCGGCGCCATCGATCAACGCTATGTGAAACATGGAGCAACCCCATGATCCGTCGACTCAAGACCGGCCTATCCGCCGAGACCAAGGCCGAGAACACCCTCCAAGTCCGCAACACCGTCGAAGGTATTCTCGGCGACATCGCCGCGCGCGGCGGGGCCGCGGTACGCGAGTTCTCGCAGAAATTCGATCAATGGTCGCCGCCAATGTTCAGGTTGACGGCCGATGAGATCGCCGACTGCGTGCGCAGTTTGCCGAAGTCCACCATCGAGGACATTCAGTTCGCGCAAACGCAAATCAAGCGCTTCGCGCTGGCGCAGAAAGATTGTCTCAAGGATCTCGAAGTCGAGACCCTACCAGGCGTGGTTTTGGGCCATCGGAATATTCCGGTGAACAGCGTCGGGTGCTATATCCCGGGCGGCCGGTATCCCATGGTCGCATCGGCGCACATGAGCGTGGTGACGGCCAAGGCAGCCGGTGTGAAGCGCATTATCGCCTGCGCGCCGCCCTTCGGTGGCAAGCCGCATCCCGCGATTGTCACTGCCATGCACATGGGCGGTGCGGATGAAATCTATGCCTTCGGCGGCGTGCAGGCCATTGGAGCCATGGCCCTCGGCACCGACGAAGTGGCGCCCGTGGATATGATCGTGGGCCCGGGCAACGCGTACGTGGCTGAAGCGAAGCGGCAGCTGTTCGGCCGTGTGGGTATTGATCTTTTGGCCGGCCCCACCGAAACGCTCATCATTGCGGATGACAGCTGCGATGCCGAAATGGCCGCGGTGGATCTCATCGGCCAGGCTGAGCATGGACCCGGCAGCCCTGCGGTGCTGCTCACCAATTCCGCGCGGTTGGCTGCGGAGTTGCCGCGCGCCGTCGAGACCTTATTGGGCTGGCTGCCCACCGCCGATGTGGCCCGTAAGGCGTGGGAGAACTGCGGCGAAATCATTCTGGTCGACACCGTGGAGGAATTGGTGGCGGAGGGCGACCGCATCGCCTCCGAGCATGTCCAAATCCTGACCGAGGATCCGGATTTCTTTCTCGAGCATATGACCAATTACGGGGCACTTTTCCTGGGTCCTCGCACGAATGTGTCCTTCGGCGACAAGGTGATCGGCACGAATCACACGCTGCCAACCATGCGCGCCGCGCGCTACACGGGCGGGCTATGGGTGGGCAAGTTCATCAAGACTTGCACCTACCAGCGCGTCACCACCGACGAGGCGAGCGCCCTGATCGGCAGCTACGGTTCGCGTCTGTGCGAATTGGAAGGTTTCGCCGGTCACAAGGAACAGGCGGATTTACGCGTGCGCCGCTACGGCAAGGCCAAAGCCACGGGCAATGCGGTCAGCTAATCCGGTCGCCGTCGTCACCGGCGGGACCGGAGGCATCGGCGCCGCTATTTGCAGGGCGTTGGCCGGGGCCGGGTTTGCGGTTGTCGTGGGCTACGGCAAATCATCGCGGGAGGCCGGCGCGCTGGCGCAGGAACTGCCGGGCCAAGATCACGTGGCCTTGGCAGCGCCGGTTACCGACAGCGCAGGACTCAATGCCTTGGCGGCGGCGGTGGCCAAGCGTTATGAACGCTGCGATGTCTTGGTGAACTGCGCCGGTACCACGCGCTTCGTGCCGCATGCCGATCTCGACGGCTTGGACGACGCATTGATCGATCAGATCCTGGCCACCAATGTCCGCGGCAGCTTCGCGTCGCTGCGCGCTTTGTTGCCTTTGCTGCGTGAGAGCTCGCATCGTGGCGGCGGGGTGGTGGTCAATATTTCCTCCATTGCGGCACGCACCGCCATGGGCAGCAACGTCATGTACTGCGCTTCCAAGGCCGCGGTCGATAACATGACCCAATCATTGGCCCGCGCACTCGCTCCCGCCGTGCGTGTCCTGTCGGTGTCTCCCGGTTTGGTGGACACGGACTTCGTCAAATCTCTGGATCCTCAGTGGCGCGACGAACAGTGCGCCAGAACGCCCCTGGGACGCCTGGCAGCTCCGGAGGAGGTGGCGTCGGCCGTATTGGTCGCTGTCCGAGACCTTACCTTCACCACGGGCTGCGTGCTGGCGGTGGATGGCGGAAGGCCTCTTTCCTAGAGCTGTGTCCGACCAGCGATTGGCATTTGGCTTTCTGATGAGCGCAATTGCCATAAACGATTTCTGGCGCCCCCGGACGACTAGTACGGTCCCCGATCTAACAAGCAAAAAAGGGGAGCGAATTCGCCCAGTCTTATGAAGAAAACCTACCCAGCCTTCCACAAGTTCATCCTGCCGGCGCTTGCGTCCGCCTTTCTTTGCTCGCTGCTGATCGACAATAGCGTAGCAGCGACCGACCCGACCACGGGGGCTACCTCCGGCCCCGATGCGGCCGATTCCGATCGATTCGTGGTGCTCTATCCCGGCGTGCCGTCCGAACATGAGAAGGCGCCGGCAGCGGCCTACTTCGCCGCCAACGCGGCGCTCAAGGCGCGAGGTCCGATTGATGTTGCCGCCTTGATCAGCGGCAAGCTTGCCGCAAATACGCCGGGACTCGGCGCCGTGATTCACGTTACCGAGCCGTGGGTACGCTACGACAACGACAAATACGATCCGGGCGATCCCATCCGTTCCGATAAGGCCTATGCGAAGTCGCTCGGGTTCCAAGACATCCTCGCGTATCCGACCTTCGGCACCAACGATGACATCTTCATGGTTCCGTATCCCGGTGCGGCGCGGGACAAGCTCCTTGTCAGCGAGTTGAATCATTCGGTGACGACTTATGAGCCGATTTATCCCGGCGATACCCTTTACCTCGTGGCCAACGAACGCAATGTCACGGATATCACCCCGGCGAGCGGGTCGACCTATCGTAGTCTCGCGATCGAAACCAAAGGCAGCGTGTACAACCAGCACGGCGCGAAGGTCAACGATGTGATTTTTCGCGTCGTCGAGAATATCCGCGTCTACAAGGATCGAAGCAGCGTTCCGAATAACCCAGGCTTCGCAGATATTTGGATCGGCCCCAATTGGTTCAGCCGTGCCGAGCACGTCTATACCGACCAGGATTGGGCGACCATCCGTGATCTATGGTCGAAGGAGAAGCGCCGCGGGTCCAAGCCACTCTACTGGGAGGATGTGAAGGTCGGAGATATGCCGGCGTGGACCGTCGACGGGCCCATCGATGTGTCCGTTTCCCCGATCAAGCCCTGGGGCATGGGTGCCGGCGGATCACGAACCCTGAAAAATGAGATCAGCAATCCGTCGGTCTTCAAGACCATGGTGCGCAATGACAAGGACGGCATCTATCGCTTGGCGAATCCCGGCGAGGCCACCCCGCCCATTCCAAAGGATGGCGTCAACGCGGACCCTGCTGCTGACGGACCGAAACCCGGCGAGATCGACACGACCATGATCCATGCGGGCAGCATCAAGCGCAGTCCCATCGTGAATTACGAGGGTCGCGACGTGGCGATTCGCACCATTCAAAACTGGATGGGGGATCGTGGCTGGCTCGAGAATATCAAATGGACCATCATGGGTCCGCGCGACCTCGCCGGCGTCGGCATCGTCGCGCCGGGCCACCCGCAGGCAGAATACTTCCTCGACGAAGTGCCCGCCATGAAGGGTAAGCATGCCGATACCCATGGCTTGACAAAGGATGTGTATATCGTCAAATCCTATGTGACGAAGAAGTACGTGCGCAACGGCCATTTTGATGCTGACCTCGTCTGGTGGATCGAGACCATAGATCAGCACATCGTGGAGGAAGGCAAAGCGACCGTGAGCCTGCCGTCGAAGTCGCAGCACTAGGGTGAGTCAGTCGTGGACCAGGGGGCCAATGATGCCGATGCGATCGGTCCAGATCAGGCCGTCGAATCCCCGCGGCAACTCCGCAAGCTCCTCCGGCGTATCGAGCCGAGAAAACATTCCTGACGACATGCTGGTCAACGTGCCGATGACCATCACCCGCGTGCGATGCGCGCGCATGCGCGCCAGAAACCGGTTCGGCCATCCCCATAAGAGGTGCGCCTGCTGAATGGGCACGATGATTATTCCGTCGTCGCAGGCAGTGGGAATACGGCCGAACCAGCCTGTTTCCAGATATCCGACGCCGCACTGCCGCGCATCACGCGCCGACCAAATGTCCGCAACCGGCTTCAGACGCTTGAGTCTGCGTAGTGTCGCGGGCGAGCCGAAGAAAGTGATGCGCGTCCAAGGTTGAATGGATAGAGCGTCCAGTTCTCTCATCAGCGGCGCGGCGACCGCCGGGTTGCCATCCTTGATTTGAATGAGAAAGTTGGCGTTCGGAAAGCGGCGAAGTACTTCAGTAAGACCCGGTATCAGGCCGACACCTTCTCCACGGAGCGGATAAGTAATTCCATTGTCCGCGGTGTACCCATAGCCTGCATCGAGTTGACGCAGGTCTGCAAGGTCATGCTGCGAGAGGGGGCCCGACCCGTCGGTGCGGCAGTCGAGCGCGTTGTCGTGAAAAAGGACGAACCGCTGGTCTCGCGTCATGCGGATGTCGATCTCGACAATATCCGCTCGGGCGGACAGCGCGGCCTCGATGGAGGGTGCTGTGTTGTCGATGTAATTGTGGGTCGGCGGTTTTATTAAGCGGGCAGTGCAGGTTTCATCAGTGGTGAGACTGTCGACGTTGTAAGTCTGCGCGACCCCGCGCTGGGCGACGAGCCGAGCCTTGCCGTCAGGCGTCGTGGCCAGCCACGACGCGTTCAGCAAGTAGACGGCACCTAGGCCCGCGGTGCAGCCGATCAGCGTGACACGCCATTTCCAGGATACCCGCATGCTCGTCCAGATTCTGGTGACTGTCCTTAGAGTGCTCCGCGAATCTGGCAATAATCGGGCGGAATTGTGGCAAACGGGGCGGCGAGTATCGTGGTCTCGGTCGGATATCGGTAGGGGCTATTTTTATGGCCGTCCTATGGGTCGAGCAGTATGTGAACGCCCATGGCGGTCGGGTAGGGCGCATTGATTTTTGCGGTGCCGTTGAGGGTCGCTAGTCCCTCCGTTCCAAGCGCGTAGTAATCGAGGTTGCCGCCGTTGCCGGCGGCATTGGCCGTCAGGACAAACAGCGAGTTGACGTTGATGTACTGCGCGATCGCCGCCGAACCGATGGCGACGGTCGGCGGAGTTGCCGGGGCAAGTTCGCCCGTGCTCTGCACTCCGTACTGCCATAAGGCGCCGGCATTCGCATCCGCACCTGCGCCGTTGCTGATCACGTACGCATAGGAGTTGATGCCGCCGTCGTTCACGACCATATTGACTGCGTCGCTTCCGGTGGAGACGGTCGCACCCGTGTCAGTTAATACGGCGGCGGCGCCAATGCTGAACTCCTTGATCGAGCCGCTGCACTGCGTAGTAGCGCAGGTGCTCATCACATCAACCGTGGAGAAGACATCGTTGATCGTAATGGCCGTGGGGTTCGTGCCCGCGGCGACAGTGTCGGAGTCGATTAGCGTGAGAGCGCCATTCTGCCCCGACGTGGCGTACACCGAGACACTGCCGGTATCTCCCGGAGCGCCCGAATTGAGCACGTAAAAATACTGAATCGACGTGTTGGGCACCACGACGGATAGAATCGCTACGGGAGCGACGCCCGTAGCCACCGTCGAGGGTGTCAGTGGGGTCAATTGCCCGTTCGCGCCAATGCTGAATTGCGACAGCGTATTGTCTGCCGTATTGACCAAGTAGAAGTAGCTCCCATCGATCACTGCCGAAGCGGGCGCTGGGCCCGGCGTGTGCATTCCGGGGTTAATCACAGTGGCCGGAGT
>Ga0302314_10010141_pt1 | contig 16532 bp, 17 predicted proteins | sample III_Palsa_N2_3_FD_200533 | JGI IMG/M metagenome (GOLD analysis project Ga0302314, IMG submission 200533) | Peat permafrost microbial communities from Stordalen Mire near Abisko, Sweden - III_Palsa_N2_3 | ecosystem: Environmental > Terrestrial > Soil > Palsa > Peat permafrost | place: Sweden... | reverse complement strand
CGGCCCAATCGGCCTGATTGGCGCGAAGACCACGCCTACGGCTGGCGCGGCGGCTATGGCCAGCGGTATCGCGGCTATTGGGCCAACCCGACCTGGCGTCAGCAGCAGGGCTATGTCGCGCAAGGGCCGATCGCCACCATCACGGTGGATTGCAACGATCCGGCGCTGGGTCCCACGCCCCTGGCCGACGCCCTGGACGCCCTGGTCGACGGCGGCACCCTCTATATCCGCCGCGGGCCTCATCCTTGCGCCGAGACTCTGCTGATCACCCGCCCGGTCACCATCGCCGGCGAGCCGCTGTCGGCCTTTGCTGAGCCTGGCGCCATCGATCCGGGGCCGATGATCGCGCCGCCCCCCGGCCAGCCCTGCCTGCGCGTCGGTCCTGGCGCTGGCGTGGTCGAGGTGCGCGACCTGACCTTCCGCGCCGACCAGGCCGGCCATTCAGCCTGTATCGAATCGTGGGATTCCGACCTGGCTCTGACCCGCACCCACGTCACCTACGCCGGCGACGCCTCGGCCCTGTTCCTGTCGGGCGGGCGGCTGATCGTGCGCGGCAGCGACATCCGGGCGTTGAGCTTCGATTCGGCTCTGACGCTGGAAGACGCGGCGGTGGACTTCAACCATGTGCGGATTTCCGCCGCCACCGACGGCATCGACCTGTCGGCGCGGGCCGGCGCGCCGCTCAGCTTCGACCATCTCTATATCCGCGGGGCCGGCGGCGCCGATTCGGCGTCCGAACCCGAAACTGGCCTGATGCTGCGCCGCGCGCCCGGTGAGCCCGCGCATGTGGAAATCCGCAACAGCCGGATCGTTGGCTTCAAGACCGGCCTGTGGTTCCAGCGCAGCGGTCAGGTCAGCGTGCATCAGACCCTGATCGCCGGCGCCCGGGTCGGGCTGTTGTCGGAGGACGCCGATCTGGAGGTGTCCGATTCGGCGATCGAGGCCCGGCGCACCGGCATCTATGTCGATGGCGGCGCCGCCAACATCAGTCACAACCGCATCTATGGCTTCGTCGGCGCGCCGATCGACGCCGAGCCCGGCATCGATCTGAATGTGCGCGAGAACTGGATCTATCCGCTCGGCGATTGCCGCCCCTACTTCGGACGCTTCGATCGCTGGTGCCGGCGCATGGAAGACATGCCGGACGTGTTCCGCGACCATCCAGGCGACGAGAGCTGGGGCTGGGACGGCGGCCGCTTCGACTATCCGCCACCGCCTCCGCCGCCGGAGCACCATGGCTGGTTCTGGTCGAGCGACCATGGCCATCATGACGCGGATGATCGCTACCCCCACTGAGGCCTAGACCGCCGAGGCGGGCTTGCGGACAGCCGATGGCTGGTCGCGTCGGCGGATCGCGTCCATATAGTGGGCCTTAAGCCAATCGCGAGGCTCCAATGACCGAACCGCCTGTCGCCCAACCGGCCGCCGCCGAACCGTCGCCGTCGATCGATCCGGTCCTGGCCGGCTTCGACCATCTGGTGGCCATGGCCGGCTATGTGCTGCTGTTCGTCTCGGTGTTCATGGTCGGCGTGCCGGCGCTGGCGGCGCTGGCGCTGGCCTTTGCGCACAAGAGCGACACCCACCTTCTGGCCCGCAGCCACTTTCGCTTCCAGCTGCGCATCTTCTGGACCGCGATCCTGTTCCTGGCCCTGGGGCTGGGCTCGGTGGTGGTGGCCGCCGGCTTTGGCGTCGGCTGGATTTATCGGCTGGTCGCGCAAAGCCCGGCGTTCGCCGGCGCGGTGCATTCGGGCCATCTCAGCGCCTGGTCCGGTGGGATCGCGGGCCTGCTTTTAGTCGCGGCCGTGCTGCTGACAGCCCTGGCGGCGCTATGGACGCTGGGCGCGTCGCTGTTCGGCTTCGTACGGTTGCTGTCCAACAAGCCGATCGGCCACGCCGCCGTCTGAAGCTTGAGTTTTAGGCCTCGGCGTCGTCGCGGAAATAGGGCTCGACGGGCCCCTGTAGTTTGATGGTGATCGGGTCGCCCTTGCGGTCGACGGTCGTGCCGACGCTGAGCCGTACCCAGCCTTCGCTGACGCAATATTCGTCGACGTTGGTCTTCTCCACGCCCTTGAAGCGGATGCCCACGCCGCGCGCCAGGATGTCGGCGTCGTGATAGGGGCTCTTGGGGTTCACGGACAGGCGGTCGGGCGGGGCGTCGGTCATAGGATCACTCTCGAAGATAGCGCGCCGGGCGCGCCGAGCGGCTGTGTAGCCATCATCGGCGCCGATGCCAACATGCCTGGCGGCGCGGCTAGTGGGTGACGGTCTTGGCCGCAGCTGTTTGGGTGGCGCTCGCCTGGGCCGCGTTGGCCTTGGCCGCCGCGGCGGCCTCGTCGGCGCGGGCGCCGGCCAGCATGTCGGCCAGGGCGTAGTTGCCCTCGTGACAGGCGTATTCGTAGAGGATGCCCTTGGTGCGGCCGAACTCGTATTCGCCGCCCCAGGGCGCGTCCCAGACCGTCGGGTCTTCCACGGTGAACTGGTAGAGCACCCGGCCAGGACCGTCCGGCGTGAACCGTTCGGTGATCTTCAGCTGCTCCCAGGCGCCGGCGAGGTTCTGAGCTTTGGGGAAGTTGGTCGTCTCCACCACCAGGGTCGAACCCTCATAGTGGCCGATGGAATCGCCCATCCAGGGCCGCAGGCCATCGGTGCGATGCTGGGCGTTGAGCCGGATCAGCCGCACGTCGTGGACCATCTCGACCCAGATGCCGACCGTGTCGCGGCTCTGCACGATCTTGTAATTGTTGTTGTAGAGCAGCGGCAGCATGACCGGCCCGGCGCTGTTGCCGAACGACATGATACAGCGTTCGCCCAGGGTCATGGTCTCGGGATTGTCAGCCCGGTGCGCCAGCATAGCCGGGGTATAGCCGAACCGCCCGACCGGCTTGTAGCCGGCCTTGTAGGGCGGCAGCTTGCCGTCGGCGGTGGTGGTGATGAAACCGCTGATCGGCTCGCCATGCACCCGCATCACCGTCGTGCCCGGGTCGATCCAGGCGGAGTTGTAGCCGCAACCGGCGCCAGAAAAGCCCCGGCCGCAGTTGTAGGGCAGGTCGGTGGTCTTCACCTTCGGATCGGTCGGCGCATTGCCGGCAGCGACCGCCTGGGCGTCGGCGCCCTCGACCTTGGCGACCTCCGCGGCGGTCATGACGTGGCGCGGACCGTACTCGGCTGGACGCACCAAGGTGGTCAAGCTGGCGTTGGTCCAGGTCCCGTCAAGGTCGGGTTGGCCCCAGGCGTTCAGCGGCGCCCGGTAGGGCGCATCCGCAGCGCCGGCCGCCGCCGGAATCGCCAGCGCCGACAGGACGCCGGCCGCCGCCAGCGCGGCGAGGGCGCCTGCCCTCACTTGAGCGGTTCCTTGCGCAGGCTGCCGTACATCAGCTCTTCGACGAACTCGACGCACTTGAACTGCTGCAGCACCGCGTCCTCGCCGATGTGGCGATAGAGGTTCATGCTCAGCTTCCACGGCCGGGTGAAGGTGGACGGGTCGGTGATGGTGGCTTCATAGCGGATCAGGTTGGCGTTGACCGGGGTCCAACGCTCCACCACCACCATGTCGCCGGAGTGGAAGTTGCCGGCGCGGTCGAACCAAGTGGAATCCAGCTGGCCGGTGACGGTGATCTGCAGGGTGTCGCCGTCCCACTTGGCCACCGACTGGCCCATCCAGCTGTCGGTCGGCGCGGGGCCGGGATCGGTGAACAGGATGTTGCGCGCGGCGCCCGCGTATTCGTAGGCGATCATCATATCCTTGTCGGACTGGATGATCTGGAACGGCAGGTCCATGTAGTTGGCGCGCGGCACGCCCGGCAGATCGCATTTGATCTCCGGATCGCGCTCCAGATAGTGGGCCTTATTGTCGTCGCGCTGCTTCAGGGCCTCGGGCGTGTAGGGGATGGTTCCGCCTTCGACCACGCCGAGACCGCCCGGAATCGAGCCGACGGCGCCCAGGGCCAGGACCTCCTTGGCCGGCACCGGCACGACCGGGCCGGGGCGCATCTGCAGCGCGGCGCTGGAAAGATGCGGTTCGATATTCCAGTTGGCGGTGTTCATCACCGACCAGACGCCGCTGAAATCCGGATGGCCGGCGACGCGGGGCATCGGGCTGACCACGGTTTCCTTGACCGCCGCGGCGGCGTGGTGGGCGCTGTGGGGCTTGGCCATCGCGGCCGGCGCCATACCCAAGACTAGAAGGCTTGCCAGAGCCAGTGTCGCTGTCGTCGTCTTCACGTCTTCTCCCCCGAATTCGCCAGCCCGGCTATTCGAAAACCGGCAGCGGCTGAAAATGCACTTTTGATGTGAGCACATTATTTCTCGGCGGAATTTACCGCCGGCGCGCCAACGTGGCGGCCCGACTGTCCCCGCGTCAAGGCCTTTTGTCGCGCGCAACGGCGTGCGTCCGCATTATAACGAGAAATCGAAAACCAGCGCGGGCCGGCCCCGCGAAACACGATCGCAACAATCGGCGATCAGTTAAAAGACCAGCAGACACAAGATCTCAACAGGGGGAAACACCATGCAATTCATCAGGCGCACGAGCGTTTTGGCCGGCGTCGCCATCGCCGCGGCGACCGCTTTCGCCGGCGCGGCCAGCGCGGCGCAATATATCTCCATCGTGCAATCGATCGACGTGAATAAGCCGGCCGACGTGGTTTGGAAAAAGGTCGGCGGCTTCTGCAGCATTCACGACTGGCTGGGCGGCGTGCCCTGCGTCTACGCCTCGGGAACCGGGGACCTGGGCACCGACCGGCTGATCGCCGGCCGCATTCACGAGATCATGGTCTCTAGGACCGACCTCTCCTACACCTACGCCCAGCCGCTCTCGCCGATCGAATATCACGGCAGCGTCGAGGTGAAGCCGACCTCGGCGACGACCTCGAAGATCGTCTACACCCTGTTCTACGATCAGGCGCCGCTGGCCGATCAGGCGGCCAGGGACAAGGACCGCGCGGGGCGGGCCGGCATGTTCATGGGCGCGCTGACCAAGATGAAGGCGTTGGCCGAAGCCAACTGAGCCACTAGCGCCTATCCTTAAAAGCCGATGGCCCGGCCTCCAGTTCTGGAAGTCGGGCCATGAGCCGTGTGCGCCAAGCGCGAGATGGCGAGGTTCTATTTTTCGTTCGGGTCGGCGTTGTCCTTCGGGGCGCCGGTGCCGCTAGAACCCATGAACACCTTGCGGCCGTCCAGGAAGGTCACGTCGCGGCCGTTGGCCTTGCAGGCCGGCATGCAGCGGGTGTCCTTGGCCTTATAGCCACGCACGATGATGGTGGTGCCCGGCTTCAGCGAATCGCGGGTCACGCCGGCGCGCAGCAGGGTGTTGGGCGTGCCGCCCTCGACCATCCACTCCTGCGGCGTCCCGTTGGTGGTGACGGTCATGTGCACCCAGGCGTGCGGATTGATCCACTCTACCTTGGTCACCACCCCCTGAAGCATGACCGGGGCCAGGCCATCGAATTCGGCTTGGAAGGCGTGGTGGGCCAGAGCCTGGGGCGCGGCCACGCCGAGGGCCAGGAGAGTGGCCCCGATGCCGGCGGCGACGATAGAGCGGTGTTTCATCTGGTGTTTCCTGTGATTCCTGATTTCGTTGCCGCGAGCGCCGCCTGTCCCAAACTGTGGCGATCTCGCGAGGCTGTTTGGCCGCCGTCTTTCGAGACCAGCGTTAGCCGATAGATTTTGCACAATCATTTCAGCTGTCGCCGCGAGGCGCCTGGACCTTGGCTGGATGATTGAACGCATTGCCGATCAAGGGACTCCGCATGGTTTTGCCGAGATATTCGCGAGCTTCACCTTTCCACGCGCCTATCACAATACCGCAGCCCAGAAATTTTTCCGCAACGTAAGCGGACAATGGTGCGGCCTTGGTCGGCGCGGGGACGAGGCGGCCTTAAGGACGTGGGGATTGCTCTCAGGCAAACTTAACGCCAGTAACAGACGCGTTCACTTCGCCGCGCGATTTTAAGGCCGGCGAGGGCCGAACGTCATGGGAGGGGGACGATTGAACGGCTTTACCACCTGGTTGGCGGGCACCGACTGGAGCATAGCGCTCCACGAGTCCCTCTACATGTATTCGCTGACCGAGTCGGCGCATGTACTGGCGATCACCCTGTTCGTCGGCACCATCGCGATGATCGATCTGCGGGTGCTGGGGCTGGCCTATCCCAATGTGCCGATGTCGCAGATGCTGTCGCGGATTTTGCCGTGGACGCTGGGCGGCTTCATCTGCCTTTTGATCACCGGCGGCCTGCTGTTCTACGCCATCCCGCTGCGGACCTGGCATAGCATCTGGTTCCGGATGAAGCTGGTCCTGATCCTGATCGGCATGATCAACGCCGCCTATTTCACCTTCAAGGTCGAGCGCGACAAGGCGACATGGGACATGGGCCCAACCCCAACGCGGGCCAGGGTTTCCTCGGCGCTGTCGCTGACCGTCTGGGTGTTCGTGATCGCGTTCGGGCGGCTGATCGCCTACAACTGGACCGACTGCGACCACACCACCTGGCCCTTCATGCTGCAGATCGAAGACTGCAAGCACATGCCGTTGGACGAGTAGCCATGAGCCTCTACAAGATCGCCGAATCCATCGAAGGCAGCGGCCTGGGCCAGGCCATCCGCCAGTCCGACTGGGCCTTTCCGATCATCGAGATCGTCCACCTGATCGCCCTCGCGACGCTCGGCGGCGCGGTGCTGATGATCGCCCTGTGCGTGTTCGGGGTGGGCCTGAAGATGGAGCCCAAGGACGTCGCGACCGGGGCGCGGCCCTATATGCTCGGCGCGGTGATCACCCTCCTCGTCTCCGGCGTGCTGCTGGGCGTCTCCGAGAGCGTCAAACTGCTCGACCGCGAGGCCTTCACCGTCAAGATGATCGCCCTGGCGATCGCGCTGCTGTTCACCTTCGCGGTGTTCAACCCGATGATCCGCAAGGGCGCGACCGGCGTCGGGGCGCGGGCGGCCGCGGGGCTGACCATCGCGCTGTGGTTCACCGTGGCGATGGCCGGGCGCTGGATCGGGTTTTCCTAGGACCCTACAAACCGCACCTTCACCATGGTCGACAGCCCCGGCCGTAGCCGATCCAGCCCGGCCTGACCCGGATCCAGCCGAATCCGCACAGGCACCCGCTGCACCACCTTGGTGAAGTTACCGGTGCCTGGTTCGAACGGCAGCAGCGAGAAGGTCGAGCCCGAGCCCGGGGCGAAGCTTTCGACCTCGCCATGCAGGGTCTTGCCGGGCAGGGCGTCGACCTTGATGGAGGCGGGCTGGCCGACGGTCATGCGCGAGACCTGAGTCTCCTTGAAGTTGGCCGTCACATAGAGGGCGTTCAGCGGCACGATGGTCAAAAGCCGGGTGCCCGCCTGGACGTAGTCGCCCGGCTCGACCTGGCGGTCGCCGACCACGCCGTCGATGGGCGCGCGGATCACGGCGTGGTCCTGGTCCTGTTTGGCGAGGTTCAGCGCGGCCTGGGCGCGGGTCACGCCGGCCTGGGCCTCCGCAAGGCTGGCTTCGAGCGTGGCGCGCTTGGCGCCGGTCACCGCCGCCTGGTTGCGGCTGACGTCCAGCTCGGCGCGGGAGTGGTCGGCGTCCGACTGGGCGGTGATGGCGGCGGCGCGGTAGGTGTCGGCGTCGCGCCGCGCGACCGCGCCACTGGCGACTAGGTTGTCGTAGCGCGCGCGGTCGGCCTGGGCCCGTGTGCTCTGGGCGTCGGCGGAGACGATCGAGGTCTGGGCCGCGCGGACATTGGCCGCGGCCAGGTTCTGCTCGGCGTTGAGGCTGATCAGGGCGGCGTTGGCGGCCTGGACATTGGCCTGGGCGTTCTGCAAATCGGCCTGGGCGGAGGCGACCTTGGCGTCGAACTCTTCAGGGTCGATCTGCACCAGCGGGTCGCCGCGCTTCACCGCCTGATCATGGGCGACCAGCACGGCGGCGACCAGGCCGCGCACCTTGGGCGCCACGACTGAGCTATCGGCCTGGACGTAGGCCGCGTCGGTGGTCTCGGACGCCTTGGGCATGGCGATGAAGCCGGCGCCGGCGAGGGCGATCACCACTGCGGCGCCAACCGCTAGGGTGGTGCGGTTCGAAAACGGCAGGGCGCGGCCACGGGGCTTGGCCACCCCGGCGCTCGGTGGAGCGCCATCAAGGACTGTCTCGGTCATTGGTCCATCACCAGAAGGGTGGAGGTCGCCGAGGCGTAGAGCCGCCCGGCCGCGTCGGTAATCTTGGCCTCGGCGAAGGCGGCGCGACGACCGATGGTGATCACCCGCCCCTCGGCGCGCACCGGGCCGGTGTTGGCGGTGATGGCCTTGTGATAGGCGACCTTCAGCTCCAGGGTGGTGTAGCGCTGGGTCGGCGACAGCTTGGTGTGCACCGCGCAGCCGCAGGCGGAGTCGAGCAGGGTGGCTGCATAGCCGCCGTGCACCGTGCCGATGGGGTTGTAGACGCGCTCGCTGGGCAGGCCCTCGAACACCACCCGGCCGTCCTCGGCCTCGACCATGGCGAAATCCAGCGTCTCGCCGATCGGCGCGATCCCGCCCATGGCCACCATGGCCTTGATCTGCTCCAGGCCCGTCAGGCCAGGCTCCAGGGTGTCGATGTTTTTCAGCACGGCGACGGTCATGACTTGGGGTCCAGGTTGAAGCGGAGACGCAGGGCCGCGCGCGAGCGGCGCAGGATTTCGTCCGATCGCGCGGTCTCCGGCTCGGCGCGGGCCAGCGACAGGGCGCCGACCAATTCGGCCAGCATGGAGGCCGCCGCTTCCTCCGGAGCCTCGACCTCGATCAGCGCCAGCTTGGCGGCCAGACCGGCGCGGTTTCGGTCAGGCGCGGGGCGTCGGCCGCCAGATAGGGCAGGGGACAGCCGCTCTCGCGCGCATCCCGGTGCGAGCGCGACAGATAGAAGTTCACATAGTTGCGCAGCGCCTCGGTCGGCGTCCGGTCGCTGGTTTCCAGCGCCATTCGCTCGCGCCCCTGGGCGAACATCGCATCGATGGTCGCAGCCACCAGCTCGTCCTTGGACTTGAAGTGGGCATAGAAGCCGCCGTGGGTCAGGCCAGCCTTGGCCATGACGTCGGCGACCCCCAACTGATGAGGACCGTCCTCGCGGATGGCCTTGGCGGCCTGGGTCAGAACCCGTTCCCGCGTCTGCTGCTTGTGCTCGGCGCCGTATCGCATGGCCTTGCGTCTCCGTTTATATGATGCATATAATATAAAGGTAGCGGGTTTGGCAAGAGGGCGAGATGACGATCGCAACGACCAGTTTCGAGGCCCGGCCGGCGAGCGCGAGCTTGGCGCCGATCGACCCCTCGGCCCTGCCTAACAAACTGAAATATCTTATCTTCGCCATCATGGCGTTCGGCCAGTTCATGGCCCTGATCGACATCCAGATCGTCGCCGCCTCGCTCAATGACGTGCAGGCCGGCCTGTCCGCCGGCCCCGACGAAATCAGCTGGATCCAGACCGGCTATCTGATGGCCGAGCTGGTGATGATCCCGTTTTCCGCCTTCCTGACCCAGGCGCTGTCCACCCGCTGGATGTTCGCCTTGTCGGCTGGGCTGTTCACCGTCTCCAGCGCCTTGTGCGGGGCGGCCTGGGACATCCATTCGATGATCGCTTTCCGCGTGCTGCAGGGCTTCGTCGGCGGAGCGATGGTGCCGACGGTGTTCGCCACCGGTTACGCCATGTTCTCAGGCCCGCAGCGGGCGATGATCCCGGCCATCCTGGGCATGGTCTCGGTGCTGGCGCCGACGCTGGGTCCCACGGTCGGCGGCTGGCTGACCGACGCGGTCGGCTGGCGCTCGATCTTCTACGTCAACATCCTGCCCGGGATCGCGGTGACCGCCCTGGCGCTGACCTTCATTCGCGTCGATCGGCCGAACCTGTCGATGCTGAAGAAGATCGACTACTCCCACCTGATCGCCATGGCGGTGTTCCTGGGCGGGCTGGAATATGTGCTTGAGGAGGGTCCGCGCCACGACTGGTTCGGCGATCCGACCATCCTTACCGCCGCCTGGCTGTCGTTTGTCGGGTTCGGACTGTTCATGGAGCGGTCGTTCAGGTCCGGCGGTCCGATCGTGCGGCTGACGCCGTTCCGGCGGCCCACCTTCGTGTTCGCCTGCGTCTTCAACCTGGTGATCGGCTTCGGCCTCTATTCCTCGACCTATCTGGTGCCGGTGTTCCTGGGCCGGGTGCGCGGTTTCGACAGCCTCCAGATCGGCACCACAGTCTTCGTGGTCGGCATCACCCAGGTGATGTCCACGGTCATCGCCGCACGCCTGTCCCAGACCGTCGATCCGCGCAAGGTGATCACCGTCGGCCTGACCCTGTTCGCCGCCAGCCTGTGGCTCGCCTCCCACGTCACCCCCGACTGGGGTTTCAGCGCCTGGCTGGCGCCCCAGATGCTGCGCGGGTTTGCGGTGATGCTCTGCATCGTGCCCAGCGTCGGCCTGGCCTTGAACGGCTTTGACATGAGCGAGTTGCGCTACGCCTCGGCCCTGTTCAACCTGATGCGCAATCTGGGCGGGGCAATCGGCATCGCCGTGGTCAACACCTGGCTGGCGGACAACACCCGCATCCAGGCCGCACGTATGGGCGAGACTCTGGGCGAGCAAGGCCGCCACGGCGCCGATTTCGTCGCCGTCCTGGCCGCTCGGATTGGCCAGAACGCCGGCGATCCCAACCAGGCGCTGCTGACCGCCCAAGGATTGCTGGCCCGCGTGGTCGGCCGCCAAGCCCTGACCACATCGTTCGACGAGGTGTTCCGCACCATGGCGTGGCTGTTCATCTTCGCTCTGGTGATGGTCCCCTTCTGCAAGCCCGCGCCATCGACGGCCGTCAACGCCATCCCGCCCGAAGCCCACTGATCGTGTCCTCTCAAGAAAGTCCGCAGGTCGCCATGACCCAATCCGTCTCCACCTTTCGCGCCGCGCTTCCGCTCGCTGCCCTGCTGATGCTCAGCGCCTGCGCGGTCGGCCCCAACTACCAGCGGCCCGACCTGAAGCTGACCAGCGCCTACATCACGCCGGCGCCGGTCACGCCTGCGTCGGCGCCGATCGAGGCCTGGTGGACCGGCTTCAACGACCCCGAACTGGTCAAGGTGGTCGAGCGGGCCAGCGCCCAGAACCTGGACGTTAGCCAGGCCGCCGCCCGCATCCTGCAGGCGCGCGCGGTCGCCAAGGGCGCCGGCGCGGCGTTGCTACCACAGCTTGACGCGAATGGTCAGGCTGCGTCCGTGCGCCAGTCGCTGCTGAGCCCGATCGGCGAGATCGGCGATCATCTGCCGGGCTTCCCGCGCGATTTGAGCGACTATCAGGTCGGCGCCGCGGCCTCCTGGGAGATCGACCTGTTCGGCGGCCTGCGCCGTCAGCGCGACGCCGCCGCGGCCGAAGCCGGCGCGGCCCAGGCCGACGGCGCGGCGGTGCGGGTCAGCGTCGCCGCTGACGCCGCCGACGCCTATCTGCAGGTGCGGGCCTATCAGGCGCGCATCGCCGTCGCCCGGCGCCAGCAGAAGACCGAGGAAGACCTGGTCGCCCTGCTCAATCGCCGCACCGGCGAAGGTGTCTCGCCGGAGCGCGAACTGCACCAGGCCCGGGCAACGCTGGACGGGGTGCAGGCCACCATCCCGCCGCTGACTGCCGGTCTGGAGCGCCAGCTGAACCGCCTCGACGTGCTGATGGGCGCCCAGCCGGGGACCTATCGCGCCGAGCTGGAAACCGCCGCGCCGATCCCCGAAACCCCCGGCCTGTCGATCGCCGAAGGTCCCGCCGACCTGCTGCGTCGCCGACCCGACGTGATCGCCGCCGAACAAAGGCTGGTCGCGGCCAACGCCGGCATCGGCGCGGCCATCTCCGACTACTATCCCAAGGTCTCGGTCTCCGGCCTGCTCGGCTTCGACAGCGTGGACGCCAGCCGCCTGTTCAACCCCCTGGCCCAGGCCAGCCAGGTCGGCGCCGGCCTGCGCTGGCGCCTGTTCGACTTCGGCCGCGTCGATGCCGAGGTCGCCCAGGCTAAGGGCCGCAAAGCTGAAGCGCTGGCCGCCTATCGCGCCAGCGTGCTGAAGGCCACCGAGGACGTTGAGGACGCGCTGTCGGACCTGCGCCAGCAACAGGCCCGCGCCGACGCCCTGACCCACCAGATCGACGAGCTGACCACCGCCCGCAACCAGTCGCAGCAGGCCTTCGACGGCGGGGTGATCAGCCTGGTCGAAGTCCGCGACGCCGACCGCGAGCTGCTCACCGCCTCCGACCAGCTGGTCCAGGCCAAGGCCGGCGCAGCGAGGGCCGCGGTCGCAGCCTATCGGGCGCTGGGCGGTGGGTGGAGTCCGGAAGCGGTGAAAGTGGCGGCGAAGTAGGGGTTGCAGCCCGGCCCGTGCGTCCTTCGAGACGCCCCCAGAGAGGGGCTCCTCAGGATGAGGAACTTGGGTGGGCTGCACAAACGGTCCTCATCCTGAGGTGCGAGTGTAGCGAGCCTCGAAGGACGCACGCACGCAACCGCCCGCTCTGGACGCCTTGTCATGAAGCGGTGAAGATCGGGGCGTAACCGTCACGAAGCACGGGAGGCGCGCATGGCCGGTATCGATCGCAGGCGACTGATTCAGACCGGCGCGGCGGCCTCGGCCCTGGCGACCGGGCTCGGCGCGGACCTGGCCCACGCTGCCGGGGCGCCGTCCAAGCTCAGCGACATCGACCACATCATCATACTGATGAAGGAGAACCGCTCCTTCGACCACTATTTCGGATCGCTGCGCGGGGTGCGCGGGTTCGACGACGCCACAGCGCACAATCCCGCCGGCGGTTCGCTGTTCCGTCAAGCCGACGCCAAGCATCCCGACGGCTATGTCGCCCCGTTCCGGCTCAACACCTTCACCACCAGCGCCCAGCGCAGCCACGATCTGAGCCACGCCTGGGGCGCCCAGCATGCCTCCTGGAACGGCGGGGCGATGGATAGCTGGATCCCCGCCCACCGCGCCGCCGACGGCGATGCGCGCGGGCCGATGACCATGGGTTATCTGACGCGGGAGGATCTGCCCTTCTATTACGCCCTGGCCGACGCCTTCACGATCTGCGACGGCTATCATTGCTCCGTACTCGGACCGACCCACCCAAATCGCTACTATCTCATGTCGGCGACCAACGATCCGGATGGCCTGGCCGGCGGTCCGGCGCTGGATAATTCGGGCAACGCCTACAGCTGGGAGACCTATCCCGAGCGGCTGGACAAGGCCGGGATCAGCTGGCGCGTCTATCACGACCTGGACGACTACGATTGCAACGTCCTCAAACACTTCGTCCAGTATCAGAAGGCGCCTCGCACCAGTTCGCTCTATCAAAACGCCATGCGGGACCGGCCGTTTTACGAGCTGCTCTCGGATATCAGCACGGGCAATATCCCGCAGGTCACCTGGATCGTTCCGCCCTCGGACGTCAGCGAACACCCCGACTGGCTGCCCGCCGCCGGCGAGGACCATACCGCCCAGGTGCTGGCGGCCCTGTGGTCCAACCCCAAGGTCTGGGCCAAGACCGCGCTGATCCTGAACTACGACGAAAACGACGGCTTCTTCGACCACGTCGCCCCGCCGACCCCGCCGCCCGGAACGCCGGGCGAGTTCGTCGGCGGCCTGCCGGTGGGCCTCGGGTTCCGAGTGCCCTGTACGATCATTTCGCCGTTCAGCCGCGGCGGCTACGTCTGCGGCGACACCTTCGACCATACCTCGGTGCTTCGTCTGCTCGAGGCGCGGTTCGGGGTCGAGGTGCCCAACCTGACCAAGTGGCGCCGCGAGACCACCGGCGACCTGACCAGCGCCTTCGGCTTCGGCCAGCTGGGCCGGTTCGACATCCCGACCATGCCGGAAACCGAACAGGCGCTGCACGCCGCCGAGCACCGGGTGATGAACCTGCCCGCGCCGGCGCTGCCGAGCGTGCAGACGGCGGCGCGGCAGGAGCCGGGGACGCGGCCGCGGCGCGGGGTGATGCGGGCGGTTTAGATCGTGCGTGGTTCGAGACGGCCTCGAAGGCGAGGCCTCCTCACCATGACTAGGTTTGGTGCAGCCCACCTCTTCTAGTCATCCTGAGGAGCCCTCTTGGGGCGTCTCGAAGGACGCACCTTGGCAATGCAAGCGGTCAAACTCAGCCGTTCACATCCACCACAACCCGCCCACGGACCTTCCCGGCCAAGATCGCCTCACCCAAACCTGGCACATCGCCCAGCACCGCCTGCTGGGTCATCGCATCCAGCAGCCCGAAATCCAGGTCCTCCGCCAGCCTGGCCCAGGCTTCTTCGCGGCGTGCCTTAGGCGCCATCACTGAGTCGATGCCCGCCAGCGTCACGCCGCGCAGGATGAAGGGCGCGACCGAGCCGACCAGTTCCATGCCTTGGGCCAGGCCGCAGGCGGTGACCACGCCGCCGTATTTGGTCTGGGCGATGACGTTAGCCAGGGTGTGGCTGCCTACGGGATCGACCGCGCCGGCCCAGCGTTCCTTGCCCAGCGCGCGGCCGGGCTCCGACAGTTCCGCTCGGTCGATCACCTCGGCGGCGCCCAGGCCAGTCAGGTAGTCGCTCTCGGCGCCCTTGCGTCCAGTCGAGGCGATGACGTGGTAGCCGAGCTTGGACAGCAGGGCGATGGCCACGCTGCCCACCCCGCCGGCCGCGCCGGTGACGATGACGTCGCCCTTGTCCGGCGTGATCCCGCCCCGTTCCAGGCCGATCACGCACAGCATGGCGGTGTAGCCCGCCGTGCCGATGGCCATGGCCCGGGCGCTGGAAATCGCGTCCGGCAGCTTGACCAGCCAGTCGCCGCTGACCCGCGCTTTCTGGGCATAGCCGCCGTTGTGCTTCTCGCCCACGCCCCAACCGTTCAGCACCACCCGGTCGCCAGCCTTGAAGCCCGCATGATCGGAGCGCTCGACCACCCCGGCGAAGTCGATGCCGGGGATCAGCGGCCAGGTGCGCACCACCGGCGAGCGGCCGGTCAGGGCCAGGCCGTCCTTGAAGTTGACGGTCGAGTATTCGACACGGACGTCGACATCGCCGTCCATCAGGTCGGCGTCGGTGAGGTCGAGGAACTGGGTCTCCTGGCCGGTTTCGGTCTTGGAGAGGCGGATCGCGCGGAAACTCATGTCTAGCTCGCCTTTGCAGGGGGTGTGGGGGTTTGGCCAAAGCGCTCGCCGCGCTTGCCGCGGACGGCTAGGTCGACGGTCAGCAGCCGCCGTTCGCCCTCCATCCGCATCGTGCCGCCGGGCATGTGCCACATGGCCTGATAGTCGCCCAGGCTGTCCTCGACCGCGTTGGTGAAGCCCTGGATGTCCTGCGCCTTGTTCATCTGGATCTTGGCCATGCGCAGCGCTTCGGGGCTGTTCTCGGCCACTCGGCGGGCGAAGGCGAAGGTTTCGCGCTCCAGCTCGGCCGGCGCCACCACCCGGTTGACCAGGCCGAAGTCGGCCGCTTCCGCTGCGCTGATAAACCGGCTCTCGAACACCAGCTCCTTGGCGCGGCGCACGCCGATGTCCCAGGGGATGGAGTTGTATTCGACGAAGCCACCGAGGAACTCCGCAGTCTCCGCCGCGAAGACGATGTCCATCGCCGCGGCCAGCATCCAGCCGGCATATATGCAATAGCCCTCGACCATGGCCACGGTCGGCTTGGGGAAGTTGCGCCAATTGACCAGCAGATCGAGATTGTAGCGCTTGAACTGGTCATAGGTCTGGATGCCGGGCTTGGCGCCCAGCCCCTCGCGATAGGCCATGCCTTCGGGCGTGCCCAGGTCGTGGCCGGTGGAGAAGACGCCGCCGGAGCCGCGCACGATCAGTACACGGACGTTATCGTCGGCCCTGGCCAGGTTGAAGGCCGCGTCGATCTCGTCGAGCATCCGATAGCCCTGAGCGTTACGGTATTTCGGCCGGTTCAGCGTGATCACGCCGAGCCCGTCGCCGGTGGCGTAGAGGATGTCCTGGAAGTCCAAGCGTCCGCTCCCTTTTGTTTGCTTTGTGGGTGTTTAACGCGACCGTCCGCGTCCCGACACCGGCCATAGCGCCCGCAGCGTATCGCCCTGCACCAGGTGATAGGTGTCGTAGAGGTTGACCGTCGGGTCGCAGTGGGGCGCAGCCAGGGTGACGATGTGGGACAGCGCTAAAGCCTCGCCCTTGGGCAGGAACAGAGCGCCGTGCTCGTCGCCCATAAAGACGTATTTGCTCCCCTCCGGCGCGCCGGACAGCACCACGGGGCGGTCGGCGTCGGTGGCGAAGGCCTTGAAGCCGGCGTCGATGGTGACCATGCCGGGGGTGTTGGCGCTGACCACCCGGGCGTCGACCATCAGCGAGGTTTCGAACGGCGATCCAGAGCCGTCCTCGGTCAGTTCGCAGGCCAGATACTGGCTGTCCATGAACACATAGGAGCCGACCTGAAGCTCGGTATAGACGCCCAGTGCGGGGTCGATGCGGTGGGTTCCCGTGCCGCCGCCGGTGACGATGGCGGGGGCGCCGCCGGCCGCCGTCAGCGCGTCGATCACGGCGCGGATCAGCTCGGCCTTGGCCTGCATGGTCTCGCGGCGGGCGGCGAAGG
>Ga0302314_10010140_pt1 | contig 16534 bp, 10 predicted proteins | sample III_Palsa_N2_3_FD_200533 | JGI IMG/M metagenome (GOLD analysis project Ga0302314, IMG submission 200533) | Peat permafrost microbial communities from Stordalen Mire near Abisko, Sweden - III_Palsa_N2_3 | ecosystem: Environmental > Terrestrial > Soil > Palsa > Peat permafrost | place: Sweden... | reverse complement strand
GAGGCGAAGCACTTCTGCGGCGCGAAGTAGTAGACGTCGGTCTCGGCGATGTCGACCGGCAGGCCGCCCGCGCCGGAGGTGGCGTCCACCAGGACCAGCGCGCCCTCGTCGGCGCCGGCCACCCGCTCGATCGGCATGGCGACGCCGGTCGAGGTCTCGTTGTGGGTGAGGGCGTAGACGTCCACGCCGGCCTCGGCGACCGGCAGCGGGTGGGTGCCCGGCTCGGCCTTGACCACGGACGGGTCCGCGAGCCAGGGGGCGGCCTTGGTGGAGGAGGCGAACTTGGAGGAGAACTCGCCGAAGCTCAGGTGCTGGGACTTCTCCCGCACCAGGCCGAAGGCGGCGATGTCCCAGAAGGCGGTGGAGCCGCCGTTGCCGAGCACGACCTCGTAGCCCTCGGGGAGGGAGAAGAGGCTGCTCACGCCCTCACGCACGGCCTTGACCAGGTTCTTGACCGGGGCCTGGCGGTGGGAGGTACCGAGGAGGGAGGTCCCGGTCGCGGCGAGGGCGGTGAGGGCCTCGGGGCGCACCTTGGACGGACCTGCGCCGAAACGGCCGTCAGCGGGCCTGATGTCAGCGGGAATCTGGATCTGAGCCACGGCCGAAGCCTAGTGGCTGCCGCCGGCCCGGAGCGGCCGGGTCCGGCCAATGAGACACGAACGGGGTCAGTGGGACACGAACGAGGGGGCGTGCGGACGGTCGTCTTCCGCTCCGCACACCCCCACGCACCACCCGGTCGGGTGCTAGCGCGCGATGTCGTCGAAGCCGGTGACTTCCTGCGGGCTGCGCGGGCCCGGGCCGATGTAGCGGGCGGCGGGCCGGACCAGGCGTCCGGTGCGCTTCTGCTCCAGGATGTGGGCGCTCCACCCGGCGGTGCGGGCACAGGTGAACATCGAGGTGAACATGTGCGCCGGGACCTCGGCGAAGTCGAGCACGATGGCGGCCCAGAACTCCACGTTGGTGGCCAGGACGCGGTCGGGGCGGCGGGCGTGCAGCTCCTCCAGCGCGGCCTTCTCCAGGGCGGCGGCGACCTCGTAGCGGGGGGCGCCGAGCTCCTGGGCGGTGCGGCGGAGCACGCGGGCGCGCGGGTCCTCGGCGCGGTAGATCCGGTGGCCGAAGCCCATCAGCCGCTCACCCTTGTCCAGGGCGTTCTTGACCCAGGCGGTGGCGTCGCCGGTGCGCTCGATCTCCTCGATCATGCCGAGCACGCGGGAGGGGGCGCCGCCGTGCAGCGGGCCCGACATGGCGCCGACCGCGCCGGACAGGGCCGCGGCGACGTCCGCGCCGGTCGAGGCGATGACCCGGGCGGTGAAGGTGGAGGCGTTCATGCCGTGCTCGGCGGCGGACGTCCAGTAGGCGTCGATGGCCTTGATGTGCTTGGGGTCGGGCTCGCCGCGCCAGCGGATCATGAAGCGCTCGACGATGGTCTGGGCCTTGTCGATCTCGCTCTGCGGGACCATCGGCAGACCCTGGCCGCGGGCGGACTGGGCCACGTAGGAGAGGGCCATGACGGCGGCCCGGGCGAGGTCGTCGCGGGCCTGCTCGGGGCTGATGTCCAGCAGCGGCTTGAGGCCCCAGGCCGGGGCGAGCATGGCGAGCGCGGACTGGACGTCGACCCGGATGTCGCCGGAGTGGATCGGCAGCGGGAACGGCTCGGCGGCCGGGAGGCCGGGGTTGAACTTGCCGTCGACCAGCAGGCCCCAGGTGTTGCCGAAGGAGACGTGGCCGACCAGCTCCTCGATGTCGACGCCTCGGTACCGCAGCGAGCCGCCTTCCTTGTCGGGCTCGGCGATCTCGGACTCGAACGCTACGACTCCCTCAAGCCCGGGGACGAAATCGGACATAAAGGCGGCTCCTATGAAATCGACGTCGGTGACTGTGGTGTGGCCAAGTCGTCGGCTGTGTGTGCGCTCCGCGCGGTTGCGCGGCGCGCGGTGGCGCGCGTGGATGATGCTTCGTTGCATGGCACGCAGTGTCAGGGTGGCAGGCACTGGGTGCATTGCGCCAGAGGACAACGCGGTGATCCCCCGCACGGGTTCGGCCCGGGCCCGGAGGCAGGATATCTCTCGATATCAAGATTGTCGCCCAGGGTGGTGCATCGTCCCTGGTGGCGGCCGATGCAGCGGCCCGGTACGGCCGGTTCCGGGGCCGCGGGACCCTGCTCGGGGGCCCGGCCGGAGGAGGATGATGGTGGCGTGCACTCCTCCGACCGCGCCCTCACCGCGCCCTCCGCGCCCACCGCCCGCACGGCCACGCCGGACGGCGCCCCCGCCCCCGCCGCGTCCGCCGTCGACGTCTCGGGCATGCGCCGCCACTACAGCGCGGCCGGGCTGGTGGAGGCCGACCTCGCCGCGCATCCGATGGACCAGTTCGCCCACTGGCTGGCCGAGGCGACGGCGGCCGGCCTGGACGAGCCCAATGCGATGGTGGTCTCCACGGCCGACGCCGACGGGCAGCCGAGCGCCCGCACCGTCCTGCTCAAGGGCTACGACCGGCGCGGATTCGTCTTCTACAGCAACTACGGCTCGCGCAAGGGCGACGAGCTGGCGGCCAACCCCCGGGTCGCGCTGCTCTTCCCCTGGCACCAGATCGCCCGGCAGGTGACCGTCGTCGGCCGGGCCGAGCGGGTTCCGCGCCCGGAGACCGAGGGATACTTCCACAGCCGTCCGCACGGTTCCCAGCTCGGCGCCTGGGCCAGCGAGCAGTCCCGGCCGGTCGCCTCCCGGGAGGAGCTGGAGCGGCGCTACGCCGAGCTGGCCGTGCTCCACCCGGAGGGCGAGGAGGTGCCGGTGCCGCCGTACTGGGGCGGTTACCGGGTCGTCCCGAGCGCCGTCGAGTTCTGGCAGGGCCGGGAGAACCGCCTCCACGACCGGCTCCGGTACCGGGCGGAGGCGGGCGGATGGGCGGTGCAGCGACTGCAGCCGTGACCCGGGCGGCGGGGCGGCCTGCGGTCCGGCGTTGAATTCTGGCCAAGGGCCGGGCGCCAGAAGGTGCTTACCGGTCCTTTCGCGCTTTCCCCACGGCGGGGGTCTTGCGGCTCGGCCTGTCCCCGTGGCGACAATGTGACCAGTACCACGAAGCGCCGGGCGGGGTGCGCGCGCGGCAGGGCAGGTCCTCGGCGGCAGGACACCGGGGAAGCCGGAATCGGTGCGGGCATCCACGGCGGCGACCACGGGGATTCGCTGCGTGCGGAAGGCTGGACATCTGATGAACTCACCCGAGATGCGTGTGCTCACCCGGACCGGGCCGACGGGCGGTGGACGGCCCGGGACCCGGGTTCCGCTGGCGCTCATGGCCGCCGAGGGCGGGCCGCTGCTGACCGCGATGCTGGAGCGGGCCGCCGCGACCGGCCGCGCTGCGGAGAACACGGGAGTGGCCGCGTTCGGCTCCTCGGCCAGGTGACGCCGGACCTTCGCCCGATCGGCGGGCCGGTGGTTCCGCTGCGCCAGTTCGTGCTGAAACTGCACAGCCGGTGCGACCTCGCCTGCGACCACTGCTACGTGTACGAGCACCAGGACAGCAGCTGGCGCGGGCGTCCCGGCGCGGCCTCGGACGCCGTGCTGCGGGCGGCCGCGGCCAGGATCGCCGAGCACGCCCGCTCCCACGCGCTGCCGGTGGTCTACGTCGTGCTGCACGGCGGGGAACCGCTGCTGGCCGGGCACGAACTGCTGCGCCGCGCCGCCGAGATCCTGCACCGGGCCCTGGACGGCGTGGCCGAGCTGGACCTGTGCGTGCACACCAACGGGGTGCGGTTGGACGAGGCGTTCTGCGAGCTCTTCCTGCACTACGGGATCCGGGTCGGCATCTCCCTGGACGGCGACCGCCGGGCCAACGACCTCCACCGCCGCTACCGCAACGGGCGGAGCAGCCACGCCGAGGTGATGCGGGCGGTCCAGCTGCTCAAACGCCCGCGCTACCGCCACCTCTTCGCCGGACTGCTGTGCACCGTCGACGTCCGCAACGATCCGCGCCAGGTCTACGACGCGCTCGTGGAGCTGGCGCCGCCACAGCTCGACTTCCTGCTGCCGCACGCCACCTGGGACCGTCCGCCGCTGCGCCCGGAGGGGGTGCGGACCCCCTACGCGGACTGGCTCCGGGTGGTCCACGAGCGCTGGGAGGAGGACGGCCGGGCGGTGCCGGTGCGGATCTTCGAGTCGCTGCACCAGGCGCTGGCCGGCGGCCGGAGCCGGAGCGAGTCCTTCGGCCTGGAGCCGGTCGACCTGGTGGTCATCGAGGTCGACGGAACGCTGGAGCAGGCCGACTCGCTGAAGACGGCCTTCGACGGGGCTCCGGCCACCGGCCTGGACGTCTTCGCCGACTCCTTCGACGAGATCGCGGCCCATCCGGGCATTCTGGCCCGGCAGCAGGGCCTCGACGGGCTGTGCCGCCAGTGCCGCGACTGTCCGGTCGTCCGGGCCTGCGGCGGCGGCCTCTACGCGCACCGCTACCGCTCCGAGCCCGGCGGCGGAGGCTTCGACCATCCGTCGGTCTACTGCGACGACCTGCTGGACTTCATCGGCGGCCTGGAGGCGGCCGACGCGGCGCGAACGGCGCGGCGGACCGGGCCGTCCGGCACGGCGGCGCCGGTGCACGCCCTGGTCCTCCGCGAGGAGCAGTTCGCCGAGCTGGCCCAGGGGCCCGGCAGCGCCGAAGCCGTGCAGGCGCTGGCGGAGAGTCAGGGGGAGCTGAACCGGGGCCTGTTGGCGCGGGTCATCGGCCTGTGCCCCGACGACCAGGTCCCGCGGCTGCTCACCGCGTTGGACGCGCAGGCTCCGGCGGCGCTGGACGCGGTGCTGGCGCAGCCGTTCGTGCAGTACTGGCTGCGCGGCTGCCTCGACCTGCCCGGCGGATTCCGGGGCGCGGACGTGGAGGCCGCCCTGGCCCGGACGGCCGCAGCGGCGGTGCTCCACGCCGGTTGGCACCGGCCGGTCCCGGTCCCGGTGCGCCGGAACGGCGTGCTGTCCCTGCCGACCTGGGGCCGGGTGGTCTTCGACCGGATCCCCGGGGACCCGGTGCCGGTGGACCTGCCGCCTTCGGCCGATCCGGCGACGGCGCTGGCGGACTGGGCGGAGCGGGTGGGCGGACGCTGGGAGCCGCTGCGCCGGCTCGTGGTGGACGGGACGGTCGGTGTCGCCCTGGAGGACACCGATCCGGCCGCCGGGATGCTCCCGGTCGAGCGTCCCGACGAGTCCGGATTCGCCGCCTGGGAGGCGGCGCTCCGGGAGGCCTGGCGGATCGTCGGGGCGAGACTGCCGGCCTACGCCGGGGGTCTGGCCGCAGGGCTCCGCTCGATCGTTCCGCAGCGGCCGGGGGCGCCCGGCGAGGAGGTCAGCGGCACCCCCCGCTACGGCTTCGGCGCGGTGGGCATCGCGCGGCCGGTCTCGGCCGAGCGGCTGGCGCTGCTGCTGGTCCACGAGCTCCAGCACGTGAAGCTGGACGCGCTGCTGGACCTGGACCGGTTCTGCCTGCCGGACGCGGAGGTGCTGATCCCGGTGGGCTGGCGTCCCGACCCGCGCCCCCCGGAGGGCGTGCTGCAGGGCGTGTACGCGCACCTCGCGGTGATGGACTACTGGATGTCGCGGGCGCGGTCGGACGCGGACCCGGACGCGCTGCGGCGGCACGAACGCCTCCGGAGCGAGGTGACCGCGGCGGCGGAGCAGTTGCGGGGCTCCCGGGCGTTGACCGACATCGGCTCGCAGTTTCTGGAATGGATCGAAATGCGACTCAAGTTGACAGATTAGTAAGACAGATGATGGTACGTCACGTCACGGTTCAGCTAGGATCTGACTCGATCGGGCTGAGTCGGGGGTGCGGATGGGCACGAACGCGGGCGAGGATCGCGGTCCCTACTTCTTCCTGAGCCATGCGCATCCGCCTGCCCCGCCCACGCGCAGGCATCCCGCGCGCGGGCCGCGCGGTCCGGTGGAGCGCCTCTTCGAAGCGCTCTGGGACCATCTCGGGGAGATGGCCACGCCGCTGGCGAAGGACGCCGACATCGGCATGATCGACAGTCGGATCTGGCTGGGCGAGGACTGGCAGAACCGGCTGTCGGTCGAACTGGCCCGCTGCAAGGTGTTCGTGCCGGTGCTGTCGCCGCGCTTCTTCGCCAGCGAGTGGTGCGGCAAGGAGTGGTGGGTCTTCGAGCAGCGGGTCGCCCGGGTGGAGGGCGTCGAGACCGACACCAAGGCCATCGTCCCGGTGCACTGGATCCCGTTCGGCGACCTGCCGGTGCCCGAGATCGCGAGCAAGTACCAGTTCTGGGACGTCGAGTTCCCCGAGTCCTACGAACGGCTGGGCCTGTACGCCCTGTTGGCGCGTCCGGACCTGTGGGAGGACTGCGACCGGTCGCTCTGGCTGCTGGCCGAGCGGATCAGGCGGGTCGCCCGGAGGACGGTCACCGAGCCGGGCGAGCCCATGGACGTGGCCGCTGCGAAGAACCCGTTCGAGCCCACGGCCGACAGGTTCGAGCACATGCTGAGCGGCCCGGCCGGCGCCCCGCCCCCGGTGCCGGACCTCGGTTAGGGAAGCGGATGGCCACGGACGGAGTCGGGTAGATGGCGTGCCCTGCGGTTCGGTCGCCCCTGGTCTACCTGAGCGCTCCGCGCCGGCACCGGGGCAGCCCCTGGCTGGAGCGGTTCCACGGGGACCTGGAGCAGCGGGTGGCGTACTGGTGGGGTGCGTCCGGCGTGCCGCCGCTGGTCTTCCTCAGCATCGCGGACCGGGTCCCCGAGGAGGCGGAGAAGCAGCGGGAGGAGGCCCTGGCCGAGTGCCGGGTGCTGGTGCCGCTCTACTCGGCGGCCTACTTCGAGGACGTCCGCTGCGGACGCGAGTGGTGGTACGCCGCCCGGCCGGAGGCCGGACCCCGGCGGATCGTCCCGGTGCTCTGGGAGGCGGTGCCGCGCGCGCTGCTGCCGCCGGACGCCCGCACGCCGCCGACCGACCACGCGCAGTTGGGCGAGCGCTATGCCCGGTACGGGCTCTCGGCCCTGATCAGGCTCAGCTACTGGGAGCAGCAGTACCTCCGGGTGGTGGACGGGGTGGCGCAGCAGTCGGTCGCCGCCGGCCGGAGCGCCCTCCCGCTCGGCCGCGTCGGGCCGAAGGCCGGCGGCCCGGTGGGACCCGACCTCGCCGCCGGGCCCGGCGCGTTCCCGGTCGCGCCGGACGACCGGTCGACGGCGGAGGTCCGGGTGCTGTTCCTGACCTCCCCGGAGGGGGACTTCGAGGGCCGGGTTCCCTACGGGGCGCTGGGCTCCCCCCGCGAGGTCGCCGCGCTGGTGGCCCGGCAGGCGGCCAGGAGCGGACTGCGGCCGGTCGTCGAGGAGTTCGACCCGGCCACCGGGGCCGTCGTGGCGGGCGCGCCCACCGTGCTGGTGGTCGACCCCCGGGCGCTGCGCAGCAGCAGCCGCGCCGACGCCCTGCGCAGGGCGCTGGCCGACTGCGACGTCTCGGCGCTCTCGGTGCTGGTGCCCTGGGAGCAGGCGGCGGATCCGCAGAGCGGGCGGGTCCGCGAGGACCCCGTCGACGCGCTGCTGGTCCGCGCCGTCGACCTGCTGGAACCCTGGTGGGGCCGGTTCCGCAGACAGTGGGGGCAACCGCTGTACGTGGTCGCCGACGAGCACGAGCTGGAGCGGCAGTTGTCCGCCGAACTACGGCGTGTCGCCAGCGCGGTGGAGCCGGAGCAGGCGAGCCTCTCCAGCAGGGGCACAGGTCTCGGCCGGCTGTTGGGCCCGCTCGCAGGAACCGACCAGGGACGAAGGCAGGACGCCGGGAGAACCGGGCAGACCGACCAGACCGCAGTAACAGCAGAGGAATCACCATGACGGACAACGGCCGCAACGGACACGTCATCACCTTCTACTCCTACAAGGGCGGAACCGGGCGGACCATGGCGCTGGCCAACACCGCCTGGATCCTCGCCGCTTCGGGGAAGAAGGTGCTGGCGGTCGACTGGGACCTGGAGGCGCCCGGCCTCGACAGCTTCTTCCGGCCGTTCCTCGACCCCAAGAAGCTCGACCACTGCACCGGGGTCATCGACATGATCACCGAGTACAGCGACATGTTCTCGCGCCGCCGCTGGTCGCAGAGCGAGATCAGTGAACTCATCCCGCAGTACGCCTCGGTGGCCCGGCACACGGTGGAGCTCGACTGGGCGCACTTCCCTCCCGGCGGCAGCCTGACCTTCGTCCCCACCGGCCACATCGACCAGCGCTACTCCAGTGCCCTGGGCAGCATCAAGTGGGACGACTTCTACGAGAAGCGCAACGGCGGCCAGTTCTTCGAGGCCATGCGCGAGGACATGCGACGCGAGTACGACTACATCCTGATCGACAGCCGCACCGGTCTCAGCGACAGCTCCAGCGTCTGCACCACGGACCTGCCGGACACCCTGGTGGTCTGCTTCACCCTGAGCAGTCAGGGCATCGACGGGGCCTCGCGGATCGCCAACTGGATCCTCGACCGGAAGCGCCCCCGGCCGTCCCGGATCCTGCCGGTGCCGATGCGCATCGACGAGGGCGAGCTCAAGAAGGCGGAAGCGGGACGGGAGTTGGCCCGCCGCAAGTTCGCCAGGATCCTCGACAACCTGGCCGAGCCCGATCCCGGCGAGTACTGGGGATCCATCCAGTTCCCCTACAAGCCCTTCTACGCCTACGAGGAGATCCTGGCGACCTTCGGTGACGCGCCCGGCGTCAGCGGCTCGCTGCTGGCCGCCTGCGAACGACTGACGGACGTGATCACCCGGGGCGAGGTGACCGCGATGCCGCGGATGGACGAGGCCCTGCGCAAGCGCGGGAGCGAGGGCTACACCCGGCAGCACACCGTCGCCTCGGGCCTGCACCTCGCCTACGCGCGCGAGGACCGCAACTGGGCCGAGTGGATGATGGACGTCTTCCAGACCAGCGGCTACCAGGTGACCAGCACCGAGATCGGGACGGACTGGGTGGAGAGCCTGGAGGAGGACCGCCTGGTCGACGGCGCGCACCGGGTCGTCGCCGTCCTCTCCAGGTCCTTCCGGCGGTCGGCCAGGGCGGCGGCCTTCTGGCAGCGCATCGTGGCCCGCAGCCAGCTGTCCGGGACGATCAGGCCGCTGGCGGTGCGGGTCGGCGACGTCCAGCTCGACCAGGTGTTCAGCGGCGTCGGCGAGAGCGACAGCAAGCTGGTCGACCTGGCCGGACTGAGCAGCACGGCGGCGGCCCAGACGCTGCTCCGCGGAGTCGACGCGGACCGCCGGGGGCTGCCGACCGAGAACATGGGCGTGACCGCCCGCTTCCCGGCCAGCCAGCCGCAGATCTGGAACGTGCCCACCCGGAACCGCACCTTCACCGGCCGGATCGAGGAGCTGGACCGGCTGCGGGACCAACTCCAGGGCGGGCAGCACACGGTGCTGGTGCCGGCCGCGCTGCACGGCCTCGGCGGTGTGGGGAAGACCCAGCTCGCGAAGGAGTACGCGCACCGCTACCGGTCCAGCTACGACCTGATCTGGTGGATCTCGGCGGACCAGCCGGAGATGGTGGCCGACTCCCTGGCGGAACTGGCCCGCGAGATCGAGCGCCGATCCGTCGTCACCGGTGCCAACGCGGGCGGGCTGCCCGGCGGGACGGGGGTCACGGTCTCCAACGTGACGACCGTCGCCGCCAACGCGGCCGTGGATGCGCTGCGCCAGGACCGTCCGACCGCGCGCTGGCTGCTGATCTTCGACAATGCCCGCGAGCCCGCCGATGTCAGTGCCTACATGCCGAGCGGCGGCCAGGGGCAGGGCCAGGGCCACGTGATCATCACCTCGCGCAACCACGCCTGGGGGGACTATGCCCAACTGGTCCCGGTCGACGTCTTCGAGCGCAAGGAGAGCACCGACCACCTGCGCGGCCGGGTTCCGCAGCTCACCCTGGAGCAGGCGGACCGGGTCGCCGAGCGGTTGGGCGACCTCCCGCTGGCCGTCGAGCAGGCCGCCGCCTACATGGACACCACGCACATCCCGGTCGAGGAGTACCTGCGACTGCTGGACGGAAGGCTCGGCGTCGCCTTCGACCTCGGCGCGGACGGCGAGAACCCGGACTCGGTGAAGGCCACCTGGCAGGTGTCGATCGAGGCGTTGCGGGCGACCTCCCCGGCCGCCGCCCGGCTGCTGGAGATCTGTGCCCACTTCGGCCCGGAGCCGATCGCCCGGACCCTGCTGCGGACCGACGCCCTGCGTCGGCACCTGGAGCAGTTCGACCCGACGATCATCGACCCCAGCAGCTTCAGCACGGTGTTCGAGCAGATCGGCAAGCTCTCGCTGGCCCGGATCGACACCGGGGACGACAGCGTCCAGATGCACCGGCTGGTCCAGGCCGTGGTGCGGGACTCGTTGTCCGCCGAGCAGCGCGAGCAGACCCAGCACCTGGTCCACCAGTTGCTGGTGAACGCGCGCGAGCGGATCGAGGGCGAGGTCGACGAGGACGTCAACCGCTTCCGGATGGAGCAGATCTGGCCGCACCTGATTCCCTCCCGGGCGGACCGCTGCCTGGAGAAGGACGTGCGGCAGCTGATGCTGGACCGGGTCCGCTACCTGTGGCGCAGCGGCGACCATGCCGCCGCCCAGGTCCTGGCCGAGGACCTGAACGCCCGCTGGACCGCGTCGGCGGCCGAGCAGGAGCCGGACTGGGTCACGCTGCGGCTGCGCACCGAGCTCGGCAACGCGCTGCGGATGCAGGGCCGTTACCAGGAGTCGCTGCGGCTGGACCAGGACACCCTGCGGCGGCAGACCGAGATGAACGGCCAGGGGCACGTGCACGCGCTGATGACCGCCGGGAACCTGGGCTCCGACCTGCGGGCGCTGGGCCGGTTCGCCGAGGCGCTGGAGCTCGACGAGCAGACCTACGCGACCATGCGCACGACGCTGGGCCAGTTCAGCAGCCGCACCCTGCTGATGGCGGGGAACCTGGCCGTGGACCACCGGCTCGCGGGCAACTACTTCCAGGCACTGGAGATCGACACCTCCACCGCGCAGGGGTGGTCCAGGAAGCTGGGCCCGGGGCACCGGGAGACCCTGCGCTCCCAGGGCCTGCTGGCGCGGGACACGCGCGACCTCGGCAACCTGCTCGACGCGCTGGACCGGCTGCGGCTGCTGAAGGAGCGCGGCGACGAACTGCTGGGCGAGCAGGACATCGACGCCCTCGCGCTGACGCGCAGTCTGGCCGTCTCCATGCGCCTGGTCGGCCGGGCCGACGAGGCGCTGCTGCTGAGCCGGGCGACCTACAGCACCTACAAGGCCCAGTACGGCGACGGCCACCCGGAGACCCGGCTCTGCCGGCTGGGCCACGCCGCGGACCTGTGGGCGACCGGGCAGGCCGACGCCGCCCTGGAGCAGGCCGCCGAGGTGCACCGGGAGTATCTGCGCGACCTGGGGGAGGAGCACCCGAGCACCCTCGGCGCCGCGGACAACGTGGTGGTGTACCTGCGCGGGGCCGGCAAGAACCCGGCCAGGCTGCAGGAGGCGCTGGAACTGGGACGGAGGACGCTGTCGCTGCTGGTCCGGGTGCTGGGGGAGAACCACCCCTTCTCGCTCTGCTCGATGGCCAACCTGGCCAACATCCAGGGTGAGCTGGGCCTCTACGAGGAGTCGGAGGCCGGCGCGCGCCGGGCGACGGAACTGCTGAAGGCGCGCTACGGCGAGAAGAACCTGGACGCGCTGGTCTGCACCGCCAATCTCGCGGTCACGCTGGAGGACGCGGAACGACCGGTGGAGGCGCAGCGGCTGCGGATCGACCTGATGCAGGACCTGGCCCGCGCACTCGGCAACGGTCACCCGGACTACCTCCGGATCAGGGCGGGCAACCGGGTGAGCCGGATCCTGGAACTCCAGCAGTGGTGAGGAGGCGCGGGTGAACGGCCGGCCGGGCGTCCGCCGAGCGGCTGCCCGGCCGGGCGGGGCGGGGTCAGCCCCGTGAAACCGCCCAGGTGAGCACGTCGGGCAACCGGGTCAGCGCGGTGAAGTGGGCGAACGCCTCCTCGACCACCACCGTCGCGTGGTCGATGTGCCGTCCCAGCCAGCGGGTGTGGTCGGAGGGGGTGAAGTGGTCCTGCTGCCCGTGCCACAGCAGGGTCTTGACGGTGGGCGGGATGTCCTCGGGACGGAATCCCCAGTCGCTGGTCAGCGCGACCACGTCGTCGACCCAGCCGCCGGCCTGCGGGTCGTAGTGCAGGGCCTCGAAGACGGAGTCGCGCAGCTGCACCCGGATGCCGGAGTCGGCCACCACATTGCGGTCCGAGTCCTCCCACTCCTGGTTGAGCTCCTGGATCAGATGCCCCGGATCGCCGTTCTCCCCGGCGATCGGCAGCCGCCTGTCCTTGAGCAGCTCCTGGAACTCCTGGTAGGACTCCCGGCCGGCCCGCTGGTAGGCGGTGACGTTGGAGTCGACCATGCCCGCGTACCAGTCCAGGTCCTCGGCCTTCGGCGGGGCGAGCGACACCATCGCCACGACCCGGCGCACCCGGTCGCTGAGCAGCGCCGCCGCGGCCAGTGCGTGCGGACCTCCGCCGGAGCGGCCCACGACGGAGAAGCGATCCAGACCCAGGGCGTCCGCGATGCTCCCGACGTCGGCGGCGGCGTCCTTGACCCGGCGGTTGGCCTGACGGCTCGACTGGCCGTAGCCGGGGCGGTCGTAGCTGATCAGCCGGACACCGCGGCGGTACAGCTCGACCGGTCGGGGCACCGGGCCCAGCCTGCTGCCGGGGGTGCCGTGCATCAGGAAGACCGGATCGCCCTGAGGGTCGCCCCAGGTCTCGACCGCGAGGGTACGCCCGCCCGGACCCGGGACGGAGTGGAAGCCGGGGGCCTCGGACCGGTCGGGGAGGACGGCTTCGCCGGTGCGCCCCTGCGCTGAACCGGCCTGGTGGGGCTCGACCCTCATCGACGCCTTTCTCTCTGCGCTGGACCGATCGGCGCGTGGAGGGCAGTCGTCGTGGTTCGCGGGGAGGAGGTACTGCGGGGGACGCGCCGGAGGCACCATTGTGGTGGACGCCTGGCTGCTCAGAGTGGCACTCGGGGCGGGTGGTGCGGAAGTTCGCCCGATCGTGTGGATCTGCTCGCCCATGCGTCCCACTCCGGTCCCAGCCCCCTATGTGCGCCGCATGCGCCCGCCCGGTGGTGGATCGCATCAACATACGAGCTGGCAGTCATATATGATTGGTAGTCAGAAATGGATCGTGGCAGGACCTCGATTATGCCGTCGTCGGCTGCCGACTGTCGAGGGTCTGCCCAGGAGTTGGCCGTAACGGGTCGGGTCCCGTCGCGAGCCGATTGGATGCCGACGGCTCGCTGGACGTTCCTGCTCCGGACGGACCCGGTGGCACGCGGTGCCGTACGGCTCCCGGGCGGTCCTCCCCGGGTCCGTCCCGGGGCGGCGGCAGCGGTCGGGCGCGGGCCGGAACGGTCGGGCCGGTCGGCCGGGGAATTCGGCGGATGCGGGGAATGAGGCCCGGCGCACCGGGGCGGGGGGCGGGGCCCGGCGAAAGCGGGATTGCTCCGCCCGGGGACGGGTCCGGCCGGACCCGGAAATCCCGACAATGCGTTGTCTGCGAGTCGCTCGAAAAGCAGCCGGAATTCTCGGCTCTCCGGCGCGTGCCGCCGGAGTTCCGGCCGGAAATCCTGGACGCGGCTGCCGGGGGATCGCCGCGGAATGTCCGCCGGGTCTTCGTCCAGGGCCTTTGTCCGCCGCGCGGCCACGGGGGCGCGGGACCGGCCGCTGCCGGTGGCGTAGCTCCGTTCGGCCGAACGGCCGACAGCCGTCTACTCGAACGGCCCAACTGTGCTGGTCCTCCGTTCGAGTGACACCGAATCGGAAGGGAAGAGGCGTGCGCCACGGAAGCCGCAGCCGACGCGATGGGTCGGCTCGAGTCATGGTCATGCGCGACCGGTCCCGGTGTGTCTAGGATTCGCGCCAAGGAGCGGTATGCGCGCGTCGAGCGGCTGATCCTCTCCAGCTTCCCCCTACCCAAAGGATGACGCCGTGAACCTCGTTCTCCAGACCACTGTTTCCCGTACGGTTATCGACGCGCCAAAGAAGGGCCGCCGCCGGTCGCTGGACCAGATGACCGGGCAGGACGCCTCGGCCCAGCGCTCCATGGCCGCTCGCGTTCTCGCGGAGAACCCGGCGGATCGGCTCGCCGTCGCCGGTTTCAATTCCTCCATCTGAAACCGGCCACAGGAAAAACGAAAATTCATGGAAGCCTCCTCGGTGCCCTTCCGTCAGTTCGTGCTGAAGGTGCACAGCCGCTGCGACCTCGCGTGCGACCACTGCTACGTCTACGAGCACGAGGACACCAGTTGGCGGGGCAGGCCCAAGGTGGCCTCCGAGGAGGTGCTGGCGCGGACGGCGGAGCGGATCGCCGAGCATGCCCGCGGCCATCGGCTGGACAAGGTTCATGTCGTCCTTCACGGCGGAGAACCGCTGCTGGCCGGTCCGGCACTGTTACGCCGGGCCGGCGAGCTGCTGCACAAGGCGCTGGACGGCGTCTGTGCGCTGGATCTGCGGATCCATACCAATGGGGTCCAACTCAGCGAGCGCTACTGCGAGTTGTTCCTGGAACAGAACATCGCCGTGGGGGTCTCGCTGGACGGCGACCGGGCCGCCAACGACCTGCACCGCCGCTACGCCGACGGGCGCAGCAGCCACGACCGGGTGCTGAGCGCCATCGAGCTGCTGAATCGTCCCCGCTACCGCCCGCTCTACGCCGGGCTGCTCTGCACCGTCGACGTGCGGAACGATCCGGTCGCGGTCTACGACGCGCTGGTGGAGCTCCGCCCGCCGCGGATCGACTTCCTGCTGCCGCACGCGACCTGGGACACCCCGCCGCTGCGCCCCGAGGGCACGGCCACCCCCTATGCGGACTGGCTGCGCGCCGTCTACGACCGCTGGGACGCCCAGGGTCGGCCGGTAGCGGTGCGGATGTTCGACTCGATCCACAGCACCCTTCGCGGCGGACCCAGTCTGACCGAGTCGCTCGGCCTGGACCCGGCCGACCTGGTGGTGATCGAGACCGACGGGACGCTGGAGCAGGCGGACTCGTTGAAGACCGCCTTCGACGGGGCCCCGGCCACCGGCTTCGACGTCTTCGCCGACGACCTGGACACCGCCGCCCGGCACCCGGGCATGATCGACCGTCAGGGCGGGCTGGCCGGCCTCTCGGCCGCCTGCCAGGAGTGCCCGGTGGTGCGCTCCTGCGGGGGCGGGCTGTACGCCCACCGCTACCGCACCGGTTCGGACTTCGACAACCCCTCGGTGTTCTGCGACGACCTCTACGCGTTCATCACCGGGGTCAGCGAACGTGAGCAGCGGAGGGAAGCACCGATGGCCGTCGAGGACGAGCGTTCCGTCGAGGACGAACTGACCGGTACTCAGTTCGACGAGCTGGCTGCCGGATACGGCAGCGCCGAAACAGTCAGGGCACTGACCGAGCTCCAGCTGGAGCTGAACCGCCAGCTGCTGGCCGAGGTCTGGAGCGGGGCCGAGCCGACCCCGGCCGACCGGACCGCCTGGGCCCGGGTCACCGAGCTGGACGCGGCTGCCCCCGACGCCCTCGACCAGGTGCTGGCCCACCCCTACACCCGCTCCTGGGCCGCCGCCGCGCTCCGGATGGACGGCTCCGGACCGGCCGTCGACCTGGGCGGGATCGCCGAGATCGCCGCCGCCGCGACGCTGCGGGCCGGCCAGGGCGAGCTGGTCGTGGTCCCGGTGCGCGGAGGGCTGCTGCGGCTGCCCACCCTGGGCGTGCTGCGGCTGGAGGGCGCGCGCGAGGCGCTGGTCGCGCCCGACGGCGCGGACCGGTTCACCGTGGACTGCGACGGCGAACGGCTGCGGCTGCCGCTGCCCGGAGACGCCGCGGAGGGCGCCGCCGCGGACCCGCGCTGGCTGCCGCTGCGCCGGGTGGCGCTCGGACCCGGGCTGAGCCTGGCACTGGACGACACCGACCCGCTGCGGGACCGCTACGGGGTCGGGCACGCGGCGGCCGGGCGGCTGGACCGGGCCGAGTACCGGGCCTGGGCCGAGGGCCTGGCCGGGGCCCGGCGGCTGATCGAGCGCGCCCTGCCGGGCTACGCCCCCGGGCTGGCCGAGGGCCTGGCCGTGGTCACCCCGCTGGTCCAACTCCCGGGCGGGCGCGGCAGCAGCGCCGCCACCCGGCACTCCTACGGTGCGGTCGGCATCGCCCGCCCCCCGGCCGACGACCTGCTGGCACTGCTGCTGGTGCACGAGTTCCAGCACGTCAAGCTGGGTGCGGCATTCGACCTGTACCAGCTGTTCGACCCGGCGCACGAGCGGCGCTACCGCGCCCCCTGGCGCCCGGACCCGCGTCCGCTGGAGGGGCTGTTCCAGGGCACCTACGCGCATCTGGGGGTCACCGAGTACTGGCTGTCCCGGGTCCGCGACCACCGCGCCCAGGGCAGCCCGGATCCGGTGCTGCGCCATGCCGAGGAGGAGTTCGTCCGCTGGCGGGACCACACCGCCGCCGCCGTGGAGACACTGGCCGGTTCCGGTGCGCTGACCGGACTCGGGGC
>Ga0302314_10010138_pt1 | contig 16536 bp, 14 predicted proteins | sample III_Palsa_N2_3_FD_200533 | JGI IMG/M metagenome (GOLD analysis project Ga0302314, IMG submission 200533) | Peat permafrost microbial communities from Stordalen Mire near Abisko, Sweden - III_Palsa_N2_3 | ecosystem: Environmental > Terrestrial > Soil > Palsa > Peat permafrost | place: Sweden... | reverse complement strand
CGCCAGGCGCGGCTGGGCACGTTCGATCTCCGACCAGTGCATGTTCGCTCTCCTGACGTCGGGTGATGGCTGTTCTTCCCGGTCTATCACCAGGTACCGACGAAACCGCCAGACCCGTCTGGCGGTCATCACCGTTTGTCCGTTCGCACAGCCGCTCCGCAGTCAAGCTTGTGCGGCCGGCGGATGCCGGCGGGCAACCCCGGGTGCAGCATGAGAGCGTGACAGAAGGCCAGGAGCACCGCAGACGCCTGTGTGAGGCCGCTAAATTCGCATCCGAATTCGGTTGACGGTGGAAATCGACATCCGGGCCGCGGGCAGGCTCCGCGGGTCACCCGCCGCCCAGGCGGCGGTCCGGCCGATTGTCGAGGCGATCTGCCGGTCGGACGCGGACCTGAGCGACACCCGCGTGGTCTGCGACTGGATCCAGTACAAGGCGAACTTCCGCGACGCCGCGATGGTCCGCCCGGTGCTCGCCACCGTGGGCGGCGGCGCCGGCGCGGCGGCCGCGGTCGAGGGGCACGAGCTCGCCGTCGACCTGCGCCGCTGCGCCCAGCCTGGTACCGACGTCGCCGCCGAGGTGACCGCCGCGATCCTCGACACCAACCCGGACCGGGTCTGGCTCGAGCAGTGGGGGCCGGGCTCGGCGAGCTGCGTCTGGCGGTTCAACGCCCTGTACTGGCAGGCCCTGGCCGAGTGGGAGAAGGTGACCGGCCGGGCCTACGAGCTGACGCTGCCCGGCGGGGAGTCGGACGCCCGCAACGCGGGCGCGGCCCGCGACACCATCCTCGACCTGTTCAAGATCTGGGACGAGCTGTCGAGCCGGCGGGCGCTGCCCGACCAGCTCTACGTCCTCGAGCTCGGGGTCGGCAACGGCGGCCAGGCGCGGACCTGGCTCGATGAGTTCGTCGCGCTGGACCGGCGGCACGGCCGCGACTACTACCGGCGGCTGCAGTACCTGATGGGCGACTACTCGCCGCACGTGCTCGAGCGGGCCCGGGCCGAGGTCCGCGGCCACGGCGACCACGTGTCCGGGCTGGTGCTCGAGGCGACCCGGCTGTCGGGGTCGGTCGGGTTCCTCGCGGGCAAGGCGTTCCTGGTCTACATCTCCAACGTGTACGACAACCTGCCGAGTGACGAGGTGGCCGCGATCCGCGGCCGGGTCTACCTGGCCCAGGCCCGGTCGTTCCTGCCCGGCCCGGCGGCCGACGAGATCGCCGCCCGGTTCGGGATGCGGCGAGCCGAGCTGGCCCAGCTCACCGGGCGGCTGCTGCGGATCGGCCCCGAGCTCCTAGCGGAGTCGCTGCCCGACCGGTTCGCCGACACCGGCCAGGCGGTGCTGTTCTGGCAGGTGGTCTGGGAGGCGCTCCGCCAGGCCGAGCGGTACGTGCCCCTGGAAGGCCTGGACACCTACCAGATCACCCCGTCGCTGACCGGGGAGATCCTCCGGCCCCTGCTGTCCGCGGAGGGGGACATCCGGATGCACGTCTCCAACGGCGCGATGTCCAGCTTCGCCGACACGCTGCCGCTGCTGCACCCGTTCGGCCGCCTGGTCTGCCACGACCTGTTCACCACCGCCGCCGCCCAGTACCGCGACGGGTTCCGCGGGCCGGGCAAGTACGACGGCTCCGTCGTCAACTGGGTGAACGGCCCGCTGCTGCAGCTGTTCGGCAGCCGCCGCGGCTTCGACGTCCGCTTCTCCGCGTTCCGGCAGCGCCCGGGCGCGCACGTCAAGACGCTGACCGCCCAGGTACGGGACTAAAGGCATGACGATAGTGAACGAGCCGGGGCTCCTGCCTCCGCTCCCCACCACCGTGGTCGGGTCGTACAGCGTCCCCGAGTGGCTCGAGCGGCTCAAGACCGAGTACTACCAGCGCCGGATCAGCCGGTCGCACCTGTCGGAGATCCACGACGTCGCGATCAAGGCCGCGATCAAGGACCAGGAACGGGCCGGGATCGACATCGTCTCCGACGGCGAGCTGCGCCGGGACAACGACGTCGACTACCTGCTGGCGCGGATCCCGGGCGTGCACATCGAGCGGCGGGCGAAGTCGGACTACTACGACTACTACGAGGCCGAGGTCGCCGCCGAGCTGCCCGAGGACGACAAGGCCACCCTCGGCCTGGCCGCCGACTACCACTTCACCCGGGCGCTGACCGACCGGCCGGTGAAGTTCTCCTTCACCGGCCCCTTCTCCCTGTCCCGGCGCCTGTCCGGCACCGGCTACGCCGACCAGGCCGACCTGGTGCGCGCCCTCGCCCGGCGGCTCAACCGCGAGGCCCACTCGCTGGCCTCGGCGGGCGCCGGGTTCCTCCAGATCGACGAGCCGTTCCTGGCCGGGTACCCGGAGCAGGCCGCGCTCGCGGTCGAGGCGGTCAACATCGTGACCGCCGGCGTGCCCGTGACCTGGGCGCTGCACGTCTGCTACGGCAACCGGTACGCCCGCCCGTCCTGGGAGGGGCATTATGATTTCCTGTTCCCGGCCGTCCTGGCGGCGCGGGTCGACCAGCTCGTCCTCGAGTTCGCCCGCAAGGGCCTCGACGACCTGCGGCTGCTGCGCGAGTACGGCTGGCCGTCCTCGCTCGGCCTCGGCGTCGTCGACGTCAAGTCGCCGGTCGTGGAGACGGCTGACCTGATAGCCGAGCGAATCAGGCGCGCCCTCGAGTACGTTGACCCGGGCCGCCTGATGGTGAATCCGGACTGCGGCCTGCGTCATCTCGCACCGGATGTAGCCAGGCGGAAGCTGCGCGCTATGGTATCTGGCGCGGCGCTCGTCCGGTCCGAGCTCGGCCCCCCAGCATCAGCCCACGACTCCCAGCCAACAGGAGACAACCATGGATAGCGGATTCCTCTTCACCTCCGAGTCGGTGACGGAGGGCCACCCCGACAAGATCGCCGACCAGATCTCCGACGCCGTCGTGGACGCGGCGCTGGCCGGCGACCCCTACTCGCGGGTGGCGTGCGAGACCCTGCTGACCACCGGCCTCATCGTGGTGGCAGGCGAGATCACCACCGAGTCGGCCATCGACTACGCCGCGCTGGCGCGGAAGGTCGTCAACGAGATCGGCTACGACAACGGCGAGTACTACTTCGACGGCAACGCCGTCGGCGTCATCGTCGCCATGGACCGCCAGTCGCCCGACATCGCCCAGGGCGTCGACACCGCGCACGAGGGCCGGATCGGCGGCTCCGAAGACCCCCTCGACCGGATCGGCGCCGGCGACCAGGGCATGATGTTCGGCTACGCGAGCAACGAGACGCCCGAGTACATGCCGACGCCGATCATGCTCGCGCACAAGATGTCCAAGAAGCTGTCCGACGTCCGGCACTCCGGGCTGCTGCCCTACCTGCGGCCGGACGGCAAGACCCAGGTGACGGTCCGCTACGACGACGCGGGCAAGCCGGTCGAGATCGAGAAGGTGCTGATCTCCACCCAGCACCAGGACGGCGTGGAGTCCAAGCTGCCCGAGGCCCTGTGGGAGGAGGTCGTGCTGCGGACGCTCCCCACCGACCTGTACGACCCGGCCAAGCTCAGGGGCGAGTTCTACGTCAACCCCACCGGCCGGTTCGTGATCGGCGGGCCGGTCGGCGACACCGGGCTGACCGGGCGGAAGATCATCGTCGACACCTACGGCGGGTTCGCCCGGCACGGCGGCGGCGCGTTCTCGGGCAAGGACCCGTCCAAGGTCGACCGCTCGGCCGCCTACGCCGCCCGCTACGTGGCCAAGAACGTCGTCGCGGCCGGCCTCGCCGACCGGGCCGAGGTCCAGGTGGCCTACGCGATCGGCGTGGCCCGCCCGCTGTCGCTGCTGGTCGAGACGTTCGGCACCGAGAAGATCAGCAAGCAGGCGATCGTCGGCCTGGTCGAGGAGAACTTCGACCTGCGCCCGGGAGCGATCCTGCGCGACCTGGAGCTGCGCCGCCCGGTCTACCAGCCGACCGCGGCCTACGGCCACTTCGGCCGTACCGGTGACTCCTTTACCTGGGAGCGCACCGACAAGGCGGACCAGCTCCGCGCCCAGGCGGGGCTTAGCTAGGACTCAGTTAAGCACCGTTCCTTGTGCCCGGCCCGCGCTTAGCGGGCCGGGCACAAGTCATTTCCCAGACTTTTTCCGGGGCCCTTGACCGGTCCCGAACGTCGTGTTACCACTGTGACTAGAGTTAACTACAGTGCCGCAAACGTTTGTGGTCCGCCGCAGTAATCAGCGCGGCGAGTTTGGCGTCTGGGGCAATTGTTGACGGTCAGCGGCCATGCGATTGTCACCGGTAGTTAGCTTCAGCCCCGCGGGCACCCCAGAGAGGCGGTACGTAGTCACCCAAACGTGACCAAACCGTTTTCCGTCACGGGTCCTCATCGCCCGCGTGGCATGGCCATAATCCAAGGTAACCAACTCAAGGCAGATCGCAAAAGCAGTGCAAAGAGGCACCGTTTAGCTGTGACAGAGTAACGGCGGCTTCTTCGGCTCGCTTCCCTGGACGAAGGGCGTTTCTTGTTGTGCGAAGCTACGCGCTCGTTCCCCAAGAAAATAATTCTCTGTTAGCCACGAGAAGGCAGAACACATGAATAGATCCGTCCACTGGCGTACCCGGTCGGCGGCCGCTGTCCTCGCGGCGGTCGCGATAGGCGTTGTCGCCGGCTGTAGCTCAAGCTCCTCGTCAAGCAGTTCCTCGTCGGCCCCGGCGAGCTCGGCCGCGAGCAGCGGCGCCGCCGCCTCTTCCTCGGCGCCCGCGGCGTCGTCGAGCTCGGCCGCGGCCGGCACCGTCTCCACCTCGTCGTGCGGCACCAAGCCGGGCGTCGCGGCGACGGGCACGCCGATCAACCTCGGCGCGATCGACACCAAGCAGCCGGGCACCGACTTCAGCGACATCGAGAACATGACCGGGGCCTACTTCGCCTGCGTGAACGCCAACGGCGGGATCAACGGGCACCCGATCAAGTACTTCCCGGTGACCGAGCAGACCAACCCGTCGCAGATCGCCTCGCTGGCCAAGCAGCTGGTGACCAGCGACCACGTGGTCGGCATGGTCGGCAACAGCTCGATCATCGAGTGCTCGGTGGACGCGGCCTACTGGAAGAGCGTGGGCATCGACGTCCTCGGCGCCGGCATCGACCCCGAGTGCTACTCGACCCCGAACACCGCCTCGGTGAACATGGGGCCGCGTTACTCGAGTGACGGCGCCGTCCAGTACGTGCTGGCCCAGGGGGCGAACAAGATCGCCTTCGACCAGTCGAACGTCCCCGGTACCGCCTACATCGCCGCCGGCCCGGACGCGGTGGCCAAGGCCAAGGGCGCGTCGATCCAGGACTTCACCGAGAACGTGCCGATCACCAGCGCGAACGCGATCGCGACGAAGCTGGTGACCGCCGCGGGCCCGTCCGGAGCCGTGGTGCTCAACTTCACCCCGCCGGAGGCGCTGCTGATCCTGCAGGCCGCGCAGAAGCTCAACCTGGAGGACCGGGTCAAGTACTGGGCCTGCTCCACCCCGTGCAACACCGACTTCCTGGCCACCTCGCTCGGCCCGAAATGGAACGGCAAGCTGTTCGTTAACGCCGAGCTCCTGCCGCTCGACGGCAACACCAGCGCGACCGCCCAGCTGTTCGACGCCATCCTCAAGCAGTACGGCTCGGACGTCTCCGGCGGCGTCGGCTCGTTCTCCGAGATGGGCTTCACGCTCGGCGAGATCGCGACGCACGCCCTGGAGAGCATCACCGGGCCGTACACGATCGCGTCGGTCAGCGCCGCGCTCGAGGCGGTCAAGGACTACAACACCGGCATGCTGTGCCAGGGCTACACCTACGGCACCTACCCCGAGCACATCCCCAACAACATGGACTTCACGGTCACGCCGGACAACGGCAAGTTCGTCCAGGCCTCCACGGGCGGCGCATGCACCCTGATCTCCGCCAGCGACCCGCAGATCGCCGCCTACCGGGCCGTCGCCGGCACCGCTCCGCTGGCCGGCTAGCGACCGTCCAACACAACCAAGGGACTGAAGAGTTACATGCCGAGCTGGGCAGAATTTCAGCCCTACATCGTGACCGGCCTGGCCCTGGGCGGGCTCTACGCCCTCTCCGGGGTCGGGCTGGTCGTGCTGTACCGCGCTACCGGGGTGCTGAACCTCGCGTTCGGCGCGGTCGGGGCGATGGGGGCCTTCATCGCGTACTCCATGATCCAGGCGGGCGACCCCGGCTGGATCGCCTGGATCACGTGCATCGTGTTCGCCGGCGTCGTGACGCTCGGCTACGGCATGCTCTTCGGGCCTGCCCTGGCCGGGCGCGGCCCGCTCGTCCAGTCCATCTCCACGCTGGGCCTCGCGCTGGTGCTCTTCGGGGTCATCGACCTGGCCTGGCCGACGACCGGCGGCCAGTCGCCGTCGATCTCCTTCCCGACCGACAACGGCGGGTTCTCGGTCGGGCAGCTCACGGTCAACTGGACGCAGGTCATCGCGCTCGCGCTGGGTGTCGTGATCACCGTCGGCACCGGCGCGTTCCTGCGCTACTCCAAGCTGGGCACCGCGATGCGGGCGATGGCCAACGACCGGGAGATCACCGCCACCCTCGGCGTGCCCGTCCGCCGGGTCGAGGCCGCCGCCTGGCTGGGCTGCGGGCTGCTGGCCGGCATCGCCGGGATCATGCTCGCCGACCTGTCCGCCCTCGACGACACCACGCTGACGTTCACCGTCGTGATCTCGTCCCTGGCCGCCGCCCTGATCGGCCGGCTCCGCTCGATCACCGTCACGTTCGCCGCGGCCCTGGTGATCGGCCTCGTGCACGACCTGATCACCCCGATCACCCAGATCAGCAACTACCAGGACATGACCCCGTTCGTGCTCGCCGCCATCGCCCTGCTGGTGATGTCGAGAACCCAGGTCATGACCCGCTCGCGCGAGGAAGGGTAGGCGCTGATGATCGACACCGACGCCACCGGCCGCAAGGCGGCCCCGGCGGGCAGCCGGGCCCGGCCGATCGACAACCGCGCGCTCATCCGGGCCGGCGTCATCGCCGTCCTGCTGCTGCTGGCCATCTTCGCGCTGCCGCCGCTCATGTCGGGCTACTACACCGACACGATGACCCAGGTCGCCATCTACTCGATCGTCACGCTCGGCCTCGGGCTGCTGGTCGGCCGGGTCGGCCTGTACTCACTCGGCCAGCTCGCCGTGCTCATGATCGGCGCCTGGGTCGGCGCCCGGCTGCTGTTCGCCACCAGCCAGCCGTACATCCTCGTGCTGATCGAGGCGGGCCTGGTCACGATGATCATCGGCTCGCTGATCACGCTGCCCGCGCTGCGGCTGCGCGGCCTGTACCTGGCGCTGATCACGCTGATGCTGGCCGGCGGCGTCATCGTGGTCGCGGCGACGCTCAACTTTCCTAACGGCGGCGGCGGCTTCTCCGGGTACAACGGGGCGCTGCTCCACATCCCGGCGATCCGGCGGCCGTCGTACGCCGGCACCGACCCGGCGTTCTACCGGTTCTGCGTGATCGTCGCCATCGTGATGTTCCTGCTGGTCTTCGTCCACCTGCGGACCAAGCCCGGCCGGAGCTGGGCCGCGATCAAGCAGAGCGAGCCCGCCGCCCTGGCGGCCGGCATCAACACCACGGTCTACAAGATGTGGGCCCTGGCCCTGTCGGCGTTCGTCACCGGCGTGGCCGGCGCGCTGCTGGCCGGCGCGGACCGCGAGCTGTTCTCGATCGACTTCCCCATCCAGAACTCGATCAGCCTCCTCGCGGTCGTGCTGATGGGCGGCGCGTTCAGCCTCGCGGGCGCGGTGATCGCCGCGTTCCTCCAGGCCTTCCTGCCCGCCCTGCTGCAGATCTGGGGCGTCCCCAACGACTGGCTGATCATCTTGTTCGGCATCGGGGTCATGCAGGTGCTCGCCACCGCGCCGGGCGGCATCGCCGACCAGTTCCCCAAAGACATGAAACGGCTCTACGGGCTGATCAGCCGATTGTGGCGGCGCCCGCCGGTATCTAGACCGGAAGCCGTGCCCGCGAGCGGAGGCGACCGGCCGTGATCGAGGTAACCGACCTCACCGTCAAGTACGGCGGCGTCACGTCGCTCGACCGCATGAGCGTGACGTTCGAGAAGGGCGTCTGCGGGCTCATCGGCCCCAACGGGGCGGGCAAGACCACGTTCTTCAACGTGCTGTCCGGCTTCGTCCGCCCGGCCTCCGGCTCCGTCCGGGCCGACGACGACAACCTGCTGCGCATGACCCACTTCCGGCGGGCTCGCTGGGGGGTACGGCGCACGTTCCAGACCGAGCAGGCGATCTCCGACCTGACCGTGTACGACAACGTGGCGATGATCCGCTCCCGGCTGCGGGGCAGCGCCCGCCGGGCCGACGTCCTCGCGTCGATCGAGTTCGTCGGCGGCGGCGTCGACCCCTACGCCAAGGTCGGCTCGCTGACCGCGGGCCAGCGCCGCCTGGTCGAGGTCGCCCGCGCGGTCACCGGCGGCCCCAAGCTGATCCTCCTCGACGAGCCCGCGGCCGGGCTGCCCGACGAGGAGACCGCGCACCTGACCGCGGTGATCCGCGGCATCCCCGAGCAGACCGGCGCCCTGACGATCCTCGTCGACCACGACATGGCGCTGGTCTCCGCGGTCTGCGGGATGACCGCGGTGCTCGACTTCGGCAAGCTGATCGCGTCCGGCCCGACCGCGGCGGTGCTGCGCGACGAGCACGTGATGCGCGCCTACCTCGGAACGGCGGAGGTGTAGACGTGGCCACTCTCGAACTGCGGGAGCTCACGGTCGAGCGCGGCGGCCGCCCGGTCGTCAAGGACGTGACCATCCCGGTTCCGGCCGGCGAGGTGACCGCGCTGCTCGGCCCGAACGGGGCGGGCAAGTCCTCCATGGTCCTCGCGGTCGGCGGCGTGATCCGCCCCCGTCACGGGTCGGTGCTGCTCGACGGCACCGAACTGGCGGGCAAGCGGCCGGAGCGGATCCGCGCGGCCGGGGTCGCGATCGTGCCCGAGGGCAGGCGGCTGCTGCCCGACCTCTCGGTCGACGACAACATCAAGGTGGCGACGTACTCCCTGTCCAAGCAGGCGGCGGCCGAGGGCCGGGCCCGGGCGCTCGAGCTCTTCCCCCGCCTGGGGGAGCGGCTGACCGTGTCCGCCCGCCTGCTGTCCGGCGGCGAGCAGCAGATGGTGGTGCTCGCCCAGGCCCTGGTCTCCCAGCCGAAGTACATCCTCATCGACGAGCTCTCGCTCGGCCTGGCCCCGGTGATCGTCAACCAGCTGATCCCGGTGATCCGCTCGCTCGTCGCGTCGGGCATCGGGGTGCTGCTCATCGAGCAGTTCGCCGCCGTCGCCCTGTCCGTCTCGACCAGCGCCCACGTGATGGAGGGCGGGGTGCTCAGGTACTCGGGCACGGCCGCCGAGCTGACCGCCCGCCCCGAGCTGCTGCAGTCCGCGTACCTGCTGCGCGGCGCCGCCGCCGAAGCGGGCGACTCCGCTGAGATGCTCCGCGAAGCCGTCGCCACCGCCGACCCGGAAGCAACCCCCAGCCCCTCTGAGTAACCCCAGTCCTGTAAGTAACCCCCGCCTCGGAACAGGCAACCTCAGCTCCCGCCCAGTCACCCCGGCCCCCGCCCAGCCGAGATAACAGCAAGAAGCGCCGGTGTCCGGGCGGGCGGCGGATCGCTGGGCACAAATAATCGTATAGGAAATGGTGGTGGTATTTATATCAATGCTGTCGGTTTCCGGGGTTGAATCGTGGTCGTCAGACCGTCCCGGTTCCCGGGATCGCAGCGACAGGGAGGCCGGCGCTCATGAGCGACCACGCCACCGGCGAGCAGGGCCGCGCGCTTGACGGCGTGCGGGTGCTCGACCTTACCCACCAGGTCGCCGGCCCGTCGGCGACGCTCATGCTGGCGTTTCTCGGCGCCGAGGTCGTCAAGGTCATCGCGCCGGGCAGCCGGGACAGCTACGACTCGGTCGCGTTCTACCTCAACAACGCGTCCAAGAAGTCGGTCGAGCTCGACCTCAAGTCGCGGGCGGGCCTGGAGGCGGCGCTGCGCCTGGCCGACCACGCCGACGTCTTCGTCGAGAACTTCAGCCCCGGGGTCATCGACCGCCTCGGCCTGTCCTGGGACGTGCTCTCCGCCCGCAACCCGCGGCTGGTCTACGCCCAGGTGAAGGGGTTCGCGGAGGACTCGCCCTACCGCGACTTCCCCTGCTTCGACCCCATCGCCCAGGGATTCTCCGGCGGCTCGTCGATCACCGGCGAGCCGGACGGGCTGCCGATGAAGCCGGGCCCTGACGTGGGCGACACCGGCACCGGCATGGTCTTGTCGGCCGCGATCATCGCCGCCCTCTACCAGCGGGAGCGGGACGGGCTCGGCCAGCGGCTGCAGATCGCGATGACCGACCAGGTGGCCACGTTCATGCGGATCCACTACGGCTGGCCGATCGAGCGGGGGATGGACACGCCCCGGTTCGGGAACCGGCCGCCGTTCCTCGTCACCACCGCGCCGTCCGACATCTACCCGTGCCCGCCGTTCGGCCCGAGCGACTACGTGCACATCCACTGCGGCAGCGACCGGCAGTGGGAGCGGATGGCCAAGCTCATCGGGCGCGAGGACCTCCTGGGGGACCCTCGGTTCGCCACCATGACCAGCCGCGGGATCCACCGGGCCGAGGTCGACGAGGCGGTCCGGGCCTGGACCGCGACGCTGGACAAGCTGGCCGCGATGGCCGCCCTCGGCGCGGCCGGGGTGCCCGCCGGGGCGCTGCGCTCGACCACCGAGGTGCTCAACGACCCCGACCTGACCGACCGCGGTGTCTTCGTGACCGTCGACGACCCGGGCCGGGGACCGGTGACGATCCCCGGCTACCCGGTGCGGATGTCCAGGTCCGCGGCCCGGGTCACCGCGCCGCCGCGGCCCGGGCAGCACACCGCCCAGGTACTGCGGGAGTGGCTCGGCACCGACCCGGAGACCCTGGGACTCGGGGAGACGGCCGGGCCGCCGGGGGACGGCCAGTGATCAGGCGCGAGGTCGCTATCGTCGGGATCGGCCAGACCGCCTACGCCAGGGCGCTGCCGGGCACCGCCTGGGAGCTGGCGATCGAGGCGATACTCGCGGCCCTCGCCGACGCCGGGATCGACCCGGCGGACGTCGACGGGATGTGCCGGTTCGCGCCGCCGTTCGAGACGGTCAGCGAGCCGATGCTGGTCCGCGCGCTCGGCCTGCGGGAGCTGCGGTTCTTCGCCGAGTCCCCCCTCGGCGGCGAGGCCCTCGGCGCGGTCATCGCCCACGCCGCCGCCGCGATCACGGCGGGCCTGGCCCGCACCGTGGTCGTCTACCGGGCGCTGAGCCAGTCCCGGGGCGGGCGGTTCGGCCGGGCCGACGGGCGCGGCCCCGGGTCCGGGCCCGCTTCCGGCACCGGCGGCGATCACGTCGTGGTGCCGGAGGAGGACAACCGGTCCTTCGCCTGGCCCTACGGGCTCATGTCGCCCGGCCAGCTGTTCGCGCTCTGGGCGCGACGGTACACCATCGTCCACGGGCTGTCGGACGAGGACCTGACCCGGGCCCTCGGCGCGATCGCCGTCACCCAGCGGCGGTACGCCAACGCGAACCCGGCCGCGATGATGCGGGACCGCACGATGAGCCTCGACGACTACCGCGGCGCGCGGATGATCAGCGAGCCGCTGCGCCTGTTCGACCTGTGCCTGGAGAACGACGGCGCCTGCGCCTATGTCCTCACCGGAGCCGCCGCCGCCCGGTCCCTGCGCGACGACCCGGTGTACGTCCTGTCAGCCACCCAGACGCTCAGCCCCTACCGCGAGCCGATGGGCATCTACGTCGGCGGCGAGCTCCTTGAGCTGTTCCCGCCCGCCGCCGCGGAGCGGCTGTTCGCCGAGGCCGGCGTGGGCCGGGCCGACATCGACGTCGCCGAGTTCTACGACGCGACCTCGTACATGCCGCTACGGTCCCTGGAGTCCTACGGGTTCGTCCCCGACGGCCAGGCCTGGCGGTACGTCACCGAGGCCGGCACCGGGCCAGGCAGCCCGCTGCCGGTCAACACCCACGGCGGCCACCTGTCCGAGGCCTACCTGCACGGCATGAACGGCGTCCTCGAGGCGGTCAGGCAGCTTCGCGGCACGGCCCGCAACCAGGTCGCGGGGGCCGAGACCGCCCTCGTCGGGGCGCCGGCCGGCAGCGCGACGATCCTGGCCCGGTGACCCGGTGGCCATCATCCCCGCGTTCACCGACCTGACCAGGCCCTACTGGGAGAACGCCCGCGCCGGGCGCCTCGTCGTCCAGCGCTGCGGCGCCTGCGGCCAGCGCTGGCACCCGCCGCTGCCGTCCTGCCCGCACTGCCACTCCCGCGACCTCGGCTGGCAGCCGGTCTCGGGACACGGGACCGTGTACACCTACACCGTGGTCCGGCACGCGACCCACGCCGCGCTGGCCGGCCGCGTCCCCTACGTCGTCGCCATCGTCGAGCTCGCCGAGGGGCCGCGGATCGTCACCGGCATCGCCGGCTGCGATCCGGGTGACGTCCGGGGCGGCATGCCGGTCCGGGCGCGCTTCGACGCCGTCACCGACGAGGTGGCGCTCCCGTTCTTCGAGCCGGCCTGAGCGAACGGGCGTGGACGGGTGAAACACGGGACCGTTAGCGAGAGTGGGGCTGTCTGATCGTGGGACTTCTCGACGGCAAGGTCGCCTTCGTCACCGGGGCGGCGCGCGGGCAGGGACGCTCGCACGCCATCCGGCTCGCGCAAGAGGGCGCCGACATCATCGCGCTCGACGCCTGCGCCACGCCCGGCTGGCTGAACTACCCCCTGGCGACCGAGGCCGACCTGGCCCGGACGGTCACCGAGGTCGAGGCCCTCGACCGGCGGATCATCGCCCGCAAGGCCGACATCAGGGACCTGGCCGCGGTCAGCCGGGTGCTCGGCGAGGGGGTCGCGGAACTCGGCGGCCGGCTCGACATCGTCGCGGCCAACGCGGCGATCATCTCCGCCCCCCGCGACACCTGGGACATCGACGTGGAGCAGTTCCGCGAGCTGGTCGACGTCACCTTGACCGGCACGTTCATCACCGTCAAGGCCGCCGTCCCGGCCATGATCGCGGCGGGCAACGGCGGCTCGATCACCCTGACGTCCTCGGGGGCGGCGATCACCGCCGGCCCCGGGCTCGGCGACTACAAGGCGGCCAAGTCGGGCGTCATCGCGCTGATGCGGACCCTGGCCTGCGAGCTCGCGGGGCGGTTCATCCGGGTCAACGCGATCTGCCCGACCGCCGTGGACACGCCGATGATCCAGAACGAGTCGCTGTACCGGGCCTTCCGCCCCGACCTGGCCGCGCCGGGACGGGAGGACGTCAAGGCCGGGTTCGCCGAGATGAACCTGCTGCCGATCCCGTGGGTGGACCCGGTCGATGTCTCCAACGCGATCGTCTGGCTCGCCTCGGACGCCGCCCGCTACGTCACCGGCATCACGCTGCCGGTCGACGCGGGCAACCAGCTCAAATGCTGACTGACCGTGCTGACTGACCGAGCTGTTGAATGAGGGAGGCTGACATGCGGACGCAGGCGGCGGTGCTGTACGAGGCCGGCACCGACTGGAAGGTCGAGGACATCGAGCTCGACCCGCCGCGGGCCGGCGAAGTCCTCGTCCGGGTGGCCGCGGCCGGGCTCTGCCACTCGGAGGAGCACCACCGGGCCGGCGACATCCCTTTCGCCGGGCCGATGATCGGCGGGCACGAGGGCGCGGGCTTCGTCGAGGCGGCCGGGCCGGGCGTCACCCTGGCCCGGCCGGGCGACTACGTCGTCTTCTCCTCGATCCCCAACTGCGGGCGGTGCCCGTCCTGCGCGCGCGGCCGGCAGAACCTGTGCGACGCCGCAGCCGGGATCATGACCGGCCGCCAGATCCTCGACGGAACCTCCCGGCACCGCAATGCCGCCGGTGACGACCTCACGATCACCTGCCTGGTCGGCTGCTACGCCCGGCACACCGTGGTCAACGAGGCCTCGGTCATCGCGGTCGACTCGTCGGTCCGGCCCGAGGCGGCCTGCCTCACCGGCTGCGGCGTGCCCACCGGGTGGGGGTCGTCGGTGTACGCGGGCGGCGTCAGGCCGGGCGACGCGGTCGCCGTGGTCGGTGCCGGCGGCCTCGGCTCGGCCGCCGTCCAGGGCGCCCGGCTGGCCGGCGCCCGGCACGTCTTCGCGGTCGACCCGGTGCCGTTCAAGCGGGAGTCGGCCCTCGGCTTCGGCGCGACCCACGTCGCCCCCGACGTCACCGCGGCGCTCAGCCTGATCCGCGAGGTCACCTGGGGCCGGATGTGCGACGTCGTGGTGCTGACGATGGGCACCGGGCGGGCCGACATGATGGACTCCGTGCTCGCCCTCGCGGCCAAGCGCGGCCGGGTGGTGGTGACGAACATCTACCCGATGACCGACACCCGGCCGGCGCTCGCCCTGTCCGGCCTGGCCCAGTGGGAGAAGCAGATCGTCGGCTGCATCTTCGGCTCGGTCAACTCCCGCGCCGACATCCCGCTGCTGCTCAGCCTGTATAAGGACGGCCTCCTCGACCTCGACGGCATGGTCACCTCGACCTACCCGCTCGACGACATCAACCGGGGTTACCAGGACATGCACGACGGCAAGAACATCCGCGGCGTCCTGGTGATGTAGCTGGTCTTTTCCCCTCGGCGGGACCCGCCGGTGGGTTAGGATCAGCCGCGATGTCGCGCCACGTTCCGGATTCAGCCCCGCCGTCCTGGTTCGTGCCGTCCACGTCTCCGTCCGAGCCTCCGCCCTCGCCGCCGCGGCGTGACCGGGGCCGCACCGCGGCTATCGCGCTCGCCGTCGGGGCGGCCTGCGTGCTCATCGGCGGGATCGCCGCGGTCGCCGCCAGCCTCGGCCGGTCCGGCGCGAGCCCGGCCGCCGCCTCGGCGCTGGCCCCTGACCGCGCCGCCCCCCGGGCCCGGTCGGCGGCCGAGGTCAACCCGCCCGGGCAGCACGGCAGCCCGTTCTCCGCGGCCATGACCGCGTACCTGGCCGGCCGGGCCGGGACCGTGTCGGCCGCCGTGTACGACGTGCGCACCGGGCAGACCTGGACGCTCGGCTCCGGGCAGCCGCAGGCCACCGCGAGTATCGTCAAGGTCGACATCCTCGAGACGCTGCTGGCCGGCCAGCCCAGCGGCCTGTCAGCGGCCGACCAGGCGCTCGCCCAGTCGATGATCGAGGACAGCGACAACGACGCCGCGACCGCGCTGTGGGACGCCGCGGGCGGGCCGGCCGGGCTGCGCTCCTACAACCTGACCGCCGGCCTGCGGCAGACCACGCCCTCGCAGTGCCTGGCCTGCGCGGGCTTCCCCTGGCCCGGCTGGGGGCTGACCACGACGACCCCGGCCGACCAGGTACTGCTGCTGCGCCAGCTGTTCGCCGGCCCGCTGCTGTCGCCCGCGGACCGGCAGTACGCGATGTCCCTGATGGAGAACGTGGAACCCGGCCAGCGGTGGGGCGTCAGCACCGGGGTCCCCGCGGGCGTCTCGGTGGCGCTGAAGAACGGCTGGGTCCCGCTCACCGCCCCCGACGCCAACTGGCAGATCAACAGCGAGGGCTGGATCTCCGGTGACGGCCGCGACTACCTGGTCGCGGTCCTCGCCACCGGAAACCCGTCCGAGCAGTACGGCATCGACACGATCGACGCCCTGTCGGCCCAGCTGTGGAACTCGATGGGCTAAAGCTGGTCCACCGTGTAGGTGGGCAGGCCGTCCTTGTGCGCGAGCTGGTTCCACAGCGTCGCGAACGCCTGCTTGTTGTCGGTCGCCTGGCTGTCGAACTTGCCCGACGCGACCAGGCTGGAGTTCTTGAGGTCCCCGTTGTGGCAGTGGCGGGAAGCGGCCGTCGCCCACTGGGCCAGGTCCGAGTCGACCGTCGCCGACGCCTGCCAGGCGGACGTCAGGTCGGAGACCATCGCCGTCGGCAGCGCCGAGCGCCCGGAGAGCTGGCCGAGCTGGGTCAGCAGCGCGCGCCGGTTGGACGCGGACCGGTTGAAGACCCGCGCGTCGCTCGACAGGTTCTTGCCGCACGACTGCACGTTGTCGTAGGCGGCGTTGACGTCGCTGCGGTCCTTGCCGCTCTGCGAGAGCAGGCCCGACAGCTTCACCGCCGCCGCCCGCTCGGCCGCGTTCGAGGCCGACCCGCCGGACGAGCCGCCCTTCGAACCGGTACCCGCGCCCGCGCTCGTGCCCGAGCCGGGGGAAGCCGTGCTGGAACCCGGGCTGCTCTTCGTGGACAGGATGATCGCCGCCACGACGACGACCACGACGACGGCGACCACGATCGCCGGGACGAGCGGGCCCCGGGGCAGGGTGAACCCGCCGATCTTCCGGGGCGGCTTGCCGCCGCCGAGCGGCTGGCCGTCCGGGCCGAACTGCGGTCCTGGACCGTACTGGACCGGCGGAAGGCCGCCCGGTCCGCCCGGCCCGAGCTGGTCGCCGCTGTAGGGCCCGTACTGACCCTGGCCGTACTGGTCGGGCTGGTACTGACCCTGGCCGTACTGGTCGGGCTGGTACTGGCCCTG
>Ga0302314_10010136_pt1 | contig 16539 bp, 14 predicted proteins | sample III_Palsa_N2_3_FD_200533 | JGI IMG/M metagenome (GOLD analysis project Ga0302314, IMG submission 200533) | Peat permafrost microbial communities from Stordalen Mire near Abisko, Sweden - III_Palsa_N2_3 | ecosystem: Environmental > Terrestrial > Soil > Palsa > Peat permafrost | place: Sweden... | reverse complement strand
CCCAGGAGTGTTTCTACTGGCCGGCCGGTGTTACTGCATTGCGTCGGCCGGCAGGGGCCGTTCGGTGTAGCGTCTCCAGCGTCGGTCGCCGCCCGAGGCCAAACTGCCACCGCCTAAAGAGGATGTGTATGTCCCGTTTTCGTCACCCGAGTCCCGCTCTGATCATCGGCTGTATCGCGTTGTTCCTAGCCCTCACCGGGTCGGCCGTCGCGGCTGGCCATTTCGTCATCACTAGCACCAAGGAGATCTCTCCGAACGTGCTCCGTACGCTCAACGGGAAGCGCGGTCCGACGGGCTCCCGCGGGCCGGTTGGGCCTAGCGGGCCCCAGGGGACGCAGGGGACGCAGGGGGTCCAGGGGGTCCAGGGGGCCCAGGGGGCCCAGGGGATCCAGGGGACGCCCGCGACCGACCTGAAGTACTACGGGGAAGTCATCGCCAGCGGCTTGGCCGAAACCGGTGTCGGCGACAACTTCACGGTCATAAGGGTCTCGACGGGGGTGTATCAGCTGACGTTCCCGCTGAGTATCGCTCCTACCGACCTCCGCTCAGACGGCTCAAATGGTTGCCCGGTTCTCATCGCTACCTCGCTGACCGATGAGATCACCGCGGTTCCACAGCCGACCAGTTGCACCTACGCTCCGGGGGTCGGCTTCTCGGAAGACGTTGACACCATCAACTCGGGCGAGACAGCGACCAACGGAGCTTTCAACTTCATCGCGCTCCCTAACCACTAAGACCGCAGCAAGCAAGTTGCCGTGATAGCCGGGTGTGCGAGTCGGGGCCTGTCTTCTGTGCTCCGCTAGGAGGGCGGTGCTAGGGCGTCGGTGACGTCCTGAGCCCAGTTGCTGTCGAGCGGCGCGATTTGGAAGATCAGTCGGTACCAGAGTGATCCGTAGATCAGGTCAATCGCGATTGCTGCCTGTCGGCTGGTGAGTTCGCCGCGTTCAACGCCTCGCTGGAGCAGTGCGCCCAGCGAGGCGCGTCGGGTGGCGAGGAACTGTCGGGTAACGAGGTCGGCGAAGCCGGGATCGCTGGCCGCTTCGGCGGCGAGTGTGCGCAGGAGTCTGCGTGTGGTGTCGTCGCCCGCCTCGACGGTCGCGTGCAGGAAGGCGCTCAGATCGCCACGCAGCGAGCCGCTGTCCGGTAGCGGGATTGTCGCCAGGCTTCGCTCGGAGAGTGCCTCCAGGACGACCTCGGTCTTCGAGTGCCACCAGCGGTAGAGCGTCTCCTTGCTAACAGCGGCGCGCTTCGCGATCGCTTCCATGCGCAGCCCGCGCGGTCCTTCCTCGGCCGCGAGCTCGAGCGTCGCGCGAAGTACGGCCTGACGCGCCTTCTCGCTGCGTGGTCGCCCGGGAGGGCGCGTCGGTGGGGTTGACATTCCCGGCACATTAGCGAACGCCCCGTACGGTATAGTTTCCAAACGCCTAGTTCGACAATGGAGGATTCGATGAGTACCCAGGTTCAGAACCGTCGCCACGTCGCTGTGATCGGTGGTAGCACCGGAATCGGCCTTGCAGCCGCTTCATTGATTCAGGTGCGCGTGTGACGATCGGAGGACGTGACCACCAGCGTCTTGCCGGTGCGATATCCGTGCTCGGCGAGAACGCACGGGCGATCGAGGTAGATGCGACCGATGCCGACTCGCTGCGGCATTTCTACGCTGAAGCGAACGAGATCGACGACCTGGTGGTCACCGTCACTCGACGCGGCGGGGCCGGCCCCGCGACCGCATTGGCCGATGCGGATCTGCTCGGTGCGTTCGCTGGCAAGACGGTTGCGCATCTGGTCGCGGTCGCGCTGGCGCTGCCAACCCTCGCGACTCACGGCTCGATCACGCTCGTGACCGCGGGTTCCGCCCAATCCACGCTGCCGGGCACCGCCGGTCTCGCGGCCGTCAACGGCGCACTCGAGGTCGCGGTCCCAGTGCTTGCGCGCGAACTCGGACCGCTGCGGGTCAACGCCGTGTCCCCCGGCGTGATCGAGACTGGTTGGTGGGACGAAGTGCCAGAGGAGACTCGGACAGAAATGTTCTCGACTTTCGCGCAACGCGCCCCGGTCGGTCGCAACGGAACACCTGAGGACGTCGCGAAGGCGATCGTCGCGCTCGTCGAGAACCGGTTCATCACAGGAGTCGTACTACCGTGCGACGGCGGCTTACGCCTAACCTAACGCAGACCCGTCGCGGAGCGTGCTTGATCGGCCACCAGCGGGTGCTGAGGCATGAACTAGCCCCATTTCCGCAGTTGAGGATGGGTGGTTCGACTGGATCGTGAGGCGGTGCGCGGGTGTGCGCGGGGTTTCGGTTGTCCGGGGTGGGATGCTGTTGTGGCAACACTGGGTCGATGCGGGCGGTTTTGCTGTCCGATAGGGCCGTTAGTGTTGTGGCAACATGTTCGTCAAGGAAACCAAGGTCAAACGCTCCGGCCACGAGTATGTCTACCTGCAACTGGTCGACGGCTACCGCGATGAGAACGGCAGGGTCAAGCATCGCGTTGTGGCAAACCTCGGGCGGAAGGATGCGCTGAAGGACTCGGGGCAGCTCGAGGCGTTGGCGGGATCGTTCGCGAGGTTGGATCCGCCGATGGCCGGGACACGCCGCAGCGTGGGACCGTTGCTGCTCGTTGAGCACTTCCTCCGCGAGTTGAACGTGAAGGACACGGTTGATGGGGCGTTGCCGCGGAGCGCCCGGTCGATCTTGTCGGTCGGTGAGGTGGTGTGCGCGCTGGTCGCGAGCCGGTTGTGCTCGCCGTCTCCGCTCTACGACGTCGCGGGATGGGCGTCAGGTGCGGCGGTGCACGAGCTGCTCGGGATTCCGCCCGCGTTGTTGAACGATGATCGCCTCGGCCGGGCATTGGAGACGTTCGCGGTCTACGCCGAGGATCTCCGCTCCCGGGTCGCCGCGACCGCGATCGAGCGGTTCGGTGTCGACGCCGGCCGGCTGCACGTCGACTTGACGACGGTCGGCGTCAGCGGCGCCTATGAGGACTCGGCGCTTGTCGCGAAAGGCTGGGCGTCAGACCGACGCGTCGCCCGGCAGGTCCGCACGTTGCAAGCGTCAACCGCGGACGGGACGGTGCTCTACAGCCGCCCCGATCCCGGGAACGCCGCGGAGCTCTCGTTGGTCGGCGCGAGCCTGGAGCGACTACTCGCGATCTCCGGCCCGGGCCTTCTGATCGTGTGTGACTCCGCGATGGGGCAGCCGAAGACGCTGCGCGAGATCCACGACGCGGGCGTCAGGTTCGTGGTGCCGTTGCGCGCGAGCGCGGGGTTCCGCGAACGATTCCTCACCGACGTCGGCCATCAGGCGCTGCGTCCGGTGCGGTATCTGCCCGAGCGCGAAGCGACACTCCCTACCGGGGAGCGGACGGTGTTCAAGGGCGTGCTGCGCGACTGGGAGATCCCGGCCACTGGCCAGCATCCGTCACTACGACTGCGGGTCGCTTATATCCACTCTTCCGAGGAAGCAGCCCAGGTCGCGGACGCGCGTGACCGCGCGCTGGTCAAGGCCGAGGACGCCCTGGAGCGGATGCGCAACGGACTCGGCGGCCGGTACTACAAGACGCGGGAGCAGGTCCAGCGCAGAATCGGTCAGATCCTGGGGGTCAACATCACCGGCCTGATCGACGTGACCGTCACCACCCGCGCTGGGAAGTTGACGGTGACCTGGCAGCGCAACCAGCCCGCGATCGACACCGCCCGGTCATTCGATGGGATCTACGCGTTGGCGACGAACCTCCCCGGACGCCTGAGCGCCGGCCAGGTCCTCCGCCTCTACAAAGACCAACAGATCGTCGAACGTCGCCACCGCGACATGAAACAGACCTTGAAGGTCCGGCCGATCTTCCTGCACAACGACGACCGCGTCTACGCACTGCTCAGCATCGTCGGAATCTCCTTGCTGATCTTCGGGCTGATCGAAGCCCGGACCCGCGCCGCGCTCGGCCCCGAGCAGCAGCTCCCCGGACTGCTACCCGAAGGCCGCGCCGCCAGACCGACAGGCCGCAACATCCTCGCCGCATTTCAAGGACTCGGCCTGACCTACACGCACACCGGCATCCAACTCGACCCGCTCACCGACACCCAACAACACATCCTCGACCTCCTCCAGATCCAGCCGCCCTGGCCATCACTGGCAGACCATGCCCTCACCAGCCGCGGAAAATGGGACTAGCCCGGGTTCGCGGCCGCGCAGACCAGCTCAGCTGCCAGCGGGGTGCGCCGATAGCGGACTTCTCGGCCGTCGCGGTCGGCGGTGACGAGATGTGCGCTGCGGAGACGTTGTAGGTGCTGGGAAACGCCCGGCGCTGCGAGTCCGAGGCGTCGAGCAAGCTGGGAGGTCGTGGCTGGCTCCTCGGGCTCGATCAGGAGTCGAGCGCGTGTCGCGCCGAGCACTCCTGCCAACGCGTTTGGCCCAACGCGCTCGATCTGCCACATCAGCTCGGCGCCTGCGCAGGGGTACAGCAGGGTCGGCTGCCATGAGCCGAGGACGATCGGCCCGACATCCTGCCAGAACGCCGAAGGAACGAGCAGCAGTCCCCTGCCGTCCAGCGGGAAGCGGGCCTCCCAGGCCATTTCGACGATCAGGTGTCCGGGCCGCCATCGGATCGAGGGATGGAGGTTGTGTAAGGCGAGCTGAGGGCCTCCATCGGTGAGGCGGCGAGGCTGCCGCGCGATCTCAGTGGTGAGAACCGCTTGCAACCGCTCCCAATGCGGGCCGATGGCGATCGCGTACCAGCGGGCACTCATCCGCGTGCAGCTCGCCCAACCCGCTCAGCCAAGACTGATGCCGGCGAGAACGGTCGGGATCACCAAGCACACGCAACGCACCGACAGTCTCGGCCATGGGCGAGATGGCAAAGCGGACGGACGCGACGTCCTCGATTCCGAAATCTAAGCGCAGCACGATGAAGCTGGATCTTCATCGATTGCGGACATCGCTGCTGCCCCGCATGCTCGGAGCGACACGATCGTCCTGCCTGCCGGCGCCACCCGCCAGATCGAGGCAAGCTCCGACGCGCGGATGTTGGTCTGCGGCCATGGTGACGCGATCGTTCAGGTGCCCGATGAACCGGCGCTGCGTGGAACTCCGGAGTGGATCGCATAAATCCACCGCGCCCGCCGCAGCGGCGCCGATCGGCGGTCTTGGCGGCCGCCGGCGCATTCGTGCTCGGCGTTCTCTACGCAGCCATCAGCGGCTACTGGGGATCTGGCGGCACCGCGTTGCTGGCCAGCGTCGGCGGTGTGTTTCAGCGTGCTGGCCGCAATGGCAGCGTGGCCGTGCTCGCCGTCGTTTGGCTGACCGTGCTGCTCAAGCTGCTCGCAGCGAGTCTCGGGGCCGTGGTGGTTGCCGGCGAACCGAGGATCGACGTCCGTCGCCGGCGGCAACTGCGCATGGTGTCGTGGGCCGCCGCGTCAGTGCTCGTCATATACGGCGGCGTGCTGTCCATCATCGGCTGGCTAGTCCAGATCGGCATTGTTTCGGCAGGGGCACACGCAGATCACGAGGCGCTTCGCTGGCACGCCTACGTGTGGGACCCACGGTTTCTGGTCTGGGGCCTGCTGCTGGCCGCGGCGCTGCTGCGCTCGCGTCCGCTAGCGACGCTGGTTGTGAAGTAGAGCCGTCAGCTCACCGTCTGCCTGCCTGATGAGCTTGTCGTCGGGGCCGAGGGCGCGCTCGGCATCGGAGACTACGTCGCGGTAGGTGCGGATGGCGAGCTGTGTCTGGCCGTCCTCCTGATAAGCCCGAGCGAGCAGCACGCGCACGCTCAGCAGGGTGCGGTGACCGGGGCCCAGCAGTCGCTCGATCTGACGTAGGGCGTCCTCGTAGGCCTTGACACCATCGTTGACCCTGTGCGCGACGACATAGGTCGTGCCGAGTTCCACCTGCGCGTCGATCAGCCATTCCAGATCGCCGCTGGTCTCGAGCTCCGCCACAAGCGCCTCGAGTTCGTCGATCGCGGTCGTCGCCTCGCCCATAGCGCGGAACGCCTGTGCACGCTTGATCCGATATGCGAGCCGCGTGCTGTCTGAGGTGGCAGAGGACGCATCGGCCAGCAGCAGGTCGTAGAGCGCGATCGCGAGCTGCGGTCGTCGCGTCGCCAGGTAGGCCTTGGCCAGCGTGCCGCGGGTCGACTCCAGCTTGCCTGGCTCGCCTTCGCCGGCCTGGAGGGCGGTGACAGCAGCCTCCAACAACGGGACCGCTTGAGCGCTGTGCCCCGCCTGCAGGTGGGACTCGGCCAGTTCCAGCTGAGCGTCGACGCTCTGCGGCACAACCGGCTCAACCGGCTCGACCGGATCCGCCACTGCGGCCGGCGATGAACGTGACCCGCGCACGACGGACGGCCGATTCATGGCGGCATCATCAGGCTGTCCGCTCCAGATCTCGGCGAGTGCGCGCTGCGCAAAGTCACCCCTTGCCAGTTGCTCGCTCGCGGATTTCGCGGCCGGCAGAGCTGCCGTCCGGGCGACGGACTGTTCGTGGTTGGACCAGATCTCGGCGAGCGTCCGCGGTTCGGACGGCGCGAGCGTCGGTGCCGAAGCGGCTCCGACGGGTGCGGCGGCCGGCGTCGCTTCAGCCTCCGGCAGGCTCGGTCGGGCGGCGGGTGTCGCTTCAGCATCCGGCAGGCTCGCGGCAGCGGCCGACGCGCCCAGCACCGGGAGCGCGGTGCGCGCGTTCCGGAAGGCCTCACGGGCGTTCCATCCGTCACGTCCGAGCACGACGCGTCCCTGCTTGTCGCGGACCAGCGGCGTCGGCACCAGGTTGGTGATGACGTTCAGGGCGAGCATCGCCGTACCGACGGCGAACACGTCCCGCACGACCACCGCGGCCTGCGACCAGATCGGCAGCAGCGCGAGCATGACGACCAGTTCCAGCAACGTTGCACCCGGGCCGGCGAGCGAGATCCAACCGCGCGTGCGCCACTCGATGCCATCGGGCCGGTATCGGCAGATCCCCGCGACCTGGCTCCCCATGACCGGCACGGGGCTGAAGCGGATGCTGACCCGACCAAGCCGGCCCTTCAGCGAGGGTGATGAGGCTCCGACGATGACCTCGGCCGGACGGCGCGCCAGTCGTCTCACCGCCGCCGCGTGGCCCAGTTCGTGAATGAGGGTCGAGAGCGGTCGGAACAAAAACATCCAGAGCAGGATCACCTCGTACTGCTGCCCCTGGTAGCTCAGTCCGCCCCACCGCGATAGACCGACCCAGATCCCCAAGGTGGCCAGCATCTGCAGGAAGTACGACGGCCCGTACGAGGGATGCTCTGCGGGTTCCATCACGAGCCATATCGGCAGGCGATAGGCCAACTCTTAGCCGCGCTGGACGCCGCCCGGCAGATCGCCGGGTTCACCAGCTGAACGTTGCACAGCTAGGCCGCGATACCGGTTACGGTCGTGCCGCCCTTCGCCGACCTGCTGCAGCCGCTCATCGCCAACATCGCGGACACGTCGCTCGGGGTGAAGCTGTCGGTGAACGAGCGCAACGTGATCCCGGAGATCGGGTCGGTGGTCTCGAAGATCCCCTGCGTCCAGGCGATCAGCTGACGGATCGAGCGTCGCACGGTCGCGGACTGGCCAGCGACCACCTTCATCGAGAATGCGGCGCTGACCGACGTCAGGTCCTCGTTGTGCTTGTCGCCGTCGAGCTTCGAGTTCCAGCTCAGCTCCATCGGCAGTTTGGCCTTCATCGTCGTGGCGACGATGTTCACCTGGGCGCTGGTGGCAGCGCTCTGCCCGCTGCGGTAGTAGAGCGCCCCGTGCTTCCACTGAAGGCGGCGGCTCTCGATCGTGACGTCGATGCCCTGTGCCCGGGCCTGTCCGACAACCGTGGCGATCTGCCTGTAGGCCCAATCGGGCACCGTTGGGCCGACCGCGAAGCGGACCGGCTTGCAGGCCTCACCCCACGGCCGTCCGAATGGCAGCGCGTGGCCATGCTGCCCGTCGACCGCGAAGTAGCCCGGCTGGCCGGGGATCGAGAGTCCGGAGAGCTCGTGAACGAGCAGCGAGATCTGATTGGCCGACAGCGCCTGGCCGGTCGGAGCGGCGACCGCAACATGCTCGCCCCAGTCGCTCATAGTTGCGGTCATTGAGAGCTTGGCGTGGTTTGCCTGCCCGACCTCGATCAAGGCGCGCACGGGCAGCGGGTCACCGCTGGCTGTTACGTAGAGCGTCGCTCTGCTTGCCGTGCCGCCGGCGACGGTAGAGGGCACGCCGCCGCTGATCGCGATCACCGGCTGTCCATTGATCCTCGTCGTCGGACCCTCCGTCAGATGCCCCGACGGAGCGACCTCGTCAAGCGCCGTCGGCACGGTCACGTCATAGGCAATCGAGGCGAAGGCGGAGCTGGTCGAGGGGACCGACACCCAGTTGCTGCCGATCACCGCGACCTGGTTGCCCGTGAACTTGAAGTAGGACTTCAACGCGTGGTGATTGCCCGACATGTAAGCGGTATGACCGACCACCTCGACCTCTGCACGAGTGCCGTTCGAGGAGGCGATCAGCTGACGCCCGGACGTGAGCGCAACGTCGTCCTCGAGCGAGGCGTGGACACCGCCGGCGACCTGCGTCAGCGCCTGATGGAAGGAGCCCTTCGACGTCGCATCGGCGAACGCCAAGCTCAGGAGTTGGGCAGCGCCATGAGCTGAGCTGGTGCGCCGCGTAGCCGCCTGAGTTCCCGGAGTCATGACGAGCCAGCCGGCCGTAGCGGCGACCAGCGCCGCTGCCGCGTTCATGCGCCGGACTGCAGTTCTTGAAAGCCGCATCGTCGCCTCGCCGTTCCCGACCGTTCCCGCTGAAGTATTTGACTGGCTCCGGCTAGATGTTGCCACCAACCCGGACTGTTGCCACGAGCCCGCTCTGTATAAGCTCGCGGCCGATGCACGAGCAGAACGTCGCGATCATCGGTTACGGCCTGGCCGGACGCGTCTTCCATGGACCGCTGGTTGCCGCGACCGAGGGCCTCAAGGTCGCCGCGATCGTCACCTCGGACCCGGCCCGCCGCCGTCAGGCACAGGCCGATCACCCCGACGCCGCGATCCACAACACCGCCGCGGAGCTGTGGGCAACGGCCGATCAGCTGGCCGCTGTCGTGGTCGCCACGCCCAACTCGAGCCACGCGCCGCTGGCCACGCAGGCGATCGATCATGGCCTGGCGGTCGTCGTCGACAAGCCGCTCGCGCTGAGCTCGCGGGAGGCGACGCAGCTGATCGACCACGCCGAGCAGAAGCGCACGCCAATGACCGTCTTTCAAAACCGCCGCTGGGACTCCGATCAGCTGACGCTCGCGAACCTGCTCAAGGAGGGTGCGCTTGGCACCGTCCAGCGCTACGAGTCGCGCTTTGAGCGCTGGCGCCGCGAGCCCCGGCCGGAGGTCTGGCGCGAGCGCAACACGCCCGCCCAGGGTGGCGGCCTGCTGCTCGACCTCGGCAGCCACCTCGTCGACCAGGCGCTGCATCACTTCGGCCCGGTCCAGAGTGTCTACGCGGAGATCACCAACCGGCGCGGGATGCCGGCCGACGACGACGCCTTCCTCGCACTGACCCACGTCTCCGGGGTGATCAGCCACCTGCATGCTTCCGCCCTGGTCGCCGCGCCCGGGCCGCGGCTGCGGGTACTGGGCAGCGAGGGGGCGCTGTTGGTGCGCGAGCTCGACTCCCAGGAGGATCGCCTGCGCGCAGGCCAGCGTCCCGACACCACACCCGACTGGGGCGAGGAGCCCGAGCACGCCCGCCCGCGCCTGATCGCCGGCGAGCGCAGCATCCCGCTGCGTCCCGAGCGCGGCGCCTGGCAGACCTTCTACGCGCGCTTCCGCGACGTGCTTGCCGGGCAGGTGCTGGTCACCCAGGGCTTGCTGCCGGTCGACCCGCGCGACGCCGTCGAGTGCCTACGCGTGCTCGAGGCGGCGCGTGACAGCGCCGGCTCCGGACGCGTGATCAAGCTCGGCTCCGGCCACTAACCACGGCCGCTAACCAAGGCCGCTGACCATGGCCGCTAACCAAGGCCGCTAACCAAGGCCGCCGGCCAGTCCTCGGGCCATCATCCCTGAAGCGCGCTCAGCGGGCTGATGCGGCTTGCTCGCCAGGCCGGGTACATGCCGGCGAGCAGCCCGGCGCAACAGCCGACCAATGGCGCCAGCAGCAGGATCACCGTGCTCAGCGTCGGCGCCCAGCCCTTCGCGGCACTGATCGCCGCGGTCGCGACCACTCCGATGCTGGTGCCGAGCAGCCCGCCGAGCGCGCCGACGACAAGTGCCTCGAGCAGGATCAGTGCGGCGATGTGCAATGGGGCTGCGCCGAGGCTGCGGCGCAGGCCGATCTCGAAACGGCGCTGTGCGACCGCAAGAAAGGTGATGTTGGTGATCGAGAAGACGCCGACCAGCAGCGTGACCCCGGCCACGGCGAGCAGCAACGCCGTGAGCTCATCGCTGACCTCGTTGTGCAGCTGCGTCGGGTCGATCGGGACGGCCGTGTTGACGCGGCCGGGATCGTACGGGTCGATCGCGTAGGGACCCTGCCGGCCGATCAGTTGTGCCGCGCCCGAGGTGGTGCGGACAATGATCGTGCGCGGGGTCCCGCGCCCACTGATCGCGGCGGCGCCGCCGGGCGGTACCAGCACGCCCGCGAGTGATTGGTTCGTGAGCAGGTCCACCTTGGCCACGCCGATCACGGTGAATCTGACCCCGGAGATATAGATGGTCGGAGAGAGGTCGATCGAACTGATGCCGAGGCTTGAAGCCGCCTGCTGGCTCAGCAGCGCGACCTGCGCGCCGCGATTGTCCATACCACCGTCATAGAGGCGGCCTTCTGTGACCGTGACGCCGAGCGTCGCCAGCGCCCCCGGCGACGCGACCGCAACGGGCAGCTCGGTGCTCGCCTGCCCGCCGGCCGGCACCAATGTGCGGCTCACGCCGAGGTCGGCGCCGCCACGCAGGCTCCAGGTCAGTCCCGCCGCGGCCACGCCGTGCAGCTGGCGCAGCGCGCTGACGCCGGCCTCATCGAAGACCTCCGGCCTGCGGCCGGGGTCGTTGTCGGTGAAGGTCACCGATGTCGCGTTCAACTGGTTGAACGCTCCCGATACAGCACCGCTGGCCGATTCGGCCATGCCGACGGTCGCCACGGCGGTGGCGACCGCCAACGCCGTGCCGGTCGCGGTCAGCGTCGTGCGCAGCGGTGAGCGGCTCACGTTCTGGCAGGCCTCAACGATCACGTCGCGGATGCGCACGCGGCTACGGGGCACGCCGGGCAGAGCGTGGCGTTTGCTGCGGTGAGGCCTGGGCAGCCTCACCGGTGCTCGCTGACGATTCCGTCGTCGACGCTCAACACGCGCGGTAACGTCCCGGCGAGCTGCTCGTCGTGCGTGGCGATCAGGACGGTCAGGCCGCTCGCGTTCAACTCGGAGAGCAGTCCGATCACTCCGTCGGCGTTTCTGCGGTCCAGGTTCCCGGTCGGCTCATCGCAGAGCAGCACGGTCGGCCGCTGGGTCAGCGCGCGGGCGACCGCGACCCGCTGACGTTCACCGCCGGACAGTTCGGCCGGCAGTGCGTGCTCGCGGTGCGCCAGGCCGACGCGACCGAGCGCCACGGCCGCCAGCTCACGACGGTCTGTCGAGCAGATGCCGCGATACATCAGACCCAATGCGACGTTCTCGAGCGCGGTGCGATCCGCGAGCAGGTGGAAGGCCTGGAAGACGAAGCCGAACTCGGCGGCTCGCAGTGAGGTCAGCTCGCGCTCGCGCAGGCTGCCGACCTCGATGCCACGCACGCGATAGCTGCCGGCCGAAGGCCGGTCGAGTAGCCCGAGGATGTTCAGCAGCGTCGACTTGCCCGAACCGGAGCGACCGGTCAGCGCGACGAACTCACCGGCGCGGACCTCGAGCGTCGTGGGCCGCAGCGCATCGACCGGGACGGCGCCCTCGTAGGTGCGCGCGGCGTCCTCGAGCGCCAGCTCGACGACGCTCATAGCTGCCGCCCGATCACGACTGGCTCGCCGGAGCGCAGATCGTGGGCCGTGACCGCCTGACGCCCTCCGGTCGAGTACCCCAGGTGTACGTACACGGTGCGCAGGCGCTGACTTGCACCCACGACGGTTAGGTAGGTGCGACCCGTCGGGTCGGTGCTGACCGCTGAGATCGGAACGATCAGCGAGCGGACGCGGTTCGCGACGACGTCGATCTCGACGCTCTGACCGAGCAGGCCTGTGGGCACGTGGCCGAGTGGCAGGAACGTGAGCTTTTGAGCATCTGCGGCGCGCAGGCGCACGCGCAGCCGTGTGCTCGAGAGATCGGAGATCGCCGTGCCGCGCATCCCGGAGCGCAGTTGTGAAGTATCACTCTGGTCCGCGGTGGCTGTCAGGGTCACCTGGCTGGAGCCGATCACGGCCAATGCCGGTGCCGCGTGCGGGCGCGAGGCTCCGTTCGTGGCGGCCGCCTGGGTAGCGCCACCCTGACCGACCGTTGAGCCAATCGACGCATGTGAGAGCACGCGGGCCGGCAATCGCGGGACGAACACCACCTCACCGAGCGGGACGGATGCCTCGGCGGCGATCTCGGCCTGCGCCAGCGCAGAGTGGGCCTCGGTGTCCGCCGACCTCGCCGCGGGAAGCCGGCGCCCGCTTGCGCTCGCGAGCCTCCGGGCGGCCGCCGCGGCCTGGGCCCGGGCTGCGGTGAGCGCGCCCACCGCTCCGCTGAACACGTCGGGCTGAACGCCTCGAGCGTGGTAGAGGGCGAGCACCGCAGCGGCGGTGCCCGGTCCATATGTGCCGGCCGGGTCGCTACCGATGCCGTAGCCGGCGGTGATCAGGCCCTGCTGCAGTTCGCGCACATCGACGCCGCTGGTCCCGGGTGTGATCGTGCGGAAGGCCGGCACGCGCCCAACCATCACGAACACTGGGCGCTCGGCGACGGTTCCGAGCAGCGAACCGTCGCTCACAGCCTCGCCGACACGCACGCCGACCGACGTCACGACCGGAGCGGCTCCGAGGCTGGCTGGAGCCGAGATAGCGACCGGGTCGGGGTGCGCGACGGTCGCCCGCAGCACCACCTCGACCGGCAGCGTTCCGCGCCGCACCGGCGCGGTGATCAACGACGGCCTCGGTGCCGATGCGCGCGCCGCCTGCTGTGCCGGTGAGACGAAGCCACGGCTGATGAAACCGGCGGCAAGCGCCAGAGCAACGGCGAACGCAACGACAACGGCGAGTATCGGTCGGCGTCGCCTCATGACTTCCGCACCACCACCGAGGTGGATACGCCGCTGATGCGCTCGAGCTTCGCCAATCCGCGGACCACCTCATTCCCGGCGGCCGTGAGCTGCTGGTAATGCCCCTGCATGAAGGCCTTGCGACTCTTCTCCTCGAGGTCCTGCTCCGCCGTGATCAGTGGCGTCGCGCAGCGCACGAAGATCTTGACCCAGCGATGCTCGAACGCGATCCGTTCGGCTCCGCGGGGCTGTGCGCTGATCGCGGACTGGACCCAGTAGGAGAGAAACGAATTGAGCGACCGTGCCCCGCGAGTCGATACTCCGTTCTGGGTCAGGCAGCTGCTGGCCTGCGCCTTGTCGCCGGCGAGGCTCGGTGACTGCTGCAGCTGCAGGACCGTATTCACCCAGATATCCGTGAGCGGTCTGATCGTGTTCACGAAGGGCTGCATCGGCGCCTCCGAGCTGGCGATGCAACGCCCGTAGTCGGCTCGTTCCGCGCGCGAGGTGGCATTGATCGCAAGACCGACCTGCGAGCCGCCGCCACCGGGCGCCACGAACATGCCATGGGCCCGGATCCAGCCCAGGTTGGGCCAGATCGGGTTGTCCTCAAAGCTGTGGCTCTCGGCGTCGATGTTCGCTCGTGTGGTATCCGGCATAGCGACTTTCCAGCCACGTGCTCGCATACAGCGGTCCTCGGCCGCGGACTCGGCCACGTTCTCGAAGGTGGCGAACTGGTTGCCGTCGACCAACTGCGCGCCGCTTGCCGCGAAGAAGCCCTCGAGCATCTCGGAGACGAGCACCGAGGAGGTGCTGGCGCCACCGGCGCTCGCCGAGCTCGCTGCGTTCGAGGAGACGGCGCTACTGCCGCCGCAGCCGGCGACGACTGCCGCGACGGCGACCGGCAGGCAGGCGCCCAGCACACGAGTGAGGTGACGGCGGTCTGGCTTGGTGAGCGGGGAGGAAAGTCGGTTGTTCATGCGACCGAGTGTCTCCATCGCAGCCGCCGCTCACCAGACGGAATCTCACGGGGAGAGAGCCCCGTAAGTTACGGGTAAGAGCATCCGTGATCCCCCGGAGTCACGGTGCTTTTGCGGCTTCGAGCATCGGCATTCTGATGCCGTTTTCCCGTGCGACCTCGACCGCCCGCGGGTAGCCCGCGTCGGCGTGCCGGACCACGCCGATTCCGGGGTCGGCGGTGAGTACGCGACGAAGCCGATCGGCAGCCAGCGGGCTGCCGTCGGCAACTATCACCTGTCCGGCGTGGATCGACTTGCCCATTCCGACGCCGCCACCCTGGTGGATCGAGACCCAGCTGGCGCCGCAGGCGGTGTTCAGCAGCGCGTTGAGCAGCGGCCAGTCGGCCACGGCATCGGAGCCGTCAAGCATCGACTCTGTCTCGCGCTGCGGTGAGGCTACCGAGCCGGTGTCGAGGTGATCGCGCCCGATCACGATCGGAGCCTTGAGCTCGCCCGATGCGACCATCTCGTTGAATCGCAGCCCCGCGAGGTGGCGCTCGCCATAGCCGAGCCAGCAGATCCGTGAGGGCAGCCCCTGGAACTTGACCTTCTCGCCGGCCAGGCGGATCCAGCGGGCGATGTGCTCCTGGTCGCCGAACAGCTCGAGGATCGCCGCGTCGGTGCGGTGGATGTCCTCGGGGTCACCCGACAGAGCGGCCCAGCGGAACGGGCCCTTGCCCTCGCAGAACAGCGGGCGCACGTAGGCGGGCACGAACCCCGGGTAGGAGAACGCATCCTTGTCGCCGTGCTCGAAGGCCAGGCCGCGCAGCGCGTTGCCGTAATCGAATGCCTCCGCGCCCGCCTGCTGCAGCGCGCGGATCGCGCCGACGTGCGTGAGCACCGACTCGCCGACCCGCCGCAGGTACTCATCCGGCTCAGACGAGCGCAGCGCGTCGGCCTGCTCGATCGTCAGCCCCGCCGGGATGTAGCCGTTCAGCGGGTCGTGTGCTGAGGTCTGGTCGGTGACGACGTCGACGTGTACGCCGCGGCGCACCAGCTCGGGCAGCACCTCGGCGGCGTTGCCCAGCAGCCCGATTGACAGCGCCCGCTTCTCGCGCGCGGCGCCCCGGAGCCGGGCCAGTGCGTCGTCGAGGTCGGCCGCTCGCTCGTCGAGGTAGCCGCTCTGGATACGGCGCTCGATCCGCTGCAGGTCGGTCTCGATGCACAGCGCCGTGCCGCCGCACATCGTGATCGCCAGCGGCTGCGCGCCGCCCATGCCACCGAGTCCGGCGGTTACGACCAGGCGTCCGCTCAGGTCGCCGCCGAAGCGCTTGCGCCCTGCCGCCGCGAACGTCTCATAGGTCCCCTGGAGGATCCCCTGCGAACCGATGTAGATCCACGACCCCGCCGTCATCTGCCCGTACATCATCAGCCCGGCCGCATCGAGCTCCCGGAAGGTCTCCCAGTTGGCCCACTCGCCGACCAGATTGCTGTTGGCGATCAGCACTCGCGGCGCCTGCTCGTGGGTCTCGAACACCGCCACCGGCTTGCCCGACTGCACGAGCAGCGTTTCGTTGTCGGCCAGTCCGATCAGCTCGCGCTTGATCGCCTCCAGGCACGCCTGGTTGCGCGCCGCCTTGCCGATGCCGCCGTAGACGATCAGCTCGGCGGGGTTCTCGGCCACGTCGGGGTGCAGGTTGTTCTCGAGCATCGCGAGCGCCGCCTCCTGCTGCCAGCCGCGGCAGCGTGGGGGTGCCGGCACGCTCATGGGTAGATCGCCCTCAGCTTGGCGGCTTCGGACACGTGGTCGATGGCGCAGGCGAGCGCAGCGGTGCGGCTGTCGATCTCGAACTGGTCTGCCGCCGCCTGCACGCGTGCGAACGCCGTGCGCATCTGCGTGCGCAGCCGCTCCCGCACCTCGAGTGCCTCCCAGCTGTACTTCTGGTGACTCTGCACCCACTCGAAGTAGCTGACGATCACGCCGCCGGCGTTGGCGAGGACATCGGGCACCACGTTAATCCCGCGGTCGGCGAGCATCCGGTCGGCGGCCGGGGTCGTCGGGCCGTTGGCGCCCTCGACGATCAGCTTGCACTTGAGGCGGTCGGCGTTGAGGTCGGTGATCTGCTCCTCACGCGCGCACGGCACCAGCACGTCGCACTCGAGCTCGAGCATCGCCTCGCCGTCGGCCGGCTCGGCCTCCGGGTAGCCCTCGAGGTACTGGTTCTCGGACACCCAGCGCATGACCGCGGGGATGTCGAGCCCGTGCGGGTTGGTGATCGCGCCGCGGATGTCGCTGACCGCGATCACCTTGGCGCCACGCGCGTGCAGCTCCTGCGCGACGACCGAGCCGACGTTGCCGAAGCCCTGCACGACGAAGCTGCACTCCGGCAGCGC
>Ga0302314_10010135_pt1 | contig 16539 bp, 13 predicted proteins | sample III_Palsa_N2_3_FD_200533 | JGI IMG/M metagenome (GOLD analysis project Ga0302314, IMG submission 200533) | Peat permafrost microbial communities from Stordalen Mire near Abisko, Sweden - III_Palsa_N2_3 | ecosystem: Environmental > Terrestrial > Soil > Palsa > Peat permafrost | place: Sweden... | reverse complement strand
GCCTCGGCCCGCTTCTCGATTTGCTCGCTGATCGTAGCCCGTTGAGCCTTCTCCGCTTCGATTTCCCGATCCAACTCGTCGAGCGCATCAACATCCTTGATGAAGGGGTGAAAGGCACCTTCAAAAACGCTCTCGACCCGCTTCCATTCGGCGATGAGATCGAGAACCGGCTGAATCACGTGCAGCCTCATGCCGGTAGTAAATCCGTCATCACCGACCATGACGCGCCCAAATGACAGCTCCTCATTCGCAGATGACCGCAACGCGTCCGAGGGAGGAATGATGCTACCGAGTTTTGAGGACGCGAATTTCTTGGCCTCGGCTGTTGCGTCGCCGAGTGATCGAAGCGCTGTTTCATTGTTTGCTTTAACAATGCTGACTGGATCGGCCATCTTCAAACTTTCCTCAAGATGCTGATTGGTCGCTGAACGGCTTGAAGTCATAGTCGAGCGGGTTGACATGGACTTCATCCGGCTTGTTGATCGTTACTTTGCGTGATTCCGGTTGCTGCAAAGTGATCGACTTCACATCCTCCACCGCCAGCCGCATTGCCGGGGCGGCCGGGGGAAGAGCCTTGTCACCGGTACCAGGCTCGGTCGGTGATGGTGGCGAGGCTGGTATCTGAGGTGCGACGGGAAGAGGTTTGGTAACGGCGGTATCGGTCCGGTCCGGCACTTGATGCACGCCTGGCGCTACCGGCAGCAGATTAGCCCGGAATACCACGACATCGAGCGAACGATGTGACGTGTCCTGTTCCGAGCCTGGCGCTTCGGCCAGATATTCCTTGATGATGCGACGCTGCTCGACCAGGGCCAGATTCGCCGCTTCGCTGGCGGATATCATGAACTCGACCCGCCGGTTGAGTGCCCGGCCATCTTCCGTGGCGTTATCGGCGACCGGTTGCCTCTTGCCGATCGCCACCATGCTCAATTGTCCCGGGCGGACGCCCCGGCGAACAAGTTCGCGCCACACGGTCAAAGCCCGGCGCTTTGACAGATCTACGTTATAGGCATCGCTCCCAACTGCGTCAGTATGTCCCAGTATCGTCGCCTGCGCGTCGGGAACATCCTTTTTCATATTGGCCGCGAGTAGATCCAGCACCGGCCCGGCCTCCGGTCGGACGAAATCCTGGCCGGAATCAAAGAAAACACGCTCCTGGAACTGCAGACGAATAACCGGAATGCCGTAATTGATCCCGCTTATCTGCCCTGCTGGCAGTTGCAGCTGGTCGATTCTGGGCGGCGCTATGCCATACAGCGAGGCCAAGCGTCCCAGCCTATTCACCCTGTCCTGATACTCGAGGCCGATCGTCTGCGGCAGCGATTTGAGATTGACCGGTGTGATGGCGCGGCCATAGACCGGAGCCGGATGAACATAGGCCGTTTGCGGCGGGGCGTAAGGAACCGGCTGATTGTAGGCGACGGGAGCCGGTGCCGCACAGGCTGTGCACAATGTCAGCAACCCCAGCACGATAGAGCGACGGATCCCGCCTTGAGGCATTGTTTTCCAAGAAGTCACGTGGCGGCTCCATCCCTTTGAGGCCCGCAACAATTACGTGAGTTGAGACCGCCGTCAATTCACCATTTATGATTTAAAGATCCCGCCGTCACGTTCTCTCAAGGAGAGTAAGACTCTGCCGTTCTGCTACACACCGGCGAAGACTAAAATACCAAAGCGGGAGGACAATGGTGTTTATGCTCCTTTCTCTTGTAGAGAATAACTAGCACGTGAAAAACAGGTCGCCGTTGCCGCACCGGCTCCACAAGGATTCCGCGCCTCTTGGCGGTAAAGGTCGCCGTGTGTCCGTGGGTCAGCCGCCGATTCGGCACCGCTCAGGCGAGCCGATCGATTAAATGGATGAAGGAGCCGGACACGCTGCCGTGCACGGCACCCTGGGCACCGAGCGCTGTTCCATCGGCATCGGCACAGTCGAACAGCGCGGTCGCGGCCGCCGGCTGGGTCTCCTCGGCGAAATGAAACTCGTGGGCGCGGAAGCCAGTGCCCTGCCAGAGCCCGGCCAGCGCCGTAACCTGGCGATAGCCGAGCCGGCGCCGAGGGTTGGCGAAGCTGGTGGTGACCGGCAGCAGACCGGCCATTTCGTGCCCGACGCCGTCGCCATCGATCAGCGCCTCGCCCAGCATCATGTAGCCGCCGCATTCGCCATAGATCGGCACCTGGCGTGAAGCCGCCTGGCGCAACCCGTCCTTGACCCTTGCCGCGGCGGCGAGCTGCCCGGCATAGAGTTCGGGATAACCGCCGGGCAGGTACACGGCATCGGCGCCGGCATCCGGCGGCTCATCTTCGAGCGGCGAAAACGGCAGCAGCTCGACCCCGTCCCGCCGCCAGCTCTCGAGCAGATGCGGGTAGGCGAAGGCGAAGGCGCGATCGCGCGCCAGGGCGATGCGCTGTCCGAGCGGCGGGATCGTCGCGATCCGCGGCGCATCGGCCAGAGGCGAGCGCCGGGCCAACGCCACCAGCGCGTCCAGGTCGATCGTGCTCGCCATGACATCGGCGGCCCGCTCGACGAAACCCTCGAGGGCCGCATGCTCCTCGGCCAGCACCAGGCCGAGATGGCGCGACGGCAGCTCGAGCCCGGCCGCACGCGGCACGGCACCCAGAATTTGTAGTGCCGGCAGCGCCTTGGTCGTCGCCGCCCGCAGCATCGCCTCGTGGCGGGCGCCGGCGACGCGGTTGAAGATCACCCCGGCCAGGGCCAGATCGGCGCGGTGGCCGGCAAAGCCGCGCAGCAAGGCGGCGACCGAGGCCGACTGGCCGCGCGCATCGACCACCAGCACGACCGGCCAGCCGGCGAGTGCGGCCAGATCCGCGGTCGAGCCTTTGTCGCCCCCGGCCCCGGCGCCGTCGAACAAGCCCATGACGCCTTCGCACAGCACCAGCTCGGCACCGATGCCGGCGATCGCACCAGCCAGGAATTCCGGCCGCATCGCCCAGGGATCGAGATTGACCGAATCGCGGGCGCAAGCGGCGCGATGGAAGCCCGGATCGATGTAATCCGGCCCCACCTTCGCGCCCGCGACGTCGAGCCCGCGCCGCCGGAGCGCCCGCAACAGCCCGAGCGTCAGTGTGGTCTTGCCGCTGCCCGAGGCCGGAGCGGCCAGGACCAGGCCGCGTTCAGCCGACACGATGCTGCTGGCGGGTGCCCAGCGGATCCGGATCGAGCACGCGCCCGCTCTCGGCCCCGAGCCAGTCGAGCCCGGCGCGCAGCCGCACCACCTCGCCCAGCACGATCAGCACCGGCGGCTCGATCTGGTGCTGCTCGGCATCGACGGCGGCACGGGCCAGCGTCGTTTCCAGCACGCGCTGCGCCGGGGTCGCGGCCTTGCTGACCAGCGCCATCGGCGTCGCCCCGTCGCGGCCCTGCGCCAGCAGCCTTTCGGCAATGCCGGGCAAATGCTTCAGCGCCATGTAGAAGACCAGCACCGGCGAGCGCGCCAAGGCGGCCCAATCGAGCCCGTCGGGCACTTCGCCGGAGGTGTTGTGGCCGGTGACGAAGGTGACCGCCTGGTTGGTCTCGCGATGCGTCACCGGAATCCCGGCATAGGCGAGGCCGCCGATCCCGGCGGTGATGCCGGGCACGATGCGGAAGGTGACACCGGCCGCAACCAGCGCCAGCGCTTCCTCGCCGCCGCGGCCGAAGACGAAGGGATCGCCGCCCTTGAGGCGCAGCACCCGCTTGCCCTCGCGGGCCAGTTGGACCAGCCGGTTGGAAATATCGGGCTGGCTCGGCGACGGTTTGCCACCGCGCTTGCCGGCATATTCGAGCACGGCGCCGGTCCGCGCGCAGCCGAGGATGCGCTCATCGACCAGCGCATCATAGACCACGAAATCGGCCAGGCGCAGCGCATGCAGCGCGTGCAGCGTCAGCAGCCCCGGATCGCCCGGCCCGGCGCCGACCAGCCAGACGGTGCCGGGCGAAAACTCGGGGAAATCGAAACTCGGCAAGGCGATATCGGCGGGAGCACTCATGGGCGTGAGAGTGATCAGCGCCGCCGGCTTTGGCAAGAAGCGATGCGTCAACCCGTCATAACGGTGACGCAGGCCCTACGGCGCTGGTCAGCCCGCTCCGAGCCCCGTAATCTGCCCGCCATGTCCCGCCGCACGCCCGAAGAACCCGACACCGATGACCAGTAGATCGATTCCAAAGTTCTGCTCGTATGCTCATGCGGCCTGCCCGCTCACCCAACCCTCTCCCACCAGGGGAGAGGGCTTTATAGTGCGCCCTTCTTCTCTCTCTCCCCTCGTGGGAGAGGGGCGGGGTGAGGGGGCGGCCGCGCGCTCCATCGGAGCAGAAATTAGAAATCGCTCCACCAGAGCCCCCCGCCATGGCGCGTAAACCCGAAGGGCCGCTGCGTCGCGGCTGGACGACCGGCGCCTGTGCGGCCGCGGCGGCGCGCGCCGCCTACCAGGCATTGCTGACCGGCACCTTCCCGGAGCAGGTGACGATCCGCCTGCCCAAGGGCGACGCCCCGAGCTTCCGCATCGAAAAACGCGCGCTCGGCGAAGGCTGGGCCGAGGCCGGCATCGTCAAGGATGCCGGCGACGACCCCGACGTCACCCATGGCGCGTTGATCCTGACCCGGATCGAGCACGGCCCCGCCGGCAGCGGCCTCGCCTTTCGCGCCGGAACCGGCGTCGGCACGGTGACCCGCGCCGGCTTGCCGCTGCCGCCGGGAGAGCCGGCGATCAATCCCGGCCCGCGCCGCTATATCGGTTGGGCACTCGAGGATGCCGCGGCCGAATGCGACGGCCCGACACTGCTCGATCTGGTCGTCACAATCTCGATTCCGGGCGGCGCCGATCTCGCGCTGAAGACGCTGAACAGCCGGCTCGGCATCATCGGCGGGCTGTCGGTGCTGGGCACGACCGGCATCGTCGTGCCCTATTCCTGCGCCTCCTGGATCCATTCCATCCATCGCGGCATCGACGTCGCCCGCGCCGCCGGCATCGATCACCTCGCCGCCGCCACCGGCTCGACCTCGGAGGCGGCGGTGCGCCAGCTCTATGGGCTGTCGGAACAGGCGCTGCTCGATATGGGCGATTTCGTCGGCGGCACGCTGAAATACCTGAAGGCACATCCGGTGGCGAAGCTGACCTTGGCCGGCGGCTTCGCCAAGATCGCCAAGCTCGCCGCCGGCCATCTCGACCTGCATTCGAGCCGCAGCCAGGTCGAGACCGCCGCCCTGGCGCGGCTGCTCGGCGATCTGGGAGCACCCACGGAAGCCGTCGCCGAGGCCGCGGCGGCGGCCGGGGCCGGCGAGATCCTGGCCATCGCCCGCAGCCTTGGCCCGGATTTCGAAGCAGCACTGACCCGGCGCATCGCCACCCAGGCCCGCGATGTGGCCCTGGCCAATCTGGCCGGCGAAACCGCCATCGAGGTCGCAATCTTCGACCGGGCCGGCGGTTTGCTGACCCGGATCGGGCCGTGACGCGGCCGCCGCATCTGCTGATCCTGGGCGGCACGGCCGAGGCCGCCGCCCTCGCCGCCGCCTTGGCCGGGCGCCTGCGCGTCACGACCTCGCTGGCCGGCCGGACCGAGCAGCCGGCGCCACTGCCCGGCGCCGTCCGCATCGGCGGCTTCGGCGGCATCGAGGGCTTGGCCGCGTGGCTGGCCCTGAACGACGTCGATCTGGTCGTCGATGCCACCCACCCCTTCGCCGCAATCATCTCGGATCACGCCGTCGCCGCCTGCGCCCAGCGCCGCCTGCCTCGGCTGCGGCTGCAGCGACCGGCCTGGATGCGCGACCCGCACGACCGCTGGATCGAGGTCGAGGATGCCGGCGCCGCCGCCCGGGCGCTGGCCGGGCTTGGCGGCCGTGCCTTCCTGACCATCGGCGTTCAGGACCTGACCGCGTTCGCCGGGCTGGACGGCATCTGGAAACTGATCCGCGTGATAGCACCACCGCGGGCTGCCCTCGATCTCGGTCCGCATGAGATCATCCTCGGCCGCGGCCCCTTCACCCTGGCCGACGAGCGCCGGCTGCTGCAGCGTTACGCCATTACCGTGCTGGTCACCAAGGCCAGCGGCGGAGCGGCGACGGAGGCCAAGCTGGCTGCCGCGCGCGAGGCTGACCTACCGGTAATCCTGATCCGCCGCCCGCCGCCGCCGCCGGGCGAGATTGTGGAGTCGGTGGCGGATGCGCTGGCCTGGGTCGCGGCGAGGATCGCGTGACGGGCGGCCCACACCAGTCATACCAACCAAACGTCTGGCATCAATCAGACCCTGGACCCTCTGTGGGTCGTCAGCAGGGATAGCGACGACGCGTCAATTTCTGCACCGGAAGTCGAATTCGGCATCTTCACGGGCGGCGCGTACCATCCCCGGAAGCGTTGACCAAAGCGAGTTCGACGCGCCGGTGCAACGGAGATCGGCGTGGAAGGCCCGTCAGCCGTGCCCTCGTCGAGCAGGGCTGTGATCTTCTCGACCCCTTCCCACACGAGGCGAAGCCCGTGCGGGATCTCACGCAAGCCGAAGCGCCCCCACAGCATGGCCGGAGCAAGGATCAGGTGTGCCGGGACACTCCCGTTTGCCGATGCCCTCTCCAGCAGCGGGCGGATTTGTCTCAGCGTCTCGCGTGTGTTTGAACGACGCAGCCGGTACCGCGCAGACCAATAGAGGGCTGGCGCCCAGTCCATGGCGACGCCGACGCCGAATACCTCTTCGCACTTGTCGAAATCCCCACGTCGGCCAAGAATCTTGCCATACCGAAGCTGGGCATACTCACTCCCACCCTCGAATGCGCGCCGGAACCAGTCCTCCGCCTCGACCGGATCGGCAGCAACGCCAAATCCCCGGAAATAGGAACTGGCAACGTGGCTCATGCTCCAGACGGACCCTTGTTGAGCGAGTTCAAGTAAGCGTCGGAAGCCAGCTTCGGGGTCGGTTTCCAGGACGAGGAACGCTTCCTTGATCCGATCCCGTTCAGGGTCCCGCTCCAAGAGAGTCGTGTCGTCCACCTGCTTGAAGTCCCATGAGTTTGCTCGCTTGCGGAACTCCGCGTGGCTCTCGGCGCACCCGGCGCTAATTCGCGCGCAAAGCCACTTCAACGGGCCACATAAGATGCACCCCATTCGATTCTCCCGAGAGCAAGTTCAGACGCGGCCCTTTATTCCGAACGCGCAGAGCGATTGGCGTCACGCGACTTTCACGCTTCCCTGGTAAGTGGCGCGTCACAGGCGGCACGGCAAGAGTTGTCGGGAGAACGCCGAGCCGAATGCGCCCACTGGGATGCTTACGTAAGATTTGCACCATTAGAATACAGCGCTGGTATAGTCGTTCCACACCGCCAGTATCTTGATGAATCCATACGGCGTGAAGTTCAGCGGCGGCACGCGCAGGCCAACCTCGCGGGCGACATCGGCGGAGAAGCTGACGCAGTCGCGGACGGCGAGGATGTATTCCTTCTCGGTGTAGCCCCGTTTGACCTTCTCGACGGCGAGGGAAAGGGCGGTGTCGTCGATAGTGAAGGCGATGTTGTAGTTCATCTGGGCCGAGCGGTCCGACACGTCGACGAAGCCCATCCCGACCGGGCTGCGATGCGCAATCGGCTTGAAGCCATACCAGCTGACGGCACCGCCCCAGCTGCAGCGGCAGGCCGAATGGAACATCCCGGTTTCGGTAATGATCATCAATTGCGCCACGTCATCCTCCAATATTCGAAGAATACTTTGCCGACGAAAATGCCGCCGCGCAGTTCAGCCTTTCCGCGCATGGCCTCGGGCGAAGGTGCCAGGAAATTGCGGCGCAAATGTGAGGATAGCCTGGAATCGGCGGAGTGGCACGCCCACCGGGTTTTACGGCAGCGGCCCAGGATCACCGGTCAAGACGCCGGTCATGCCCCAGGCTGCACCGGCGACCGAGCGCCGGTAGAAATCGAGGAATTCGCCCCGTCTTACCCCCTCGCGGATCGCCCGGTCGAGGAGCTTGGCATCGGCCGGCGCGAGCACGCGCTCGACCAGATAGACGCCGCCCTCGACCGGCGGCAACCCGTCGAGCAGCGTGACCTGCAACTGGTCGGCGAGCCCGGCTGCCAGGGCGGCATCGACAAAGGGCGGGGCCGTCATCAACGCGGCATCCGACCGGCCTGCCGCCATCCGTCTGGCAATCGTCTCGAGCGAGACATCCTCGATCACCCTGCCGTTCCGGGCCATGGCGACGAGCAGTGCCTGATAGGCCGGCCCGAAATCATAGCCACGCACGATATCGATCGAGACGCCGCTCGCCACCAGCGCCTCAGCCGAGCCGATCCGGAGATGTTCGTCACTCCGCGAAATGAGCACGAGCCGATCGCTGAGCAGCGGGACGAAGCGGCCGTCGGCGTCGCGCTCGGGGGTCCTGGCGCCGGGCAGAATATCGATCTCGCCCGCACCGACCAGGGCGTCGGCCCGCGCCGCCGAAACATCATCATAGCGAAACACGCAGCCGGCCCGCCGGCCGATGAGGGTGAAGAAATCCCGGAGCGGCCCGACGACGTCGCCCCTGGGCGTTGCCCACAGGAACCGCCCGACCTGACGGCCGGCAACCCGGATCTCCCGCGAACACTGCGACGTCTCGGCACGCGCCGCGATCGGCTGTAGCGGCAGCAGAATGGCTACGAGCAGCCATCGGCCCCACGGCACCCGCGCGCCGAGCCGGCCGAATTTGCGCGTGAGCAGCCGCAGCCTCGCCATCTCCGCCTCGTTTCATCTGGGCAGATCTCGATCGGCCCAAATTGCCCGGCCAGGCTGAATCAGTTGTGAACTTTAGCGCAGCCGATCGGCTTGCCGGTCATGAACCGGCGCGCCCGGGGCCGGGCCCGGCCCCTTGGTCTCGCGCGGGCGCAGCACATGGTGGTGATCGGCGGCATAGAGCCGGCTTTCGCTGAACCCGGCCTCGCCGAGCACGCGACCGACCAGGATCAGCGCGGTGCGGGTGAAGCCGGCCGCCTTGACCGCTTCCCGGATCGTGCCGAGCGTCCCGCGCAGGAATTGCTGGTCCGGCCAGCTGACCCGATAGGCCACCACGACCGGGCAATCGGCGCCATAGAGCGGCACCAGCTCGCGCACCACCTTGGCCAGATTGTTGACCGAGAGATGGATCGCCAATGTGGCACCGCTCGCCCCCAGCGTCGCCAGATCCTCGCGATTGGGCATGGCCGAGGCGCGCACTGCGGTCCGGGTCAGGATCACCGTCTGCGAGATGTCGGGCAGGGTGAGCTCGGCGCCGAGCGCCGCCGCCGCCGCCGCGAAGGCCGGCACGCCGGGCGTGATGTCCCAGGCGATGCCGAGCGCATCCAGGCGACGAATCTGCTCGGCAATGGCGCCATAGAGCGACGGGTCGCCGGAATGAACGCGGGCGACGTCCTGGCCAGCGGCGGCCGCCCGCTCCATCTCGCCAATGATCTCGTCGAGATGGAGCGGTGCCGTATCGATCACGCGTGCACCGGCCGGGGCCGCGGCGACGATTTCGGGTGGCACCAGGGAGCCGGCATAGAGGCAGACCGGGCAGCTCTGGATCAGCCGCAACCCGCGCACGGTAATGAGGTCGGGGGCGCCCGGCCCGGCGCCGATGAAGTGAACAATCATGCTTCAGTCTTTCCGGCATAGCCGCGCGGGGTATAGATCCAGCGCGTGCCTGCGACGCGCCGGGTCGAGGACGCGCCGATCATGACCAGGGTCAGCATATCGACGCGCTCCGGATCGAATTCCGCCAGGCTGACGCTGGCCACCGCCTCCTCGGCCCGGCCGAGATTGCGCGCCAGCAGCACCGGCGTCTCGGGCGGCCGGTGTTCGAGGAAGATCGCCTTGGCCGCGACCAGCTGGTCGCGCCGCCGCAGCGAACGCGGATTATAGAGCGCAACCACGAAATCCGCCGCCGCCGCCGCCTTCAGCCGGGTCTCGATCGCGGCCCAAGGCGTCAGCAGATCGGAGAGCGAAATCGCACAGAAATCATGACCGAGCGGTGCTCCGGCCCGCGCTGCTGCGGCCTGCAGAGCGGAGATGCCGGGCGCCACGCTGAGGGCCACGCGCCGCCACTCGGGCCGATCCTCGCGGTCGAGCAGATCGAACACCAGAGTCGCCAGCCCATAGATGCCGGCATCGCCGGAAGACACCAGCGCCACCGATTCGCCGGCGGCGGCCAGATCGAGCGCACGGCGCGCCCGGCCGGTCTCGTCGCCGAGCCCGGTCTCGTGCAGGATCTTGCCCGCGACCAGCGGCCCGAGCAGATCGAGATAGAGGCCGTAGCCGACCAGATGGCCGGCCTCGGCCAGAATTGCGCTGACCTCCGGTGTGCGCCAGGCAGCAGCCCCCGGACCGATGCCGACCACGGTCAACCGCCCTTGCGGCCGGCCGATCGCGGCACCGTCGAACGGTATCGGAGCCTCGGCGATGGCTGCGGTCGCCCGCGCTGATTTGCACTTGGGCTGGATCAGCTGCGCGGCATCGCCAGCCGCCGCGAGCGCGGCTCCTTCGGCAACACCCCAGCAGCCGGTCTCCTTGAACACCGTTTCTGAGGGCGTCACGAGCCGCGCAGTCTCCTGGGCAAGCCGCGCCGCCGGGAAGAACCGCGCCGGCACGCCGAAATGCGCGGCCAGCGCATGGACCGCGACCTCGTCGGCTTTGAGATCGATCGACACGACGCAAGCAAGCGATGCCGGCGCCAGGCCGGCCTCGCGCAGGGTCGCTTCGGCGAGTCCGATCAATTCCGCCGGATCACAGCCACGCTCGCAGCCGACGCCGAGCGCCAGGGTCGTCGGGTGATAGACCAGCGTAGTTTCGTCAGCTGCGGCGAGTTTGGCGCTAATCCGGATATCGATCGGCACGGCACCCGACCCCACCTCACCCGGCCTCTCCCCCCCAAGGGGCGGAGAGGAGAAGTGGTCATGTACCGGAGCCCCAAGCCGGACCCCACCCTCCTCTTCTCCTCTCCGCCCCATTGGGGGGGAGAGGCCGGGTGAGGTGGGGAACGCTCGATCGAACGACATCAGCCCGTCGAGCCACGGCGCATGCCCCTCGATCCGCGCCCGCGCCCCGGCCAGCAAAGCCGCCGCGACCGGCTTGGCCCGCCCCGGATTGGCCAGACGCCAGCCCGGCGGCGGCTCGTCGAGTGCCACGCCCAGGCGCAGATCGCCGGCCGTGGTGATGGCAGCGGCAATGCCGAGCGTTTCGGCCAGGCGGCGCGCCAGCGCATTGCCGCCGTGATGGCCGCCGAGCAGCGGCACCACGGCCGAGCCATCCTCGGCCACGGCCAGCACCGGCGGCTCGGTCAGCTTGTCGGCGAGCAAGGGCGCCACCGCCCGGATCAGGATGCCGGCCGCACAGATGCCGACCACCGCCTGACTCTCGGCGAAGCAGGCGGCGATTCGGGTCACCGCTCCCGGCCCGCGCAGATCATGGCATTCGGCCCCGGGCAGGCCGGCGGCCAGGCGTTCGGCCAAACGCAGCCCCTCGGGCGTGAGCGCCAACAGGGCGATACGGTCGGGCCAGGCGCTCATCGCCAGGCCTCGCCGCGCTTATGCACCAGGATCATCGAGAAATACGGCACCTTGTCCGGATCGACCGCATCGAGCGGCAGCAGCTGTTGATTGCCGAGCGTCGCTCGCTCGATGTAATGCGCCCGATCAGCCAGACCGAGCCCGCCCAGCACGCGCCGGACCTTGGCGAAATGCCGGCCGAGCTTGATGATCGCCGCGGCATCGACATCGCCCAAACGGCGCGCCAGCTCGGCCTCGGGCAGGGGCGCGGGCAGCACCGCCAGCACGTCGTTGCGGGCAGCGAGCGGCGCCTGCAACGCCGCCGCAGACGCGGTCAGCGACGACACGCCCGGCACGATCTCGACCCGGTAGCGCGCCGCCAGCCGGCCGAACAGATACATGAAGGAGCCGTAGAAGAACGGATCGCCCTGGCACAGCACGGCGACATCGCGGCCGGCGTCGAGCTCCCGCCCGATGCGGTCGGCGGCGAGATCATAGGCCGCCTGGGCCGGTTCCGGGGCGACCTCCATCGGCACTTCGATGACGATCTCCTGCTGGCCGCGATCGAGCCAATGCCGCACGATGCCGCGGGCAAAGCTGTCGCCGCCGAGTGGTGCCGGATAGGCCACCACTTGTGCTGCCTGCAGCAGGCGCAAGGCCTTGACGGTAATGAGTTCGGGATCGCCCGGCCCGACGCCGAGCCCCCAGACGGTGCCGGCCATCAAAGCTTCTCCGCACGATACAAGGTGAGCACCATTTTCTTGCCATTGGAATAATCGAGGCCTTGGACCTGGCCATAGGCGCGCGCCGCCAGCCCCTGCGCCGTCAGCGCCGCCTGGAAGGCGGCTTCGTCACGCCCCTCAATGAGCGCCAGGCCGATCTTGCTCTCGGCCAGATCCGCCGCCGCCGCCTCGGGCGAGACGAGCGCGGTATCGGTGCCGAGCAGGAAGACCAGGCTCGCCTCGGTATAGCCGGCGCTGCCGATCTGCTCGCCCGGCCGCCGCTCGGCCGCGACCAGCTTGGCGGCCGCCCGGCTGAGCCACAGCGCATCGAGCTGAGGCAGCACGCCGGCGAGTCCGGGCGCCAGCACCAGCAGCCCGGCCAGGATCGCGACCAGGGCGCTCGACGGCCCGAGCCGCAGCCGGTCGCGTCCGAAGATCTGCCAGACCGCGACCAGTGCCGCCGCCGCCGCGATGCCGCCGGCCGGCTGCGCCGCCGCACTGAGATCCGCCGGCAGCCCGAGCACCGGCCCGAGCAGCGGCGGCAGGATGAGCAAACCCAAACCCAAACCCAGCCCGACGATCGCCCAGAGCACGGGAAAGACCGGCCGGAACCAGGGCCTGAGCTCGGCCATGCCCTCTTCGCCGAGCGCCACCAGCGCCTTGGCCGAGAGCAGCGCCAGCGCCGGGTAGAGCGGCAGCACGTAATGCGGCAGCTTGGTCGGGATCAGTTCCAGCACGATCCAGAACGGCACGACCCAGGCGATCAGCAGCCGTGCCGCCGGCAGGCGCCGCGACCGCCAGGCCCAGACCAGCCCGGCTCCCAGGAACAGCGAAGCCGGCCAGAAGGTGATCGGCGCGAAAGCCAGATAATAGCCGGGCGGCGCGCCATGCGCCTCCTGGGCACCGGCGACCTTGCCGAGGAAATCATGGCCGACCGAGTCCTGCAGGAAGGCGCCCTGGGTCTGGATCTCGATCAGCACCAGCCAGGGCAGCACGATCAGCAGCGCCAGCGGCACGCCCCAAAGCGGCTTCAGGTCGAGGAACCAGCGCGCGCGCCGATCGGCGACCATCAGCGACGCCGCCGTTACGGCCGCAAGCCCGGGCGTGATCGGTCCCTTGACCAGCATGCCGAGGCCCAGCGCCAACCAGAAGATCGCCGCCGTGCGGATCGGCAGGCTTTCGCCGCGGCGCGACGCCAGATAGGCGCCACCCAGCGCCCCCTGCACCGCCACGACGCAGGCCAGTTGCACCGCATCGGTGGTGGCGATATGGGCCGTGTAGACCAGATTGGCGGTCGAGGCGAGCAGGCCGGCGCCGATCAGCGCGGTGCGCCGGTCGAAGATCTCGGCTCCGAACAGGAAGGTCAGCAGCACCGCCGCCGTGGCGCCCAGCACCGAGACCAGCCGATAGGGCCAAACCGCCGTCGCCTCGGCGCTCGACACTGCGCTGACGACCGCGGCCTGCAACCAATAGATGCCGACCGGCTTCTTGTTGCGTGCCTCGTCCTGATAACGGATCTGCACCAGATCGCCGGTTTCCAGCATCTGCCGCGTCGCCTGGATATAGCGCGCCTCGTCGCGATCGATCGCCGGCAGGCTGGTGACGCCGGGCAGGAACAGCGCCAGCGCCAGCAGCACCAGCAGGATCCAGGGCCGGCGCCCCTCGGCCAGGTAGTCGAGGCGTTCGCCGAGCAGAATACCGTCGCTCATGGCTGGGCCGGATCCTTGCGGCAGGCGAGCTGGGTCACCGGCGCCAATGCGCGCCAGGCATGATGCCCGCCCAAGGATTCCGCGCGGGCGACGGCAAGACGAACGAGCTCGCCGCCCCGGGCCTGGTGGAACGCGATCAGGCTCGCCTCGCCCTCGATGGTCACGGCATTGGCGACCAGCCGCCCGCCCGGTTTGAGGGCGGCATAGCAGAGATCGAGCAGCCCGGCATCGACGCCGCCGCCGATGAACACGGCATCCGGCGCCGGCAAACCGTCGAGTACCACCGGTGCCGCACCCTCGACGATCCGCAGATGCGGAACGCCCAGCATCGCGGCATTGGCGGCGATCAGCGCGCAGCGCGCGGGATCGCGCTCGATCGCATAGGCGCCACCATGTTCGAGTGCCCGCAGCCATTCGATCGCGATCGAGCCACAGCCGGCGCCGACATCCCACAGGATCTCGGCCCCGCTGGGTGCCAGTGCCGCCAGTGTCGCGGCCCGGATCGCCCGCTTGGTCAGCTGGCCATCATGCCGGAACGCCTCATCCGGCAGCCCGGCGAGCCGCGGCCAATGCCGCGTCCCAAGGCTTGGCCGGCATTCGATCGCCAGCGTGTTGAGATCAGCGAAACTTGTCGGCGGGAAGGCTTCGGCCGTCGTCTCGGTCAAGCGCTCCTCCGCCCCGCCCAGCCGTTCGAGCACGATCAGCCGGCTCGGCCCCCAGCCGCGCTCGACCAGCCAGCGCGCAATCGCCGCCGGCGCCGCGCCATTCTCGGTCAGCGCCAGCAACCGCACGCCGGGCGCCAGATGCCAGGCCAGCCGGTCGAGCGGCCGGCCATGCAGGCTGAGCCCGGTGATTTTCTGCAAGGGCCAGCCGAGCCGGGCGGCCGCCAGCGAAAAGGCGCCGGGCGCCGGCAATACCGCCATCTCACCAATCGGCACGGAACGGCTCAGCGTCGCACCGATGCCATAGAGCATGGGATCGCCGCTGGCCAGCACCACCACGCGCCGACCGCGCCGCGCCAGGAGTTCGGCAATACCCGCTTCGATCGGCCGGGCCCAGACCAGCCGCTCGGCCGCTCCCGGCGGGATCATGGCCAGATGCCGCTCGCCGCCGACCAGAATTTCGGCGGCATCGATGACAGCCTGGGCCCCGGCACCGAGGCCCGACAACCCGTCCTCGCCGATGCCGATGATCGTCAGCCAGCGCCGTTCTCCCTCTCCGCCCCTTACTTCAAGGGGGGGAGAGGGTTGGGGTGAGGTGGGGTCGTCGCCGTTGGACACGCCTGCGCCTGCTGGCACCCACCTTACCCTAAATCCCTCTCCCCCCTGAAGGGCGGAGAGGGACTTGTCTGCCTCCAACACCGCGATGCTGCGCGCCAGATTTACCCGCGCCGGGGCCTCCAGCTTACCGAAGGTCTCGGACAGGAACAGCCGTTCGCGGGCGAGGAAACCCTGGAGCACTGCAGTACGGCCGGCGCGATAGGCCTCGGCCTCGTAATGCGGCCGGTATTCCGCCCCGATCCCGGCCTCGTAGCGGTCGAAGCTCCCGGTATCGGCACCCAGCACCGAAATATCCATGTCGAGAAACAGCGCGCAATCCGCGGCGAAATCGGGGTTGCTGCCCTCCGGGATCCGATGCTGGCGGGTCGCCAGGACCAGGGCCTCGGCCTGCGCCAGGGTGCCGGCATCGACCAGGCCGCCGAGATCCTCGCGCAGCAGCCGAGCGCTCGCCGCTTCATTGTCCGGGCGGTCGGGCTGATAGATGGCGTCGTGATAGAAGATCGCAAGCCGCACCGCCTCGGCATCGTGCAGCAGCGGCCGGATTTCGGCGAACAGGTGCAGCAGCGCGTCGAGATGCGTCGTCGCGTGATAGTGCCGATGCGGCTCGGCATAGCGGCGGCGGATCACATCGAGCCTTGCGTCGAGCGCCGTCGTCATCGCCCCTCCTCCGCCGGCCCGGCCAGCGCATTGACCGCGGCCGCCGCCAGCGCGCTGCCGCCGCGCCGGCCGGTGAGTGCCACATAGGCCAGGCCCAGCTCATTGGCGGCCAGCGCCGCCTTCGACTCCGCGGCGCCGACAAAGCCAACCGGAAAGCCCAGCACCAGCGCCGGGCGCGGCGCCCCATCGGCAATCATCTCCAGCAGATGGAACAGCGCGGTCGGCGCATTGCCGATCGCCACGACCGCACCGGCCAGAAGCGGGCGCCACAGCTCGACCGCCGCGGCCGATCGCGTTGTCTGCAGGCGCGCGGCCAGGCTGGGGACCGACGGGTCGTGCAGGGTGCAGACCACTTGGTTCTGGGCTGGCAACCGCGAGCGGGTGATACCATGGGCGACCATCTCGACATCGACCAGGATCGGTGCGCCATCGGCCAGCGCCCGCCGCCCGGCCTGCGCGGCACCCGGCGACCAGACCAGATCGCGGGCCAGCCCCGGATCGGCGGCGGCATGAACGATCCGCAGCGCCAGCGCGTGCAGCTCCGTCGGCAGCGCGCTGAGATCGGTCTCGGCGCGCGCCGTGGCGAAGCTCTTGGCATAAATCGCCGCCGGCTCGGCGAGGTAGTCATAGTGACGCGCTGGTGCGCCGACAGGCTGTCGCCCACCCAGCAGACTCTTCTCCCTCTCCCCCCCAATGGGGC
>Ga0302314_10010133_pt1 | contig 16540 bp, 10 predicted proteins | sample III_Palsa_N2_3_FD_200533 | JGI IMG/M metagenome (GOLD analysis project Ga0302314, IMG submission 200533) | Peat permafrost microbial communities from Stordalen Mire near Abisko, Sweden - III_Palsa_N2_3 | ecosystem: Environmental > Terrestrial > Soil > Palsa > Peat permafrost | place: Sweden... | reverse complement strand
CCAGGTGACCTCACTCATGCCAATGACACTCCGAACTCAAAGCCGGCGCCAGCGACGGCCGTCATCGAGCAGCGCGTCGGCTTCAACCGGCCCCTTCGAACCCGCCTCGTACTGCGGGATCGGCGTCACCGTGTCCTCTTTCCAGCCGGTCAGAATCGGATCGATGATCCCCCACAGCGCTTCGACCTCGTCGTCACGCGTAAACAACGTCGCGTCACCGCGCATTGCGTCGAGGATCAGCCGCTCATACGCCTCCGGCGACTCCGACAGAAACGACGTGCCGTAGTGGAACTCCATATTGACCGGGCGGATTCGCATCCGTGCCCCGGGGATCTTCGCTCCCAGCGAAACCGACACCCCCTCGTCCGGTTGCACCTGCAGAACGATCTGGTTCGACTGAACGCCGACCGAACCGATCGACTGAAACGCCAGGTGTGGAACGGGCCGCAAGGTCACCGCGATCTCGGTCAGCTTGCGACCAAGGCGCTTGCCGGTCCGCAGGTAGAACGGAACGCCGGCCCAACGCCAGTTCGACACGTAGAGCTTCAGTGCCGTGTAGGTCTCGGTTCTTGATTCAGGCGGCACACCGGGCTCCTGTAGGTAGCCGGACACCGCCGAGCCGCCGACGACTCCGGCGCCGTACTGCGCTCGCACCGACATCGAGCCCACCTCATCAAGCGCCGGCGGAACGATCGCCTCGAGCACCTTGACCTTCTCGTCACGCAGCCGGTTCGCCTCAAACGCCGTCGGCGGCTCCATCGCCAGCAATGCCAACAGCTGCAGCATGTGATTCTGGACCAGATCGCGCAACGCGCCGGAGCCGTCGTAGTAGCCGGCGCGGGTTCCGATCCCGATGTCCTCAGCGGCGGTGATCTGCACGTGGTCGATGAAGTTCCGGTTCCAGACGGGCTCAAACAAGGCGTTGGCGAACCGCAGCGCCATCAGGTTCTGGACGGTCTCTTTTCCTAGATAGTGGTCGATCCGGAAGACTTGCGATTCATCGAACCACTGCAGTACCGAGGCGTTCTGCGCGCGAGCTGAGGCGAGGTCATACCCGATCGGCTTCTCGATCACCACCCGCACCTCGGCGCCCTCCGCCTCGTGCAGACCCGTCTCCCCGAGCATTCCGGTGATCACCGGGAAGAACTCGGGCGCCGTTGACAAGTAGAAGACGCGGTTCAGTGGCCGGCCACAACGGGCGTCGAGCTCCTCTAATACGCGCCGCAACTCGACATACGCGTTTGGATCGTCGAACGAGCCGGCGACGAATCGCAAATTCTCGGTCAGTCCGGCGAGCACCTCCGGGTTGGGCGGCCGGCGGCTGAAGCGCGTGATCGAGTCGCGAGCCTGTTCACGGAACGTCTCATCGTCGGCCTCCCCGCGTGAGACGCCAACCAGCTCAAACTGCTCGGGAAGTGCCCCCTCGTGCGCCAGGTTGTACAACGCGGGCAACAGCTTGCGCTTGGCAAGGTCGCCTTTGGCGCCGAAGATCACGACCGCCGTAGCGCGAACCGGCAGTCGTTCGAGGCCCTCGACCAACGGGTTCTCGCCCGTCGGTGGTTCGAAATCGGCGCTCCCCATCCGTAGTCAGCGGTCGCCCGCTAGCCGCGCAACTCCCACTAGCCGAGCAGCGTTTTGATGCGGGCGGTCAGCGCACGGATCGACGCCGCCGGATCGGCGTTGTCAAGCTCAACCCGTTCGGATCCCAAGCCGTGCGCGTGCGCAGTTTGGATGTTCGCCGCTGCCTGCGAGGCGATCAGCCGACCGAAGTCAAACGACTGATTCGGGATCGCGAGCGTCGCCTTCGGTGTGTCGACCAGCTGCAGGAAACGGCCAACTGGCGCACCGCCGTTGTGCTCCTGCCCGGTTGAGTGCTGAAAGCGCGGGCCATAGCCCCATGTCGTGGCGGCGCCGGTCAACTCACGGACCACCGAGCGTAACTCCGCCACAGCCTGATCGATCTCGGCCGACGGTGCCAGATACCCGACGATCGCCACGTAGTGCGGCGGCTGCGCATCGGCGAGCAGCGCGCGCAGCGCGTCGTCGGAAGCCGGCTCGATTGCCGGGACGCTGCCAGAGGCCAGCACCTTCGCCGCGTTGTCCTTCGCCTCCTGAACGTTCGGCTGGTCGAACGGATTGATCTCAAGCACCCAGCCAGCCACCGCGGTCGCAAACTCGGCGATGAAGAACAGCCTGCCCAGGTCAGTTGCCTCGTGCGAGGTGACCGTCAACGTCGGCAGACCCGCTGCGCTCAGCTTGTCGACCGCGGCATCGAGCTCGGCCGACGGCTGCTCAACGTTGCGCAGGTAGATGAATACGCGGTCATCGCCGTAGACACTCGGGTCATCGGCGAGCGGCTCATCGGCAACGGTCAGGATTCCCTTGCCCTGCTTGCCGGTCGACTCATCGATCAGCTGCTCAACCCATAACCCAAACGAGGCGATCGGATCGGAAACGATGAAGGTCAGCTTGTTCCGCCCAGCGAGCGCGAGCTCACCGAGCACCGAGCCAAGCCACAAACCTGTGTTCTCCTCAATCCCGGTCAGGTGGGCACAGGCCTGCTCCGCGATCTGGCAGCGGTGCAGCAGAGCGTCGATCGGTACGCCCGCCAGCGCCGCTGGGACCAGGCCAAAGTACGACAGCACCGAGTAGCGACCACCGATCTCCGGGGGGTTCTCAAACACCCGCAGGACACCATCATCAACGCCCAGCTTGGCCAGCGGCGAACCCGGGTCGGTGACGATCACAAACTGGTCGGGGTTCGCCTTCGCCTTGAAGTAGGCGTAGTGCGAGAGCGTTTCGATCGTCCCGCCGGACTTCGAGGACACCACGAAGATCGTCTTGCTCAGATCGAGCGACGCCTCAACCGCGGCGATCGCATCGGGGTGGGTTGAGTCGAGCACCTGCAGCTTCAGCCCACCGGCGAGATCACCGAACGATTGCCGGATCACCTCCGGCCCAAGCGATGAGCCGCCCATACCCAACAGCAGCGCGTCGGTATAGCCCTCAGCGACCAAGCCGGAAGCAAACGAAGCCAGCTCGCCCGCTTGATCGAGCATCTGCTCTGAGACCGTCAGCCAGCCGAGCCGGTTGTCGATCTCGGCGAGGCCGGGTCCACCCCACAGGGTGTCGTCGCGCTTCCACAGCCGCTGGGCGACCTTGTCGTCGACCGCGCGCTTGACACGCGCCGCCAGCGCCGGCTCAAAGGACGGCGGCAGGCTCGCATCGATCGTCGGCGGTCGTCCGGTGACGACCGTTGCACGGCGCGTGTCGATCCCGGCGATCAGGCCGTCCATCGCGTCCTGGAACAGCTTGATCCCGTCATCCAGCAGCTTGGCCGTCACCGCCTCCATGTCGATCCCGGCCGCGGCCAGCGCGGCCAGTTGCGCGCTCGGATCTGCGTCGGCAGTCGCTCCGGGCACTTCACCATGGTCGGCAACGGCGATCAGCGTCGCCATCGGCATCGTGTTGACGGTGTCCGGCGCGATCAGGCCATCGACATACATCGTGTCTGAGTAAGCCGGGTTCTTGACTCCGGTCGACGCCCATAGCGGGCGCTGCACGACCGCTCCGGCCGCCGCCAACGCCTCCCAGCGCGGACCCGAGAACAACTCCTTAAACAGCACATATGCCGAACGAGCGTTCGCCAAAGCAGCAGTCCCGCACAGCTCATCGGCAGACCCGCCAAGCGCCGCAAGCTCCTTGTCGACTGCCGAGTCAACCCGCGACACAAAGAATGACGCCACCGAGTGCACATCCAACGACAGACCCTCAGCGTGCCGGCGCTCCAGCCCGCGGATGTACGCCTCGGCGATCGCCTGATATGCCGATACCGCGAACAGCAACGTGACGTTGACGTTGATCCCTTCGAAGATCGCGGTCTCGATCGCCTCGACGCCCTCGGCGGTACCGGGGATCTTGATCATCACGTTCGGCCGCGAGACCAGCTTCCAGTACCTCCGCGCCGACGCGATCGTCCCCGCGGTGTCCCGCGCCAAGTCAGGCTGAACCTCGAGCGAGACGAAGCCGTCACGCCCACCCGTATCCGCGTGGACGCCGGCCAAAACGTCGGCGGCCGCCTGCACATCGGGCACCACCAGCGCGTCGTAGATCGCCTGCGCGTCGGCTCCCTCGCGCGCGAGTAACCCAATCTCGTCGTCGTAATCGGTGGTCCCGAGGATCGACTTCTCGAAAATCGACGGGTTCGAAGTGACGCCATGCAGCGACTCCTCGGCGACCATTCGCGCCAGCTCGCCACCGGCCACCAGCGAGCGGCCAAGCTGGTCAAGCCAGACAGCGACGCCGGCTTCAGTCAGCGCCTTCAGCCGTGGGTTTACCTCGGTGACGGTGCTCATCTGAAGCTCAGCTCCTCTCGTTGACTCGCTTGACTACTGCCCGACCGGTGTCGGCGATCCGCTCTGGGGTGAAACCGAAGTACTCATACAACGCCGCGGCGGGAGCGGAGGCGCCGAAACCCTGCATCCCGATCGGCTCACCGAGGTCCCCCACCCAGCGGTGCCAACCAAACGTCGCCGCCGCCTCAATCGACACCCGGGCGCGCACCGACGGCGGCAACACACTGTCGCGATAGGCAGCATCCTGCACGGCAAAATGATCCTCGCAGGGCATCGACACGACGCGCGTGGCGACGCCCTCGGCCTCCAAAAGTCCTGCGGCCTGAATCGCGATAAACACCTCGCTGCCCGTCGCGATCAACACGAGATCAGGGTCAGCGCCCTCCTTAAACGACTCGGCCACAACGTAAGCCCCACGCTCAACAGCGTCGCGCGGAATTCCTGAGGGGTTCATCGTCGGCAGGTTCTGCCGCGAGAGCACCAGCGCGCAGGGATGGTCGGTCGACCCCACCGCATGACGCCAGGCGAGCGCGGTCTCGTTCGCATCCGCCGGGCGGATCACGGAGATGTTCGGCAGCGCGCGCAGCGCCGCCAGATGCTCGATCGGCTGGTGCGTCGGACCATCCTCACCCAGCCCGATCGAGTCGTGCGTGTAGACGAAGATCGACGGCAGCCTCATCAGCGCCGCCAGCCGGATCGAGCCTTTCATGTAGTCGCTGAAGGTCAAGAACGTCGATCCGTAAGCACGGAAGTAGTGAAGGTTCAGCCCGTTGACGACCGCGCCCATCGCGTGCTCGCGGATCCCAAAGTGCAGGTTGCGACCGGAATAGGCGCCTGGCTCGACAGAGTCCGAACCGTCGATCAAGGTCAGCGTCGACGGGGCCAGGTCAGCCGAACCGCCGATCAGCGACGGCACCGCGGCGGCGGCCCACTGGATCACCTGCTGGGAAGCCTTGCGCGTGGCGACCTCTCCGTTTGAAACCTCAAACTGCGGAACCTCCGCGTCCCAACCCTCAGGCAGGCGGCCCTCAATCATCGCCTCGTACTCATCGGCGAGCTCGGGATAGGCCGCGCGATACAGGGCGAAGCGCTCGTCCCAATCGTCCTGGTAGGCGGCGCCGCGATCAACCGCGCGACGGAAGTGCTCAAGCGCAGCCTGTGGAACGTAGAACGGCTCCTCGCTGGGCCAGCCGTAAGCCTTCTTTGTCGCCAGGATCTCGTCCACACCGAGCGGCGAACCGTGCGCCCCCGCCGTGTCCTGCTTGTGCGGCGCGCCGAACGCGATATGCGTCCGTACGATGATGATCGACGGCTTGTCGGTTACCGACTGAGCGTTCGCTAAAGCAGCTTCGAGGGTCTCCAGCGCGATGTCCTCACCGAGGTCCTGGACGTGCCAGCCGTATCCCTCGTAACGGGAGGCGACGTCCTCGGAGAACGCCAGCGAGGTGTTGCCCTCGATCGAGATGTGGTTGTTGTCGTAGAAGCTGATCAGCCGGCCCAGCCCAAGGTGGCCCGCCAGCGAACTCGCCTCGCCGCTGATCCCTTCCTCGAGGTCCCCGTCGGAGGCGATCACGTACGTGTAGTGATCGACGATCTCGTGATCAGGACGGTTGAAGCGGGCTGCCAGCATCCGCTCGGCGAGCGCCATCCCGACCGCGTTTGAGATCCCCTGCCCGAGCGGGCCGGTCGTCACCTCGACGCCGGGAACCTCCCCGTGCTCGGGGTGACCGGGCGTCTTCGAATGCAACTGCCGAAAGTTCTCAAGGTCCTCCAGCGTCAGGTCGTAGCCGCTCAGGTAGAGACTCGAATACAGCAGCATCGAGGCGTGGCCACACGACAGCACGAAGCGATCACGGTCGGGCCACTTCGGGTCCCGCGGGTTGTGGCGCATCGTCCGCGTAAACAACACATACGCGAGCGGCGCCAGCGCCATCGGCGTCCCCGGGTGCCCGGAGTTCGCCTTCTGCACGGCATCCATCGCGAGCGTGCGGATCGTGTCAACGCACAGTTCGTCAAGGGATAGGCGATCGCCGGTGGCCGTCACGTCCTTTCAGCATAAACAGATGCGCGTATCCAGCTTGTGAACAGACCGGTTTGGTCTGTTACTGGTCCAGCTGGACCAGTAACAGGAAGCGAGCGCTCCAAAGCAACGCCTTGACGCCTGCGCCCTGTGTAGCCTTCGTCGGATGAGCGAAGAATCGCAGCGACGGTTTCCGTTTGGACTACGCGCCGGGGGGGCCGGCGCAGCGGCTGTAGCCGGGGCGGCGGTGGCTGGCGGACTACGCCACCGAGCGCAGACGCTGGACGCGGAGAGCGAGCGGTTCCGCTCGCCACTGCGCGGCCATGCTGTGGCGCCACGCTCGGCCGACGGCACGCTGCTGCACGCCGAGGTGTTCGGCGCCGACGACGCCCCGAGCTTCGTGCTCGGCCCTGGCTGGACCGAAACCTTGTACCTGTATGACTCCGTCACGCGGCTGCTGCTCGATCGCGGTTACCGGGTTGTCGCGTATGACCCACGCGGCCAGGGCCTGTCGGCCAAACCGCGCGGCGGTGACTACAACCTGGCGCGCTACGGCGAGGACATCGAGGCGGTACTGGCGACCACCTGTGACGGGCGTGATGAGGTGATCGTCGCCGGCCACTCGATGGGCGCGATGTCGATCGCCGCCTGGGCCGCCGCGCACGAGGTCAACAGTCGGATCAACGGGGCAGCGCTGATGAATACCGGCCTTGACGGCCTGCTCCGCGCGACCAAGCTGATGCCGAAGATCCTGCCGCCGCCGGTCTCCAAGGCGCTCGGTACTTATGCCTTCCTCGGCAACCCGCTGCCGTTCCCCGCGTTCTCGACCGGGGTCGCGCGGATGACGATCAAGTACGTCGCGTTCGGCCCGGGCGGCACCACACCGCAGGTCGCCTTCTACGAGCGGATGCTGATGACCTGCCCGCCAGACGTCCGCCGCGGAGCCGGCCTGGCGATGGTCCACATGCATCTGCTTGAGGCGCTGCCGAGGCTGACCGTGCCGACGCTTGTGCTTGCGGGTGCGGTCGACAGGCTGACCCCGCCTTCTCACGCCAAGCGGATTGCGGAAGCTGTGCCGGAGCTGGCTGAGTTGCTTGTGCTGCCGGCGATCGGCCACATGAGCCCGCTCGAGGCGCCCGAGGCGACGGTCGATGCGCTGCTGAGACTGCACGAGCATTCCCGTTCACTGCTGGTACCCGCCGCATAAGCAGACCCGGCGATGGACGCGTCGTCGGCTCACAGCTGTCTGGTACTAGCCGAGGACCCGGACCTCGCTGAGACGATCCCCGAGCCTGAACGGCGCGCGGCCGCGATCGAGAGCTGCGTGGCGCCGCTGCTTGAGGTGCCCAGCGGCATCTGGGCAGTGCCTGAGGACCCGGGCATCGCGACGCTCGGGATGCTGCTGCTGGACGGCTTGCTGATCCGCAAGATCTCGGTTGGTGACCGCTTCGCGGTGATGCTGTTGGGGCCGGGCGACCTGCTGCGTCCGTGGCCCCGCGCCGGCGATCCAGGCCTGCGAGCGGTGTGGCGTGCCGCCGGCCCGATCAGGGTGGCGATGCTTGACGCCGGCTTCACCTCCCAACTCGGCGAGTATCCCGAGCTTGGCGGCGCGATCGTCGAACGGCTCGCTCAGCGCACGCGGGAGATGGCGATCAACATGGCGATCGCCTCGCACACGCGCGTGGACGCGCGCCTGCACATGATGCTGTGGCAGATGGCCGGCCGCTTCGGCTCGGTCCGCACCGACGGCGTGCTGCTGCCGGTCAAGCTGACGCACGCGATGCTCGCCGACATCGTCGCCGCGCGGCGCCCGACGGTGACCACGGCGCTGTCGGCGTTGACCGACCGTGGACTGGTCGAGCAAGGCCCTGACGGCTGGCTGCTGAAGGGCACGCCGCCGACCAGCGTGCTCGACTTCGGCTAACCCGCACTTTCAGGCGGCGTTTCTGCCTGCTCTGGGCCCCGCAGAACCGGATTCCGGTTAACGGCTCAAGTCAACGTTGGATGCAGCCGATGAGGGAGGCACGGGCAGGAACCGCATGGCGGTGTCTCCCGACACCCACGACCGAGAAAGCCATGCGAAACCATCAAACATCTGTCCATACCCCCGCCGTGACCCCTTCCGCCGATCACGCACTCGGCGGATCCCGCCTCTCCCACATCCTCACCTTCGGCGTCCGCCACCCGCGCACAGCGATCGTCTCCTGGCTCGCCATCGTCGGCGTGCTGGCGGTCATCGGGATGGGCGTCGGCTCGCACCTCTCCGCCGCCAACCTGCTGATCCCCGGCAGCGAGTCGGCGCAGGAAGCGCAACTGCTGAACACCGAGTTCGGCCAGAACGTCTCCGCTCCGATCCTGCTCAGCGGCCCCGCAGCCGCACTCAACAGCGAAGGCCCGCAGCTCGCGGCACGACTGAGCAAGCTTTCCGGCGCCGAGGTTGTATCGGCCTGGAACGGTGGCTCGCTCGGCCATGGTCTGCGTCGCTCGCCGACCCAGGCGCTCGTCCTGGTGGCGATCAACCAGCCGGGCGGCGTGACGATCGGGCAGATCGAGCATCGCGTGCAGCGCGTGGTCGACCACACGATCAACGGAACGGTACGCGCGCAGGTCAGCGGCATCGACTCGATCGGTGCCGAGCTTCAGAGCTCCTCGCTACAGGCGATCCATCGCGCAGAACTGATCGCGATCCCAATCTTGCTGATCGTGCTGCTGATCGTCTTCGGCTCGCCGGCAGCGGCAGCGATCCCGGTCGTGCTCGGGCTCGGCACCGTGCTCAGCGGCTTCGGTCTGATCTCGCTGCTCGGCTCCGTTCTGTCACTGAATGTGCTGGCCACCACCGCCGCCTCAATGATGGGACTGGCGCTCGGGGTCGACTACTCACTACTAGTCGTCGCTCGCTTCCGTGACGAACTGGTCGACCGCAAGGACCCTGCGGACGTACACCGCGCGGCGAGCGTTGCCGCACTGCGCGCAGGCCGCACCGCCGCCTTCGCCGGTGGCGCGATCGTCACGCTGATGTTGCTGGCGCTCGCCGTGGCAGCCGGCACCGCGCTGCTCTCTGCGGTGGTCGGCGTGATCGTCGTCGCCGCGACCAGCGTGATCGGCACGGTTCTCGCGACCCCAGCCGCGCTGATGTTGCTCGGCCATCGGATGCGCCGTCATGGGATTGAGCACCGCCAAGCCGCCAGCGCGCCGGGCCATTCGTTGTTTGCCCGGCTCAGCCACTCGGCGCCGATCGTGATCGCCTGCCTGGTTGCGCTGCTGGCCGTCGGCTCAGGCGCGCTATCGCTTGCAAGCGGGCCGCCGAGCGCCAAGCAGCTCCCAGACCAAAGCACCGCCGCCAAGGACTACGCGCTGATCAGTCACCACGTCGGCGCCGGTTGGGTCACCCCCTTTGAACTCCTGATCGTTGCCCACAGCGGCGCTATCACCACGCTGCCGCGCCTCGACGCGCTGGCGGCCGCGCAGGCCGAGATCGCCCGTAACCCAGACGTCGCATCTGTCGTTGGCCCATCCGAGCTGGCCAAGAAGGCCGCGCCGCTCGCTACGGCGGAGGGCTCCGTCCATAGTGCCAACGCCAACCTCAAGCACTCCGCCAAGGAGATCGGCGGTCTCAACAGCGACCTCGGCCAAGCGGCGCAAGGCGCGCAGGGTGTCGAGTCCGGCTTCTCGCAGGCGACCGCGGCAGTCGAGCGTCTCGCCGATGGTGGCTCAAGCAGCCAGGCTGTCGGGGCATTGACGGCCGGTTTGGCGCGGGCCGCCGGTGGCAGTGAAGCGATCGAGTCCGGCCTCGGCCAGGCATCAGATGCCGCGCAGCGGATCGCCGCCAGCGGAGCAACGCTTGCCGCCGGCGCCAACGGGCTTGTTGCCTCGCTGCGCAGCAACAGCTCCTCCAGCAGTGGCGCCGGCTCGCAGCTGAGCGCGCTCGGTCGCGAACTCGGCGACGAAGCTTCGAGCCTCAGCCACGTCGGCTCCTCGGTCTCCGCGATCAGTAGCGGGCAGACGGAGGCCCAGAACGAACTGAGCGCCGCCGTCAATCAGCTCGCCGGCATGAGCATTGGGCGCTATGACTCCCACTATGCGGCAGCGCTGATTGATCTTCGCGCTGCTGAGGAGGCTATGCCCGCCACCGACTCAAGTGCACTCGCCAGCGAGATCAACCAGGACGCCGCCAGTGAGCAAGCCGCATCAAGCGGCGTTGACTCGATGGCCGGCGAGGTCGGCCGCCTCTCATCCGCGGACGCGCAGCTCGAGCAGACCGCAGCCTCGTTGCCCGCGCAGATCGCCTCGCTGCAAGCCGGTCAGCATGCACTTGCCGCCGGCATCGAGCACCTGGCCGCAAGTGAGGCAGCGATGTCCTCCGGGCTTGGCTCGCTGAGCAACGGCTCATCCGGGCTCGCCAGCAAGCTGTCAGCGCTACAGAGCGGTGCCGCCGCAGTCGCCAGCGGACTCAGCGGCGAGCAGAGCCGCGCCGCCGCGCTGAGCGCGGTGCTCAGCTCTGGCGCGCACAACAAGAAGGGCTCCAAGCCCGGCTCCACCAACGCGCCAGTGCTTGGCGAACTCGCCAACAACCCTGGCTTCTTCGGTTCGGGCTATGTCGTGCTTGCCGCCCTCGAGGGTTCCACCGAGGCGCAGAAGGCCGGCATCGACTTCCTCGTCAACGTCGCCAACAACGGCCAAGCGGCGCGGATGATGATCGTCCCCCGCTCCGGCGTTCGCAGCCCGAAGACCGCCGCACTGCGCCGCGAGCTTCAGCGGATCGCCACACGACTTGCCGCCAAGACCGACTCGCAGGTGCTGGTCGGCGGGCCGGCCGCGCAGCTCAGTGACTACGCCGCCGCAGCAGACAACCGCGTTCCGCTGCTGGTTGCCGTACTGATGATCGCGACCTTCTGCCTGCTGGTGATCGTCTTCCGCTCACTGCTGGCGGCACTCGTCGGGGTGCTGTTGAATCTGCTGAGTGTTGGTGCCGCATTCGGGATCCTGTCGCTGCTGACGCGGGGCTCGCATCCGCTGCTCGGCGGCCCGGGTTACGTCGACGCACTCAGCGTCAGCGCGATGTTCGCGATCGTCTTCGCGCTGTCCCTCGACTATCAGGTGTTCCTGCTGATGCGGATGCGTGAAGGCTGGTTGCGAACCGGCTCGACAAGCGCCGGCGTCGACTATGGCGTCGCACGGACGGCGCGTGTGGTCGCCGGTGCCGCCGCAATCATGGCCGGGGCGTTCCTCGCCTTCGCCAGCTCAGACGTCGCCACGATCCGTCAGCTCGGCGTCGGCCTGGCGGTGGCGATCGTGATCGACGCAACCGTCGTGCGACTTGTCCTACTCCCGGCCGCACTGCGTGCCGGTGGCCGCTTCACCTGGGCGATCCCCGCCTGGCTTGACCGTGTGTTGCCGACGATCGATATCGGCACCGAGCGTCGCGATAGCACACGCGAGCCGGTGCCGGAGAGCGACGAGGTCGCCGAGACCCGCAAGCGTCATGAGACCTTTGAGGCGTTCAACCTGGACGTCGAGCGCGATCAGCCCAAGCCGCGCAAGGCACCAAAGCGACGCACCGAGGTTGCCGTCAGTGAGACCCGGCGAGCAAACGGGACCACCCGCGAGCCTGTCGCCCGTGTGTCGGCCGCGCGTTCGTCAGGTGAGGAAGAGCTGACCGCACGCCAGGCTCGTGACGCGCGTCAGCGTGAACTGCTCGCGCTGCGGACAGCCCGCAGCTAGGCGGCAGCGCCCGACAGGTACTCATGCACGAAGCTGACCGCCATCGCGCCCTCGCCAACCGCCGTGGCACAGCGTTTGACTGACCCCGACCGCACGTCGCCGACCGCAAACACCCCTGGAACGTTCGTTTCAAGGAAGCGCTCGGCGCCGGCCGCGGGGCCGGTCAACACAAACCCGTGCTCATCGGTGTTGATCTCGGCGTTCAGCCAATCGGTGCACGGAGCGGCCCCGAGGAACAGGAACAGGAAGCCGAACGGCAGCCGCTCGCCGTCCTTCAGCGTCACCGCTTCAAGCTTTCCGTCGTGACCGTGTAGCTCGGCGATCTCGCTGTTGTCGCGGACCGCAACGTTGTAGCGGGCAAGATCGTGGATCAGATAGTCCGACATCGTCTCCTTCAGACTGGCCCGGCGGTGCAGCAGCGTCACGACCGCGCCGCCGCGGGTCAGCCAGATCGCCGCCTGAGCGGCTGAATTCCCGCCGCCGACGACCGCCACTCTCTGCGCACCGCAGAGCCGCGCTTCAGGTGGTCCCGCGGCGTAGAAGACGCTCGAGCCCTCGTAGTCCTCAAGATCCGCGACCGGCAGGCGCCGGTACTCGGCCCCCGTCGCGAGCACAATCGCACGAGCGCTCACGCAGTAGTCGTCCTCGAGACGCACGACATGTCGGTCCGTACCCGGCTCAAGTGCAACCGCCTTGTACGGCGTCGCGGAACGGGCGCTGAACTTGCGGGCTTGTGTGATCGCGCGCATTGTCAGCTCAGAGCCGCTGATCCCGGCCGGGAAGCCGAGGTAGTTTTCGATCAGCCGGGACGTGCCGGCCTGGCCGCCAAGTGCGGTGCACTCAACGACGAGTGTGCTGAGCCCTTCCGAGGCGCCGTAGACGGCGGCACCCAAGCCGCCAGGACCCCCACCAAGAATCAGCAAGTCGACTTCTTCGTGCTTCTCGAGTTGCAGCCCGATCCCGAGCGTGCGAGACATCTCGCCGGGTGAAGGGTTACGCAGATCCGGCCCGGCAGGAATCCGTACCAGAGGAATCTCATCGTCCGTGAAGCCGTTGATTAGCGCCAGAGCTGCCTCTTCGGTCGGCAGTTCTGTATCGCTCCAGGAAAACGGAAGCCGGTTGCGCCGGGCGAAGTCGACCATCGCACGTGTGCGCTCGGAGTTGCGCGGTCCAATGATCTGCAGACCGAGTCCGGCACGTGCTTGAAGCATCTCGCGGCGAGCGTTGAAAGCGGTGAGGATGATCGTGCTGAGCGCACCGTCCTCCGACAGCAGCGGGCGCAGCTGCTCGCGATCAATCGCGATGTAGCGCGTTGGCTCGGTGACAACGGCGGTCAGGTAGACCGTTTGCCCCGAGAGAAGGTTGATCTCACCAAGGAACCCCGATGCGCCGTGACGGATGATCTCGTGGCCATCCGGATCCTGGATCGCTACCTCGCCCTCCAGGATCACGATGAACGGGTAGGTCCGGTCACCCGCCTTGAATAGGACATCGCCGACTGCTGCCTGGCGCTCGTCGCCCAACTTCGCCAGCCGCTCCAATTGCTCGGGCGAGAGCAGCGGCTTTGCTGGAGAGGTACTCATCCGAGCATCGGCGAGCGTGGAATCCGCGTGCTGCCCTTGATCTCGGGAATGATCATCCCGAGGTCATCCACGTAGCAGTAACTCCACTCCTCCCCCGGCTCCAGCGAGCGGATCAACGGGTGCTCCGCAGCCTTCGCATGATGCGTGGCGTGGCGTCCGGGTGAATCGTCACAGCACCCGACGTGGCCACACTCAAGGCAGATCCGCAGGTGCAGCCAGACGCCGCCTTCACGCAGGCAGTCCTCACAGCCGTCGACTGACGCAGGCAGTGTGGTCACCGTGACAGTGTCGAGGTGCGAGCAGGTGTCCGCGCTCATCCGCGGCCGATCTCTTTGCAGAGGTTGTGCGGCCGCTCGCCGCGGTCGGTGGAGCTCATATACAGAGGATGACAATCGCGTCAATCCCGGGCAATCACGCGATCGCCCGACTGCGGCCACGGGCTATAGTCCGCTGACCACGGGGAGTGGCGCAGTCTGGTAGCGCACCCGGCTGGGGGCCGGGCGGCCGCAGGTTCAAATCCTGTCTCCCCGATTTTCAGAAAGCCCTGCTAAATGGCATGTTTGGTGCGGCTCCGAATTGCCGCAAGACCCCCAGGGGCATCAAAAGGGCATCAAACTTTTGCGGAGACGCGGTGAATCAGTCGCGGCACGCGCGGGCTGCGGGGCAACAAACGCTGGATCACGACGACGCGCTCCTCGGGATCGCGAGCGAACGCACGCGCCAGTCACCCGACCCGCAGCCGCCACTCGGGCGGCTCACCCGCGAGACGCTTGATGTCGCCGGTTGACCGCTGCGCGCGTACGTGCCGGCGAGCCGGCTCGCCGCCCACTCAGCGAGGGAACATCGACCGCCAGAGCTCTGCGGCGCGCTCGGCCGCCGCGGCGAACGACAGCGGCTCGATCTCGTTCTCAGCGGCGAGGCGCTCGTACCTTGGTGGCCAGCTTCCGGGCAGTGCGGGAAACGTCGCGGGCAGTTCGGCACCGCGCTCAGCCCACACTCGGTTCACGTCGATCGCGACGCGAGAAGGATCGAGCAGTCCGGCATCAAGCATGAGCATCAGGTCGGCGAGGTCTCGGACGCGCGAGTTCTCACGATCGCCGAAGTCCCTGAGCATGCCGTGGAACTTCTCCGCGGCGTGACGGTGGATATCGATGATCTCGATGTCGACGGTGGCGAAGCCGGCGAACTCGAGCGCGTTCGGCAGGGCCACGGTCTCGGTCACACCGAGCTCGTGAGCGCGCGGCGAGATGTCGAGCCTGATCGAGCCGAACTGACGGCCGGCGAGCTTGACGTCGACCACCACGCGCCAAGTCAGGACGCCGGCGGTGTCGGCCGTCATCTCAGACGAGACTCCGACCGCGAAGACGAACCCGTCGCCGTCCTCGTCGCGCGACAATCCTTCGATCAGTCGATCTCGCAGTTCCGCCGGGTTGACGTTCTCCTCACGGAGTCCGAGGTCAAGATCCCTCGTGAGCCGCGCGGCATCGCGAAGTCTGACCTCCATCGCCATCCCGCCCTTGATAACCCACCGGCCGGCTCACCGCGCTGCAGTCGCGTCACGATGCGCTGGAACACCACGCGGCGACGAAGCCGATCCGTAGGCAGGCCCGTGTCCTCGGACTCGTTGCGGATCCGCGCCTCGATCGCCATCCGCAGCGATTCCGGCGTCCCATAGGTCATGCTCGCTCCAACGTTCCCAGCGCTCGCTCGATCCGCAGCGCCGCCAGCGGATCGACAGCCTCCGCCCGCGCACGCAGCTGCCGGCGAGTGATCGTCCCGCCGGCGAGGGCGTCGTCAACGGCCCGTGCGAGCTGGTCATCGTCAGGCTGTTCTGCCGCCACGTCGATCAGCGAGCGCATGAGCGTCGTCAGGCGGAACCCCCGGCGCAGCTCGATGTCCTCATCCAGAAGTTCGGCCTTGTGCAGAACGAGCGCATCCCGGTGCATACGAAAGCCTGGAGGGACCGTGAGCTGAATCCGCGGCGATTCGAACTCGCCGGCGTCGTGGACGCTCAGCGCCGTCTCATGTGAGACGACGGCGCGCTGCTTCGACCACAGATACCAGCGCGCCAGCTCATCGTGCGGACCAGGGACCCACTCGGCAAGCCGGAAGATCCCGCGGTCGACCCGAATCCAGTTCCCCGCCGAGACGTGGTGCGCTTGCGCCTGATGCGAGTAGCCCAGATCCTTCGCTTGAGCGGCGGTGAAGTACCCGGCCTGATCAGCGGCAAGCCCAAACAGTCGACGACGTAGCTCACGAGTGTCCACGGGCATCTCAATCGGAACTTTAGTTGTAAGCGCGGTCACTACGCACAACTAAAGTTGCGATTGAGTTTGCCGCCAGCGCTCAGCTCCCGCGGAAGCTCGAACCCGACGCCGTCTTTGCCGACGGCGAGATGCCGATTGCGACTGCATGAACCCGCGCGCGCCAGAGGGCATCAAAGAGGGCATCAAACTGAGCACAACTGCACGCGTCGCGGATCCACAAAACCCTTATGGAATAAGGGGTTCCGCCTGACGGCTACCCCCTGATCCCGGCTAGGGCCGGGCGGCCGCAGGTTCAAATCCTGTCTCCCCGATCCGAAGCGGGCTCTGTCAATCAGGGCCTCTTCGCTGTTGGCAGACGGTCTCGGCCGGGTTGGGGTGCTCACGCAAAAAGGCCCGTTGGCGCTAAAGCCGCAGGACACGATGGACGCGAGCATCCGCCGAACTGAAGCGCATGGGCTTGACGCTGGGAGTCGCGGTGGATAGGGTGCGGTCGTCACCATCAGTATGTGTCTGGCGATCGGTTTCGGTGACCGGACCGGGGAGGGTCAGTAATGGGTAAGGGACCACAGGACGGGCGGATCACGGCAGTTGTCA